>Ga0315274_10000351_pt1 | contig 71525 bp, 74 predicted proteins | sample YL17G02_20_MG_FD_203700 | JGI IMG/M metagenome (GOLD analysis project Ga0315274, IMG submission 203700) | Sediment microbial communities from Yellowstone Lake, YNP, Wyoming, USA - YL17G02_20 | ecosystem: Environmental > Aquatic > Freshwater > Lake > Sediment | place: USA: Wyoming | collected... | reverse complement strand
ATCTATCCGAGTTTCTCCGTGGAGAGGATGGTATCTGCGACTTACGACAGGTGGTCTGATAGGCTAACGACAAGTGGTCCTCCAGCCTAAAAAAATTCTCCCACAATCTTTGGGACGGTTACAAGATAATGGTGTAAGGTCCTTCACCTGGTTGTGATACAGTCCGAGCCGTTCAAGAGGCAACTCCGTAAGAGGAGTGAGGTCAGAAACCAGATTGTTGGTCAGATACAACTCCTTGAGATTAAGTGCGTATTCCAGACCAACAAGGCTTTTGATACCTTTATTGCTCGCATCTATATAGGTCAGCAGGCACATCTGTACACAGTCAGGATTGGAGATAACCAACTTTGCCTCGACAGCCGCCTTGAGTTTCGGGTCTTCGAAATATACCGGTTTTCCAGCACAGTCCGGCAGACTGGATGAACCGAGGGAAACCACCAGAACAATCAGATGCACTATAGCGTTCATTTTTCTCTCCTCCAAACAAAAGACGCTTTCTTTTCTACTACCTATTCCGCAGAATTACTCTTCAAATGCGCGTACCTAAAACCACGACAGTTGTTCTTAACATGCGTGTTCTCTCCTACCGGAATACTGAACATTTGATGCTCCTTCACACTTCCCTGCTTCAGGTGAGAACCCTTATATCCGCTCCAATATGAATATCAAGTGAAAAATTGCGTCTGGTGATGTGAGTCTGGGTAAAATGACTTGAAAATTAACCAATTTCATGTACACTATCCGATTGTATATAGGCATTTTGTGCGTTGATAGGCAGGACAAGAGACAATGGCAGAGTTTAAGATACAACCAGCAGAGAGGATAACGCGGTTACCGCCGTATCTATTTTCGAAACTGAATGCTCTGAAACTTGCCAAGCGGCAGGCGGGGGCGGACATCATAGACCTTGGGATGGGTAATCCTTCCGATGGGGCGCCGAAAATCGTCGTAGACAAGCTGTGCGAGGCGGTGCAGGACCCGCGAAACCACAGATATAGCGCATCGAGGGGCATACTTAATCTCCGCAAGGAAATGGCCAAGAAATACTCGAAAAAATGGTCAGTTGAGCTTGACCCGGATAAGGAAATCCTCGCCTGCATCGGCTCGAAGGAAGGCCTCAGCCATACATGCCTGGCGATTTTGGGGCCTGGGGACACAGCGATTGTGCCTGACCCGGCGTTCCCGATTCATAGCTTCGGAGTGGCGTTGGCGGGAGCGAGTGTAATAACCGTGCCGTTAGGAACGGACCAAAAATTCCTCGATACGGTGGCGATGGTTTGTGAGCGGCTGTACCCGAGGCCGAAGCTGCTAATCCTCAACTATCCGAACAATCCGACCACTATGAGCGTGGAAAACGGATTCTTTGAGACGGTGGTGGATTTGGCCAAGCGATTCAGGATTGCCGTGATTCATGACTTTGCATACGGCGAGACGTGCTTTGACGGCTACAAACCACCCAGTTTTCTGTCGGTAAAGGGTGCAAAGGATGTCGGAGTGGAGTTCACCACGCTTAGTAAGCCTTACAGCATGGCGGGTTTTCGCATTGGGTTCGTGGCCGGCAATAAAGACATGATAGATTACCTGGCGACTATCAAGGGCTACTACGACTACGGGATATTCCAGGCGATACAGATAGCCGGCATTATCGCGATGAGGCACTGCGACGAAGATATAATCGCCCAGAATGAGAAGTACCGGTTGCGGCGGGACGTTCTGTGCGATGGGCTGCGGCGGATTGGATGGGAGGTGGAAAAGCCCAGGGCGACGATGTTCGTTTGGGCCAGAGTTCCCGATGAGCAACTAAGGGGTAAGAGCACCATCGACTTTGCAATGGACCTAACGGAGCACGCGGAGGTTGTGATTTCGCCGGGAAGGGCTTTCGGCGAAAATGGCGAAGGTTACATGCGAATAGCGCTTGTGGAAAACGAGCAGAGACTCCGGCAGGCTATCAGGAATATCAGTCGATTTTTGCAGCAAAGGCCGATCCGTAAGGCCAAGGCCGCCAAGCCGATGTGAAGCACTATACCAGGAATGATGGGGGAGCGACTCGGAGCGCAGGCGGTGATACCACCGATGCAATAGGCCTGGAATAATGGCATATCAGCGGAGAGATTATGCGGAGACCATATAGACAATAATTGGGTGGATTTCCTTACTGCACGTCTAAAAGAGACTCTTTGCGAGTTTGCCAAATCAACAGGTTCAGCGTATATTATGTCATAACCGAACGCGGTCGATACTGATACTATATCAAAATAGATACTCCGAGAAGGAAACTTATATATGGAAAAAGAACAGCTCGAACAGACACTCGTGCTCATTAAACCGGATGCTCTGAAGAATTCCTTGACAGGATACGTGCTTTCTCAACTTTCGGAATTCCATACCGGTTTACGGTTTGCTGGAACGAAGATAGTCCATGTCAGCAAAATGCTTGCCGAAGAACATTACGCCGAGCACCGGGGAAAGATATTTTATCCTTCACTTATCGATTACATCACGGGATGTATTCATTATCCGGATCATGCGTGGAAGCGCAGGGTGATAGCGCTTGTTTATCAAGGGCCGCACGCATTAAAAAAGATACGAGATATTGCCGGGCCGACAAATCCTCACGATGCACGAGAGAAAAGGCCGGGCTGCATTCGTGCTCTGGGCACGGTGGTTCCTCTTAAAGATGCCAAGGGGAAAGTGATCGGTGAGCGAATGGATAATCTTATCCATGCTTCGGCTACGAAGATCGATGCCGAGCGGGAAATCAAACTCTGGTTCAAACCCAGCGATATTCCGCCGCTTATGTGTCCTTATCCCACGGAGGTGAGCGGTGAACATTATTATTTCAAGGATGATATGCTCTATGGGACATACGAGCCTGGCAGTGTCTGTTTGTTTGCTCCTGGTGATGTTATCTGGAAGTCTGACTTGGATGCACTGCATTTGCTGTACCGAGGTCTGCCGGCTGCTTGTTCTATTGATACAGTAGCTGCCAAGTATCTCATCAACAAGAATTGGGAGAGCCAGTAGGAGGTTATCCAGCCACAGGCAAGTTGAAAACCTAAAACTTAAAGCAAAAAACCAAAACTGAGAGCTCAAAACCCGTCCCGTCTAAAGTCCTTCGACTCGTCTCGGCGAAGGCGCAAGCCGTAGCAGGACCCGGCTCCGGATGGGCCGGGCCGGACCTGGCTGGCTTTGAATTTTGGATTGGAGCGATTATGAAACGGAATGAAGCGCTTAAGATTTTGAATGCGGTTTTACTGGTGCTGCTTATTAACCAGGCGGCGACTATATTGTTTCTATCGAAGCTTTCGCACGCGGCATTTCGGGTTCTTCACAAAGGCGGCGGAGCTATATTGATCGTCCTTATCATTGTACACTTTATATTGAACCTCAATTGGGTAAAGGCAAGTTACTTTCAAAAATAGCGGGGCAGTTTCGCGGGCTGTTCAGGTCCGGCACAGTTCTGCTTCAAACGGATTCACGAGCAATACAGATTCAATACGTTAGCAGCGAATAGAGGAGAAAATCCGATAAACTGAATCGGGACTTTGGGAAATCTTACAAACCGGCAATAGTCGTTGGTCGATAGTCGTTTATGTGGCCATTCGTAGAACGCAGAAATCAGAATACAGAAAGGGCAAACTCCGCATTTTTGATACTTGATTTTTGATATTCAAAGTGATGTAGATGGCAGGGTCGGTTAGGCATTACCCTAATCAAGTAACAAGCCGGCCAACATTGGGTGCAGCCGAATCTGTTTGCGATTGGCGTTTAATGAGCACTTATGGTTGTCAACGGTTCTGCGTTTAATCGGCGTGTCTTTTATTGACGCGGCGTGGATGTTTTCGGTATGCGTACTGACTCAATAACACAAACGGATTTCCATCGGCAGCACGACATTAGCTACCTCGACCCGGAACTTCCGCGAGCCACCCAGCAGCAAGCATTGCGGCACTACGCGGCCTCGGCACTGATTTATGGCGTGGTGTTGCTGTTTCTCAGGATCAATCCGTGGTTTCGCGATCTGCTGAGTATCACGTTCTGCGGCCACCCGGTGATGGTGTTTTATTATTATGCCTACGCGGCATATCTGCTGATAGCCCCGTTGGTCTTTCTTATTGTGCGTCCGCGGTCGCTGTGGGTCTCCAAGAACCTCCGAATCGTCGTGTATTTGAGGCGTCTGGCCCGGTGGTGCATTCAATTTCCCAAAAAACGAGTTCCGAATGCCTGGCGACCGACGTATGAGGAAAAGCACGCGATGATGTTTCTCCTGATCAAGGTCGTTTACGGCCCGCTGATGATCAACTCCGCGCTAAGCTCATACAACATGATGCCATTTATCCTCCGACAGCTTCAGGCGCACCATACGCTGCTGAACTATTGCGACAAAGGCTACATGCTATTATTCCACGGCGTCTTTCTCCTGGATTCGATATTGTTTGCCGTAGGCTACCACAGCGAATCCGGGCTGCTGAAAAATAAGCTGCGCTACGCGGAGACGAATCCCCTGCACATCTTAGTGTGCGTCGCGTGTTATGGTCCGTTCAACATGACGACCGGTGCCTTGTTCGGCCCGTCGAACCAAAATCCTTACATCCTGTTTTGCGGCAATGTGATGCATCCCGTAACCTGGATTCTGCGGGGTCTGGCCGTGTTCTTCCTGCTTCTACTCATTTCGACATCGCTGTCCCTATTCACCAAGGCCAGCAACCTCACCAACCGCGGCATCGTGGATTGGGGGCCGTATCGCTACATCCGGCATCCGGGGTATTTGGCGAAAAACATGTTCTGGCTGATGACGTTGGTTCCCGCCTTTGTTCCCAACATGGTAGCTCCGGGATTCTCCTGGCCCCGCTACGTATTGTATTGTGGTACGATTGTCTGGGGGTTCATCGGCTGGGGCACGATCTACTTTTTGCGTGCGCTGACGGAGGAAAAATTCCTGATGCGCGATCCGGATTACGTGGCGTATTGCCGGAAGGTGAAGTACCGCTTTATACCGGGGGTATACTGAAGGGTGTGGCACCCGGACGTCCATTTTATACCATCCGGTTATATGTAAAATAAGTTTATCCCCCTCGGCGAGAACTACTATGGGTTTGAAAAGCAGCAGTGCGGAGTCGAGCAGCTACAGAACTGTGCGTTGGGTGTTCCAAATCGCGTCTGCTAAACCCTTGACATCGGGGGGCGTAGTTAATAAAGTAGTCTTTTTGTATGCCCGCGAAGATACATAAAAGTGGGCTAAGTTCAGCAGAAAAAAGCATTTACACAACTAATAGCAAAGGAGAATAGCAGATGACAACAAAAGTTGGGATTAACGGCTTTGGTCGAATCGGCCGGTTGGTGACGCGGGTCATGGCGCAGCAGCCGAATCGATTCCAAGTCATGGCGATTAACGATTTATTCGACGCGGACATGCTGGCCTATATGTTCAAGTACGACTCCACCCAGGGCAGATACCAGGGCAAGGTGGAGGTCAAGGGTAGCGCTATCGTGATCGACGGCCGGGAGATCCCGATTCTCAATGAAAAGGACCCGTCCAAGCTGCCGTGGGGCAAGATGGGCGTGGATGTGGTACTCGAATCCACAGGCAAGTTCACCTCTCGGGCCGCCGAAGGCAAGGCCGGGTACGACACTCACCTTCAGGCAGGGGCCAAGAAGGTGCTGCTGTCCGCCCCCGCCAAAGATAAGCCCGATGCCACAATCGTGCTGGGCGTTAACGACGACCAGCTCAACGCAAGCATGAAGTGTGTATCCAATGCCTCTTGCACCACCAACTCGCTGGCCCCCGTCTGCAAAATCCTGCATGAGAAAATCGGCATTGTAAAGGGTTTGATGACTACGGTGCACGCCTATACCAATGACCAGGCGATTCTGGATATGCCATACAAGGACAAACGCCGCGGCCGAGCTGCGGCGCTCAACACCGTGCCCTCGACCACGGGCGCTGCCAAGGCCCTGGGCGAGGTTATCCCTGCGTTGAAAGGTAAACTCGACGGCTACGCACTACGGGTGCCGGTGCCTGACGGGTCAATCACGGACCTCACCTTCCTATCGGCCAAAAAGACCACCGTTGAGGAGATTAACAATACGATACGGGCTGCTGCCGAAGGCCAGATGAAGGGGATTATCGAGTACATCAATGAGCCGATTGTCAGCAGTGACGTCATCGGCAACCCCGCCAGCTCAATCTTTGACTCTACCAACACAATGGTCCTGGACGGCGACATGTGCAAGGTGACTATGTGGTACGACAACGAGTGGGGTTATTCCGCCCGAAGCGCAGACCTGATTGAGAGGCTGGCCAAGCTGTAAAGAGTCCGGCAGAGTGACAAAACAATCGCCAATTAAGGTGCAGGTACAATTATGGCCAAGAAAACTATTGCGGATATTGATGTTAAGGGCAAGAAGGTCCTGATGCGGTGCGATTTCAATGTGCCGCAGGACGATAAGGGCAACATTACCAGCGATGACAGGATTGTCAAATCGCTACCCACGATAAAGAATATTTTTGATCGCGGCGGTGTTCTGATTTTGATGAGCCACCTCGGCAGAACCGAGGGCCAAAGGGATGAGAAGTTTACCCTGGCGCCGGTGGCTAAACGTCTGTCAGAACTGTTGGGCAAAAAGGTAATCTTCGCAAACGACTGTATCGGGCCGGACGTTCAGGCAAAGGCCAAGGCTCTTAAGAGCGGCGATGTGATGCTTCTGGAAAATGTGCGGTTTCATAAGGAGGAGACGATAAAGGATAAGGCAGCCAAGGAAGATGTACAACTTCGGCAGGCCAAAGATAGCTTTGCCCAGCAGATTGCCGACCTCGGCGACATTTACGTAGATGATGCCTTCGGCACCGCGCACCGAGATAACGCCTCGATGTACACGGTACCGCAAATGATGAAGGGTAAACCCAAGGTCATTGGGTTTTTGGTGGAGAAAGAGCTGCAATTCCTGAGCGATACAATCGACAATCCGCAAAAACCGTTTGTGGCAATATTGGGCGGAGCAAAAGTTTCCGACAAGATAGGTGTGATTGAGAATCTGATCGGCAAGGTTGACCGCATACTGATCGGCGGCGCGATGGCCTATACATTCCTCAAGGCCCAGGGCAAGAGTATCGGCAAGAGCCTTTGTGAGGATGATTTTGTCGATAAGGCCAATGAGCTGCTTGATCGGGCGAAGGATGCAGGTTGCGAGATTGTTCTGCCTGTGGATAACGTCGAAGCAATGGAGTTAAAGCCCAACGCCAAGAGTAAGATCGTAGGTGCCGACGTTGATGATGAATGGCGAGGTGTGGACATTGGGCCGAAGACGCGAAAGATCTTCGCAGACAAGCTCAAAGGCGCAAAGACAATCGTTTGGAACGGCCCAATGGGTATTTTTGAAATGCCGCCGTTTGATGAGGGAACCAAGTCCGTTGCTACCGCTGTTGCCGGCGCAACCGGCAAGGGAGCACGCAGCGTGGTCGGCGGCGGCGATAGCGCTAGTGCAATCGAGAAGCTCAAACTGCAGGACAAGATCAGCCACATCTCGACCGGCGGCGGTGCATCGCTTGAGATGTTGGAGGGCAAGAAATTCAAGTCGATCGAAATCCTGGATGAGAAGTAGGAGAGGTCTGAAAGCAACTTTTGCTCGAAAATTCTGCGCGCGGTCTGTAAATTAGAAAGATGGTGTGAAGGGCACACCTACGACCGCATCGACAAGGAAAGACACATCGATATCGTACGGATATTGAGAAGGCTGGCCGAACTTGCGATTACCCAAAGCAGGGACAATTGAGGTTGTGCCGTCGATTTTGAGCGCCGATTTTGCCAGGCTGGCGGATGAAATAGCAGTGGTTGAGTCGGCGGGCGTCAAGATGATACATCTGGATGTCATGGATGGCCACTTTGTTCCGAATATAACGATTGGGCCGCCGGTTATCGCAAAGCTTCGCAGGTATAGTTCGCTTGTCTTCGATAGCCACCTGATGATAAGTGAGCCGGTCAGGTATGTAAAGGAGTTTGCCGAGGCCGGTGTGGACAATATCACATTCCATATAGAAGTCGTGGATGAGCCGAAAAAGTTAATTGACCAGATACACGGCCTCGGTTGTAGTGCAGGTGTAACCTTGAATCCGGAGACGCCGGCGGAATCAATTGGAGAAGTTGCGAGGTTGTGCGACATGGTGCTGGTGATGACGGTTCACCCTGGATTTGGCGGCCAGAAGTTCATACCTGAGATGGTAAAACGGATAGCTGCCGTCCGAAAACTTGTAGGGCCTAATATACGCGTTGAGGTCGATGGTGGAATAGATTGCCATACGACGCCGGTGGTTGTCGCCAACGGCGCAGATACGCTAGTTGCAGGTAATGCAATATTCGGCGAACCGGACCGCGTTGCAGCGATAAACGCGATCCGACGGGCGTATTCGGTTATTGCTTGAAAGTTGGGAATGGTGACTAAATTCGAGACGAATTAAAATCCTCAAAATCCAAAATTCGGAGCTTTTTAGTGATTTGGATATTTGGATTTTGAGATTGTTTCGGATTTCGTACTTCGGATTTCAGATTTTTCAATAGTGCGGTCTCTATTATGGCGGCAGAGTCAAAATCAAAGTGGGACGGCTTTTCGCTTAGGCCGCGAAAAGAAATGCCCGAAGGGCTATGGACAAAGTGCCCAAAGTGCGAGCAGATGCTCTATAAAAGCGCGGTTGAGAAGAACCTCAATGTCTGTCCGGAATGTCAGTATCACTTCCGTGTCGGCTCTGCAACGCGGGTTCAGTACCTTGTTGACGAAGGCTCTTTTCAGCAGATTCTCGGCGATTTGACGACTGATGATCCGTTGGACTTCAAGTTTCGCGGCACAACGTACAAGGAACGGATCAAGGCCGACGAAAAAAAAAGCGGCGCCAAAGAGGCGATGGTTATCGGTAAGGCGTTCATCAAAGGCCGAGGAGTTATTTTGGGGGCCATGGAGCCGAATTTCCTGATGGGTTCGATGGGGGCGGTTGTCGGCGAAAAGTTCTGCACGGCGGTTGATAAAGCTCTTGAAGAGTCGATTCCTTTGGTGGTAGTCAGTTGTTCGGGCGGCGCAAGAATGCACGAGGGAGTGGTTTCGTTAGGTCAGATGGCCAAGACATCTGCATCGCTGGCGAGGTTCGACGAGGCTAATGGGCTATTTGTCTCGGTCTTGACCGACCCTACGACAGGCGGAGTAACAGCGAGCTTTGCGATGTTAGGCGATGTCATAATCGCTGAGCCGGGCGCGCAAATCGGCTTTGCCGGCCCACGCACGATTGCCGAGACAATTAAGGTTGAGCTGCCGGAGGGTTTTCAGACCGCGGAGTTTATGCTCGAGCACGGCTTTGTCGATATGATTGTCCACCGCAAAGACCTCCGCAGCGAAATCGCCCGCATCATCGACTACTGCCAGAAATAATGGTGGTGCTCATCTCTACCGATGTGACCAAATCTTCTCTTTCCCTCATGAATAGCGGACCGTATAATCTGCCAAAATAGGGTATAGCGTTTAGGGGATAGGGTATAGGATTTAAGGTATAGAAAATTGGTGGGCACAGCCCAGCCTACGGACTTTGTATGCAATACGCATGACGAGATACGAGCGACGGGTAAGGCAATGGGTTATTTTCGGGAAAATATTGAGAAGATAAAAGGTTATGAGCCGGGGTTTCAGCCGAATCAGCCCGGTGTGGTAAAGCTCAATACAAATGAGAATCCCTATCCACCGTCGCCGGCGGTAATGAAAGTTCTGGCTGAAATGAGACCTGAGCAGCTTAGGCGGTATCCGGACCCCTTGGGCACGACGTTTCGAGAAGCGGCGGCGGAGGTCAACGGCGTAAAGGCGGAGAATATTATGTGCTGCAACGGCGGAGATGATTTACTTTCGATTGCTTTTCGGGCATTTTGTGATGAGGGCCGGTCTGTCGCGTATCCTGTGCCGACGTACACGCTATATCCTGTGCTGGCGAATATACAGAATTGTAAGGCTATCGAGATTCCCTATGACAATGAGTTTAATTTGCCGGCGAAGTTAGCAAGCACCGGGGCCGCTCTTACGATTGTGTGCAATCCGAACGCGCCGACCGGAACCTGCGTGAGCGTTGAAGAATTAGCGTCGTTAGCAGATGAAATAAAAGGGGTGCTGTTGATTGATGAGGCTTATGTCGATTTCGCTGAGCGATACTGCACAACTCTGGTGAAGGACTTCGATAATGTGATAATCCTGCGGTCGTTGAGCAAGGGTTACTCACTGGCCGGAATTCGATTCGGTTATGCGATTGCTAAGCCTCCGTTGATTGCCGGGCTTATCAAAGTCAAGGATTCCTACAATGTGGATACAGTTGCTATAGCGGTGGCGACTGCGGCAATAAAAGACCAAAAATACTTCCGCGAAAATATCAATAAGGTGAAGACTGAGCGAGACAGGATGACAGAAGAGCTAAGGGCACTTGGATTCGAGGTGCCCCGGAGCCAATCCAACTTCGTGCTTGCGGCGTGCATGGACTGCAGTGCATCTGACGTTTACGAGAAGTTGTCGCAGCGAAATATTTATGTTCGGTACTTCGCGCAGCCTGGAATTGAGGATAAATTGAGGATTACTGTCGGTACGGCTGAACAAAATGACAAGGTACTCGAAGCCATCAAAGAAATATTGGCGGCGGGTGGAAAATCAAAACTCAAAATGGGCTGACATAAAACGGCTGAAATGACCGATTGATAAAGGTGTTTTACGATGGCAGATAGAATTGCCGAAGTGCATAGGCAGACAAAAGAAACCGATGTTACGGTGAAACTCAATCTTGACGGCGTAGGTAAATATGAGATCGACAGCGGCATCGGCTTTCTTGACCACATGTTGACACATTTATCCAAGCATAGCAAGATAGACCTTGTGGTCAAAGCAAAAGGCGACCTGAACGTTGATGCGCATCATACTGTCGAGGACATTGGGATATGTCTTGGAGAATGTCTATCGAAAGCGATTGGGGATAAGAAAGGTATCGCCCGATATGGTTATAGCTCAGTGCCGATGGAGGATGCGCTGGCGAATGTGTCGGTGGATTTGTCGGGTCGGCCGAACTGCGTATATAACGTTGAGTATCGAACAAGCAAGGTTGGTGACTTTGATGTTGAGTGTCTGGAAGAGATGCTTCGTGGTCTATCCAATAGCGGCAAGTTCAATCTCCATGTAAACGTGCCATACGGGACGAACAGCCATCACATAGCCGAGGCTATCTTTAAGGCTCTTGGGCAATCGCTCGGTGCAGCAATAAAAATCGTTGGGACGGATATTCCCAGCACGAAGGGGCAGTTGTGATCGAGGAACCGAAAGCTGAGTATAGGACGGGAATCGGCACCGACATTCACCGAACCGTCGCCGGCAGGAAGTTGATGCTTGGCGGGGTGCACGTGCCGTATCCGATAGGTTTGGCCGGCCACAGTGATGGTGATGTTGTGCTCCATGCAATAATAGATGCCCTGTTGGGCGCGAGCGGTATGGGTGACATCGGTACGCTATTTCCGGATACCGATGCTCGCTGGAAAGATTGTGACAGCAAGGAGCTTGTCTATATTGTCAAAGAAAAGCTTGAAGAAAATCGATGGGAAGTGGTGAATGTAGATGTGACGATACATACGGAGCAGCCGAGACTGGAGCCTCTCAAGGGACAGATAAAAAGGTGTATCGCGGGCCTGTTGGGGATTGATTTTACGGCAGCAAACGTCAAGGCCAAAACAAACGAAGGTCTGGGTGAGATAGGAGCGGGTGAGGCAATGGCGGCAACGGCGGTTGCATTATTGAGGAAGAAGCAGAGAAGAGGGCTATAAAGACAGAAAACAGAACACAGAAGACAGAGGACAGAAGGAAAAATGGAAAAGGTAAAAGTAAGGAAGTGAAAAGATTCTATGGCGCTGGAGCTTTACAATAGTCTGACCAGAAGAAAAGAAGAGTTCAAACCTCTGCACGAAGGCAAGGTCGGCATATATGTGTGCGGACCAACCGTTTATGGACACGCACACTTAGGGCACGCTAAAAGCTATGTCAGCTTTGATGTGCTGGTTCGGTATCTGCGGTATCTTGGCTATGATGTTACATACGTGCAGAACATCACTGATGTCGGGCATTTAACGGATGATGCTGATGCGGGCGAAGATAAGATTGAAAAGGCCGCCGAGAAGGAACGTAAGCATCCGATGGCTCTGGCTGAGTATTACACACGAAGTTATTTCGAAGATATGGACAGGCTCAACTGTATCCGGCCGGACATCAGTCCGCGGGCGAGCGGCCATATCGTTGAGCAGATCGAGCTGGTAAAGAAACTGCTGACGAAGGGGTACGCATACGAAGCAAATGGCTCAGTTTATTTTGATGTCTCGAAGTTTGAAAACTACGGCAGGTTATCCGGCAGAAATGTTGACGATATGATGGCCGGGGCGAGAGTGGAGGTTTCGGCGGACAAACGAAATCCTGCCGATTTTGCGCTGTGGAAGAAGGCCGAGCTTAACCATCTCATGCAATGGCCAAGTCCCTGGGGGATGGGTTTCCCCGGCTGGCACCTCGAATGTTCTGTGATGAGCACGAAGTATCTGGGCCAGCCTTTCGATATTCACGGCGGCGGTCTTGAGAATCAGTTCCCGCATCACGAATGCGAAATCGCACAATCTGAGGCAGCAAATGGTGTGCAATTCGCGCGATACTGGGTGCACAACAACATGGTTACGGTCGATGGCCAAAAGATGGGCAAAAGCCTGAACAATTTCATTACCTTGAAGCAGGCATTCGTGGGTGAGCATGAGAGATTAACGAGGGCATACGACCCGTTGGCGATACGGCAGTTGATTCTGAATAGCCACTACAAGAGCCCGTTGGATTTCTCCGATGCTGCACTTTATGCTGCCCAGAGCGGATATGAAAAAATAAAAGACGCGGTTGGGGTGGTGCGGAAAAGAATGAGCAGAGCACCACAGGGCGAAGCTGAGGTAAAAGTGACGCAGCAACTGGGTCAATTGAGGGAGAAATTTGAAGCGGCGATGAATGACGACCTGAATACCTCTGTTGCCCTTTCGACAGTCTTTGACCTTGTCCGGCTGGCAAATGCTCTATTGGAGAAAGGCAGCACGACGGCGGCGACTTTACAAGCAGTGGACGAGATGTTCACGAAAGTGGGTGGAGATGTCTTGGGTATCGTCAGAGATGAATGTCAACAAGTTGGCGGAATTGATGAAGGGGTGTTTGACCAGTTAGTGCAAATTTCGATCGAGCAGCGGACCAATGCCAGGCTGGCAAAAGATTTTGCCCGGGCAGATAATATTCGTAATAAGCTTGATGAGGTCGGGATTGTTCTGGAGGATAAACCGGACGTCACAGGCTGGAGATGGAAATGAGGATATTGGGGATTGATCCTGGTTTGCAGGTTTGTGGGTACGCCTGTATTGAGGCCGATGGAGAAGGAGAGAGGTTAATTGAAGCGGGTGTTTTTCGTACATCGGTGAATCTGAGGGTAGAGCAAAGGCTTAATCAGATTGCTGGAGACATCGAGTCAATATTGAGGAAGTTTGTGCCGGAGATAGTTGCAGTTGAAGAGTTATATTCGCACTATACGCATCCGAGAACGGCGATATTGATGGGTCATGCGCGAGGGGTCATATTGCAGAAATGTGCGGAAGCAGCAGTTGAGGTCAAAAGTTTCAGTGCGACGCGAATAAAAAAAACAATTACAGGCAACGGCAGGGCATCCAAGCAGCAGATACAAAAGACTATACAGACGCTGCTATCGCTGGCAAAAACGCCGGAGCCGAGCGATGTAGCCGATGCCATAGCGGCGGCGCTCTGCTGTGCAAACTCGCGACAGACCTTAACGGTGGGCTAAAGCCCACCCTGCAATTATCAACGCGATACGTATTGATGGAAATAATAAAAGATATACATATTCCGCAATTTTGATCTTTGAACTTTGATTTTTGATTTTCTTATGATTGCACGGATTGAAGGCAAATTGGTAAAGCTTGACGGCGACACCGCTCTGGTGCAGGTCGGGCAGATCGCGTATGAGGTGATGCTGCCGAGTTACTGCGTCAAGGCGCTTTCGGATCAGATCGGAACGGATATAGTGCTATGCACGATGGAGTATTACGAGGGTTCGCCTAAGGGCGGCAGTTTAGTGCCGCGGATGATTGGGTTCTTGAATTCCAGCGAGCGGGATTTCTTTAACAAGTTCATAAGTGTTAAAGGAATAGGTGTCAGAAAGGGACTGCGGTCTTTGAGTATCCCGATAGCCCAGGTCGCGGCGGCGATAGAAAACGGAGACGAGAACATATTGCTGGCACTGGAAGGGGTTGGAAAAAGAACCGCACAGCAGATTATTGCCGAGCTACGAGGAAAACTACAAAGCTTCGCAATTGGAGCGGAGGTTGCGATGGTTGCACAGGCGGGATTCAAACCATTCCAGGCAGAGGCGCTGGAAATTCTGATTGCCTGGGGCGAAAAAAGGGCCGAGGCGGTCGAGTTGATCGACTTGGCTTGCCAGAGACATCCGGAAATAAATTCGGCTGAGGTGCTCGTGCCGATGGTGTATAGACTCAAGCAAGGAATAGAAGTTTAAAACAAAAGTCAAAATGCGGACATAAAAACTATATATGAAAATGCAAAATGCCTCATTTATCATTTTAGGGATTCGCTTTGTATTTTCTGTATTTGTTTTTCCTTTTTGGTTTTTGATTTGTAATTTTGATGTTTGATTTTTGATATTTGATATCCAATTATGGCTATTGGAAGGATTATAACAGGGCAGGCGCTGGACGCGGCGGAAGAGAATTTTAATATTTCTCTTCGGCCGAAGTTCATGAACGAGTGCATCGGCCAGAGCAATGTTCGGGATAAACTTGCTATTGCGATAGAAGCCGCCAAGAAAAGGGCGGAGCCGTTGGAGCATATTTTGTTTTACGGGCCGCCGGGGCTCGGCAAAACCACGCTGGCGCATGTTGTCGCCAACGAGATGGGGGCGAGGATACGCTGCTCATCAGGACCTGCTTTAACCAAGGCCGGAGATGTGATGGGCCTGTTGACCAACATAAGTACGGGTGACGTGCTGTTCATTGATGAAATCCACCGGCTCAGCACGCCCGTGGAGGAGTTTATTTATCCTGCGATGGAGGAGTTCCGCGTGGACTTTACGGTCGATAGCGGCCTTCATGCGAAAACGATAAACTTCCCCCTAAAGCGTTTTACTTTAATCGGTGCGACGACACGGGCGGGACTGCTTAGTGCTCCGCTTCGCAGCAGATTCGGGATGATGTACCACGTTGACTTCTACGATGCGGAGGAATTGAAGCAGATTCTGAGCAGGTCTGCAAAATTGCTTGGGCTACAGAGCGAATCCGGCACACTCGAAGTTATAGCAAGTTGCTCCAGAGGCACACCGCGAATTGCAAACCGACTGCTCAAACGTGTGCGGGATTACGCACAGGTTAAAGGTTCAGGTGTGCTCAGCGGTAAGATTGTGGAAAATGCGCTCAAGATGGAACAGATTGACAGCCTGGGTTTGGATGAGCTTGATAGGGCGTTTTTGCGGGCATTGGTCAATGTGTATGACGGCGGTCCTGCGGGTATCGAGGCAATCGCAGCGACGTTAGGTGAGGAAAGAGACACGCTTGAGGATGTCGTCGAGCCATATCTATTGCAAATAGGTTTTCTGCGGCGGACCAATCGGGGAAGAGAAATCACGAATCAAGCATGCGAACACCTGGGGCTGATGGTATCCAAGAAACGAGCAAGTGACCAAGCCGAATTGTTTGAAGAACAATCACAATAGAGCCTGGATGTGCCGGCACTCTGAAGGATATGCACGCCTGTCGCCCAGGCCGATTGACATTCGGGGGATTTATCCACCATACGTTGGGTGGATTTAGGTTCGAAGGATATACTTGGCCATTGTGGGCCGGTGGCCGAGAACCTCGGTAAAGTGATAGATTAGAACACTCTGAATGTCTGATAGAGTCCGGCCGTCGGCGGAGGCCAGTTGTTTAAGGTTTGCCAGGCAGGCCGCGGTCTCGGCACTTAGCTTGACCTTGTTAGTGAAACTTGGCTCGCAGTCTTTGCAAACCAAGCCATTCGCAGAACTGCTGAAGTAGTAGCCTTCACGCCAAGCGGGTGAAAAGGGCCTTTTACAATTCACGCAGGCATTTAGAATCGGTCGCAGACCGACCTCCTTTAATAAGGACAACTGGAACAGAATCAGCCAGATAAGCGTTTTTTGCACTCGCCGGCTGGATTCTTGCGGTTCGTCAACATTACGGAGAAACTGGATGAATTGGTCGAATAGATCAGGATGTGGGTCAAAATCCTTGGTCAGACGATCAAGAATCTCAGCAGCGAAAAGACAACAGTTTAGAGTAAACAAGTCCCTGGGTATATGCGAAAGCGTAGGAGCTTGTCTGAACTCGGTTAGCGTAGCGAGTCTATCCCTGTGCGAATCAGAGAAAACTATATCGCCGAATGAAAAAACTTCAATGGGGCCGTCGAAAGGTGACTTGGGCCTTTTGGAGCCTTTGGCTATGGCGCTGATTTTTCCGGTAGCTCTGGCAAAGAACGTCCCAATCTGTGATGTCTCAGAGAAGTCGATTGCACGTATACAGATAGCCTGATCTTTGATTAGCATGCTTAGCGGTCACGGCCGATATTTTGGGTTACTGCTTTTGTGACATCCCATTATACACTGGTCCATAGCCAAATCTCTGTAGGATTTCATCCTCGGTCTTGTGCATTTTACGAGATTCTTTCCGGGTAGAATCATCGAAGCCGAGATTATGCAAGAGTCCGTGAGTTATGTAGAGCGCCAATTCAGCCTCCGCGCTGTGGTCTCGCAGGGCAGCCTGTGTAACAGCCATTTCACCATTGACAACAATTTCAAACAATCGAGGCGCCTCGACTGGTATATTGTCGGACAAATCGAAGCTCAGGCAATCACTTGTGCGGCTGCGGTGGAGGAAATAAGCATTGAGCTTACGGAATTGAGAGTCCCCGACAACTCCGATACTGACCATCACGTTGGAAAGGCCGAAATGGGTACAAACGGCTCTTACCAGCTTCTTTAGTCTGGGCAGTGATATGTCGATACCTCGGAAGTTCTTGGCGATTTCGACTGTAACCATGGAGATTCAACTCACCGGTCGGCTGTTTTAAGCTCAGCGGATTTTTGTTCGGCTTGCTGGTCTTCGGGCACATCAGGCGCGGTGGGATACGCGATTCGGCCGTGGTAATGCGCAGCAAGTGTCTTGGACATGCTTGCCTCTATCTGGCTAAGCTCTCGCAGGGAAAGGTCACACTCATCGAACTGCCCATCCTGGAGACGTTTCATGGCCATGTTATGAACGACAGCCTCGATTTTGCCTGGGTTTACCTCAGATAGTGACCTGACGGCACCCTCGACTGCATCAGACAGCATTACGATAGCGGATTCTTTTGTACGAGGTTTTGGGCCTGGGTACCTGAACTCGCTTTCGGAAGGCGGCGGCTCTATAGGCCTCTGGGTAGAAGGCCCGAGTAAAGGAGCCTCGTACTTTTTCTTGGCCTCGTTATAGAAAGGTTCAACAAGAGTAGTGCCGTGGTGCGTTTCGATAAACTGACGCAGGATAGTGGGCAGGCCGTATTCTCTGGCCAGCTCTATGCCGTCTTTTACGTGGCCAACAATGATCAGCTGGCTCATAGCAGGCGAGAGCTCCTTATGCCTGCTGGCAGATCCCATTTCGTTCTCAACAAAGTACTTGGGCTTGTTGGTCTTGCCGATATCATGGTAATAGGCGCCAACTCTGCAGAGAAGGCCGTTGCAGCCGATTGCCTCGGCGGCGGCCTCAGCAATGGAACCTATCAAAAGACTGTGGCTGAAGGTCCCGGGTGCATCCATTGCAAGCCTTCTAAGAAGCGGTTGGTTGGCATCGCTGTAGTCCAGCAGGGTCATACTCGTGGCGATGCGAAAGACCTTTTCGATGACGGGAAGCAAGCTTTGGACAAGCAGACCCACGAGGAGAGCGGCGGTTGCGTGACAAGCTGCCCATTTGACGGTGTCGGGTAACGGAGGCGGCCGGCCTGTAAAACTCAGCGAAGCTGCGGCGCCTGCGGTAATAAAGACAACTACGGCAGCCAAGGTGCTCACCTCAAGAAGCTTCATTCGCGTGCGGACTTCCTTCAGAAAAAAACAGCAGGTTGCCACGCCGGCAGCCATTGTGAGGAGCGAACTAATACCGGGAAGCTGGTGCTGATCATTGAGGGCAGGTCCAATAGCCAGGCAGGCAAGCAAACAATAGAATACACTCATGCCTAACGCGAAGCGCTGGTCGTAAGCAATGGTAAGAACAATGGCTACTATGACCGCGGTGCCGGTGCCCCAACTGCCGGCCAAGGAAACGTCATTGGTTGATGAGACGCCGAGGCGGGTGGCTATCAACAGTAAAACGAACAAACCAAGTAGTGCCAAAGCTCGAGCGTGGTTTCTAAGGATTTTCCTCTGATAGTGGCAAGCGTAAAATGCGATCGCTATTGAGATTAGCAAGACGAGGGTAGCCAGAGACATCAAATCGCTATAGTGTGCCTGACGGATATGCCCGAGCGAGAGGATAACGATGGATACGACCACGAACGACAGCCACAGCATTACCGATATGATTATATCGGCATCGAGCAACCAGCTCAGCTTTGAGAGTCGCTCGGAAGAGAGACTTCTTCGCAGTTGGCTGCGTCTTGGGTTTGTTTTGCTAAACAGCGGCATTTTGCCTTACCCTGCCACAGTGGTTACAAACCAACAGCAAGTAACCACGATGGTGACATCATAACTACTGAGTATCTCCCCGAGCCTCGACATTCTTAGGTCTTCGTACCGAGTCTTTAAGGGTTCTACATCTCTTATACGCTCGAACAATATTCTGAACGAGGCGATGGCGTACTATATCCTTCTGTGTCAGTTCGACCACGCCGATGCCCTTTATTCGCCGCAGTATTTCAATTGCCTCGACCAGTCCGCTCCTCTGGTCAACGCCGAGGTCGATCTGGGTAATATCGCCGGTTATAATCATTTTAGAGCCATGACCTAATCGCGTCAGAACCATCAGCATTTGCAGCGAAGAGGTATTTTGGGCCTCGTCGCAGATTATGGCAGCATCGTTCAGCGTCCTGCCTCGCATGAAGGCCAGAGGGATGACCTCGATTATATCCATGTCAATGAACTTTCTCATCTGGGCGAATTCCATCATGTCTTCGAGGGCATCGAACAGCGGGCGTAGATACGGGTTGACCTTGGCCTGGACATCGCCCGGTAGAAAGCCGAGTTTCTCACCGGCTTCGACGGCGGGTCTGGCCAGCACGATACGCCTGATCTGGCCTTTCTTGAGCATCGAGACCGCTACGGCCACGGCAAGATAGGTCTTACCTGTGCCTGCCGGGCCTATGCAGAAGGTGATGTCGTTGACTAACATGACCTGAAGATACTTATCTTGTCCTCCGGTCAAAGGCCCGACATGCCTCCTTCTGGAATAAACTGAAATAGCTTCGCCGGCTTCAGGAGCGGGAGTCGATTGTTCACGAGATATAAAGGCATTTATATCGTCTGGGGTAAGCACGCGGTGCTTTGTTAAATGCTTTTGCATCAGGTCGATGATTTGGGCAGCACGGGTTACATTCTCTTCGGGGCCTCTGAGCAACAAGGTGGAATGGCGTGCTGTGATGTGAATTCCGAGGGCTTGGCGAAGCAGGCGAAGATGGCTATCGGCCGGACCAAACAATTCGAGCTGCCTACCAGGTGAATCCAATTGTATTGTGATTTCCAAAGTATCCCTCGTTCACAAATCCATAGTTAGCGGCATGGGTTCTGAGAAACCGCACTAAAACCTCAAGTAAAAACCTTGAAAAACAGGTACGCAAAAGGCACTGCCAGCAACGGCGAGTCGATTATGTCCAATACCCCGCCGAAACCCGGCACGTTGTTGGCCGAGTCCTTTTGCCGAGCGTCTCGTTTTATCATAGATTCAACCAAGTCGCCCGCTTGCCCTATAACGGCAAAGCAAATCCCGAAGGCTGCCCCCAGCCACAAATACATTATATCAGAAATCGCGGCAAATACCATAGCGACTACTACGCCGACAACAATAGCGCCGAGCATACCCTCCCATGTCTTGCCGGGGCTTATCTTAGGGCAGAATTTGTGCTTTCCGAATAGCGAACCAATTGCATAAGCCCCAATGTCTGCACATTTTACAACAAGAATCGACATCAGGAAAGGCCAAAGGCCGAAGTCGAGCCGGATGGCAATGACAAAGCTACTAAAAAGCCCGATGTAGATTAAAGACAGACAGCCGACACCGCAGTTGGTTATTACACCATCAACTCCATGACGGCGATACTGATAAAGCATCAACATCGATAACGCCAGGGCAAAAATAATCATGACGGAGAGGCCGAGAGGAACTTTAACGAATTGTCGCCAGTACCAAATGGTTGCAAGAATGATGGAGACAGGGAGCAAGACTGGGGTGAACACATCGAGGCCTCTGGCTTCGGCGAGCCTGGCAAATTCAAGCTGAGCGGGTATGAGCAACAAAGCAACAAGGACTGCGAGAAGTGTGCCCTGAAAGGATTTGTTGTCGGTGACGGACTTTGTTATGGAGCCATCCAACCAGCCATCGAAGACGACTATGCCGATAAAAGAAAGTGTCATTAATGTTCCGAAGAACAATCTGTGTTTGAGCATAACAATCCTGGCTAAGCCGGTGACTAATCCGGTACTTTCGTGACAGACCGATGGTTAGCCTGTTGTCTCCAAGCTCGAAATCATTTGATTCTGGATGTTCGATCCTCGAATTCTTTCCCTCTGTACCGGATTTTCAGCGATTCACTCACGGTTACAGTCTTGAGATAGTCTCTCGGTGTCCGGCTTTTCAGCCGCGCTGCGTATCGGCTCGATGGCCCCAAAACGCCGGTCACGGTGAGCGTAAGCGAGTATTGCCTTTTCCAGCTCAACCTCATCGAAATCCGGCCAGAACGTTTTGGTGACATAGAATTCGCTATAGGAGATCTGCCAAAGCAGAAAATTACTGACTCTCATTTCATTTGCGGTACGTATCAAAAGATCGGGGTCGGGTAGGTCTGCAGTGTAAAGATACCTGCTGATACACTGCTCGTCGATGTTTTGCAGACTGAGAAGACCTGTTTTGTAGTTTTGTGCGATTTTTCTTGCTGCATCTACAATTTCGGCCCGGCCGCCGTAGTTGAGTGCCAAAGCGAATATCATGCCGGTGCTGTCGCGGGTCATTTTCATTGTTTCTGTAAGTTCGTGGGCGAGGGTGGCGGGTAATCCGTTCAATCGGCCGAGGTGGACGAGCTTTACGTTGTTCTTCATCAAATCTGGTCGGATTCCCACGAGATATTGCGTATAGAGGTGCATTAGCGCATTGACCTCGTTTTTGGGCCTCTTCCAGTTCTCCATGCTGAAGGAATATAGGGTGAGACATCGGATACCGATGTCTGAGCAGTAGTAGGCTATCTTTTCTGCGGTTTTTGCACCTTGATGATGGCCGCTTACCCTGGGAAGATTTTGTTGCTGGGCCCATCGGCCATTGCCATCCATGATAATGGCGATGTGACCAGGTATCTGCTCAGGATTTAAACCGAGGCGGTCGGCGGTGGCTGCAAGTTTTTCTTCAATAGTTCTCATCACAATCAGATAACAATATCGGGAAACGCAATATCCATCGATCCGATAAGGCCAAGTTATTGTGTCAGGTCAACGAGCGTTTCATAGCGAGACTACCATGAGTAGCGGCTGCTTAACATCTGACAATTGTCTGATCGCGCTTTGGCCCCACGCCGAGCATTGTGACAGGCTTGCCGATCACTTGTTCAACGCGACCAACATAGTTCCGGGCATTTACAGGCAACCGGTCGAAGTCGGTTGCCGAGGTTATATCATCATCCCAGCCGGGCAAAGTCTCGTATATGGGCGTAGCCTTTGCGAGTCTGCGTATGTTAGCCGGGAAAAAGGTAACCCGTTGTCCTTCGATTTGGTATGCGGTGCAGATTTTAAGCTCATTCAGTCCGGCGACAGTATCAAGGTGCATAAGGGCGATTGAATCGACAGCACCTATCTTGACGGAGTAAGAGGCGGCGACTGCGTCAAACCAGCCGCAGCGGCGGGGCCTTCCGGTAGTTGTGCCGTATTCGTGACCTCTCTCACGAATATACTGACCTATTTGGTTATCCTGCTCGGTTGGAAATGGACCTGCACCAACCCTTGTGGTGTAGGCTTTGGCAACTCCAAGGTAGCGATCTATAAGTTTCGCCGGGACGCCGCAGCCGGCCGGCAGACCCAATGTGCTGGAGTTAGAACTGGTCACATAAGGGAAAGTGCCGTGGTCCAAATCGAGTAATGAGCCCTGGGCGCCCTCAAATAAAACAGATTTGCCGGCTGCGATAGATTTGTGAAGAAATTCAGTAGTATCAACAACAAACGGCAAGAGTCTGTCGGCATAATACCTGCACTTATCGAAGATATCTGCGGCCTTGATAGGTTCGGCGTTGTAAATGGCGGTGAAGATCTTGTTTTTGTATTCGATTACGCTTTCAAGTTTGGTCCTTAGGTCGTCGAGGTTTGCAAGGTCGCCCATGCGTATAGCGTAACTTCTACCGACCTTGTCGGCATAGCATGGCCCGATGCCGCGTACGGTTGTGCCAATCTTTCCCTTACCGAGAGATTGCTCCCGTAAGAAGTCTTCCATCTTGTGGTAATCCAGTACGACGTGGGCATTTTCGCTTATAAAGAGGCGACCGTCGAGGGTGATGCCTTTTTGTGCCAGTCCGTTGATTTCGGTTATCAGCACTTCGGGGTCAACGACCACGGCATTGGCAATGACACATACGATGTTCGGCCTGACCGCCCCACTGGGCAGCAGGTGAAGGGCAAATTTGGTGTCACCGATTACGACTGTATGGCCGGCGTTGGAACCCCCGCCGTAGCGAACGACAATATCGCTATGCTCACCGAGGATATCGACGACTTTGCCTTTGCCTTCGTCACCCCACTGCAAACCGACTACGCAGGTATTCATCTATCTTTGTGTCCTAAAAAGACCTCGTGAGAGGACCTAAACGTGAATGACAATCCGGCACGCCTTCGCGTGACGGACCGACGCACGCAATTACCGTGTGATGAGCTTATTATAGCGCAGGTAACGAGCGGGTTCAACTGATTTTCACTACCAAATGGTCCAACACGGCCCGGAGGTTATCGTACTTGCGACTACTTATCTTGCGGTTGATTTGGCTGCCGTTCTTATCAGTGTAGGTCAATACAAAGAAACCCTTCTTGTCAAAAAATGTCTTGTCGATCTTTTGAATTGTATCGTAGGGAATTTTCTCTTTCTCGCTAATGACAAGCTCATTTTCGTCGGCGACGATCTTTTTGTTTCTGACTACTGCGAAATATCCGCCCAGGAGCACGACTGCCGCGAGAAAAACCGGCGGCGACTTCTGGTTGAAAACAAGCGTGTTATCAGGTTTGCCATCACGGTCAACGTGCTTTTCTTTGAAACTTGTACTGAAATAGCCATCATATCCAAACCACAAAGCAAGGACCACGAACAAACCGATGTAGAACTTCAGATTAGTCCTTCTATATTTGCTGCAACGTGCTTCGATTGGCATTGGGATTCCTTTCGCATACTACGTTGAGCGTCTTTGAGCGATAGTTTCTGTTAGGGGTCTGACGAAGTTCGGGACGATTTTTTCGGCCATCATCTCTTCCACCAGGCGGCATTGGTGTTCGAAAGACTTGACCGGGTCGAAAATCCTATTGTTTCTGCGATACTGGCGGATCGTAAGGGACAGACTTATTGCATGGTCCGGATCGTCGCGTTTCTGATCAGGCTCATAAACGCTCGTTTTTGACTCCACGCTGATACGGGCTTGTGTGCACTGATCCTGTGACAATGCAACAATCATAGACGGGGAAAAACCAACAGCAGCGGTATCCAGAGAATCCAACAAGCAGTTAAAAGCACTTGAGCCGAAGAGAGCCTCGGCGATGATTTCATCGTGGTTGCCCAGGAAATCGAAGTCCATTGCAAAAGTTACATCGAGCGAGTCAATATCGAGGCTGTTGATACCGAGCATATAGGGGACCAAGTCGAGAATCAGACGGTGCTGAGAATACGCAACTTCCAATTCCGCAGGATTAACAACCCCGGAGCTGACACGGTCTACCTCGAGGGCGACCCAGCGGTATTGTCCGATCCTGCGATCTTCTTCCAGACAGTATTCGTTATTCTCGTGTCGGTAAAAACAGCCCATGGTGGGGTACTGCTTTTGGACACGCTCGAAAAAGGCAAGAATAGTATCGCGTTGAGTGGGTAGATCCAACTCGGTGTTGATATACATGTCAGCGTAAAAATCATCACACAGCGAACCAAAACTATTAAGGTTCATTAGTACAGAACCCTCCAAAACGAGTCTGAGAAACTACCTCCTGAAGACGATAACGCAAAAGCCAAAACCTCGGAAACCGAACACCCATACCAACGACTATTATATGCTCAAATACTCATTTTCCCAAATTTTTTCAGTCAACTTATGCAATTCCTCATCATAACGCTTGAGGGTTTGGAAGTATTCACCGGATTCGAGGGATTCCTTAGCCTTATCGTCTTCGGGTTTAATATCTCCCGCCATGATGGAGTTCCTGAATACTTCGTAATGGTCCCTGATTGAGCAAAGCATAAGCCAGTTCTTTGGTTTCTTGCTGTCGTCAAGTCCGTATTCTTTTTGCCACTTACGGCCGTTTTTCATGAAGTCGGAGAACAAGGCGCCGGCCAGAGTTTTCCCATTTTCATACAGGTTATAGATGTTGTCAACATAATAGGGGATAAAAACACATGGGGTAACATTGCCGTGCCAATCGACATAGAAGTAGCCGCCGATTATTGTGACAAACCTACAGCCAAAGAGGTTATGGGCTTCACTGACGACTCTATCGAAGTAGAAATGCGGTATTGTTGCGGCAGCCCTTGCCGTTGAGTCCGCGTAGCAGCCGGTACAGCTTAAGTTGCACCTTTGTGTTGGGGAGACAACGATAAATGTCGGGGGCAGTTCGCCATATTTTTGCTCGTACCGCCGGACGGCCTGAGTGTAAGTGTCGTCCTCGCGGGTGAGATTATTTTGGACGAAGACCTTTACGATTTTCTTGAGAATTTCGGCTGAAACAATGCCCTTATCGACATTTTTGTTGATGCAGGCAAGCATTGCCGAAAGATACTGGTACCTTCGAATCTGCACTTCTCTGAGGTCTTCGGACTGGTCGCTGACTATCCCTTTGTAGATATAATCATCGATTTTCTTGGCGAGGATTTTTCTGAGGCGTTTGTGATTAACCATTTTGATAAGCGTTGTGGACAGAACTTCCGTTTTCATCGTTCAACTCCTTCTTTCCACTGCAAATCATCAACGAGTTAACCGACAGAAAACTATAATATATCCCACGCCATAATTATCGCGCGATGCCGCAGGCTTCTCAAGACAAAAAAATTAACAAAAGCAAACCAAAATACAAGGGGTGATGCTTGCTCGAATATCATACGGCGGATTCTACTGTCTCGGTTGTCAACTTCGAGTTGCCAGGTAAACAATAATGACCAAGCAAGCCAGGACGTAGCAATAAAAGGCGAAGATTCTCAGCCTTGCTGCTTGTAAAACTCTTATCAGGATTTTTAAGGCCACTACCCCCATAATGGCCGCGATGACCGCACCCGTAACAGCAGAACAAAGCAGACCGCTCGGATCAGATCCAGGCCCCTTAAGGTAATCCGCGAACTGGAGAGTAGCAGCCCCCAATATAGCTGGGATCGCCAACATGAAACTGAACTCAATCGCATCCGGACGGGCCAGGCCAAGCAGAATCGCAATGCTGATAGTCGAGCCGCCGCGAGATACTCCAGGAAAGATTGCGACCGCCTGTGCCAGCCCAACCAATGCTGCTCGTGACAGGGGAAACTGCTGCAAGGAGAGCGGTGTTTTCTTACAATAATCGCTGACCAGCAAAACAGTGCCATTAATAATCCACATCAAAGATAGTAGCTGGATGCTGCCCCGCGATGAGATAAACTGCTTTTTGAAGAGCATCCCCAAGACTCCCGTCACAACCGTGGCCGCCGTGACCAGCAGTAACAAGTGCACAGCGCTATTCTGTTTGCAGGTCTGGACCAGGCTGCTGCCGCCATGCCCCTCGACCCAAAGGCACTTAAGGCGTTTGGTAAAAGCCTCTCGGAAGACAACAAAAATAGAGACCAGCGTTCCGAGGTGCGTTGCAAGGTCAAATAGCAGCATTTCAGGCGTTTCCGGCTTAAGGTTGAATATGGTCTCAAGCAATACCGAATGTCCGGAGGAGGAAACAGGGATAAACTCAGTCAAGCCCTGGACGGCTCCAAGTGCAATCGCTTGAAAAAAGCTGATTGTACCTGTGAAATAAGACTGTTTCGAAAGGTATCCGATCCACCCCAACCTGTGGCAAATTAACAGAACAACACCGGCATACACTCCTGCAAGCAAATCGTCTGCTAAAATACCCCAACCCTGGGGCAGCTTTTCCAGTCTGTGTATCGGCCAGGGCTTTAGGATATCGAAAACTCTGAAGATGAAAAAGCCAAGTGCGGCAACAATCCAGACTTGTTTAGTCGAGAACACAGGTTCGATAAACAACGAAAGCAGAAAGAATGTGAGGGCCTGGCCTGCAACCTCATCGGCAACGACCTCTCGCGGGTCATTTTTACCGGTTGCAGCAATTGCATCGGGCGCAAATTTGACACAGATAATAGCACCGGCCAAAACGAAGGCCGCCATTACCGTCAGAATCCACACCGAGGGTGCCGTCAATAAGCAGAGAATCGCAAATATAAAAGTCGGCGTCAGCGAACCCCACGTACCGGGAGCAAGTGGCAGCCGACCGAGACCAAAAAAGGATGTGAGCAGCCTTGCCATAAGCGTGAAACGTTAACGCAAAGTCAGGATTTAGTCAAAGACTATCGGGCGATTCGTCGTTCTGTGGACGTTCGGATGTCATTTGAAAAGACCTGCAAATGAGCTTTAGGATATAAAAAGTCGGAACCGGAGATTCGGCGTTTTTCTCATCCAGCTATGGACTATTCAGTATCTCCAACGCTGTTTCTATACCAGCTCCGTTGTGGACCATTTCGCTTAGTGCTTTAACCAGCTTCGTCGGATTTTCGTGCTGGAAGGCGTTACGCCCAATTGATACACCCGCAGCACCGGCTTTAATCGCCTCGTCTACCATTTGGAACATGTCTTCGTCTTTATCAATTTTGGGACCTCCAGCTATGACAACGGGTAACGGGCAGCCCTGAACAACCTCTTCGAAGCTTTCGATGCTGCCGGTATAGGGCACTTTAACAATGTCGGCGCCCAATTCCGCTGCTACTCGCGCAGCGTGCTTTACATAATTGACGTCGAATTCATTTTTGATGTTTGGTCCGCGGGTGTACATCATAGCCAGAAGAGGCATTTGCCAATCTGAACATCTCTCACCCACCAATCCCAACTGCCGCAGCATTTCGTTTTCAGTCTCAGCGCCGAGATTTACGTGCACTGATACGGCGTCGGCACCTACTTTGATGGCTTCTTCGACAGTACAGACCAGCTCTTTTGCATTTGGATCAGGACCGAGGACCGTTCCGCCTGAAAGGTGGATGATAAGCCCAACATCTTTGCCGTATCCTCTGTGCGAAAAACGCGGCACTCCTTTATGCATCAATACTGCGTTTGCCCCACCGGCTACAACCTTATTTACCGCCGACCGCATGTCTTCCAATCCCGGAATCGGCCCGATTGTGACGCCATGGTCCATAGGGACTATAACAGTCTTGTGAGAGCTGCGATCCATAATTCTTTCCATTCGTATTCTTTTGCCTAACATTTTCAAACCTCCAATCACTGTATAGTTTCTCTGTATTTTTCAGATGGTAACAAAAAAAGCCTTTCGGGGTGATTTGCCCCAAAAGGCCTTTTTATTTTTCTATTTGTACACGATCCTTTAGGGCACAATCTCCTTCAGATAGAACCAAAAGTAAAAGTAGACAAAGAATCGAAACGCATCGTTAGACGCATTTGCCGAACATAGCCAAACTGCACCCAATGACTGCCTTGCAGGACAATTTTTCATATTCTTAACGTCTTGAGTCATAAAACATCCTGTGAAAAAAACTGATTACAGATTACAACAACAAAGCCGGTCTGTCAAGACCGAATCCCGCAAGATTCAAAAATTGAACCTGCCATGAGATATCGCCTGTCGTGCAAAAGTAAAACTATTCGCTTTCAGTCCTGCCGCCCTATCGGCCTTCAATATCTAACCTATGCCGCTTTTTCAATGCCCTCAACGAAACATAGGCAACAGCGCCCACCAATAATATCAGAATATACGGCCAACCAATATGCCACTTACCTTCATAGAAAAAATCACCAAGGACTTCAAGACATGTGAATGAAATTGCTATGAAGAAGAAAGCTGAATACTCCCGTTTAAGGACCATTCTCAGTAAGAATGGCAAAGCAGGGCTTTTCCAATTAGTAAATCGCGGGAATATTGCAGGTGTCTTGGCAGCCCATTCGTCAAATGCCCGTCCAAATTTCTCGCGTAAAAATTCCTCTTCAGCAAAAATTATCAACCTATAATATAGAAAGAAAAGCAACACGGCCACTATGCTAAAGAAGAGAGACCGGACAAACAGAACAACACCAAACCATATCAAAAAGTTGCCTATATACAGTGGGTGCCTCACCATGGAATAGGCTCCTGTCGTATTAAGAGAGTTCGCCTTTTGTCTGTGAGTATTTCTACCGGAGGTACACTCGGGCACATGCCCAACAGTGTAAACTCGGATGCCAAAGCCCAAAAAAGATATTACAAAACACATAATTTCCCATAAGGCATCTAACAAATGGTCGTCTGCCCGGTATGTGCGTCCTTTTAAGGCTATAAGAAACAGAGGTATTACGAACAGGGGGAGAAAACTGCGCCACCTAAAAAGCCACTGTCCTGTTTGTTGAACCTTCTCTGATAACTGAGTCATTCAGCAATCACTCCTATCCCGGATTTCGTCCCTCGTATCCATCGCATCATTCCATATCTACTGTTTCACTGCCGAAGTTGAGAATCTAATCCACACCTTGAATTACAGACGAGGGTTTTGAATCCCGCACGGTTGTCCCTCCAAGCGAGCAAGTTCCGTGTCTCGGTGGGCAGTTCATTCAGCATAATCCGAGCAACGTTATCGTTCCTGCAAGAATAACGAACCCAAAATGACCGACTACCAGATTCCATGACCTGTCCCGTCACCAACACTATGCCGCTTTTTGACAATGAACAAGCAGATTAGTATCGTATAGACAACCCTATAAAAGGTCCGTCGAGAGATTCTTGTGGGCTGTGCGTCCAGCGGTATCCTGCCTTGATTGCCGCGAAATCCCGATTGAACAAAAAGCCGAGCTCGTACTCATCGATGCCCGACCCCTTGATCTGTGACCACATCGGTCTAAATTCCACAATAAGCCAATCATACACCTGGACAAGAATGGGTATCGTCGCGGAGAAACCACTGTTTTGATCGTCTCCTTTTAGCACGATGCCGCCCAAGCCCAGATCGACCTCAATCTTGTCGCCGAAGGACAGCCGCAAGAGGCCGTAGAGGCGGTAGAGGTCGAGGCGGTCCGCTGGCTCATCCTCTTCGTATCGGGTCTGATTCAACTCGAAGGCGAAGGTGCCGTATCCGAGCTGAACGCGGTAATCGAAGGCATCCACGTCGGATTCTATGGCGAGGTATGAAGCGTCAAATCGCACGAAAGGCAGCAGTGGGTCGCCAGGCTTACGCAGATCGCAGCCTGACTCAGTCAGCCGATCCTCATCTCCGGCGATTCTTGCCCAGCTTGTGTGCATTGGTATCACCACCAGATCAGAGAAGAATCCATTTGCCAGACCGCCCCACCAAGTATTGTCGTCATCACTACGATAATGGTCGGCCCGGCGGTCGTCCCGGTCGTGATCACGGTTCGGTCTCCCCCTCGTGGCGTCTTTCTCGAACTTATCCAGCTTGCCGGCAAAGGCATGTTTTACAGAAACGCTGGTGATAGTTACAAGAGCCGCAAGGAAAATGTGGAAGATTCTTGCCATGTTCCTTCACCCGAATAAAGACCTGCCGATAAATATAGTCACGGTGCGCTCGAGCATCCGGTGTACATTTACCTTGTAGTGCCGAAGGAGGGAGTCGAACCCTCACCCGGGGTGAACCGGACGGGATTTTGAGTCCCGCGCGTCTGCCAGTTCCGCCACTTCGGCCGATCAATTGATTATTGATGAATGATTATTGATTACTGGCCGACTTTTGTCAATTGTTGGTCGGACAATCTCAGATGCAACACAGGGAGAATACACGGGCGCAAGCATGACACTGCGGTCAGGATGATTCTGCGGTTGCCGAGTCGGTTCGGCCTGGGAACATGCTTTGCAAAGCCCTATCGAAACTGGTGGCATAAATGACACAGATGGAGAACGTCAGCGCCCAATACAGTTTGAAGACGAAGTTACACAGTGCGAAAATGATAAGGACGGCTATCAATCCGATAATGACCCGGCCGGACGTTACAGTATGGTCGCTTATACAGTCCTCATTGATTATCTTCAGTCTCAGCATTAAGAGCAACAGTACGCCATTGATTATGTTCCATATCGGGAAAATCAACAGCCAGCCGGCGGTTCCCTTGATCATGTGAATCCCGGCGGCAATGCCGGTGCCGGCGTTCGCTATAACCGCGAAGAGTACCATGAAATGTTTTTCCCATTCGGGTATTTTCCTTCGTATGAACACGTGATACAAAGACAGAAAAAGCCCGACGAGGCAAAGTAATATCAGGACAAACAATCGCCCGCCCAGCCCCGGGGCAGTCATTAATATGAAATATATGTCGATTCGTGTTTGACCGTTGGTCGCATATAAGATAAGCAGAGTGAAAGCCATAAGAAAGAGCGATAGTTCATCGTAAGTGGGGATCAGCCAGCCGGCTTTTTCGCCATAGAGATATTGAAAATTAATAGCGGGCGGTTCTTCAGTTAGAATGCCTGGTCTGTAACCAGCAGCGCCGTCCCGGGATGAAGTTTGGCTCGTAATGTGGTCCTGTAGTAGCTTATTCTTATAGCCCCCGATACCGGGTCGGCCTTTCATCGTCCAGGGAACCCTCAGCAAGTGTGAGCATTTGGGGCATTTGCCTCGCTCGCCGACCGTGTCCTCCCGGGCCACAATCCTCTGGCCGCAATAGACGCACTTGAATCTTATCACGGCTTAAATCCCTCAACGTCCCACTAAAGAAACCACGCCAAGTATGGCTGTTCTGCTTTATTCGCCTAACGTATGTCGAAGTATATGTGTCAATAATCAATAAAGACGATGTCTTCCGGGATTGCGACCACGTCACGATGGCCTGGGCCGAGGAGCTCTTTTATTTCGCTGCTATGTTTACCGGCGAGTGTTTTCAATTGAGAACTGCTGAAATTCGTTACGGCCTTGGCATTGTCGTTGAGCATTACGATTTCGCCGGCCTCGAATGTCCCTTCGACCGAGACTATTCCGCTGGGTAGCAGGCTTTTGTGATTTCTAATTGCCCGCATTGCTCCGTCATCTATGTTTATCACCCCGGCGGCAGTACTGTTTAGAATCCATCGGCTGCGGTTGCTGAGTTTACGTTTGGGCATGAAGATTGTGCCGATTTGTTCGCCGGCCATAATACGTTCGATGACATTCTTTTCTCTGCCGTTGGCAAGTACCATTCGGCAGCCCGCGTTGGATGCGACTTTGGCAGCCATAAGTTTTGTCTTCATTCCGCCGGTTGCGAGTTTGCTGCCTGCACCCCCTGCGTTACGAACGATATCATCGGTTATCTCGAAGACGGCGGGTATCGGTTTTGCATCAGGAAATTCCCGAGGGTTTTTATCGTAAAGGGCGTCTATGTCGGTGAGCATAATCAGCAGGTCCGCATCGAGCTTGCTTGCCACAAGGGCGCTAAGTCTGTCGTTGTCACCGAATGCTGTGCCGATTTCATCGGTGCTGACGCTGTCGTTTTCGTTAAGTACCGGGACTACGCCTAATTTGAGTAGCGTCTCAATGGAGTTGCGAAGGTTCAGGTAGGTCTTGCGATTATCGAGAACTTCGGCGGTCAGCAATACCTGGGCGACGGTGATGCCATAGCGGGCGAAGGCCTTTCTATATTCCGCCATAATGAGCGGCTGACCTATAGCGGCACAAGCCTGTCGCATCTTCATCTCATTGGGTTTATTGGTGAGATGAAGTTGACCTACACCCATGCCGATGGCACCGGAGGTAACTATGACGACTTGCCTGCCGCTCCTGGTAAGACCGGTTATCTGCTCGGCGATTCGATGAACGTAATTGACATCTATGCCCGAATCCTTTGTAAGGGTATTCGTACCGATCTTTATGACGATTCGCTTTGCTTTGGTGAAGTCTCGCATACTAGATTCCAGACTTTTTAGTTTTTCGTCATCTTCATTTGCCTATTATGACCAGCTTCGGCAGGCTCTGTTTAAGTTGTTTTATACCTGCATCCGTGACCTTGGTGCCATCCAACCGCAACTCCTGCAATCCGGTCAGACCCGCCAGATGTTTCAGACCGGCATCCGTGATCTGGGTGCCGCGCAAATCCAAATGTCGCAATCCGGTCAGCCCCGCCAGATGTTTCAGGCCCGCATCTGTGATCCGGATTCTGCACAAACTCAACTCATCCAATCTGATCAATCCCGCCAGATGTTTCAGGCCCGCATCCGTGATCCGGGTGTCGCCCAAGAACAACCTTTCCAATCTGTTCAATCCCTTAAGATGTTCCAAACCTGCATTGGTGATTTTGGTGTTGTCCAAAGACAACAATTGCAATTGAGCCAGGCCCTTGAGATGTTCCAGACCTGCATCCGTGATCAGGGTTCTGCTCAAACTCAACTCATCCAATCTGATCAATCCCGCCAGATGTGTCAGGCCCGCATCCGTGATCCGGGTGTCGCCCAAGAATAACCTTTCCAATCTGTTCAATCCCTTAAGATGTTCCAAGCCTGCATCGGTGATTTTGGTGTTGTCCAAAGACAACAATTGCAATTGAGCCAGGCCCTTGAGATGTTCCAGACCTGCATCCGTGACCTTGGTGCGATCCAACCGCAACTCCTGCAATCCGGTCAGACCCGCCAGATGTTCCAGACCGGCATCCGTGATCTTGGTGCCGCTCAAATTCAACCGCTGCAATCCGGTCAGGCCCGTCAGATGTTTCAGGCCGGCATCTGCAATCTGGGTTTCGACCAACTGCAACTTAGTCAACTTAGTCAGGCCCTTGAGATGTTCCAGGCCCGCATCCGTGATCTTGGTACCCATCAAACCCAACGTCTGTAATTCGGTCAGACCCTTGAGATGTTCCAGGCCCGCATCCGTGATATGAGTGTTCCACAAATACAACTCCTGCAATCCGGTCAGGCCCACCAAGTTTTCCAGACCAGAATCCGTTATGCGGGTGTAGGACAAACTTAAGTATCGCAACCCAGTCAGACTCGCCAAATGCTTCAAATCGGGATCCGTATCGGAACGCAAATACAAACCGGGAATCCTACTCTGCTCTATCTCTAGGACTAGTAAGTCCCAGTTTTTCACCGGCTCCAATGGTTCCACCCACCAAAGCCAGCAAGCAGGGATCTCTATCGGAGTGTCACTTGGCGTAAACCCAAGCTGCCTTCCGGACCGAGAAGTTTCTTGAACCCAGACCCGAAACCCCACCTTGGAGTTGAAGGTCCGGGCGGGGAAATTAGGTTGCTCTGTATTTTCGCTGTCCTTTGCATTTTGGCCATAAGACCAAACAGGCAAAATGCACAAAAGAGCCAACACAAGATATAGCATCCCACGGTCCCACAGAATATTTCGTCCTTTCGCCATACTTCACCTCCCTAAATAGATTTTCATGACGATTCGCTTTGCTTTGGTGAAGTCTCTCATTTTTTCTCAGCGTTCAGCGTTCAGGATTAAACATCCTGTATAACATTGCACCCACTTCGTCTAAAAGTGATTCTATGTTTGCGTTTTTATCAGTATATCCCAAATCCACAGATACAAAGATACTGTGTTTGCAATTCAAGTAATGAGCCACAACCGTGGCGTAAGAACTTATTGTATTCAGGTTTGTGTTTCCTGCTGTATCCTTCCGCTATGTTGAATGGTGTGGAGACAGCCGCTCTTCTCATTTGCTGGGCCAGACCGTATTGCTCAGTGTTCGGAAAAGTCTTTGTTATCTTATATATTTCTAGAACCAGCCGGTATCCTTTTTGCCAAACAATCAAGTCTCTAAACGTTTTTGTTTTCATACTGTTCACTGTACGCTATACGCTGAACGCTGTTACCTGAACGCTAAACGCTGTCCTCTGTCCGTCAGGACTCCATAGGAGAACGCTGGATTCTCTTATGCGTGAATTTTTTTTTACCCTCGGCGTAGTCGGCCACAATCTGGCCAGTGGCGTAGAGTTTCCATTTGTAGATTACAAGGCCCTCAAGGCCCACAGGACCACGAGCGTGAATCTTGTTTGTGCTGACTCCCACTTCCGCACCGAGGCCGTAGCGGTAGCCGTCACTGAATCGCGTGCTGCAATTCCAAAAAACGTTCGCTGAATCGACAAAATCCGTGAATTTGTTTGCAGTGTCTTTGTTGGCTGTGACGATGGCATCGGTGTGGGCCGAGCTATAGCGGTTGATATGTGAGATTGCTTCGTCCACACCATCAACTACTTTTATTGAGATTATGTAATCGAGGTACTCCGTTGCCCAATCTTGTTCCGTTGCTGGTTTTGCCTCTATTATAGCTCTGGTTTTCTCACAACCGCGCAGCTCAACCTGTGGTGAGCTTGTCGAATCCACGCCCTTTGCTTCGAGGGCGTTTTTTATCATCGGAAGGAATTTTTTGGCGATCGCCTCATCTACCAGTAAAGTCTCTGCCGCATTGCAGACTGCAACGTATTGGCACTTTGAATCGACGACAATCTTTATGGCCATCTCGAGGTCTGCTTCGCCATCGACATACACGTGGCATATACCCTCGGCGTGGCCGAGGACGGGTATGTTGGTGTTGTTCATTATGTAGCGGACAAATTCGTTTGAGCCGCGTGGGATAATCAGGTCTATCTGCTCATCGAGGGCAAGCATCGCAGCAACATCCTGACGGGTTTCCAAGAGTTGAATCCAGCCGATGGGTATCCCTGCCCCGCCGTCCGCTGTCCGCTGTCCGCTGAACGCTGAACCCTGGCAGGTCGCTTCAGCGATTATCTTTGCCAGAATCTTATTTGTTCTGGCAGCTTCGCTGCCGCCTTTTAGCAGCACGGTGTTGCCGCTTTTGAGGCACAGTGTTGAAATCTGCACGAGGGCATCCGGCCTGGACTCAAAGATAACGCCTATGACACCAATTGGGCATGTAACCTGGTACAGGTCAAGGCCCTTGTCCAGCTCAGTGGCGCGCAGAATCCTGCCTACAGGGTCGTCAAGTTTGATCAGGCTCTCGATGCCGGCGCAGGTCTCATTGAGCTTGCCCTGGTCGAACTTGAGACGTTTGAGCAGGGGCGCTGCGAGGTTATTCTTCTCGGATTCAGCGATATCCTGATTGTTGGCTGAGATGATCTCGGTGCTGTGCTGTTTGAGGGCTTTTGCGATTTCAGCCAGCGCTTTGTTTTTCGTCTCAGTATCAACCGCCGCCAGATGAATCGAAGCAGCCTTAGCTGCCATGGCTATTTCTGATATGTTCATTTACTTTGCTCTCTTTACAACTTCTTATTTACTTTCTACAATTTGAGATAGTAAATAATCAATAATCAATAATCAATAATCAATTAGCTGCGGGTGTAGCTTAGTGGTAAAGCACCAGCCTTCCAAGCTGGCTAGGTGGGTTCGATTCCCATCACCCGCTTCTTTTTTTCCGGCTTATGGCAAGATGGGCTGGTTATATGGGTAGCGAGTGTTTCCAGACTGTTTTTTAGACAGGCTCTATCCTGAAATCGGTCTAGTTCTATTCACTCCAATGTCGCTGCAACCATTCGGAGGTCTTGCAGGCAGTCAGCCTTAACTAACTGGACAATCTCTCTCAAACGCTCGTTCTTCAAAACTATGGATGCGGCAAAGGTTTGCAATACGGAGCTATGCAATGCCGGTTTTGGCGCCTGGAAATTACAGTCTAAAAAGGATTTGTCATAATTTCTGATAAGAGTTGTCGTTCCGACCTTGGGCGAGGTCTGTTATATATATATTCGATTTTGGCGCAAGGACTTACGGTCAGGCCACCACACATATCGTAGAAGTCCTATAACAGAAATTTGCAAAAAAGTTGGAGGAAAAATAGTTTCTTTGTTGACGTTGTGGTAAGAAGTGGTAGCATATCCCATAAAGATTTGCCTGAGTGGGACAAATATTATGCTGTTACTAACAGGCGAATATCAGCACACTGTCGATGACAAGGGTAGGGTGCTTATCACCAATAAGCTCCGAAGCCAGATCGACGTCGATGAGCACGGGAGTAACTTCTACTTAGTGCTCGGCGCCAATGGCATTCTTTGCTTATATCCGGAGAAACACTTTGAACGATTAGTGCTGTCTGTCGCGCCAAATACTACAGCGCCGGATGAAGCGGTAGTGTTTGAAAGGATGAGTTTTGCTTTAGCCAGCAAGGTGGAGCTCGATGGGCAGGGACGGCTGCTTTTGAACGAAAGATTACGAAAGCGGGCGGGGCTGAGAGAGCATATCACCCTTGTTGGTGTCAGAGACCACATCGAGCTTTGGAATGACAAGGACTGGGAGCAATACCTTAACGACCATACAGCCCAGTATCAGAAGCAGATGCTGCAGGCACGGCAGCTCGTTTTGCGAAAACAGGATGAAGAATAATGTAAGTGTTGAGTTTTGAGTTGAGTTTGAACACAGAATACGCAACTAAGAACTCAAAACTAAATAGGAGGCAATATGATTCGGATGGAGACGGGTCACTGCAGGATTGTGGGTAAGAGCCTTGCCGGCGAACGGATTGTTGATGAGCAGACTTTTGTGTCTCTGGCGGTTCTGGCAGACCGGCTTGATGCCTTGAAGAAACTGAATAAATCCTTTGCCAGCATTGAGTTCTCACCCCATGTCGAGAAGTTAAACCGCAGATCGTCTGTGGTAGCGGTTAGTTAGGATATTACTCATTAGGGTCTGCAGGTTTTGTTTCCTGGCCCTATTGGCTCGGTTTTTGCAGAGCCGAGCCGGATATCATGGATTCATCCTTCGTCCAGTCCGGCTAAAGTCGGACCGGGCTACAGAGAATGGAGGCAAATAAGCAGACGGTAGAACACATTCCTGTATTGGCGGGAACTTTAGCCGAACAGATAAACTTACCGCTGGATGGGGTAATGGTCGATACGACCATTGGATATGGAGGTCATAGTTTACTGTTCGGCTTATCTTTGGGTTCTGAGGGGGCCATTGTTGGATTTGATGTTGATGAGGAGGCCCTCGAGGCAGCCCGCATTAGGCTTAAAGGCCTCAAGTGTAAGGTAATCTTAGTTAATTCAAACTTCTCACAGGTTAATGAGCGGCTTGGTGAGCTTGGGATAGATAAGGTTGATTTCGTATTGGCGGATTTAGGTGTTAGCTCGGGGCAGTTGGCGGATTTTGAAACCGGCTTGAGCTACCGGATAGACTCACCGCTTGATATGAGAATTGACAAAAGATTAAAGACCACTGCTGCCGATATAGTCAATAATACCGATGAGAAATCCTTTGCGGATTTGATTTACAGGTTTGGGCAGGATAGGGCTTCTCGCCGGATTGCTCGTTATATAGTACACCAGCGTCAGCGTGAGCCGATTACGACGACAAGCCAGTTGGCGGCGGTGATTTGCAGGGCCCTGAGTCGGCCATCCGGCAGGTCAAGAAAAAGGAAGCACCCGGCCACCAGGACTTTTCAGGCCCTGAGGATAGCAGTAAACAATGAGCTGGAGAACTTAAAGGAGCTTCTTGATTCGGCGGCAGAATTACTCAAGAGAGGCGGCTATATAGCAATTATCAGCTTTCACAGCCTTGAGGACAGGCTGGTAAAAGTAAGCTTTAAGCAGAACGAAGACTTAGGAGTTTACAAGGTTATCACAAAAAAGCCTATTACAGCTACAAAAGAAGAGATAGCGGCAAATCACCGCGCGAGGAGCGCAAAGCTGCGAATCGCCCAGAAATTGTAGTGTAGTCAGGAATGTCAAATACTTGGTGAAGAGCGTCTTTGACGCGGAAAGTGAGAATGGAGTTTTGCCATGACTTCGGATGCGAAAATTGGGTTGCTGCTGGGTTTGGTATTCATATTTGTTATTGCGTTCATAATCAACGGGCTGCCTAATCTGAGAGGAAAGCCCAATAATAATGAATTGACCACCAACATGGTGAATGTGCGGGAAAACTCCCTGGGTCTGGCACAGAAAGAACGCAATGCCCAGGAGGCTCTAAGCGGGACACAGACGCAGCAGAAACTTGCTATTGACATTAATGAGCTTGCTCTCTCCCCAACACAAGATGACGGGCAAGTTCGTATGACTATGCCTCTGCCTGGAAATACTTCGGGGGCGGCAAGACCATCGACTATGGGCGGTGGCGGTATAGAACCGAACATGGCCGCGGAACCGGTCGGCCCAGTTCCCTCGGACGAAAGGCAGTTGCCTGGTTCTAAGCTTGCCGCAGGGTTTGCTAAGCCAGAAACTCAAAAGACTTACACTGTCCGCAAAGGTGATGTTCTGAGTGAGATTGCCAAGAAGGTCTATGGGCCTGTCGAGGGCAAAAAGCAAGAAAACATAGATCGGATATTTCAGGCCAATCGCAACCAACTTAAGTCCCCCGCCAAGATACTGGTCGGCCAGAAGTTAGTAATACCGCCTTTAACTACGACCGGCAAGGTCGATAAGAGTAAGCCCACAGACGTGCTGACAGGGCCGGCTTTTGAGAGAGTCGAGTCGGTAGGCGAAAAACATGTCGAGCCGTCCGCCAAAGAGCCCGCACAAACGAGATGGTACGTTGTTCAGGATGGTGACAACCTGTGGAAGATAGCGGCGTCTCAGCTTGGAAACGGCACCCGATACAGTGAGATAGCCAAGCTGAATGGTGATGTTCTCAAAAACGAGAGTGATTTGCCTATAGGGATGCGTTTGCGGCTGCCCAGCCAGTGAAGCCAAAAGGCTGGGGTGAGCAATAAATGGAGTTTTTCTTCGGTCGGCAGTTTGTTGATAGCTGGATGAAGTGGCGGTTCTACTTTGTATTGATTATCTTTTATTTGGCGGCGGTATTGATAGCCGCCGTTTACCTGCGTAGCGCTAACAATCGTATTTTCTATAAGCTCAGCGCATATCAGAGCGAACAAAACCGAATGAAGCAGCAACTGTGGCAGAAACAGTTGCAGTTGGAGGGCCTGCTGAACCCTGCTTCTATCTCAAAACAACTGGAAAATTAACCGGCCCGTGCCGCCGATTTTTGCGACCTCGGTGTTCAGCAAATGGCATCAAAGTTCGCATTTGACATTCTGCTGTCGTGCTAATAATTGCGAGAAGATTGTATGCAGTCTATAGGGATGCTCGCGGTCTTTAGGAAAAGGGTGGGCGACTTCTGGTCGCCCAATAACCGGGAAGTCTGTACGGCAGCTCTTTTTTTGTCGTTTCTTTTGGTGGCATTTCTTGGGCTGGCATGGCGATGTTTTTATTTGCAGTATTATAAGGGTGACTACTACAGTGAGATCTCCATCAAACAGCAAGAGTCCTTCTATCCTCAAGCAGCCCAACGCGGAGTCATCCTTGACTACCGCGGCAGGATTCTCGCTGCAAGCAACAGGATTCGCACGGTATTTGCCGAGCCGCGAGCAATAAGTAACCCAAAGGACACCGCAAACAAGGTGGCCCTGGCTGTTGATATGGGTGCTCACGAAATTTGCAAACTCATCACGGACGGCGGGAATCCCGGCTTCGTTAAAATCAAGGAGGATGCAGCGCCCGACGAGGCTATGGCTGCCGACAAAATTGCCGGCATAGGTGTGCAGTACGATTGGCAAAGACATTACCCGATGGGCCGGCTGGCGTCTCACGTTGTTGGGTTCACTAGTCTCGACAATCGTGGCTTGGGTGGGATCGAGTTTATGTTCGATGAAAAGCTGAAAGGGTTGCCCGCGAGAAACATGTTTCTCGTTGACGTGCACCGCCGGCCTGTATGTCTATACGAGCAGGACGCAAGTGCCGGTGCAGCGGCTGTAGATGGTTTTGGGATCATTCTGACGATTGATGCCACTATTCAAGACTTTGCACGGACTGCCCTGTTAAAACAGTACGAAAGCTACCAAGCGGAATCCGCCGTCGTAATTGTGGCCGATCCCAAAACAGGGGCGATCTTGGCCTTGGTGTCACTGCCGGATTTCGATCCTACGGATGCGCGACTTGCGAATCCGAGCACTTTCTGTAATCATGCAATAACGGACCAGTATGAACCGGGCAGTATCATAAAGCCGATAACTGCAGCTATAGCAATTGACGCCGGAGCTGTAAATCTGCATGAGAAGATATTCTGTGAGAACGGCAGCTACTATGGTAAGGGATTCGGCCGCATAGGAGAGTATCGCGAAGGCTTTAGCGACTTGACCGTTAGAGAAATTCTGGTCAAGTCAAGCAATATAGGCATGGCCAAGATCGGCCAGAAGTTGGGCGGGGACAGGTTGTATGACGGTTTGAAGTTTTTTGGCTTCGGCAGGAAGGTTGGCATTGAATTGCCCGGAGAGGCTGAAGGGTTGTTGCGGCCTGTCAATGAATGGACGGGCTATAGTGTAACACGGATACCATTTGGCCAGGAGATCTCAGTTACGACCGTTCAGATGATTCGAGCCTTCTGCATACTTGCCAATCGTGGCCGGCTGGTTCAACTTCATCTAATTAAGGCATTCGTTGATCCTAACGGCGCAATGATCGACGCCCATCCGCACAAGTTCGAGCTTGGTTATGTTGTAAGACCCGAAGTTGCCGACTGGATTGTTACTGAAGCTTTGACCGGGGTCGTCAAGGATGGTACGGGGCAAAAAGCAAAGCTGGAGCAGTGGCAGGTTTTCGGCAAAACCGGAACGGCTCAATTAGCAGAGGTTGACCAAAAAGGTTATGTCGAAGGGGCTTATGTCGCCTCTTTTTGTGGTGGGGCTCCTGCGCAAGACCCAAGAGTGCTTGTTCTGGTTTCGGTCCGTAGGCCAAATAGGAAATTGGGCAAGGGCTATACCGGTGGTGCTGTGGCTGCCCCTGTGGCCGGTGAGATACTTGAGAAGACCCTCAAATATCTTGATGTGCCTCCAGAACCAGCAGCCGACCGTCCTCAACGGAGGTTGGTTAGAGCGCTACATTAGTTATTTCAGGGCGGTTTCTATGTGGGTTGGAGTCTGCTGGATGCTTACATGGCCAGAATAATATATGCCGTTGCAGGAGAGGGCTTTGGGCACGCCAGCAGGGCTCATCTGATAGGCCAGAGACTCATTGACGCCGGCCATGATGTGATGTTCGTAGCATCCCAAAAGTCGCTTGTATATCTGCGGCAGTATTTTGGCGAGAAGGTAAAAGAGATATTCGGGCTGGGTTTTTACTATGAACGCGGATATGTGGAGCCGCTTGCAACCATCAAGAAAAACCTCTTTGCATTTCCACGAGGACATACACTAAACAAGCGACTTTTTAAGCAGCATTTCGAGCCATTCGGGCCTGACTTGGTAATAACAGATTTTGAGCCTTTCAGTGGATGGTGGGCATGGCGGCATGGTGTTCCTTTTATCAGCATCGACCATGAACATTTCCTTGTAATGTGCAAACTGGAGCACAAGCTGCGTAATACATTTTCTCGGTTAAATGGTACTGTGGTAGCGAGGTGTCACTACGTGGGGGCTTCGACTTATATCGTCATAAATTTTTTCAGGGTGCCGGTAAAGAAAAGTTGCGTAGTTCTCGCTCCGCCGATTATCAGGCCGATTGTTACCTCGCTTAAGCCCAGCCATGGCGAGCATATTATAGTTTATTCCTCTATCGGAACGCAGGAAGAGCAGTTACTTGAGGTGCTCCAGAGTTTCGGCAATTACAGATTTTTAGTTTATGGCTTTAATAAAAACGAGCAAAAGAAGAATTGCACGTTCAAGAAACGCTCTACGGAAGGTTTTCTAACTGACTTGGCCAATGCACGTGGTGTTGTGGCATTTGCAGGTTCTTCGTTGATTAGTGAGTGCATGTATCTGAAGAAAAAGATGCTGATGCTGCCGTTGGCCGGTCAGTACGAGCAGATTATCAATGCCCAGTACATCGAGAAGCTCGGCCTGGGTCGCTCGGCTCATCAGTTAAATAAGGATGTTCTATCTCGCTTTCTTTCCCGGCTGGATGAACCTATGCCCAAAGATGATCGCATAATCTGGCCGGACAACGAAAAGTTCTTCCAGACATTCCAAAGTGTTTTGAACGGTCTCGACAAGCCCATCAAATGCTAGTACTCCGTCGTAGGTTATTTGATGAGTTGTCATGCTGAGCCGCAAGGCGAAGCATCTGGCTTACGTAACGGAGATTCTTCGCTCCGCTCAGAATGACATCCATCATTTGGTATGCGACAGAGCCCTAGTTCCGTTTCTAAAAAGTTTGTGTAACTTTGTTTCATTCCCGCGCAGGGCCTGCCCTGAGCGTTGTCGAATGGGCGGGAATCCAGAAATCTTAGGGATATAATAGCCCCTATATTACTCACGGGATCAATCCTGACAACATGTAGGGTGCAATGTTTCGCACCACTGAAGCTAAATCTTACGCCTCCGCAAATTCGTGCTTCGGCGGACAAGCCGCGTCCAGTTCAATGCATAATGTCAGCTCCCAATCGTTTTAAGGCCGCGCCGCGTTCACGTCTCTATATGTGAATCCGGTTGTTCAATTTTTCCTTACGATGCAACAGCACGCATAGCCCAGATCATGGGTTCACAGACGTTTACAGGGTGTATTTCTTTTGGCGGAGAACCGCCTTCAGTCACCGAACCGACGGATGAGACGAAGAACACTTCCGATTTGAGGCACCGATTCTTGCATATTGTAAGAATACGATCGATCTTGGCAGTCGAGAAGTCTTCAACCTCTTTAGTTTTTAGACGGTCCGCTTTTAAAATCAATACAGCAATAGGCATCGACGTCTTTCTGCCGGGCTGAACTCCTTTCTTCTCAAGAAGGACTTGAAGTGCCGCGACAAGGTTGTTTTGCATTCGCTCCGTCTCTGACGTAGAAGATTCTATAAGCGTTTCTCCGTCTATTGCTAAGAACAGCACATCAGAGTCGATGATGTACTCGAAGTATTTCGTGCGATGGAGCCATTGTTCCGATGATGAATCGAATTCCTTAGTATGCTCACCAGCATAGTCCCCAATTTCGACAGTGTATCGCTTCGGAAATAGTCCCCCTGTGACTCTGACGTTTGCCCGGAAGGGGAATACTACACCTGATTCTGTAGGGGGGAGCCATTGGCCGGAAGCAAGAATGTTGAGGTTTCGAGCAACTTCTTCGATCGTCTCCCGACCGTATGGTTGAAATTCTACTCGGTCCTTCTGCTGTACCTGAATTTCATTAAAGAGTACACTTAGGAAGACTGTCTTGCCCGAACCGGGGAGTCCAACGAGACCAATTCTTAGGGAAGTTGGGTTTTTCTTTAATGTACCTACGAAAAAAGACAAATAGACTAAGATCAGAGAACCTAAGACAATAGAAAAAGCTCGCATAGTCAACTCGTTGTTAGCCTTGATGATCAAAATTATCCCTAGCACTACACTGGCGACCAAAAACAAAAACATAGGGGAGGTCATAAATTTAAAGTGTTTTATCCATTGTAATATTGTCATAATTTCTCCAAATCGTATTTTTTGTTCGTATATATCGCAAGAGGAATGATTACCACTGACAAACAAACGGTTATCCAGCGGAGCCTTGCTAGGATTAACTCGTTTGTTTTGGAATATCTTGAGAAGTCTGTGGCAATAATTGGTTTTTGATTATCCACTTTTTCCTGAATAACATGCAGAATGGCCGTTTGATTTCCGTGGATGTCCGTTTCGAGAAAGATCGACCATGAGAACAGAGATATATAGATGATTGCGCCGAGTTGGAATAACTGTGTGAGGGCATCACGTAGCTCAGGATTTTCTATTCTCGATGTGCTTACCGATATAACAAGTGTCAGCAACGCCATGGAAAAGCCCAGCTCAGCGGGGCTGAGCGAATCGAATTTAAATGAGCCAGCATGTAAGCACCTAACAGAAGCACCAAAAAAGAAGGGTAGGAGTGGGAATAAAACGAACTTAAGTATCCAAGTAAGCGTTTTCATTCTATTACCTTAATCATGCTTAAAAATTGAACAAAATATACAACACGATTTTTGTTACTCAAATGGAGTAAGCCATCCTTTTGACTGAATGATTTTGAATACATATTACTCACAATGTTTTGTTAAAGGATAATTTGAATCAGCACCCGACAACCTCGCCTTTCATTAACTAAAGACTAAAAATTAACAACTTTCGACTATCAAACCGGCCGTTTCGTAACAAAACATTAAGTTTCAGTTTGTTAAGAATTTAGTTTAGCGTAAATAGAATGTCAACATATTTGCTTGTTTGCCGACATATCCGCCGGAGGTTTATCAAAGGCGGAAGCCTTGGCGAAGGCAGATTCCTCGACTCCGCTCGGAATGACATCCTGTATATATCCGCGGGGAGTGAATGATAAGGACCGGCAAACATCGAACCCTGGATTCCCGCCTGCGCGGGAATGACATAGCACAATTGGTGCGATTCATCGCACCCTACTCATATCATACGCAAAAATTTTGATTGCCATTTGTATTTTTTTTTGACATTTAGTCGAATAGAGTACATAATGTACTCATGAGGATAATAAGCAAGGCACCGCTTAGGGATTTCTGGGCCAGGCATCCAAGTGCTGAAATGCCGTTAAAGCACTGGTATAGGGTGGTCAAAGCAGCTAAATGGAGCTCTTTTGCCGACACGCGAAAGACTTTCAATACGGCGGATACATACACAAAAGGAAATAAAATGTATGTAATATTTAACGTAGCTGGCAACAAGTATCGAATAATTGCCGCGATAAACTACTCCATACGAACGGTGTTCGTTGGGTGGGTATTGACTCACGCTGAGTACAGCAGGAACAAGTGGAAGGATTTTTTATGACCGTAAGAGCTAAAATACCGAGCAAGTGGAAAAGCCTGGTGACAAAGCTATATCTGCGTCCTATTCGTACCAGCGGCGATTATAACCGTGCTGTTCAGATGGCCCGAAAATTGGCAGCAAGAACCGACCTTAACAAAGACCAGACCGCCTACCTTGAAGTGCTGTCTTTACTTATCGAGGATTATGAGAGCAAGCATTTTCCAATTGATGCTCCCCAAGACCCCATAGAAGCCCTAAAGTTTCTCTTAAAGGCTAACGGGTTGAATAGTTCCGACCTGGGCAATATTCTCGGCCAGCGGCAATTAGGCTCGAAAATCCTGAAAGGTAAAAGACAGCTCAGTAAGGTCCATATTAAGAAACTCGCCGAATATTTTTCCGTTGAACCGGGTTTGTTTTTGTAAGCGTACAAAATAGACATACCATATACTTGGATTGTAAACGATCCTGTCAAGGGTGGGGTAAGGTGAGGTCAGTTGGAGGTGGTTCTGCCGATGTGCCCGGCTTCTATAAAGAATTTTATAATATCACGGGCCAGCGGTGCGGCGTCCTCTGCGCCGTGCTGGCCGCCTTCAACTATAACGGCTAATGCAAGTTTTCTGCCGTTGCTATCCTGGACGAATCCAGCGAACCAGGCATGTTCAGGTTTTTCAGTTGAGCCGGTCTTTCCATAAACTCTGATACCCTGGTCCGAAAATCCGCTATATGCGAAAGCCTCATAGGCTGTTCCTCCGCTTTCACGGACTACGGCAGCCATGCCATCGTATATCACTTGCATGGTCTGGGCGGATACCTTCAGGTCAATATCTGTGTTTGTTGTGGAGTTGTCGGTCGGCGGCGTTGACGTAGCTGCGGAAGGCTCGCCTGCCGGCAAGGCAGGTTGGTTCGTAAGAAACAGGCGGGGTTGTTTGTAGATTCCACCGCGAGCAATGGCTGCGAAGGCATTGGCCACCTGCAGCGGGGTGGCTCGCAGGTTGCCGTGGCCTATGCCGAAGAGCCTTTTTTCGCCGTCGTTGAGGGCAGGTATTTGCTCGAATGAGAAAACGCCGGCGGCAGTCGGGCTCGGAACACTTGATATTTGCCCTTGTAATTGTCTGAATTTGCGTAGTTCTGCACCTGAGCCATTTGCTTGCGGGCACGCCAAATCGAGCTGACGGCCGTAACCGAATCGGAAAAGCCAGTTCTGTAGTGCTACCGATTCAAGTCTGTCAGCTATGTGGGAGAAATATATATTACAGCTACCTTCGATTGCGTTGCGGGCATTGTTGGGCCATATCTCGCTGTGCCCGCGTTTATTAGCCCTGTATATCCAGCAGTTTGGCCAGCCCGTGGGTGTGGCTTGGGCTGGGCAAGCAATGATCTCGTTAACAGTTGCCAAGCCGGATTCCAGAGCAGCGATGAGAATTATAGGTTTTACGACAGAGCCGGGAGGGTACTGTTGGCATATCACGCGATTTAGAAGAGGATTATTCGGGTCTGAGGCGAGACTACCGTAATTGTAACGAGCCGCGTTCAGATTAAAGACAGGTACCGAAACCTGGACAATAATCTCACCGGAGGCTACATCAATTACGACTGCGGCGGTGGGAGCCTTGTAGTTGGGATTGCGGCGGGAATCGGTCAGATATTGCTCGATTTTCTGTTGCAGCTCGATGTCGAGTGTAAGGCAAACATCCTGGCCGAATTGCGTTTCGGTCTGGTCAATCAGTTGGTTGTCTATATCGTACACAAGCTCTCCTCTCCTTCCGCGAAGGATGTTCTCACAGACGTATTCGACCCCGTCCTCTTTTCCACAGACCTCGCCTTCGAGGTAGCTTGCCAATTTGTTGTCGGCGAAAACCTTTTTGTCTCGCTCTTGTGTTGCCGGTCCGACCCAGCCAATTGTCTGGGCGGCCGCCGAGCCGTATGGATAATACCGATACGCTTTCGGCAAAATATGGATATCCTCTTCATTCATGAACTCTACCTGGGCTGCAAATACATCGTCCGCGGTCTTTAGCTCAAGCAGGGGCTGAGTTGATCGCATTTCGGTGGTGTCATTGACGGGCCGCTTAGACTGTCGTTTTCGTTTGGCCGGCTGAGTCGAACTCATTTCAGCGATGTCATTGACCTGACTGATGCGCAGGAGGCGTTCGGTCTCGTCAGGGAATCTTTTCTCAAAATCTGCAATTGCTTCCGACAGCGAAACACTGCTTACTTTGTTGTTGTGTTTCTCAAGTATGTTTGGATCCGGGCCGCTGCGCACCCAGGCCACAAAAGTGCGCAGATTCCATATTCTGTCGTTTATACTTCTGATTCTATTCTCAATTTCATCTCGGCTAAGTCCGAAACGTGTGCACTTTTCGATTATCTGCTGCAGGTCGGCAAGTCTTGCGTCTAATTGTTCTTGTATCTTGGCCAGAGACGCCTCTGCATCACTTTTCTTACTTGCCTCTGCCAGTTTTGCGCGTCGCACTCGCTCATCGTAAATGGAGGTCAACTCATAGCTTACCTGGAGATAAAAGCGAGGTTCATCAGTAGCCAATACCCTGCTTTTTCTATCGAGGATTCGACCTCGGAGTGTAGCAAGTTGCTTGGACTGGCCGCTTTGGCGTGTTAGTTCGGCGATTTGATCCTGGACGGACGAGCCGGACAGAAGCTGCATTTGCACCAGGCGCAGCACCCAGACCACCAGCACCAAAGCTGCAAAGCCGACAAAGATTCTCAATCGCCTGTCATACACCTTCAGTACAGTCCTTTCTCCCACCACGCAGAACGCCCACGGACGATATTCGGCCTTGCCGCATCAGTGCAGAGGTACATATCTACAGAATAAGCCGGTCTTAGTACCTTCTGCGTCTATTCCTGCTTATACGCATCCACCAGCCGATGGGCAAGAGCAAAAATGGACCGACGATTGCCGAGTAGAGCGGCTTCCATACGGCGTCGATGTATATGTTTGAGGTTGAGGCATGTGCCCTCAGGAGCGTCAGCAGGTAGGCCAGGAGGGATGCCACGAATCCTGTTATAAATATAGCGAGGACTTGGTGGGGCATTCGCTTTATTGAAACAACTCGGCTCAGGTCCAACAGCAGAGTACCGGTCAACCCAAAACTTACCATTTGGGGTCCAATCAGACCGTATGTGGGGCTGGCAATGTCGGCGGCAAAACCTATCGCGAAGGAGGTAATGACTACATCTGTAGCATTGCAGTGGGTGGCAAAAAACACTAAAAGAATAAGCAGAAGATCGGGCTTGATGGCATTACTTGTGACGGCAACTATGCCGGCCAAGCTGGTTTGCATAATGGTTGCAAGAAGAACAAGCAGCGCAAATCGAATCCACTGCATTGATCCCTTTTCGCCACGTACCATTCTGGTAAGTGCAGTAACCACAGTGCCTTGTCATTTTTTTGATGCAATTATTGCTACATCAGTCAGTTTTTCGATGTCGCACAGAGGTTTGACTGTTATATCCCAAAGCAAAGGATTTTTATTATCCTTCTTGCATTGGGTAACTTTACCAACCACTATAGGCACGTCCAAACCCGTTTGTTGCCGTGCATACACAATGTCACCAATTTCTATGCTGGTTTTCACCGGAATGAGGGGGATTTTGGCTGTATTGTCACCCGCACCCTGGAGCATACCATCTGCTACAGAGATTTGTTTATCACCGTTCAACCTAATCACCTTTATGGGTATTCGGGATGTCGGGGCCGTTATGAGCTTGGTCTTAGCTGTGGTTGCTAAGACCTCGGATATTGTCCCGATGATAGCTTTATCACCCAGGACGAACTGTCCCTTTGTCAGACCATCGTCCCGACCACGGTTGATAATAAACTCGGTCTTTGCCCTGTCTGAGTCTGTGACGATGTGAGCTATAATAAAGCTCATGCGTTTCCAGTCCGGCACGCTGAGCAGTCCCGACAACTTTGCAGCTTTTTCATATTCCCGATCTCGTTGCTGCGTAACGTTGTATAAGTCGTTTGTTTGCTGGTTATATGCAGCGGACAGTTTATCGTATTCTCGGCGGCTTACCGTCTCTGCCGACGACGATGCACGGGTTGCCAGAGAAATTCCTCTGCCGAGACTAAGCGGCAAGCTGAACATACGAGCAAAGGCGAGGTGGAATCGACTGGTGATGGTTTGCGGGGCAAACAGAAAAATAAACCCACCCAACATAAACCATGTGAGCAACATCCGTCTTGAGACTCTGGTTGACTTCCTTGCCATAGCAGCAGAGAGCCAAGAACGCAAAATTAATGGTTCTGGATTACACTTATCTGGTTAAGGTGCCGAAACGTTTTTTACTCCCATCCGCGCTCGCTGTGATCCATTGTGTCTTTCCACATTTCAAGGTTTTCAAGATAGACGCTTGTGCCTCGCGCCACGCAGCTTAGAGGGTCTTCAACCTTGTGTACCGTAAGGCCGGTAGCGTTCGCCAGAACCGTATCAATTCCCCTCAATAGGGACCCGCCTCCGCAGATGTGTATTCCGTTGTCAATGAGGTCGGCGGCCAATTCCGGGTCAGCCCTTTCGAGAGTTCCCGTGACAGCGTCTATAATTGAGGCAATAGGCTCACGAAGAGCTTCGCGGATTTCTTCGCTTGTTATGACGATCTTTCTGGGTAAGCCCGAAATAGTGTCCCTGCCGGCTATTTCCATGCTGAGTTCTTCTTCCAGAGGGGCGGCGGAACCGATTTGTATCTTGACTTTTTCAGCCCGTGGTTCGCCGATCAGCAAATTATAGGTTTTCTTAAGGTGGTTGATAATAGCCTCATCCATGTCGTCACCGGCGACTCGGATTGATTGGGAAGTGGCAATGTCGGCAAGACTTATGATTGCTACTTCGGTTGTGCCTCCTCCGATGTCAACAATCATGGATGCGGTTGGCTCGGTGATTGGCAATTTCGCGCCGATACCGGCAGCCATCGGCTCATCAACAAGATAGACCTTACGAGCGCCCGCGCGTTCGGCGCTATCGATGACAGCTCGTCGTTCGACGGCGGTTATGCCGCTGGGTACCGCAATCACCACACGCGGCCGCACCAAGCCGCCTCTACCGTGCACTTTGCGGATAAAGTAGCTCAGCATGGCCTCGGTGACTTCAAAATCGCTAATGACGCCGTCTTTCAACGGTCTGATGGCGCTGATCGAACCGGGGGTCTTACCGAGCATTTCCTTGGCCACCAACCCTACGGCCTCACCGTCGTTTAGAACAACATTAGTACCTTTGCGGACTGCTACTACGGAGGGTTCGTTGAGGACAATCCCTTTGTCGCGGACACATACAAGAGTCGAGCACGTGCCAAGGTCGATGCCCATATCCATACTGAACCAGCCGAGGATTGTGTCCAGCAGCACCTTCGACTCCTTTCAATTCCTTCCCTGTGGTATTTGATTATAAAAGGGCGGTATTGTCAACAGAAAACTTGGCTACGGCGTACTGAAAATTGTGCCGTACTGAGAGAGGCATTTGTACGCTACCAGTGCAGCAGTAGCCAAGACTACTGCAAATGCGACGGCCAGAATGGCCGTATAAATACTGTTAGGTGCGGATACCTTTCCACCGCGAATTAGACTAATCGGATTCATATACCAACCTCCACCGAATCCGGCACGGGGTGCCGACCGGCTTCTATTTTGTCGGCGTTCACATAACTCTACAGGTTCGTGCTCACCTTATCGCCGACTTTAGGCCGGTCCTGCATTAGCTCCAAGATACCCACGGCTTTTTCGGCGTCAACATCGAGAATGAGAATATCGCAAATGAACTTGTCACCGCGGGTCACATGAAATTTCATGTCTTGCTTAACCCCATCCGCCGAGCCGATGGATATCTCCGCCAGAGAGTTCTTTAAGTCTACAGCGGTTATCTGGCCGCCTAAACCTATGTCTTTCATTCCAGCTCCAGCCGGCATAACAGCCGCTTTCCTGGCCGTTACCGGCTCAGCCGCAACGACAACCTTGCCGTATTGGCGAAGGAACTGATTCAGTTTGTTTTCGAGGTCCTTCTTTTCTTCCAGCAGACGTTTACTGTTCTGCTGCAGTGTGGTTATTATTGCCATCTTCTCGATCGCACTTGCAGTCGTCTCCTCAAGCTGTTTACGCTGCTTGACCTGCTCCTGCTGGAGCTTGTCCAACTCTGCAAGGGTGTTCTTGAGCAACTGTCCCTGCTGATCGGTCGTCTGATAGAAGTCCTTAGTGATGCTCGCCCAGCTATTTACCTTCTGCAGCAGCAGTGATTTTTCCCTCTCAGCTTCATCAAGTTTGCCCTGCAGTTCTGTCATTTTTATGCTGAGGGCGCTGATCTGATCCTCGAACTGCTTTTTCTGAAACTCTGCATCTTCGGCCTTCTTCGTGGAATCTTCCTGTGCAGCGTTTAGTTTAGCTTTGGCAGCCTGAAGTTGACTTTGCACTTCTTCGTGTTTTCGCTTGTAACTATCAGCGTTACCGACGTATGTTACTACTATGCCGCACAGAAAGACCGAGAAAACTGTTAGCAGTACAATCAGAACCTTCGTAAGCGTACTCAAAACAGGCTCCTTTCACTGAGTCAACGTTTTGGCATCTGTGTTCTTGCACCCACCCGACCAGGACACAGTGCGGAAATCCTTACTTTGCAGCAGTTGGAAGACCCAGTTTTCAGAAAGTGTAAACATTGCGCCCAAATCCCAATCGGACATGGATGCAGTATAATTTTACGTCTTTAGGACGAATAGGTCAAGTCATTTTTCCCAAATAGCCCAGATAGAATGGGTATCTGAGAACATAAGCACTATATTTATGCAACAGATTATATTGTTATTTTACAGTCGTGGTCTCAAGAACCGCCTTGGCGGCAGCAATTTTGACCAGTTTAGACTCATCCCGGAGCAACTGTGGCAAGAATTTTGTAACATTATCGGTACCTATTGCCCCTATCGCCATTGCTGACAGGACCTTAACCCGTTCATGGCTTTCAGTATCCATGCTTGTAGTCTGGTCTTTGCTCAAGACTGTCAAGACTTCCCTTGTACCGATGGGATCTTTCAGCCTTCCAAGTTGCTCGGCAGCAGCTAAGCGAACCTCTAAAACACTATCACTTAGCATGGTGGTCAAAGCATTCTTGGCTTGTTCGGTTCCGAGCGCCCCCATAGCCCTTATGCCAACAACCCTGTCATCCGCATAAACGCTTATAAGTCGTGTCCAGAGTTTGGGATATATTCTCTCATCTCCGAGCATTGCGATAGATTCCGCCGCCTGCAAAATAACCTTGTCAGTAGAATCCTTACGTTGTAACGTCCAATAAAGATACTTGAGAGCTTCCTTCCTGTTGGTTTTGCCCAGCAGTAAGGCTGCATTTGCGCGAACTGTCTGGTTGTCACTTGCTACTGCGTTACACAAAACCTTGAAATACTCCAGCGAACCCAATTTAGTCATGGTGTATGCGGCTGCAATTCTGATATTTTCGTCTTTATCCTTTAGTAGTTGCGCCATGTCATTCTTCGCCAGGGTGTATTCCAAGTCGCCGCATGACAGAGTCGCCAAAAACCTGACCGGTACGATGGAGTCTTTGAGTAGTCTTTGCACCCTGGGCATCATTCGGACCTGCCCTGTTGTCGCAACAACCTCAATTGCCTTAACTCTAATACCAGGATCGGGGTCGGTCAAACCATCAACTACAATTTGGGTGGCCTGAGACACGAGATTTCCTGGGGAAATGGGAGTGGATTGTTTCGTGGTTTTCCGCTGAGGTTCTTCGCACCCTGGTACGCCCGATGCAATTATGCTCAGGCACAGAACACACAGTACCAAAGGATTTCGATTGGCCGCTTGTTTCCGCAATTTTCTGTAGATTCCGTTCATTTGTCTACCCTGACAAGTCTCTTCATCCTGTAGGCCTTAACAAGCCTTGCTACCGAGGGCGTTGCCGCCAACAACGCCAGGCCCATTATACAGCAATTATCCAGCCACTGGCCGTGTTTACTAAAGAATGTTACCCTATTATCTATCGGCATTTTGTCTGTAAACCATCCAGCGATACCTTTTCGTTTCATGGCGTCGGCGGGAAAACCAGGACTTGATGCCATATAGCTGCTGCGAATCCTGCCTAAAGAGTCAATTAGACAGCTAATACCGGTATTAGTGCTTCGCAGGATAGCAAGTCTATTCTCTACAGCCCTAAACGCGCAAATAGCGGCGTGCTGGGCAAGTTCCTCGCTGGCGATGACCTCCTTATCGTTATCTTTGAATCTTACGAACCAGCCGTCATTGCTTATATTGACAAGCCAATCAACTTGCTTTCTTCCGTGCTTATCTACGGCGAATCTGCGGGCAATGCAAGGCACAGTATCTTCGTAGCAGATTATTACGCCAAAGTGGTAACTACGAGCATCCGTTTTCAGGCGTTGCTGATTCACAGTGCCTCTTTCATTCGCGGTCGTATCCGCAACAGGCACCGTCATTTCAAAAACCGTGTATTCATTGCCGGCATCCAATGTGTAATCGTAGTTGTAAGGCGTGAAGCCTCTTAAAAACTTATAAAACCGGTAACAGCTTTTACGAAAGGGCAAATACTCACCGAAAAGCACAAGATGGATTTTATCATATCGCTTGTGGTCCTGCTGACCGTCCGGCCGGTAGAGAAAAGCAGAGTTGTAGCGAGATAGCGATAGATTCACGTCACTATCGTATTCAAGCGCAGCACCGTATGCGCCGACCAGCAGATAGGCGGTTCCTTTTGCGTGCTCCTTCAGAACCTGGTCTAACTCCTGGCTCTCTATCGCATCCTCAGAAAGCGACAGAACGGGCCATACTTGGGCATCCAAAAAAGCCTGTACCATAGTCTCAGGCCAAACAATCAATTGGCCGCCGGATGCAGCGCCTGCCCGACTTTGCTGCATGAGGTCATTGAATATCTCCTTACCGACTTTGAATGTTCTCTTGACCGCCTGCGGGACGTTTGACTGTAACGCGGCAACTAACGGACCGGAATCGGTGCAAGCGGGAGATTGATCAATCCGCCATCGGCCATAGACAATAGTACTTAGAACAGCCCCGGTTACTATGACGGTTTTCATTAAATTCTCTAAGGTGAGCAATTTTTTCTGATACACAGCGATTATCAACTCTGCCACCAAGCCATTGACCATTGCTATCAAGAATGATGGACCTGCCTGGCCAAAAATGTCGGATATTTGGATTAGAGTGGTATTTCGATACTGACTGTGGGCAAGAAACCGCCAAGAAAACCCGCCTAATGGAAAGCCCTGCAAGTGCTCGGCAGCCACGAAGAGCACTGCTGCCGCGAGGAACAGCGGTATTTTCTTTGCCCTGCAATAGCGAAGGCAAAGTGCGACGATTGGCCATATTGCCGCTGTGTACAGACAAAATGCAATCCAGCCGAGCACCGTCACGAGCGAGACCCAGTGTAAATTGACGAGCCAGTAACAAGCAGAGACTATGTAGGCCGCGACCGCCAGGTTTTTAGGTTTCACATCCGGCGAACAGGCAAGAATAAACGGCACTAGAGCTACCCATGCCAAGAACGACCATCCCATTGGCGGCTGAATAACCGTAAGAAACAGTGCGCTCGCTACAAGTAACAAGATGATAGTCACTGCGCTCTGTCTTGGGAACACTACGAGGGATTTCAAGTTATTCACCTTCTTCTGATCTTGGGGAGTTTGCCGCTCTTTCGCAGTTTAAAAAGCTGGTCAGCTACTTCTTTCGGGGTGAAGTCGGCAGTAGGCCCTACTCTTTTGTTGAACTCCCGAGTGAATTTGTCGAGTGCATCTTTGTCTTTGACCAGTGGATCGCTCGGAACATAATTTTCTTCGTACAGTTTTTTGAGTTGCTCTATTTGTTCGTTACTCCATCTTCCCATAATGCCTTCTCCCACTTAGAGTTCTCCAAAATTCGTATTATTGGCTCGCCACGTAAAGGGCCAAGTTTTCCACTTTTTGCCAGTTGGATTAGGTGTTGTTTTAGTTGTTTTGAGTCGAACAGGTCTTCCGTTTTCCCTACTCGTTTGTTGAACTTGTCCGTAAAGAGCATGAGCAACGCAAGGTTGTCCACAAGTTGCTCAACAGGCAGTTTATTTTCATGGTACAGCCATTTTAGTTCGGACTCCAGATGCTCAGTCCACCTGGCTTTACTACTGCCCGCCTGTGGCGGGCCACTACAAGTTAGAATTCGCTCCTCGGCTTTGCGTGCATATTCCTCTGAAATTTCGATCCCTGTATAACGCCTGTTCAGTTTGGCTGCAACCACTGCGGTTGTACCTGAGCCGCTAAAGGGATCGAGGACCCAGTCGCCCTGATTTGAGCTGACGCGGATAATTCGTGCGAGCAGTCCTTCCGGCATCTGGCATGGGAAATCAACTCGTTCCTCAAAAGTGCCACACACTCGCGGGTATTCATCCCAGACATCGTCCGGCATCTTGCCGTTAGGATTGGCGCGTTTGTCTTGATATTTCTTTTGTCTGTCAGATAAAACGCTGGCGGCATCCTTATTAAATGTGAAATTCTTCTGGTCATTGACAAAGTAGAATATGTGCGTATGAGCGCGGGCGAATTTACTCTTGGTCTGCTGGCCAAACGTATAGTGCCATATTATCCAGTTCCGCATGAATAGGCCAAGCTCATCGGTGGCGATCAGTTTTACATTTGCTGCATAGTCATCCCCTATGGCTATATAGAATGAGCCGTGTGGTTTGAGCACGTTCTTGCATGCTCTCATCCACTGCCTCGTCCAGCCTACGTAGTCTCTATGTTCTTTCTTATCATGGTATTTGTCGTACTTATAGCCGATGTTGAATGGCGGGTCCGCAAAGATAAGGTCGGCGAATGGTTCCTGAACCTTGCTTAGCACTTCTATACAATCACCGCAGATAATTTTGTTGAGAAGGTTGTGCATGGCGATATTCTATAAGCTAGGCATCGGTTAGCAAGCAACAACCGGAGGCAGAATTTGTCAATTCAAGGACTACAGAGGTTATGACCAGGAAGGGCTACTCGGATATCACTGCGGCTTGATCACTTTTTGTTCTTCAAATGTTTGGCCGGTCAAATAGTCCACAAATGTCACCTTGACTGTCAAAGGCTCGCCGATGCGCTCGACTTTGTCGCCGATATCGAATGAGAGCCGATAGTTGGCAGTTATCAGCGTAGCGTACCATATTTTTCTCAGTTCGCCCGGCTCGACTCGCCATTTGCTCAAAAGGGCCTTGCCGCTTGGGTTATTCAAGTTCCACAGTTGAATATCCACAGTGCCCGCCGCCTTTATGACATCTCCGTCAATGTCGATTGGCTGTAGATATACAATCAAAGTCTCTTTTTTACCGTCTTTGTTTTTGTCGTAGAAGTTTGTATATCCGGTGAGTTTAATCCCCTGCAGGGTATAAGGGTTCTCCTTCTTGTCTTTTGGCAGAGCGGAAAGAGCCTCTATTTGTTTTCTTAGTCGCTGATTCTCGGCTCGGTGCTGCTCGATTTGGCCTGTCAGCTTGGCTTTATCAGAGGTGAGTTGTTCAATCTGCCTGACGAGGGGAGCATCCTTGCTGCCGCCCTGCCCACAGCCGGCGCATATTAAGATGCATCCCGCTAATGTGGCAACTATCAACGCCGGCAAAGTCGTGGAGTCGCGGTTCTCAACGCCCACTTTCAGACTCTTCAGAATCTTCTTTTTCCTCATTGCCCTTGCTCTTGATGATCTCAGGCGCCTTTTGAAGAACCCTGTCCGCCAGGCCGTATTTGATGGATTCTTCCGCACCCATCCAAAGGTTTCTATCGCAATCCTTTTCGATTTTTTCAGGACTTTGGCCTGTGTGTTTTGCCAATATCTCGTAGAGCCGGCTGCGAAGCCGCAGTATTTCTTGCGCCTCGATATTCAGGTCGGTCGCCGTTCCCTCCAGGACGCCGATTATCTGGGGCTGATGAAGCAGGATTCTATTGTTTGACAGGAGAAATCTCTTGCCGGTCTTACCGCCTGCCAGTAATACTGCTGCCATGCTCGCCGCCTGGCCGACACAATAAGTGGCAACATCGCAGCGAAGAAACTGCATGGTGTCGTAAACTGCAAGCCCCGCCGTAATTGAGCCGCCGGGTGAGTTGATGTAAAAGTGAACGTCGCTTTTGCTGTCTTCGTTACTTAGAAACAGCATCTGGGCGACGACCAGGTTTGCAACAGCGTCCGTCAGCGGCCCGCCGAGAAAGACAATCCTGTCTTTCAACAATCTCGAGTAGATGTCGTAGGCACGCTCAACCCGGCCGCCCTTCTCAATTACTATCGGAATCAAGGTCTCGTTTACCGGCATTGCAACAGTCCCTTTCGTGTGAAGCGAAATCATCGTTTTATAGTTTCCTCAAGATAAGCTCCATACAGACATTCGGCTACTTGGTGCTGTTTTTCTTATTCTCACGTTTTTTGTCTTCCCCTTCCAGCACCTCGTCGATAAGTCCGTATTCTTTTGCCTCCTGCGCGGTCATGTACCGATCTCTTTCAGTTTCTGCCTCTATTCTCTCTATCGGTTGGCCGGTATGCTTAGCAAGAATCTCATTGAGCACTTTTTTGGCCTTTAAGATTTCCTCGGCCTGTATTTTGATATCGGCCGCCTGGCCGGTCACGCCGCCCCAGGGCTGGTGAAGCATCACTTTTGCGTGAGGCAGGGCGAATCTCTTGCCTTCCGTGCCGGCTGCAAGTACCAGGGCCGCCCCGGATTGCGCCCTGCCGATACAATATGTAGCAACCGGAGAGCTGACAAAGCGTATGGTATCGTAAATAGCCATCGTGTCGTCAACGCTGCCGCCCGGAGAGTTTATGTACAGGCTGATTTCGCTGGTCTTTTTAAGATTATCCAGATAGAGCATTTTCATAATCACTTCAGCCGCCCTTGCGTATGATATCTCTCCTATCAAGAACACAATACGGTTCTCGAGCAGCAAATCGTCAAGACTCATCTGACGGTAGCGCTGGTATTGGCCGTACTGATTGTAAATCTCAAGGGTCTTAGAAACATCTCTGATAGGTTGTTTAATCAACATTGGTACTTCCTTTTCACCAATTCTCATCTGCCGGCAGAGCAGGGCTTCTGAGTGCTTTTCTCTCTGTTATTGCTGCAATCAGCTTTCTGCCTTTGCAGATTTCTTGCTTGGCTTTTTGGCCTTTGGTGTCTTTTTCGGCTGTTTTTCAGGTTCTTTTTCCGGTTCTTTCTCCGTTATTTTTGCCGATTCGAGCAGTTTGGCAATACATTTATCCTGTCGGACCTCCAGTTTGAATTGAGCTAAGGACCCGTCGCGCTCCATATTCTCCCTCAATTTCTCTGGGCGTTGGCCTCGCCGGACGGCTACCTGGGCAATGTGGCCGTTGATCTCCTCGTCGGTAACTTCAACTCCCAATTTATCGGCGACCTTGTCGATTATGAAGAAGGTCTTGAGCTGTTCTTTGGCCTGTTCTTCACTGCTTGCCCTCAGTTGCTCCATTTGCTCATCAATCTGGTCTCTGGCCAACCCCCTGTCTAACAGGGTCACGTACTGCCTTTGAAGCAAGGTGGTGGCTTGCTTTGCGACTATATCCACCGGCAGGTCGAAATTGGTGTTGTCCAGAAGATACTTGTAAATCTGCTCGCTCATCTCGGTTCTTGCCCGAGTCTGAAGTTGGCCTTGCAGTGTATCACGGATCTTTTCCCGCAGTTCGTTTTCGTTGCCGGCGCTGTACCTTCGCAGGAAATTTTCATCCAGTTCGGCAGGTTTCAGCCACTTGATTTCCCTGACTGTTATCTGCACATCCACCTTCTTGCCGCGATATTCTTCCCGGAAATAAGTCTTGGGAACCTCGACAGTTGTCTGCCTCGTGTCTCCAACACCGGCGTCTGTCAGCACTTCATCAAGATTCTCAACGGGGACTAACGCGACAAAGCCGTGGGGTCTTACATACACCTCAACGTTGTCCAATTTGGTCTCGCCCTCCACCCCTTCAATTTTTAGCAGCACGTCAGCAATGATTTGGTCCTGCAACTCGACTGTTCCTTCATCCTTTGGCGTCCACACACCTGTCCATCTTCGCAAGTGTTCGATTTCTCTGTCGATTTGTTCGTCTGTAACTTCGAGTCTTGTCTTGGTTACCTGGATTCCTTCGAGCAACGGCAGCTCAAACTCGGGCCTGACCTCTACCACAAAGTCGAACTTCAAAGAACCCTGGGCCGGCAGCTCCAACTTCTCAAACTCGATGTCGGGGTCGCTGAGTATGTCTATTTTTTTATCTTTTACGGCAGCTTCGCTTGCATCCGCCAGCAATTTGAGCTTGACCTGCTCGCTGGTTTCCTTGCCGAATCTCTTTTCAAGCAGTCGCCGAGGGGCCCGGCCTTTCCTGAAACCAGGCAACACTACTTCTTTACGCAGCGTGTTGTATTGTTCGTCGGTCGCCTTCTTTATCGTCTCTTCGGGTACTTCAATAATGACTTTCTTCTTGCAGGGACCCGCATCCTCGATCGTCACAATGTTGGCGGAAGTTTTTGGCTGCTGTTCTTCGCCCATTTCGGTGCTCCTAAACCGTGTTCTCTCAACGCCTCAATATAGCAACAAAAAAAGCCTTGGGGAAAACCCCTTGGCCAGGTGTCTGTCAACCCCGTACTAAGTTGGTCCGGGATTGTAGCGCATCGGCGACCAACGCCAAACTACCACCTAGCCGGTAACTCACCGACACTATTAAAGTACACAAGTTACATGTGCACAAGGCATAAGTGTATTATTCAAAAGCCCTGTTGCTTTCTTGCTTCTTATGCTCTTTTGTTCTTATGCTCTTGTGCTCTTATCAATAAGCGGGTGATGGGGCTCGAACCCACGACATCGACCTTGGCAAGGTCGCGCTCTACCACTGAGCTACACCCGCAGGTAAAACAATATAAGTATATGTTCACTTCGGAACGCCTGCAACCCCTTTTTCCCAAAAAACTGCTCGAGTCACTGGGTCTTGTATTCCATTCGATCTGCGTCGAGCCGGTCTTTTTCCCGGCTCGTGGCTCTCTTGTTTTTGATCAAGTCGCTTCGTCATAAAAAAGGCAGAGCCAATCCTTCCACGTCAACCACTTCCTGCTGCCGATGCGCCTCGTTGAATTCCAGGCCGCTAACCTGTGTGATTATGTCGATATCGCCGGTGGCGCGGGGATACCCGTATGCGCCCATCGCATAGGCGCCGACAACGAGGAACTTAACCTCGTTGTCTAACAAGATTTGTAACATCTCTTTGTAGTCTTCGTTCAGCACACCTGTCCCCACGTAATGACCACATTTCAGCCGTCAGTTCCCAAACAAAGCTGACCCGCTCGGCCGGCGATGCATCTACATAGTCATCGTCCTCAGCCATCTTCACAAGCTTAACGCGCTCTCTTTCGACTCTCATCATACCCATATTATACCACAAGCTGCACGGAACCATCTACCACAACTTCGCCTGAGCAGTCGCTCACAGCGCGATGCTGCTGATCAGACTGTTTCTGGTCCCATTATTCCCGCGTTTTCCAAAAGCAGTTTTTGGTGAAATTCAGGCAGGTAAGAGACAGTTTCCAGTTCTGAGTCTTGAGTTGTGGATTCACCGTGACCGCGCGGCCGTACGACAGTTAGGTTCTGGCCCTGCAACTGCCTACCTCGTTTCGAGTTTTGGTATTCAGATTTTGAGTTTCCCATATTCTTGCAGGAAATAAGGGTTTGTCGTGTTTCTGATAGTGTGATATAATTAATTCAGCGAAAACAAGGGTAGTGGTAACTCGTATAGTCGCAGGTTGAGAGCCAAACTATGGTGATGGTGGGGGTCACAGGCAAGATCGATATCCGGGAAGTGGGCACATGAGTAGAGTGGCCGTGAGTGAAAAGATACTAGACTGGGCGTTAGACCGGTCTGGTCTGTCCTTGGCCGACCTAGAGCCTAAGTTCCCGAGACTGCACCAATGGATTTCTGGTCAAAGCCAACCAACGCTCCGGCAGTTGGAATTGCTGGCGAAATCCACTCTGACACCGCTGGGCTTCTTCTTCCTCAAGGAACCGCCTGAAGAACGGTTGCCTGTGCCATACTTCCGAACGCTCGGTGATGAGGCATCGTATGGCCCCAGCCCTGATCTTCTTGAGACCATTCATACGATGCAAAGACGACAGGCATGGTTACGCGAGTTCCTGGTCGATCAAGGCCAGGAGATGCTGCCGTTTATACGGTCCGCGCGTGCAGATGAACCACCTGCATTGGTTGGGCAGCGAATAAGAAAATCTCTTGGCTTGGATCAAGGATGGGCTTCCAGACATAGGACCTGGACGGACGCTTTGAGTCTCCTCCGGGAGACTATGGAAAACAAGGGGATATTAGTAGTCATCAATGGGATCGTCGGAAACAACACCCATCGCAAGCTCGATCCGGACGAATTCCGAGGTTTTGTTCTGGTGGATGAGTATGCACCGCTGGTGTTTGTTAATGGCGCTGACGGCAAGGCCGCACAGATGTTCACGCTCGCACATGAACTGGCACACGTGTTCTTCGGCAGCAGTGCCGCATTTGATCTACGCGAGATGTCTCCAGCAAACGACCCAACAGAACAGGCGTGTAACAGGGTTGCCGCAGAGTTCCTAGTTCCTGAACAAGAGATTCGCCAGATATGGCCTTCCATCGAAGACAATCCAGGACGTTTTCAGTCTATTGCAAAGGAGTTCAAGGTCAGTGAGCTGGTCGCCGCGCGCAGGATATTAGACCTGCGTCTGATCACAAAGGACGAGTTCCTGACCTTTTACCATGACTACCTGAACGATGAACGGCGCAAGGCTGCCCGTCGCCCACCAGGTGGCGACTTCCATCTAAACCAGGATCTACGTGTGGGGCGGAGGTTCGCCTCGGCCGTGGTTCGGGCGGCCAAAGAAGGCAAGCTCCTTTATTCTGAAGCCTATCGGCTCATGGATCTGTATGGAAAGACCTTCGATCGCTACGCGGCTTCTCTTGGGATCGGGGGATCGTAGAAATGGTGCGGTCTGTGTATGTTCTGGATGCCAACGTGTTTATCGAAGCTGCGCGTCACTACTATGCATTCGACTTGCATACCAGATTCTGGGACATTCTAAACGAGCATGCTCAAAATGGCGTGATTGAAAGTATAGACTGGGTCAAGAAAGAGTTGGAGAAAGGGAAAGGGAAAAAGGAAGAAGAAGATGAACTTGCCAGATGGGCGAACAGCTACTTCATTCGCGCGTTCTGCTCGACAGATAAAGAGGATGTCATTAAATCCTACGGGAAGGTCATGACTTGGGTGCAAGGCCAGTCCCAGTATACCGACGCCGCCAAGGCCGATTTTGCCAAAGGAGCAGATGGCTGGCTGGTGGCTTACGCCACGGCCAAAGGGCGTGTCATCGTAACCCATGAAGTTCTGAGGCCCGATGTAAAAGCAAAAGTCCCGATCCCAAACGTATGTGAGCCATTCCATGTACGTTATGTTGACACGTTCGCAATGCTGCGAGAGTTGGGGGCACGGTTGGCATAGACAATCCCGATCTGGGTAACGCCATACTGATTTTGATTCAGAATGTCCTCTGACCGCTATACACTAACCGCTGTACGCTGTACCCTATCCGCTCCACGCTATCTTCTGTCTTCTGAGTTCTGTATTCTGAGCTTTGCATGGTATAATGTTGATTCAGAAAGGCCGTGGCAGATGGTAAGGCAATATAAACCAAGATCGTTTGGAAAAGTCCCTTCACGCTGGCTCTTATTGTTGCTGCTGTTCTTAGTTTTACCTGCATTGGCAACTCTGACTTCACAGAAAGGTAGGATGGGCTTTGCCTACTCCGCCGTAGTCGGCTACGAAGGCGGAAGCCCATGCGGTATTGCTTTGTTCGCTAAACAGGCCGAGGCAAACCAGCCACGGCGGCAAGAGGACACTACGAAACCGCTTCCACCCGACCATAATCATCCGGCATTCAAGGAGCGAGTCAAAGAACGGCTCGAAATGGTTGTTGAGCAAATCTCTGCGAGGGACGTGAAAGACCCGAATGTCTTAAAGGCCATGCGAATCGTCCCACGGCACGCATTTATTCCTATTGGTCAGCAACCATACGCTTACGGCGACCATCCGCTACCTATTGGTGAAGGTCAGACAATCAGTCAGCCTTATATCGTTGCGTTTATGACCGAGGCATTGAAACTAAAACCCACCTCAAAAGTCCTTGAGATTGGCACCGGCTCAGGCTATCAAGCAGCAGTCTGTGCTGAAATCGCACGAGAGGTTTACACAATCGAAATTGTCGAGGCCCTTGCCAAATCCGCCGGCAAGAAACTCAAGGAGCTTGGTTATAAGAACATTTTCGTCAGGGCCGGCGACGGCTATTTCGGCTGGAAAGAAAAAGGCCCTTATGATGCGATAATTGGAACCGCCGCGGCCGGCCGTGTGCCTCCGCCTTTGCTCGAACAACTTAAACCCGGCGGCCGAATGATACTACCTTATGAAGATACCGCCGGCTTTCAATATCTGGTCCTGATCACCAAAGACACCAAAGGCAGTATCAACAGGCGAAACATCATGCCCGTCCGCTTTGTCCCAATGACCGGCCAAGTAGAGAAACCTGAACCAAAGAAATGACGGTAAGACTGGGGAATTTTTTGCAGGTCATCCCAACCTTTTTTCTGCTGCAATGATATTCATGGTAAACCCTCATGATATTGGCATACGACAGTAAAGATTTTGAGCAAAGAAGGCCATTTTTGCCGATGAGTTATAGGGCAATTTGCACTTTTCGGCAAGGGAGCTATTTATGGCCCACAAGCACATCCAACAGTCCGTCTGCGCCGACCAAGTTAACAGAAAAGGCGACTTCAACGTTCCATTTGGTGACTATAAGAACCCGACTATATGTGATGCTGACAATCTGCTTATTGTCTCGCGCGTCCTAAAACAGGCGTAGATTATCTGCGTGCATTTCCGTCGTTCGCTATCAAGGTCTGGGTAATCGCTTCTGCTCTTCGGGTGTTGGCGGGTACTTCCTGAAGACTGACCACATCCCCGGCGTGCCCGCATCCCATGCATCTTGATTGAAGACCTTCTCTTTCTTTATATGCTCAACATGCCCATCGTAGAAGGCTATGTTGACTCCTTCGCCGTGCCGATACAGCGTCGGGCCGTCGCAGCCGACCTGTTTGTATGGGGTGATTCCATCCTGGCCGAGAACGTCCCATCCTACTATGTAGTTGGCTCCCTTCCAGTAGAGCCACCAGTCATTGCTCTCGGTGAATATGAGTTTACCGGCCGGGACGGGGACGGACGTGGTCTTATGTCCGGCGTAGCCGATCCCGAACCAGTTTGTGTAATACCAGTCCGTCAGATTGTAGCCATAACTGATCCAGGAATCCCACTGGACGTCGCGCCTCTGCTTGTTCGAGATCACGTCGCTCGGGCAGAGGAACTCCTTCGGTGCGTTCCAGTCGCTGTCCGAAGGCCCCTGCTTGCTCTTGTAGCCCACCAGTTGTCGAAAGAGCTGGTTGGCGGGCCAATAGCGGTTGATGCCCAGTGTTCTGTCCATGATCGGGACGTACCAGCCGTCTGATGCATCGGCATAGAGGGTATTGGCCATACCCAGGATCCGGACGTTGTTACAGCAAACCATCCGTTTGCCCTGCTCCTTTGCCTTCATCAAGGCGGGCATCAGGATGGCAAGAAGCAGTGCAATGATGGAGATGACAACGAGCAGCTCGATGAGAGTGAAACCTTTCGTCGTTCGCATGGCAACCTACTCCCTACAGACTGTCGATATCGGTATTTCCTTCCTATTATCATCCTGTCTGGTGTTTCCCATGCGGGGTCCTTCCAGCACCTGGCGTCGGGCATCTATCTTGATTATACCCGTAACAATATTATGACCGAAGTTAAAGTCTGCTTCTTATCTCATCTAATCGTTTCTCTGCATTCGGCACCACCTGAAAGAATTTCTCGAGCTTCTCACAGGCGTATTCATCGCAATACGCACAATTCGTAACCCCCTTTTCCTTCCCGCATTTTCTGATCTCGCACACCTTACAGTGACCGAAAAGCGGCTCAATGTCTGATATGCAGCCGGAACAATTAATATCCTCCGGCTTTAAGGCTACATTATATTGCTTAGACCAGATCTGTGCTACTTCTGCTCTCTTTTTGTCATCGTCATTCCTGGTTGCAATGAATGCGCCGCACTCGTGACATAACAAACCACAAATACTCACCATTTCATCCATTTTGACCTCCCTTACTTAAAAAGACCTCGGTAAACCCCTTCGATTGTATCGACCATTGTATCCGGTGCGAACTTCTTGCGCACGAACTCCCTGCCGGCTTGGCCAAGTTTCTCTCGAAGAGCTTTATTTTCTATTAACTCACCGCAGGCTTTCGTCAACTGCTCGATGTTCTTCGGCTCGACCAGGCGGCCTGTCTTTTCGTTCACGACTTCCCGTGCACCGTCAATATCGAAAGATATGGCCGGTCTGCCGCACAACATCGCCTGAGGCAGCGTCCTTGCGAGACCTTCCCGCAGTGAGCAGTGTACAAGAATGTCGGAGGATTGTATTGCTATCGGGATCCGACCTGGCGGCATAAGGCCCGTGAATTTAATCCTATCAGCCAAACCCAACTGGTGAACCTGTTGTTTGTAATACTCGGCTAAGTTGCCATTACCGACAAACAACCAGACTGCTTTCAGGAAGCGATTTGAAAGGACCTTTGCTGATTCGATTATGTAGTCATGTCCTTTTAGCATGAATAGGCGCGCGATGGTGATAAGTATAACTGCATCATCTGCAATCCCGTATTGCCCGCGAAAAGCAAGCCTTTGTTCCTGGGAGATTGGCGTTAGGAACTGCTCTTCTTCGATAGCCGAATAGGCAGTGATGTACGGTTTATCAATACCGATGCCGGCGGCTTTTTGCTGGCTGGTCATCGCATCGGCAACGCTGATGAAATAATCGGTGCGTTTGGCCGCGGCCTTTTCAGCAGCGATATAAAACCTGTTGAGCAGGTTACTCTGGTACGGATGAAAGGATAGACCATGTATTGTGTGAACTATCTTAGGCCTGGTAATTCTGTCTCCTGTCTTCTGTCTTCCGTCTTCTATCTTTTTATTTCTGAGTTTGAATGCGGCGAAGCGACCCAGTATTCCTGCCTTCGCGGAGTGAGTATGAACAATGTCGGGTTGCAGCTCGCGGAGGTACTTTTTGATTTTTCTATAACTTATGTAGTCCTTGACAGGTTCTATTGCCCGGCGAAGCTCATTGATTACAATGACCTTATATTTCTGATTTTTTATCTGCTCGAATAGTTCACCTTCCGGCCCTAAAGCCGGCCCTGTGATGAGGGTAACATCATGTCCTCGATTAGCCAGGAGCTTACAGGTTATAATGGTGTTCTCCTGGGCACCGCCGAGAATCAATCGAGTTATGACGTGAACGATTTTCAATACCGAATCCACATTAAGCAAAGGCCCGCGGCTATGGCGATAGGGCCCGCAGCGGTACGGTCCCTTGCTGCGAGAATCTCATTTATTTTCTCGGGACCCCAACGGCCTATGCCAATCTCGACCAAAGTGCCTACGATATTTCTAACCATATTATATAAAAAACGGTCGCCTTCGACATCAATGTACACCCATCGGCACTGGTCGTCATCCTTGCCGACGACATCGCATCGCAGAATCGTGCGGACGGAATCATTCCTTGAGTCAGCAGCGGAGGCAAACGACTTGAAGTCCTTCTCTCCAACAAGCAGTTGCGCAGCCTGATGCATGGACGCGACATCTAACCTTAATGGTATGTGCCAGCAGTGCCTTATGTGCAGAACCGGGCGAACCGCCCCCGCAAATATTGTGTAGCGGTACAGTTTACTTTTAACATCGCCGATGACGTCAAAACCCATCGGGATTTCTACCGCCTCGGTAACAGCCATATCCGGCGGGAGTCTGTCGGTAATTGCCCTGGCAAGGTTTTCAGTGGGCACGGGCGAGTCAATCTGGATAAGGCCGACCTGGCCGAGGGCGCTGACCCCCGCATCGGTCCTGCTTGCACCGCAAATTCTGGCTCTGTCGCCAAGGAGGCTGCGAAGGGCCTCAGTGAGAACGCCTTGGACGGTACGGAATCCCGGCTGAAATTGCCAGCCGTGATATTCCGTACCATCGTAAGCGATTGTTAGCTTAATGTTGCGAACGGCCATCGCAGGCCATTATAGCAGCCTTTCTGCTATCTGAACAGCGTTCAGGGCTGCGCCTTTGCGCAACTGGTCGCCGGCAACCCAGATATTTATCCCGCGATTGTCCGGCAGGGAATCATCCTGGCGAATTCGGCCGACGAAAACATCGTCCTTGCCCGTCGCGTCTATAGGCATTGGGAAACGATTCTTGGCACGGTCGTCCATGAGAGCTACACCCGGAGCGGTGCTGAGAAGGTCTCTTACCTCATCGGCTGTGATGGGATCCCTGAACTCAAGATTGATGCTCTCGCAGTGCGCACGCAGTACAGGGATTCGAATGCAGGTCGCGGTTATCATAATTTCCGGGCAATCGAATATCTTGCGGGTTTCGTTAACCAGCTTGGTCTCTTCTTCATTGTAGCCGCTGGGCCCAATCGCCGAGGTGTGGCTGAAACAGTTAAAGGCGAGCTGGTACGGCAGTACCTTGCAAGTAGGTTTCCTGCCGTCAAGAATCTCCCGCGACTGCTCCTGCAGTTCGACCATCGCCTGGTAGCCTGCGCCGCTGGCGGCCTGATATGTGCTGACTACCATACGTTTGACGGGATTGGCCTTGTGCAGCGGCCAGACCGGCACAATTCCGATTATCGTCGAGCAGTTTGGGTTGGCGATAATGCCTTTGTGCTCCTTAATCTTGTGTGGATTGATTTCGGGGATCACCAGAGGCACATTGGGGTCCATTCTAAAGGCCGAGGAATTATCGACAACAACCGCACCGGCATCGACTGCAGACGATGCGAACTCTCTGCTGCGAGAGGCCCCGGCGCTGAATAACGCGATATCTATCCCGCGGAAGCTATCCTTCTTCATTTCCTCAACCGTATACTCTTTGCCCTTGAACTGGATGGTCTTACCTGCAGACCTGCTGCTGGCTAACATCCTCATCGAGTCAAAGGGGAAATCACGCTGCTGCAAAACAGCGAGAAATTCTTGCCCTACTGCACCTGTTACGCCTGCGATTGCCAGATTGCAACCCATATACTATATCTCCTGAAAAAAACCTTTGCTTTTAGCCAAATTCACATGCGATTAAACGCAGACCACCCCCGTAAGAGTGGTTATGGTTGCACAAACTTTGTAGTTTACTATTTTTGTCGGCCTAATGCAATAGTGACCAAACTTATATATTTATTCTACTGCTGGTTTGGCTAATTTTCTTTGCCAGATTGCCGCCATGAGGGACGCGGTAATAATGCAAATAAACACAAATATTGCAGCGGGCATGGCTGCCTTGTCGCTGAAATGTTTCGACGCGAGGACCGTTCCGAGTCCGGCATTTTGCATACCGCCTTCTATTGCCAGAGATCGCCTCTGGGGCACGTCCATTCGAAAAACCCAGGCCACAAAATAGCCACCAACCATACCGAGGACATTCATAAGCACAGCGGTGACTAATAGTACGCCGGTCATTTCCGAGAGGTAGTCCTTGTTACTGGCGATCACACGCGAGCAGATAAGTACGATGAATGTCGCCGAAATTGCGGGGAAAACCGGCACAATCCTCTCTATCTTCTCCTTAAAGAAATGCCTAACTCCAAAGCCAATGAATAACGGCACGATGACCAGACATACGACATCCAGCAGCATTTCCATGAATGGCACATCTAACTTTGATCTTGCTAAAAGATATGTCAGTCCGGGTGTCGCCAGCGGGGCAAGAAGAGTCGAGACTGTAGTTAGAGAAACCGAATAGGCGATATCGGCCTTGGCGATGTAGCTCATGACGCTACTCGACATCGCACCAGGGGCGGATGCAGTCAGAATCAAGCCTACCGTTATCTGAGGTTCGAGGTTGAATATGTTCGCAATCGCGTAAGCCACCAAAGGCATAAGGCTGTACTGCGTGACAGTGCCTATCAGGACAATGGTCGGGCGTTGCATGATGCGCCTGAAATCACTGGTCTGCAAAATGGCCCCGATGCCGAACATCGTCACGGCGAAGAACGAATCCATAAAAATTTGGGGCGATTTGAACGGGCTCGGCCATAGATATGCTGCCAGACCAAACAGAATCACCCAAAAGGCAAAATATCTGGTGTAGAAAGATAGTATTTTAGACAACATAAGCGCCAGAGTATATGCAGTGCCCGTGCCGGTAACAATAGATATTTGGTAGTGCCGAGGCGCAGAACCGAGCCGTCAGGAGCCGGTATCTCTGCTTGTTGCGCCGATGGAAAAGAGCAAGCCCCGCTGGATGCGAAGCGGGGCTGCTCTGTTGAAAGAAGTCTTGTTTTGGCGTCTATTTCTCGGAAAGAGGCAAGAGAATAAATCCGGTGTAGTTTTCGTCTTTGACCCTAAGCAGAACCTTGCCTTCATCTGAGGCCTGCTTGACAGCTTCGTTAAATTGTTTTACATTGCGAATGGGCCGCCGGTTCACTTCCATAATAAGCGAACCACTTTTTATACCGGCCCTGGCAGCTAATGAGTCTGGTTCAACATCTGTTACGACAACTCCTGAAAGACCTTCGTAGCCGAGACGCCCAGCCAGTTCATCGGTCAGGGCTTGCACAGATATTCCGAGTTTCCCGGAGGTTTCGGAAGATTTCTCGGCTGCCACGGAGATGCCTTCAGGACGCTTGTCGAGCTTGGCGCTAAACACTTTGCGTTTACCTTCTCGCAAGACAACTACCTCAACACTGCTGCCGGGCTTTTGCATGGCAACGCGGTTAGTTAGCTCATTGGCGCTCTCCACCGGCCGACCTTCTAACTCAATAACCACGTCACCGGCCTTGAGACCCGCCTTATCGGCAGGCGAATCTTTGGTCACGTCATCAATAAGAGCACCCTTGGCGTCTTCGGGCCCAAAATATTTCGCCATTTCAGGCTTAAGGTCTTTTATGCTGATACCAAGAAATCCACGAACCACTTTGCCGGTATCAATGAGCTGCCTGGAAACCGCTGAAGCCATATTGATTGGTATGGCCAACCCGATGCCGATATTGCCGCCCGGACCTATAATGGCGGTGTTAATGCCGACGACCTTACCGTCGAGATTCAACAAAGGACCACCCGAGTTGCCGAAGTTGATTGCAGCATCCGTTTGAATGAAGTCTTCATAGTCGGACACACCTATACTGTTGCGGCCTTTGCCGCTGACAATACCGGCTGTCACCGTATGACTTAGACCGAAAGGATTGCCGATAGCAATAACCCACTCGCCGACCTCAAGTTTGTCGGAATCGGCAAGTTCAAGATACGGCAGGTTCTGGCTGTCAATCTTGATTACAGCAACATCAGACTGAGGGTCGGTGCCGATAACCTTGGCTGTGAACTTCTGATCTTTAATGAGTTTTACGGTTACCTTGTCTGCCTCACCAACAAGGTGATTCGCTGTCAGGATATAACCGTCTTGCGTGATAATGAACCCGGAGCCTCCGGCTGTTTGCTTATATTTCGGCTGGCTGCGCCGACCTTGTGAGTAAGGCTGGGGGAAAAAGTACTTGAATATATCCTGGTCAAATGGACCAAACGGTTCGCTAAAAAAGTAATCTCGCATTTGCGAAGAATCGGGGCCTTTAACAGTTTTTTCTACCTGGATACTTACAACTGCCGGTGAAGCCTTTTCCGCAATAGAGGCAAAGGCCTTGCCCATCTGTTTCAAGGCCGTAATGCTGCCCTGGTCCTGTCCAAAAGTCGATACCGGTGCAGCAAAAAGAATTAAGAGAGTACTTAAAACTACAAAACAACTCAGCGGACTACCTTTTCTTCGCACATTACTCATTATCATTTTCATATCTCCCATTACTTGGCCGATAAAAGCCGCAAAGACAAACCCTAAACTTACACCAACGATGCCTGTAAATTAACTTAGGTACTATACGATTCTATTGGCGGTAAGTTCACAGTGTCAAAAAGTTTTTTAGCCCAGACTTCCAGGGTGTGGCTAAACTTTCTGGCAGGGCTAAGCTGCGTGTTTTTGACCGTCCCAGTAGCTTTTCCACATATTCGACTGTTGCAACGCAACCAACGCCATCATTGCATCAGCCCCATGCCTATCCCAAC
>Ga0315274_10000348_pt1 | contig 71752 bp, 66 predicted proteins | sample YL17G02_20_MG_FD_203700 | JGI IMG/M metagenome (GOLD analysis project Ga0315274, IMG submission 203700) | Sediment microbial communities from Yellowstone Lake, YNP, Wyoming, USA - YL17G02_20 | ecosystem: Environmental > Aquatic > Freshwater > Lake > Sediment | place: USA: Wyoming | collected... | reverse complement strand
ATTTAGCATTCCTACGCCACGCTTGGGTATTTGAGACTTGTGGCAACAGGGTCTTCTCAACAGACCATTTGCGCATTCTGAAATCGGACCGCGCCAATGTTTTGACTGGCAGGAGGGCCGCACACCGTACGGATTCGGACAATCCCATTCGGCGACGAGGTGTGCGGTCGTCAGAAAGGAACAACTCGTTGATGATTTACTCCTCGTCCTCTTCGTCGTGAAAGAGTGCCTTGGATGCTTTCCTCATTTGGGCCAAGTTCTCAGTGACCGCTTGATCTGCTGCGGCTGATGGTGCCCCCGGTCGCGCACTGCCCACTGCTGCTTCCTGACGTTCCATGTTCTCCTCTTCGGAGGCAAGCGCATCATCGGCCTTCTGCAGCTTCGCCTTTACCGGCGCCGGCGCGGCCTTGGCCTGCTCCTTCATTGCAGCCCTGAAACTGGCAATCCGACTCATGCCCGCGGCACGACCGCCGCCTAGGGCCTCCTCTCCAGCCTTCTGGACAACGAAAGTGGCGCCGATGGTCGGGTCCATTGTCTTCACGAGATCTTTTTCATCTGAAGTGACCCGCAGCTTCTTGGTGAAAGTACGCATCCGTCTGGACCCATCTTGGTCAGTGTATTCCACCTGCACTTGAATGGGGACTTCCTTGGCCTTGAGCTTGCTCTCGGGCTCCACCTCGAAATAGAGTTCATGATTCTCACCCACGACACCTATCCTACTCTCACCCTTCGTCCGCAGTTCTTCCACAACGGCCCTTGATACACCCGAAGCGTCCTTGACCTTCACGCCGGCTGGAGTGAAGAGCCGGACTTGGACATCGCGACCGAGCATCGATGCTCCCGCTAGCTCTGACAGGCTCTTGTCGAGTTCATTTGGCGTAACATAGTACATCTGGCCACCTGTGGCCTCAGGCATCAGGCCCAGTGTTCTCAACTCCATCCCTGCACCAGTGGCAATCCCAACTACATCGATGGCTGTACCATTGTCTTTGAACAGACGTCCTAGGTCTTCATAGTACTTGTTTCCAGGAGTGACTTGGTAGCCCTCAAGAGCGCCAATGCCTTCGTTCGCAAGTCCGTCAGTGAGAAGAACGACGCGGCCCACACCTCGGTGCTTGGCAATCACACACGCCATGGCTACCGCAGGACCAAGAGCAGTTCCACCTTGCTCTCTCAGGGCATTGATGTGACGCTTCAGACTGCCAGCATTTCCACCCACCTTGACAAGCTTGATCTTGTCCATCAGTTTCCGTGCGGCTTCAGTGATAGCCTCGAAGCTCGCAAAGGACTCTCTCGGAAGCTGCACAGCCTCACCCGTTTCCACATTGCGAAACAGAACGGAACTCTCAAACTCAATCAGCCCGAACAGCGTGTCGGGAGTGTTTGCGGCCAAGCTCTCAACAGAGGTGGTCAGACTCCTCTTCACTGCTGCCAGATTGGCCCCAGCCATTGAGCCGGACACATCAATCACGGCCAAGAATGACCTACCGCCAGCAGAGGTGACTGTGGTGGTCGTGGTCTGAGTCTTGTCGGGAGCGGGCTTGATGACGAAATCCGTGTCTGAGCCGGCAAGAACCACTTCACCTGCAATCACATTCAATGTGCCGCAGAAGGGGCAGACAAAGTGTTTCCCAATCTTCCTGTCTTCCACAATCTGGTCGGCGCTCATCAGGAAGCCATTGCACTTGTGACATGCAATTGGCATTCCAGTGATCTTTGTTACATCGCGTGCGAGGTCTCTGAACTCAACACGTAGGACATAGGGAATGTCACCAATCATGTCCTTCGAGGCCGGAAAGGCCTCTGAACTGGTCCTAAGCATGGGCATCTGTATTATCCCTCAAAAGACTGTCACCAGTCAGATGTGGCCCATTATGCTTTAAGTCAATTGCTGATGTTTCCGCTTCTGAGCATCTGGAGAATCACAGAATGAGCAGACACATGGGGCGTACAACTCCAGTGCGGATTCGCGGATGACAAATACTTCTGCGTCCAACTCTATCCAGCCAATAGTGAACGGCACGTACCATCGCAGGAAGCACAATATGAGGAGACTTCTGTCACTACGAGATGTCAGCACAGAAGATATAAACATCTCAGAGACCTCTACTTGATGACAGCGGGTGAAACTCATCGGAGGACTGTCACGATGGTGGACAAGGCCAAGATAGAGTCAGTCGTGGCGCAGACCATGGCGGCGAATGCTGATATACAGGGCATAGTGGTTTGTGACGACAAGGGCAAGGTGTTGTTCGGTCACACCGTTACGGCGGGAATCAAACACACAGACGTTGCAGCGTTGATCGCCAAGATATCTGCTAACTCGTCGCAACTAGTCACGACGGTTGACAAGGGCAGTCTGAAGGAGATTAGTATAGCGTCCGACAAGGGATATGTCATAGTCTTGGGTGATGTGCAACTTGTCCTTGCTGCAATCGCTGGAGAAGGCGCGAAGGAGTCAATGGGTCTTCTCAGAATCGCGCTCAAGCGCGCGCTCATGTTGATGGTCAAGTCCTAGTGCGAAGGTAGGTCTCAGAGCTATCTTTTTGTAGCTTTAAGCAAGCGGGTTCGCCCAGATGGGAATACTTGGGTATCACTCGTAGTATTACCACCGTCATACCAACCGTATTTAGGGTCCTGTATCCCCCAGATAATAGTCAGACACGCCTCTGTCGGGAACTGGCCATCTAGGGAGCCGGAAGGGATGGTGCCTTGGTCCACATCGAGAAGCTAGTATGCAAAGGCTTCAAGTCATTTGGCCGGGACACCGTCACGATTAACCTCAGCCCCGGCTTTACCTGTATCGTCGGGCCGAACGGGTCAGGCAAGTCTAATGTGATTGATGCGATTCTCTTTGTGCTTGGGCAGCTGAGTGCTAAGACCTTGCGTGCGAATGTCTTCTCGGAGCTGCTCTATACTCCTCCCAAGCCAGACATGCCTCCAAAGGCCAAGTCGGCCGTTGTAGAGCTCTGCTTCAACAACAGGGACAGGAAACTGCAAATTGATGCTGACAGAGTCGTTGTTGAGAGAGAGCTGGACGAATCGGGTAAGTCAGTCTGCAGGATAAACGGTAAGATGGTCACCCGTGCGGCCGTGATAGATATCCTCGGCGGCATAGGTGTTGACCCAAACGGCTACAATCTTGTACTCCAAGGCGAGATTGCCCAGATGGTCAAAGTCAGCCCGATCGAACGACGCAAGCTCATTGAAGAGATTGCAGGCATATCGGCCTATGATGAGCAGAAAGAGAAGGCGCTCAAGAAGCTTGCAGAGAGTGAAACCAACCTAGGCAAGGTCGAAACCCAGCTCCAAGAACGTCGTCGCCAGCTGGAGCGTCTGGAAGCAGAGAGGAAAGATGCCCTCCGCTACTCGGGCCTACGTGATCAGATACAGCAGACCAGAATCGAGAGTGTGACTTGGACAGTCATCAAGTCCAAGAATCGGACAACTACGATAGACGAGACACTCGCTGATCGAGCCGCAGACGCTGAGAGGTTTGCCAAGCAGCTGACCAAGGTCGAAGCAGACATGGCTAAGACCGAGTCTGAGATTGAAGAGATAGAACAGGAGATTGACCTGATAACCGGCGGGGATGCATCAAGGGTTTCTGAACAGTATGGTACCATGACAGCGGAAGTTGAGCACCTTGGGAGCAAACTCGAACGTGCGAAGAGTGATTATGAGAGAACTAGGCAAGAACGGGACACACTTGAGAAGCAACTAATGTCCACGAAAGACCAGATGGCCGCTGCGGGGAGTGCAATCAAGGAGAAGGAGCTCGGGCTTGAGAGTCTTGACAAGGAGATTGTGGAATGCTCAGATGACATCGCACGACTCGATGGTCTTTTTGAGAGAGAGCAGTCTGCATACTATGAAGCCACTCTGCGGCTTCAGGACCTCAACACACAGATGGCGCACCTCGATGAGGGTGTGACTGAAATCAGATCGACCATCAGATCAGATAGTAAGGAACTGGGGCTCACGTATGAGGAGTTACGCGATGCTGAGGAATCCCTGAAGAAGACGGAGGAGGAACTGTCAGAACTCGGCTCTATCGTCCCGGCAAAGACTACAGCCCTTCAAAGACTACAGGAGTCCGAAGGCGCAAGGCGGCAGGAACTTGAGGACACTGAGAGGCAACTTGTCACGGTGGACGCGCAGGTGAGTGAGAGCAGCAAGCTCGTTGCCTCGACAAAAGAAGAACTGATTAAGATACAGGCTCGACAAGATGCGTTGAGAGAGGCCGAAGAGGCGTTCCTGAAACGCCGGAGAGCCTTGGCCAGAGTGCTTGAACTGCGTGACAAGGGAGAGATTGACGGGGTCTGCGGTACAGTAGCAGAACTCGGAGTCATAAATCCAGACTATGCCACAGCCATGCAAGTGGCGGCAGGTGACAGGCTGTCCCACATAGTCGTAGAGAATGAGGATGTGGCCACTCGGTGTATTGATGTGCTTAAGAAAGAGCGAGTAGGACGGGCCTCGTTCATCCCGCTGAATAGGATAAAGACACAGAAACCGAGTCGGAAGCCACAGAGAGAGGGTGTGATAGGCTATGCACTGGACCTTGTGACCTTTGACCCCAAGATGCGTCCGGCCTTTGAGTTCGTGTTCTCTGATACACTTGTGACTGAGGACTTCGATACCGCAAAGACCTTGGGCTTCGACAACTGTAGAGCGGTTTCGTTGGAGGGTGACTTGGTAGAACGCTCGGGACTAATCACTGGAGGACACTTCCATAGAGACTCCACGGGGCTCTCACTTCAAGAGGAGGACACGAGCCCAGACGTGATCTCGCGCCTCAAGGGCCTTGAGGACATTCTGTCTGAGCTGCAAGAGCAGCAGGAGGAGCTCCGGGGCAGGAAAAGGGCACTTGACCGTGAGATTGAAGACATCTCTAAGCGGAATTACAGGGACGGGCTGGAACTGAAGGGTCTGGAGGAAAAACTCAGGGACAGGGAGCAAAAAGCACAGAAACTGAAAGAGAAGACTGACAAGGCAAGAGTCACGATTGAGGAACTGGAGCAACAGATATCCGAGCTGAGGACTCGAGATGAGGAGCTCACTGCTCAGAGAGAGAGAGTCAGAGAACAGAGAGACCAGTGCAACGAGGTTCTGGCTAGGTCAGACACGGCCAAGCTGAATCAGGACCTGAGAGACCTGAAGGAGGTCCTAGAACACCACAAGCGAAATCACGAGAGGATTCGGACCGAAACCTCCGCACTGAGAGTTTCGATTCAAGAGAGATACTTGCCCAAGTCAGTAGAACTGGAACACCGAATCGAGTCACTGGAGGCAGTATTGCCTAGTCTGGAGGATGATGCTACATCTATTGAGGCAGATCTCGGGGCAAGAGAGAGCGATTTCCTCAAACTGAAGTCGGAGAGAGAACAGATTGACACGGCAGTCAAGGATAAGCGAGTGCGGCAGCTGAAACTGAAGGAAACCATCAGAAACCTTAGACTGAAACAGGAAGAAACCAAGGAGTCGCAGACTGGAAATGAGAAAGCTGTCTACAGGCTCCAAGTAGAACGCTCACGTCTGGAAACCGATTTGGTCGGACTAACTGCTCAGCTTGGTGCAGTGACCGACGTAGAAATAGAGCTTGAGAAGAGAGCAGGACAACGTGAGCTGACTGCCAAAGCAATTGAGGACCTCGAAGAGAAGATCAAAGAGATTGAGAGAGAACTCGAGGCAATGGGTCCAGTCAACTTGAAGTCGCTCACAGACTACGACACTGAGAGGGGAAGATACGACGAGATTGTCGAGAAGAAGACGCAGCTTGAGAAGGAACACAAAGAGATACTGTCCTTCATGGAGGAGCTAGAGAAGGAGAAGACTCAGAAGTTCCTTCAGGTATACAACAACATAGCGGACAACTTCTCGAGGGTGTTTACCAAGCTATCACCTGGCGGCGAGGCCAACCTGATGCTAGAGAACGCCGAACATCCATTGATGGGAGGCATCACTGTCAGGTCCAAGCCTGCAGGCAAGGAACTGGTTTCTCTTGATGCGATGAGCGGCGGGGAAAAGACACTCACCGGCTTGGCACTGATCTTCGCCATCCAGATGCACAGCCCCGCAAGCTTCTATGTCTTTGATGAAATAGATGCAGCCTTGGACGATGTCAATGCGCACAACGTCGCATTGTTGATATCAGAGATGTCCAAGAACTCTCAGTTCATAGTTGTGTCGCTCAGGGACACCACAGTACGAAAAGCTGACATGCTCATTGGTGTGTCAAACCAAGATGGCATATCCAGAATAGTTTCAGTGGACCTTCAGGAGGTGGCCGAGCCAGCATGAGCACGAGTGATGATACGCCCTTCTGGGCCTCACCACCCTATATTCTCCTGACTGATGTCCTTCAGCTGGACAACATCGAACCTTGGAACGTGGATGTCGGTAAGCTCGTTGCAGGCTTCCTGCAAGAGATGAGAAGAATAGGCGACATCGACTTCCGTGTTTCAGGAAACGCCCTCTACTCTGCATCGGTCATCTTCATGAAGAAGACCCGAGACCTTGTGGAACTTGGCCTGATTCCTCCCGAAGTAGATGAGGAGGAAGAGGAACTTGCAATCCCCCAGATACTACCGCCTTTCAGACTCACAAACAGAAGAGTGACCCTGCAGGAACTACTCATGGCTATGGACCGAGTCCTGAGCAAGGGCATAAGAGAGCGGCCAATTCCCCATTCGCGATACAGGAAGTCAGAGGCAGAGCCCCTGTCTTTCACCATGGAAACGTCCCGTGTGAACATCGAAGAGACCATCGCTGAGGTGTATGGGGACGTCTGCAAGATCGTCAAAGTGGACGAAGTCGTCAGGTTCACCGACCTGCTGGTCAATAACACGCGAAGAGAGATAGTCCGTGTCTTCTTCTCACTGCTGCATCTCTATGCCAGAGCATTAATTGACCTCTGGATGGACAAGAAGAGCGTGATATGGATCAAGCTAGTGCCCCCGCCAGAGGAAACGGAGAAGCCCTCAGAAGGGGTCAAGCCGCGTGTGAGGGCTAGGTGATCTGCTTGAATGATGACCTAGTGACACTCGAGGCGGCGCTCTATGTCGCGGGCAGACCAATGACACTGCAGGAGCTAGCGGACATTATTGGAAAGGCAGAGTCTACCGCAAGGAAGCTTCTGGATGACCTGAACTTCGAGTATCACCAGCGTGGTGGGGCATTGGAGATTGTGGACTTGCCAAGGGACAGGTATGTTTTGCAGCTGAAACCCGAACTGACCACTCGGGTAGGAAAACTGATACCCGGGGGACTGCTTTCGTTCGGCACTCTTCAGACCTTGGTCTACATTGCCCTCAAACAGCCCATCTTGCAGTCGGACCTTGTTGCCCAGAGGGGCACTCATATCTATGATCATGTGAAGGAACTCGAGGAGAAGAAGTTCGTAGATGCTGTGGCAGAGGGCCGGAGCAAGATGCTCACGACAACTCAGCTCTTCTCTGACTACTTCGGCCTTGATTCAGACAAGGTCAAACTTAAGGCACAGCTGAAATTCCAGCTAAAGCGTATTCTTTCTGGGGACCAAGAAGGAGAGGAGAACCCCGAGGCACCTTAGGACGGGAAGAGATGCTCTAGATGAGACTGGCGGACTCTCGCTTTGTGTTGGTTCACCGTTACCAATCCTCAGAGTACTCGGCGAGTGTACCACTCGAAGCTGATTCGAACACCTGCTAGCAGATCCTAGGTACCGGCTCCCCATAGGGCACCTGTAGGACTTTCCTGCCCCCAATCGCCGTCTTTAGTAGCACCCTCCCCACGCCCTTGTGCGCTCCGCCAATGACACATGCATCCCGGGTCGTCTTATGCTCTGAAAGGGCCTGTAGGATATCGTTGGTCACTGAGGGGTCTACTGCCATGACTGCCCGACCTTCACAGCTTATGTGGAGGGGTTCCAGACCCAGAATGTTGCACAGGGACTGCACGGCAGGACGAACAGGCACACGCCTCTCATCCAACTCAATCTCAACGCTGGACTTCGATGCGAACTCATTCAGGGCGACTGCAGTCCCACCCCGAGTTGGATCTTTCATTGCGTGCACTCCTCCAATGTCGAGACAGTCACGTATCGGCTCCCAGAGAGGAGCCACGTCACTAGTCAAATCGGTTTCAAACTTGAGTCCCTCTCTGTGCGCCAGCAATGCAGTCCCATGATCCCCAATCGGTCCAGTGACAATTATGTCATCGTCGGCCTTGACGCCACTGTCTGGCACAGGAGAGTCTAGATACAGTGTACCGATGCCAGATGTTGACATCACGAGACCATCAAGAGTCCCTCTCGGCATTACCTTAGTGTCTCCAGCGATCATCGCAACTCCGAGTGGTTCTATGATATCGTTCAACGACTTCAGAACCCTCCGAAGTGTGTCAATCTCAAAGCCCTCCTCGACTACTATCGTGTTTGTCATTGCAACAGGTCTAGCACCCATGACAGCCAAGTCATTGATTGTGCCACATGCAGCAAGAGTCCCGATGTTGCCACCTGGAAAGAAGAGTGGATGGACGGTGTGGGCGTCTGCGGTCACTATGAGGCCTGTACCATTCGCCTGCAGCGTAGCGCCGTCATCCATCTCGTCCAGACCTATGGTCCCAATCTTCCTGAGCCCAAAGGAGGGGATGATCACTTCTTGCAGCAGACTCTGCATCACTCTCCCACCAGCACCGTGGGCGGATTCTATCTTTGCCATGTGGCGGCCTCCATCTAGACTGCGATGGTCATGTGTCTGTTCATTGTATTTGAAGGAGATGCTCCGTACGACCTGAAAGCCGCCACTGAGCAAGACTTAAAACTGCTTCACAGTGAGCGTCAGTGACTAAGCCAAGAGGTAGTCAGTATGGGCGTATGGCATCGCAAGTCTGGTCGAAGGCCAACTGGCGCAAAGGTCAAGCAGTTCAGGAGCAAGAGGAAGTGGGAGATGGGGCGCACCCCCACAGAAACATTGCTGGGCGAACCGAAGAGACGCACAATCGACAGCAAAGGCGTCCACAACAAGAAGAGACCAGTAATGCGTGTGAAAGAGGTAAACATCACCGACCCGAAGAAGAACCAGACATTCCGGGTTGAGATTCAAGATGTTGAAAAGAACCCATCAAACACAGACTACCAGCGTCGCAAGGTGATAACTCGGGGCACAATCATCAAGACAGCCAAGGGTCGTGCCAAGGTCACCAGTCGTCCGGGCCAGGACGGCATCCTCAATGCGGTTTTGATCTAGGTCCCTGCTTCTTCGCAGGGGCTGCAACTTCTGCCTCAATATCTGCTATCAGAAAGTCCTTGCCACCAGTGATTGTTGTAGCGCTGCTACCGCACTTGATGCACTTCATTGGTGCAAACATGGCGGCAGGACCCAGAGCCTCATCAGGACTCTGTGCCTCGCCCTCGTGACCACAGTCACGACACATCAATCTTCCTTTCACCATCTTGATGTTCAGCTCCGCACCCTCAACGATTGTCTTCTGACTAGCAATCTCAAAATTGAAGCGCAGCTGTTCAGGCAGAAGGAATGTGAACTCTCCGACCTCAATGTTCACAGCCTTGACCCTTGTGACACCATGACTCTTTGCTGCCTCTACGACAGTTTCCACGATGGAGCAGGCAGCAGAGAACTCATGCAAAGAGGTCACCAGACAAGCGAAATCCTGAAGTGTGTTAAGGCGTTTTTGCTATGACGAAGAGGACTCAGACTCTTTATTAGAGCAGCTGCGGACTGGTCAACGCGTCCTCGTCAAAGCGTGGAGATAAAGAGTTGCCAAAGGCACCCAGCGCCAAGAAGAGTGTGAAGAGAGGAGAGCTAAAGAGTAGGGCTCCGGCGGCAGGCAAGAAGAAAGGTCCTGCTAAGACGGTGGCGAAAGTAGAGAAGGCCAAGACTACCGGGACAGCTCAAGCTCGGGCCAAGAAGCAGAAGGCTTCAGAGGAAACTACACCCAGAGCGGTGGTCATCGAAAGAGCCCCTCGAAGTCTGGCAGACCAGAGTTCCATCATTGCCGATCTTGCGGCTGAGGTACGGAGCGATGATGAACAGGTTTCACTTGGTGCCATTGAACGTCTTGGGGGTATGGACGACCCACGCGCAACAACACAACTCATCAGCTTCCTCAGGGATTCCAGATACATGGTGCGCATTCTTGCTGCTGCCCAGCTTGGCGAGAGGAAGGACGCCGCTGCCGTTGAACCACTGATAGGCGTCCTGCACGACGAGTCGATGTTCGTCAGGCAGACTGTTGCCGGTGCACTAGAGAATATCGGTGGCGAAAAGGCCACAGCAGCTGTAAGAAAGGCAGAGTCCGAAAGACTGCTGATGGACGACCTACCTCCGGGAAAGCGGCTTGGTCCTGAAGGCGAGGAGTGAAGACAGATTCTCAGTCAGGTTGCTTGGGCTCCATCAGGTGGACCACATTCTCCCGTCCTTCCTTTAGTCTTCGAATCAAACCCCGCTGTTCAAGGTTAGTAAGGATAAGGCTCATCTTCGACTGCGACATGTCAAACTGGCTGTAAAGCTCTTTCTGTGTACATGAGCCGCCTTTCTCTCGGATGGTCGCGAGGACCTCCTCTTCTTCAGCTGTGACTCCTACGTATCTCACTGCGCCAAGGCGCCTCAACCGTTCAATCACCCTCGGGCCACCGAGTGCTAGGGCAAGCCCAGCTACGACACCCAATGCTCCGTACAGGAGGCTTCCAAGAAGTGAAGACTGGGCCTGAACCGCAGACGTGTTCGGAAGCTGATACTTGACTATGAAGACCCGCTCTTGACCGGACTGGAGCAGCGGGACTTCCCAGACAAATATGAGTGAATGGCCATCAGTGAAGTTGGATTCAGAGTCAGGAAAGAGGGGTACTACAGAATCGGCGGATAGAGATGCAAAGGGTGGAAGAACCGCAGTGAACGTGAAGTTGGCGAAGACCGAGAGCGGCCTGACATAGAAGATGAAATCACCCCGAAGACGACTGGCATCCTGCGCAACGACAAGGGGTGATTGAAGATCGCTGGCTACAAGTGCTAGATGGAGCCAGACAGATGAATTCGCGTCCAGAACCTCGGGAAAACTGACTGCAACTTCGGTGTATCTATCTCTCAGGATTGTCGCTCCATCGGCTGTTTCATTGCCAATCTGAGCAGCAATTATGTCCACCTGCAGTGAATCAACACGGAAACTGAGTGAGGACATAGATGAAGAGCCGGCATTGTTCACCTGTGCATCGACTATCAGTGTGGTGGTCGCATTCTCATGCATGATAGCGCGGATGTCTACAGGATCGAGTACAACAGTACCAGTATCGGCTGCCTGAACCTGAAAGGGCAGAACAATCGGGACTGCTAGTGAGATAATTGCCAAAACTAGCAGTAGACCTTTCATCATCAAACACCATCCTTTCGAATTCGGCGGTTTCGGGGCATGACTTCCTTCCTCTTATGTCCATAAGATTGTTCTGTTAAGAAGAAAAATGGTAGTGGAGGTTGTCCACTACCCTACTCATCACTGTCTTCTGCGTAGAACAACTGCAGCAATGGCAACCGCAGCCAGCAATCCAATCACAAGGACAACTGGCACGTCAATGGGCGGTGTTTCTGTGGGAGCTCCGCTCTCATAGAGGCCTATCGATGGATCGTGGAACAGTGTGCCATTATCGAAGTTGGGGTAGGCCAAGTAGACCGCCAAGCCCATTCCCATGGGCACATAGGAGGCCGTCACGTTGACTGCCTCAGTCGCTCCTCCGGGCAAGGTTATCACTGCCTGATCCACCCAGCTGAAGAAGCCCTGTGCCACATCAAGAACGTCGTCCACGAACTGAATACACTGAACATCAGTGCTATTCATCCTCTCGAACATGGATTCGTTCCCGCCTCCGGTGCTCCAGTTCATGTCGGAGGTCATGTTGACGTTACGAAGCCTCTCACGGGTCTGGAACCGGTGACGGAATTGGTCGTGGTTGCCAGAAGCCTCGTTCTCCCTCAGTATTGTCTGGATTGCGACACCAGAAGTTTCACTGCTGAATGGAAAGTTGCCAATCTCGATGTCCATCTTTAGCTCTGACCCACCAGCCACAGTGAAGTTGACCTTGACACCGTGTTCGTCTGTGACATTGCCACTGTAGTCTGTGAGGTATATGTGCGCCCAGATCTGGAGCGTGACGTCCTCGAACCGCTCAACTGAGCCATTATCAGGCATGCCATGCATCGGCGCCCCAGGCATCATGCCTCCGCTACGTACACCACCTTTTGTGTACTTCAGCCAGACCTCAGTTGTCGTACCGTTGTCTTCGACTGCACCAGTCGTCAGCGTCCAATCATAAGCGGCGAGGGGAGCAAAGTAGAGACGCTCATCGGACTGGAAGGCCCCATCGCTGTTGAGGTCTTTAAACTCAATGATTGCAGCATAGGAGATCATGAACTTGGCACGAGTACCGTTGTCATCAGAGGTGTACCAGAAGTGAAGCATCGGAAACCCATCATTGGCCATGATGGTGATTATGTCTGTGTTTATCCAGACACTTCCGTCGCTGGCTCTGTACTGTTCAGGTGGTCCACCCGGCCCCGGTCCAGGACCCTGATTCTGCTGGGAACCCGGGTCAGGGTTCTGGGCATTTGCTGCGATTGTGAGTGGTCCCAAGAGCATAGAAAGGAGGAACACTCCGAATAGTAATGTCGTTCGTTTCTTCAAGGAGAATCGCCGACTATTGCTCACGGTACGTAGGTATATAATGAGACTTGATTGTGATAGGACTTGATAATGGCTGACTGCCCTTACACGACCCGTTTCGGTCTTTTGAAGTTTTATGAATTCTTTGAAGTGACAAATCGATGTGTTGATGATTTGGTCGGATTGCAGGTTAAATGGTTTCGGAGATTATGAGTCCATTTGACTGACCTTTGACAGGGCACCTGAAGTCTAGACGAGGGACTATTGCTGACATGAATCCTCTTCCACCAAGTCAGGCAGCTGCAGGGACTCTATGTAAAACGGTATCTAAGAACCAGTGGAGTACTGCCCAACTGGGTTGACGGCCCACAGGAAGCCACTGATTGATATCGTCAGCAGATCATTAGGGGACGATGTTACTTCTTCGCTTTCTTTGAGTCGCCCTTCCTGTAGGACTCTGCCAACAAATCGGGGATGTATCTGGTTTCTATAGAAGTGTCCTTCAGAATGTCTGTTATCTGGATGGTACAGAACGGGCACTCCGTCGCTACCATCTGTGCTCCGGTGGCCTCGATATACTCCTTCTTGGTGGTCGCTATCTTCATTGACAAGTCGCGTTTCCCTGCACGCACGCCACCGCCTGCGCCACAGCAACGGTTCTTGTAAGGGTCGTCAATGTACTCAAGCCCGGGAATCATCTTCAGCAGCTCGATGGGCTGCCATATGACTCCTTGTCCGCGGCCCAAATGGCATGGTTCGTGATAGGTGACCTTGATCCGGAGTTCGCCCTTAGGTCGGACTATGTTGTCCTTGCCAATCACATCAAGCATATACTCCGCCAGGTCATAGACCTTGAACTTCGGTGGTTCACCGCGCATCTCCTCGACCATTGGGCGATGGTCCTCGCGCAGTGTCTTGCCACACCCCGCGCAGGCGACTACGACCGTGTCCAGCTTGTACTTCTCCATGACCTTCTCAAAGATCTCTGTGACCCTCTTGGCTGCCTCCTTGGCAGTGTAAAGGTCCCCAGTCCTGAAAGCGGGGCTTGCACAGCACCACTGCTCCTTCGGAACGATGACATCGATGTTGTTTCGGTTCAGAACCTCGACGAGTGCCCTCCCAGTGTTTTGCATCCTGTAGTCAATCAGACAGCCGGTGAAGAACGCGACACGGCCGCGTGGTTTCTTGACTAGGAACTCCTCTGTGCTGATGCTCTTGAGCAGAGGCGCCTCCTTCTCAGGCACAGACCTACCCGTGGCCTTGATCGCGTCGATGAACGCCTGCTGGCCCTCAGCCAGAGGATAACCTGCTGCCACAGCCTTTGCACGAAGGAGCTCGACAGCAAGACTTGGGATTCTGATTTTCTTTGGACAGATGTCCTCGCACATCTTGCAGGTCGTACAGCTGTAGACAGACTCGTTCATTGCCATGGCGACACGGTCTTCCACATCTCGTGGGTCAAGTTCCAGACGAGCAATCTGTCGTATAATCATCGGGCCCGGATAGTCCCAAGTTTCGTGGACGATGGGACAATTTGACAAACATGCGGAACATTCTATACACTTTCGGATTTCTCGGAGCTTCTCAATATCCTCTGCATGGATTATCTCGGGTCGGGGAGCAGGCTTGTCACGAGCGACATATGGTCGAATCCGCCGAATCCTGATTGATGTCTGTGCAAGATCAACAACAAGGTCCTTGATGATGGGCATCTTCTCTAGCGGTCCAAGGCTCAGTGCTTGGTCAGGGTCGACCTTTGTCCTACAGGCTATCCTTGCAGTCCCGTTGACCTTTACCGCACAAGAGCCACACTGACCACCTCTGCATTCCCAGCGGAAAGCAAGGCTAGAGTCATACTTGTCCTGTATGTACAAGAGCGCGTCGAGGACTGTCATGCCGGGTTCATACTCCACATCAAACTCTTGGGAGTGCGGAGCATCGTCAAGGTCTGGGTTGTATCGCTGGACGCTTGTCTTGAAGGTCTTCGTCGCCATTGTTGTGTCCTCCTTCATGGTGGCGTGATCTTGGTGATCACTAGCGGGTCCTTTCTCAGCTCCATCTGCCCGTCAGCGCCCTTGCGGATGACAATATTGTAATAGCCCTTATCATTGGGGTCAGCGTCAGTCCGGAAGTGTGCTCCTCTGCTGCCCTTTCGTAGGAGAGCGGCCTCAGCGACCATCCTAGCTGTCGTCACCATGTGCCCGAACTCAATGGCCTGATGCCAGCCAGGATTGAACCGCTTCACCTGTACATCGACCTTGATTCTCGGCACGATTTCCTTCTCCATGCGCCTGAGCTCCTGAACTGCGTAGGCCATGTCTTTCTCATTCCTGAATATCTGCACCTTCTCCCACATCAGCTCAGTGAGCTTAGATCTGGCATCTGCGGGGGAGGTGCCCTCTTTCCTATGCAGCATTCCCTCAAGCCAATCGAACTCCTTCATGGCCTCGTCCCTATTGAAACCGGTCAGACTCTTGCTCTTAGCGAACTTTGCTGCGTTCGCTCCGGCAATCGCGCCGAAGACCTGAGTGTCTGCTAGGGCGTTCCCACCGAGCCTGTTGCCGCCATGCACGCCTCCAGTACACTCACCTGCTGCATACAAGCCAGGGATGTTCGTTGCGGCCTCCTCGTCGATTTTGATACCACCCATGAAGTGGTGGGCCGTTGGAGAAACCACCATGGGTTCCTCATGAATGTCGACACCAGCGTCTGCAAATTGCTCGACCATGCTCTCAAGTCGGAAGTCAATGATGGACCGTGGGAGGTGAGCAAGACTCAGATAGACGCCCCCGTCAGGAGTCCCTCTCCCTTGCATTATCTCGGTCATGATGGAGCGTGTGACCTGATCACGACCAGCGAGCTCAATCACTTCAGGATAATACTTGAGCATGAAGCGCTCGCCACGATTGTTGAGCAGGATTCCGCCCTCTCCACGTACTGCCTCTGTGACAAGCCGCCCACGAGCAGACTCGGGTTTGACTTGGCCTGTTGGGTGGAACTGTACATGTTCCATATCCACCATCTCGCAGCCTGCCTCGTATGCCATCGCATAACCGTCGCCTACATCGAGCTGAGCATTGCTTGTGACCTTGTAGATGCGGCCTGCTCCACCTGTGGCCACCACTACTGACCTTGCTCGGAATATGAGGTAGTCGCCATACTTCAAGTCAATGGCAGCCACACCAGCAACTCTGCCATCAGTCAGGAGCAGTCTTGTGGCGAAAATCTCGTCGAACACTCTCACGGAGGTCTTCCTGATTGCCTCAGTCAGAGTGACCATTATCTCCGACCCAGTCCTGTCCGAGGCATAAGCTGTCCTGCGCCACGTCTGCTTGCCGAAAGCTCTCTGAGCAATCTTTCCCTCAGGAGTCCTATCAAAGACAGCACCGAACTCTTCGAGGTCGTAGATTCTCTCGGCTGCGTCCCTCACGAGAACCTCAACAAGCCTCTGGTTGTTGAGATAGTTGCCACCCACAACTGTGTCCTTGAAGTGAGTGTCGATGTTGTCTGCCGGGTCTACATTCCCGATGGCAACATTGTAGCCACCCTCAGCCATAGAAGTGTGAGCCTTACCAAGAAGTTCCTTGCTTAGCATCACAACGTCTAGATTGTTCTTGGCCGCCTCTATTGCGGCACGACAACCTGCCCCGCCGGCACCAACAACCAGAACATCGCAGACAATGGTCTTGTAGTCCAAGCACAGTCCTCCTAAGGAGAGGTTTCTCCGACTCGGACCGGGTCGCTTGTTGGGCGCCGTTTATACCTTGCTGTTCAGTGATTAGGCGTCCTCTCCCTCTCACCATTGCTGAGAACAGAGTGGTTTTAGCCGTTTGGCGCCAAACTCTTGTGAGAAAACCACAGACACCTTACCTCTAAATGGCTTCGGGAAAAGGCGAAACCAGAGTTTGGGGTGCTCAACCATGGACACCGAAGATGCCCTTATGGTCATAGCGCTACTTGTCTTGATTGTCGTCATGGTTTATGGCATAACCGTGCCAATCATAGGTGCGCTACGGACCTGAGTCACTAGTCTGAGATGGGGATTGAGAGGGCTTTTGCATCTTGCAGAGGGAGTAAGGGGGGCGCAGCTGGTTACAGTGCACCGTTGGCGGACTCGGCCTAAGGCTTGATGCCAATTTTCGCGTAGACCTCGGCCTTCTTCGCTTCGACCTTCTTTGAAACCACATCGTGCAGGCTATTGCCATGCGAGTCCATTGTCACAAGAAGCGGACCAAAATCCTGAGCAGTTATCACCCAGAGAGCCTCGGGCATCCCCAAGTCCTGCCACTCGTAAGCCCGGACCTCCTTTAGGCCCTTGGCTGCAAGTGCCCCGCAGCCACCTGTGTAGCTGCAGTATACCGCGCCGACCTCCTTCAGCGCCGCAAGTGTCTTCTGGCCCATTCCACCCTTTCCAACTATTATCCTAGCCTTGTACTTGCGCAGGAACTCGTCCTCGAACAGCTCCATCCGGGTGCTTGTCGTCGGACCTGCTGACACAATCTGCCACTTGCCTGCCTTCTTCCATGCGACCGGACCCACATGATATACAACGCTCCCGTTGAAGTCAACCGGCGGCTTCTCGCCTTTCTTCAAAAGTTCCAAGGCACGCTCGTGCGCCGCGTCACGGGCAGTGTAGACATGCTCACCGGAAACATACACAATATCGCCGACCTTCAGTTTTCGGGCGTCCGCCTCTGAGATAGGTGTGGTCAGATGATACTCGGTCATTTCACTTGCCTCCCGGGTGTGTCAGATACTCGACCTTCAGATCTTTTGAGATGACCGCTGTGCTCCTTCGCGCAGCCCAACATTGAACTGCAACTCCAACGGGGAGGCTTGCGGGGTGACGCATTGCATATCCAATCTTCACGCCGAGCACAGTTGTCTTGCCGCCAAGACCCATAGGCCCAATCCCCGTCATATTGAGAGCTTCCATCAGCTCCTTCTCAAGCTTAGCGACTGCTGGCTCGGGATGAGTGTCATCTAGAGGCCTGAGGAGCTGCTGCTTAGCAATCTTGATAGCTATGTCGGCACCCCCACCTATTCCTACACCGATTATGTTTGGCGAACAGGCCTCACCCATGTACTTCATCGCATTGTCCACTATCATCTTCTTCACTCCAGACAGGCCAACTCCAGGCTTGAGCATCCCCACGATTGACACGTTCTCACTGCCACCACCCTTCGGAAACACAGTGATCTCAACAGAGTCGCCGGGTACAACCTCCCAGTTGATCCATGGAATCTTCTCACCTGTGTTGTCGCCCGAGTTACTCCCGGTGATGGGGTGGACTGCATTTGGCCGCAATGGTATGTCCTCGGTGGCTTTTCTTGTGGCTCCCACGAGCGCGTCTTGAATCATTCCTGCATACGGAAACTTGTCCCCGACCTTGACATAGTAGATGATGACGCCAGTGTCTTGACACATTGGCACGCCAGTGGCAGCTATCTCGAGATTCGATAGGATTGCCGAGAGCTGAGTCTTGGCCGTCGGGTCGTCCTCATTCTTCTCAGCAGCCCTCAGAGCCGCTTCAACATCCTTTGGCAGCTTGGTCACAGCCATCCTGAGCAATCGAACTGCGCTATCATGAATCACTTGGCTTGGGTCTTTCATGATGATCAGCCCCATTCAGTCGGTCTGCGAGGAGGCACGGTGTCATGTCCTCGCATGAGGATTGTCGCGTTCAACAGCCACCTAATCTGTATTGCTGTCTGCTGTTTCAAGGTTGGCAAGCGATAGACTCGCAGTTGGGGGACGGTTATATTGGCAAGACCTGTATGTGAAGACAAGCAAGGAGAACTCGGTGAAACATGGTGCTCGACCTGTCAAGCGGATCGCTGGTCGTGTTCTTCACAATGACACTTCTTCTTGTGGTCTACAGCATGATGGACATCCGTAGCCGGCGAGTCACAAACCGTGTTCTGGTGATAGGATGTATAATCGGTCTGGCAGTGGCTCTGCTCACAGGCCGATTCCGAATCGAGCCCGTACTGCACTTGTCTGCTGCAGTTTTCGCTGCCTCGCTATCGTATGTCCTCTTTAGACTCGGGTCGCTGGGAGGAGCGGACGTGAAGCTCCTGTTTGGGGTGGCCCTCATCAGTCCGGGCGCGGAACTGTCAGTCCTCGGGAGCCCTTTGTACGAGGCTGTGTTGTCAGCAGGCCTTCAGATGTCAGTCATGTTGTTCGGAGGGTATCTCTGCTCTCAGCACTCCAAGAACCGAGAGAGAAATGGAAAAGCAGCCGGCAACAGGCCGCCTTTGATCCCGTTCCTGCTTGTGGGATACTTGGCATCTCAGTTGCTTGCAGTTCTATGAACTCGGGGGTTCTTTCGCTCCGGTCTGCTGACATCTATTTCAATGCCCTTGTCTGTGATGATTAACGGGTGCTTCTTCATGCTGTGAGTGGTCTGCCGCATCTTCCATATCAGAAGATCTCTCTGCAGGACCCCTTCCACCTCAGACAGACTGAGCACAATCAGACCTTGGACAACGAATTGCTCAACCCCCGCCCTGCTGAGGGCGGAGGGGTCATTCACTTCTCCTATGAACAGAGATGTGACATTGAGTTCTCCCAGCAGCGCTCCAATCCTGAACAGCTCATTCCTGACCTCTGAAGGCTCGCTGAACCGGATACCAAGTCCGGACAGACTGTCAATCACCAGCCGCCGTGCGTTTATCTCTTCTACAGCGCGGTAGACCTCCTCTGCGAGGCTGCTCATGTCGAACCCGCGCCGCAACGTGTACTTCTCCGAGGTTGGCAGCCCGGCCTTGCTTGATGCAGCATCGATTATGGCGACCTTCTTCTGATTCTCAAGATCCTGAAGGTCCCAGCCAAACTGGAGTGCCTCGGTTCTCAGCTCCTTTGGGCGGGTTTCAAGTGTAACGAAGATACCCGGCTCCCCAAAACGTTTCGCCCCGCTGTACAGGAACTGAAGACCAAAGATTGTCTTGCCCGTGCCCGTGCAGCCAGACAGAAGGATTGTACTCCCCTCGACAAATCCGCCACCTATGAGTTCATCCAGCCCCTGGATGCCTGTCCTTGTCTTCGTCATGTTCCACTCTCCGCTAATGGGCTTCCGGTGACCTCCCAGCCCTTCACGACCTTGTCGATGCGGGTCACTGTCACCTTGACTACATCTGGTGATTTCCTGAGAGCATTTGCCCGCTTCTCAATGTCCTCACCATTGGTGCCCATCACGACAGCGTGTATTGTCATCGGCTCCTCGTCGACTGCTATGAGGAGGTATGACTCATCCTCAGCCATCTCCCTAGCAAATGTGGAGGTCCTTTCCTTGCTTATCTCAGGGAGAATGTGTCCTCCAATCTCAATCCTGAATAGACCGGCATAGCCGTAGCCGAAAGCCTCCGGCTTCACAAGTGCGCTGAACCTCGACACAATCCCTTCTTTGATCAGTTTGCGCATTCTGAAGTGGACCGTGGTGTCCGGCTTCTTCAGCTCCTTCGCTATGCTAGTGAAGGACAAACGAGAGTCCTTCTGCAACAGCCTAATGAGTTCCCGGTCAAGCTGGTCCATGACTTGCGGCCACCCCTTGGAGCAATCTGAGAAGGTTTCCGACCGCTCTCCTGCTTGTGGGGTTCGCAATCAAGATGAAACTTGTTGTGACAACCACCAAGGAGATGATGCGGGCTTGAAGAGTAGTCTACCTTTCATCGGTCATAGAAGGATTTTCCGCCGGGGCAATGGTGCTCTCACAACGAGGCAATCACGTCAACGAATTGACGAAACATAGGCCCTAAAGAAGGCCGACTGGTACCACAAATGCGTAGAAAAGAGTCCATAGGACTACCCATAGCAGCAGGTACGACGGAAGAGCATTGGTGATCAACTTCGTCCGCCCACCAACTGAGCCTGGATCCACATCTAGCAAGTAGATGATGACAAAGAGCGTCAAGACATACATCAGAAGACCAAACATCAGCCCTCTCACGCCAGCAAACGCCTGCCCCCCGGCCGTGCAGACCAGAGCGCTTATGACGGCAAAGAAGACCCTTACATAGAAGACCTGGTCCTGTGGGCTCTTGTCCCATCGACCAAACATGCGCTGGAAGATGTTCTTGAGAGGACTCTTGAGAGAACTCATGTTTGACCACCGGCCGGACAAATGCCACGGCAATCGACCAAGTTATAATCGTATCGTTCAAAACCTGCAATACTGTGCATAGATGACCTCAGCTCGTTTCGGCTTGGTGCCTGAGATGAGTTGCGAGAATCGGAGCATGACTGAAAGCCCCAGTGTGCAGGTGAAAGTCTCATGAAAGATGCGATGAGCAACACAGACATCATGTTGGTCCTTCCAGAAGTGCGGAAAGCGGCTGAAGGGGCCTTCATCAAGAACATCTACAGCCATGGTCAGGTATTCGTGTTGAAGCTCTACCAGCCCACTGTTGGGAACAGCCAACTACTGATTGAACCAGGTCGCCGGATTCATCTCACGGAGTTCCAGAGAGTGGCCCCCAAGACCCCTTCGAAGTTTGTGACTGTCCTTCGGAAGTACCTGCGTGACAAGAGAGTCATCAGTCTGAAACAGCATGACCTCGACAGAATCGTGGTGCTGGAAGTGGGAGACGATTCCGGGACACACAAGCTCGTCGCCGAGCTCTTTGGTGATGGCAACCTGATACTGCTAGACTCTGACGACAGGATCTTTGTGGCACGGCACTACAAGCGAATGCGGGACCGCGATCTTGTCCCAAAGGCGAAGTACAATCTCCCACCACCCCGAGGGATTGATGTGCTCGCCTTGGACAACTACGCCCTCCAAGATGTCATGTCTGATTCAAAGGCGAATGTGGTCCGCACGCTCGCCAGCCGGCTAAACTTGGACGCTCTCAGCTGCGAAGAGATCTGCGCCTTGGCAGGTGTGTCCTCAAAAGCTATGGCCTCTGACCTCGATCAGAAAATGCTCGCGGATCTCAGAACGGGGCTTCAACAGTATGCCGATAGACTCAAAGCAGGTGTGAGAGGGCCCTGTTTGGTCTTGGAGGGGCCCGATGAAGAAGAGGCGGAGCCAAGCCCCATAGCCTTCCTCCCTTTCGAATTCCAGTTCTACCGGGGGCAGCCAGTCAGAGGGTTCGATACGTTCAGCCAAGCTATTGACAGCTTCTTCGGTGTCACAGAGTCGGAGAAACCGGAGGAGGAAACCAGTGGTGCTCTGGCGAAGGAGAGAGAACGATTACAGACAATAATTGACAAGCAGCAGGAGAGCGTTTCGACTCTCAGGACGAAGGCGGAGGAAATGAGAGTGTCTGGCGAACTCATCTATGCTCATTTTCAGACAGTCCAAGAGGTGCTCGAGACCGTCACAAGGGCTCGTGCAGGTGGAATCTCATGGGAAGAGATAGTCCAGAGAATCGAGAAGGGAAAGAAGAAGAACCTCACATCAGCGGCCATGATTGAGAAGGTAATACCCTCGGAGGCTCAGATTGTCATGGACCTAGGTGGAAGAAGCGTCACACTCGATGTGCGGCTGAGTGCTCAGGACAACGCTGCAACCGCCTATGAGCAGGCAAAGAGAGCAGAAGCGAAAGTAGAGGGAGCTGAGAGCCAGATTGAGAAGACACAGGCCCAGCTTGCAGCAGAGATGCAGGAACCTGTGGAGAAGGCTCCAGAAGCGAAGGGCCCACTCAGGATCAGAAAACAGAGATGGTACGAGAGGTTTCGTTGGTTCTTCTCGTCAGAGGGCTTTCTTGTACTTGGGGGCCGCGACGCAAAGAACAATGAACAGTTGGCCAAGCGGCAAATGGCTGCAAATGATGTCTTCCTTCACGCATCATTACACGGGGCCCCGTATGTTGTCATCAAGGTCCCAGACCAACCCCCGGGACAGCAGACCTTGTTGGAGGCCGCTCAGTTTGCAGTGGCCTTTTCAAGTGCTTGGCATGACGGCTTGTCTACTGGTGACGCCTACTGGGTGAACCCTGAGCAGGTGAGCTTCACTCCACCCACGGGTGAGTACTTGCCCCAAGGAGCGGTCATGATCTATGGGACGAAGAACTACGTCAGGGGCGTTCCTGTTGAGATCGCGGTTGGAGTCGTGTTCGAGGAGGACTACGTGGTGCCTGTTTCGGGTCCGACTTCTGCCGTGTCTGTTTCCACTCCATATCATCTCAGAGTAGTCCCAGGAAGAACGAGCAAGGGACAGCTGGTCAAGGAGATTTTGAGCCGCATTGGGCGAATGCTGGACGAAGACCAGACCCACCTCATTTCACGAATGCCTGAAGAGGACTTGATGCGCATGCTTCCTCCCGGAGATGGCGACCTACTATCATGAAACAGGCAAGACTGCGAGTGCTGAGTGGTGTTGAAGGCGCAGCCCTGCTGCAGGTCATTTACACAGACAGATTTAATAAGTTGGGCCGGAGGGTAGGTCAGAGAAGCTCTCTGACCCAGAGTGTCGGACCAACTTCCTGATGAACTGAGGTCGCTTCTATGGCTGGATCCTCGCACGATATGTCCATGAGGGACATCATGACTTCTCAAGTAGTCACGATAGCACCTGACGCGACTGCCCTTGATGTTGCTAAGTCAATAACCAAGGCAGATATCAGCTCAGTCATTGTGGTGAGCAGGGAACGACCAGTAGGCATCATTACTGAAGAAGATCTTGTGCGCAGGGTGATAGCAAGGGAGCTGGACCCCCGGACGACTAAGGCGAGTCAGATCATGAGCTCGCCACTCATTCATGTCACAATGGACACTTCTCTGACCGAGGCCATGCGTGTCATGGCAAGAAGCGGGATTCGCCGAGTCGCTGTACTCAAGAACGACTCCCTCGTAGGCATTGTGACTTCGCGAGACATCCTCCGGTGGTCACCAGAGCTGATTGACATCCTAGTTGAGTCGCTCAGAATGAAGGCAGACGGCATGCAAAGACCGTTTGATGAAGAGGAAGACGAACTGGTGGCCTATGGAGGCATGTGCGACAACTGTGGCGAGTACTCAACGGACTTGGTCATGGAGGATGGTAGGTACCTCTGCGAAGCATGCCGTAGCTGAGTTGGTTTAACAGTGCCACGTAACGTGCGCACCCAAGCATTACGTAGGAGGCCCATGTAGTGGAAGTATCTCAGATAATGACTGAACCAGTGACTATTGCGAAAGACCAGAGACTGTCCTATGCCCTCGATCTCCTTGAGAAGAAACGCGTTGACAGATTGATTGTGACTGAAGGCAACGAACTGAGGGGAATTCTCACCTATGCGGACATTGCCGATCGACTCGGAGTGAGCAAGGTCGTAGCTGTTTCCATAGGAAGACTCCATGTGTCAAGCGCAATGACTGAGACTGTAATCACCGTATCGCCGACAGACGATATCACAGATGTGGCGCAACTGATGGTAGATAGGGGCATGAGTGGATGTCCAGTGATTGACAAGGACGGCAAGCTGGTCGGTGTGATAACAAAGGCTGAGATCTCTGCACTTGTCAAGAAGATTGAGAATGTGAAGGTCAAGGAGCTCATGACAAAGGAGGGGCTTCTGACTGTCGGACCAGTGGAACGACTCATAAGAGCTCGCTCGGACATGCTTACATCTGGCTATTCTGGGATGCCTGTCACAGAAAAGGACCGTGTCCTTGGTCTCCTCACTGAGAAGACAGTGGCACAGGCGCTGGCCAGATTCAGTGTGGAAGTACCAGACAAGTACCGTGCGAACCAAGTCAGAATGATTCGGGTGGTAGATGCTATGATGCAGCAGCCGCCCGTGGCAGACCCTGAGGAGCCAATCGCCAAAGCGGCCACGAGGATGCTTGAGGCTTACCTGAACACGCTGCCAGTCGTCATTAAGGGCAACAAGCTCGTTGGTATAGTCGGTGCGACAGATTTCACACGCTTTGTGGCGAACAAGTTCAAAGTTTCGGCGCCGCCGAAGCGGACTTAACGTGGTTCATTCTGTACAATACAGGGGTGGCGTCCACCGCAGATGTCTGTAGACCTTCTCCTGAAAAATGGGACTGTGATAGTTGACGGGAAGGAAACGACACGTTCGCTTGGCGTCAAGGCAGGCAAAATCGAGGGGTTCTATGTAGTTGGCAGTGAGCCCGACGCTCATGAAATAATCGACTGCAGCGGTCTATACGTCCTCCCCGGAGCAATCGACATCCATGTGCATCTACGTGACTTGGGGCAGTCCAATAAGGAGGACTATATGACTGGGACTAGGGCCGCCGCTGCAGGCGGCGTGACGACTGTCGTCGATATGCCAAACTCGGATCCACCAGTCCTCACATTGAGAGTGCTTGAGGAGAAAATCACTAGCGCACAAGAGAAACGATTTGTCAATGTAGGCTTCTATGCAGGTGTGCCAAAGAAGGCTGCGGACTTCGATGCGTCCATTACTCCAAACATACTCGGTGTAAAAGAGTACCCTCATTCCCCACTCGCACAGGGGACGCGAACTGGCCGCCAGCGAGCCCTCGATTGTATGAGAATCTGCTTCGAACTAGATTTGCCACTGCTATTCCATCCTGACTCCTCGAAGCCGGGTGCTGCATCGGAAGACCTGAATGACTTTCTCGCCCTTCATAGCTGCGATAGTGAGGTCAAGTCAATAAGGCAGTTCCTAGGTGTTCATTCTGAGATTGGAGGACGTCTGCATGTCTGTCACGTCAGCTGTGAAAGCGCGGCCCGACTGATAGGAGAGCACAGGGCTGAGAAGAGCTTGACAGCAGAGGTGACCCCCCACCATCTGCTCTTGGCGGGTAGTGACTTCATAGATTCGGACGGCACTGCGAAAGTGCTCCCCCCGCTTCGTACACGACAGGACTGTGATTGGCTTAGACATGCTCTCTGTGGTCAATGCTCCATTGACTGTGTAGTATCCGACCATGCGCCCCACACCGAGCAGGAGAAGCTCGCACCGTTTCTGAAGGCTGCCTCGGGCATGTCAGGACTGGAAACACTCGTGCCGCTCATGTTGACAGAGGTGTTTGATGGCCGGTTGTCTTGGGTGGACTACTTGAGATGTTGTTGCTCTGCCCCTGCATGGGTACTACGAATCGGTAACAAGGGAGTGTTGACAAAGGGCTATGACGCCGATATTACGGTAGTTCAGAGAGAGGAAACTGTCATTCGCGGTGCAGACTTCCAGTCAAAGGCCAAAATCACCCCATTCGAGGGACGACGGGTGCTGGCGCGTCCTGTCATGACCGTCGTGGGTGGCGAACTCGTGTATAGCTACGGGAAGTTTATGGTGGGCCAAGGGACGGCTGGAAGAGTCCCCGTCAAAGCTACGAGATGAGAATGCGAAAAGGATAACGGCATACCAAGCTACCAGTGACACATCGAGTTGATGCCACTTGTCACACGTGTATTCGGATACTGACGGGGTATTCCTTGTCAAGCTCGCCAGACAGACTGTTGAAGACTACGTGCGGCTTAAGAAGAAGGTTGATGTGCCTGCCGACACCCCAAGTCACCTAAGGAAGGAATCGGGTGTCTTCGTAACTCTGAATGCGACTAGGGGTGACAGCGTGACGCTGAGAGGGTGCATCGGCCGTCCGTACCCGACTCAACCACTTGTCGAGGCCACGATTGACTCGGCGGTGGATGCTGCGTCCAATGACTTCCGCTTCAGTCCGGTTTCTGTGAAAGAGTTCAACTCAATACTGGTCGAACTGAGCATCCTTACTCCTCCACAGAAGATGAAGTACTCAGACTCAACAGACCTCCTAGATCTTGTCGAGATTGGCCGTGACGGTCTCATAGTGAGTAGAGGAGGAAGGCGAGGGCTGCTCCTACCTCAGGTGCCAGTAGAGTGGGAATGGGGTGTCAAGGAGTTCTTGGAGCAGACATGCAACAAGGCAGGTCTTCCCGCCAACATGTGGTTGGACCCCAAGACCGAGTTCATGTCGTTCCAAGCGGAAATCTTCGGAGAAGAAAAGCCACGTGGCAATGTGGTGAGGAATCCGCAGCACCCGAGAGTGTAACAATGGAGGACTACGAATGAAAGGACTTCCTCCTGCCATCATTGAGAAGCTGAAGACGTTCTTGGAGGAGGACATCAGGTCAGGAGACATAACCACGGAAGCCTTGGGACCTTTGAGTGCGACAGGCGTCGCTACAATCATTGCCAAGAGCAGGACTATTCTGGCTGGCGTCGAAGAGGCTACTGCAATCGCAGACCTATGCGGAATCACCTGTGAAGTCTTGGCCTTCGAGGGAAACTGGGTGGGACCAAGGGAGCCTGTGATTCGCTTCAAAGGACCTGCAAAGACCTTGTTGGCCGTGGAGAGAGTAGTGCTCAACATAGTCATGCGTATGAGCGGTATTGCCACAGCGACATACAACATGGTTCAGACTGCAAGGAAGGAGAACCCCAAGGTCATTGTGGCAGCCACTCGAAAGACCACGCCGGGCTTCAGGTACTTCGAGAAGCGTGCCGTTGAAGTGGGGGGCGGCGATCCACACCGCTACGCGCTCGACGACATGGTAATCATCAAGAACAACCATGTCGCGGTTGTAGGGGGTGTGGCCCAAGCGGTACGTGCAGCAAGAGAACGCGTGTCATTCACGAAGAAGATCTCCTGCGAAGTCAGGAATCTACAAGAGGCGATCCAAGCCGTTGAAACAGGTGCTGACATAGTCCTTCTTGACAACTTCACTCCTAAGGAGATTGAGAATGTACACAGTGTCCTCACTCAGAGAGGACTACGCACGAGAGTGCTCCTGGAGGCGTCTGGGGGAATCGATGAGAGCAACGCCAGAGCGTTTGCGAAGAGCGGAGTAGATGTGATATCATCAGGCGCACTCACCCACTCATATACATCATCCGACTTCAGTATGAGTCTGACACTTGCCTGATACAGAGCACCACGTCGTTCCCCAGAAGACATTGGTGCCCCGGCCGGGATTCGAACCCGGGTCGGGGGATCGAAAATCCCCAATGCTGGGCCGGACTACACCACCGGGGCGCAGACGCACCGGACTTCTTGAAGCCGTTATTAAGGTTATGCAGAAATGACAGCAGTACAACTCAGTGGCGGAGCGTAAGCTCTGGCGGCTCGTGCTCTTCGGATTCTTTGAGAGTTGCAGTCTCTGTTAGACTTCCGCGTTGATCCGCAGCTAGTGTGGGTCTTGGCTCCGGTATCTTGCGAGTGTTACGAGTCTTCGAAGAGGCGTCCACCTGTTGCAGATGGCCCACTGGGCTCAAGACAGATTCCGCCTCTTCGTCCTCATCGTGGAAGTGGCTGCCAATGACAGCTTGAAGAAGAAACGACCTCAGTTCGCTCGGACACGGTATGCCTGATAGCACGCTAGAGCCCGCCACAAGTGTGGGTACCATCATGACACCGTAGACCTCTGCGATGTGATGGTGTTTCTCCACATTCACCTCGTATATGGTGGTGTTGTCACACAGAATGCCCTTTTCTTCTTCCAGCATGTCCTTGACCATGTCACACATGGTGCAATGTTCGGAGGTGAACAGAAGAATCATTCGAGTTACCTGAGTCAGCTTTTCTCATAGTGGTGACTCATTCATATAAAGTCGGAACAAGACAGGAGGAATTCGCGCCATGTATTGCGCAATCCTCATTGCGAATGACCTGCACCATGTGCAGGACACGCCACAGGGCAGGCTGTATTAGCATCCGGAACAGTTGGCCAAGCACCCCTACTTTCGTAATCTTAATATCACGATTGAGAAGGCTCTTTCTGCTAGTCGGCAAGCAACAGGGCCCGTAGCTCAGCTTGGTAGAGTTCACTCGTTCTTGAGCGCGCGCCGTAAGCAGCAGGCTCATAACCTGCCCGCCGGGGGTTCAAGTCCCCCCGGGCCCACCATGACCTACTGCGACAGTTGGGCAACTGCCTTATACTCCTCAGCGATTTCCCCTGGCGAGCGGGAAACAGCCATGCAGTTCTTGTCCGATGTAATAGCAAATGGCTTCCTCGGCAGCCTAATCGCAGGTGCGGCGACAGGATTAGGTGCCATCCCCATTCTGCTTGGCAGGAGATTCAGCAGAAGGGCACTCGATCTCATGCTGGGACTGGCAGCAGGGGTCATGCTCGCCGCTTCATCGTTCAGCCTCCTCATTCCAGCAATTGACACAGGGGGAGTTCAGGTGGCTGCAACAGGTTTCTTGCTAGGAGGACTGTTCGTGCACTTGGCGGATCGGTACGTCCCGCATGAACACCCGAACAGAAAACTTGAGGGGCCTTCCTCGACCATGTCTCGTACATGGCTGTTAGTTCTTGCGATAACCATCCACAACTTCCCAGAGGGGCTTGCTGTGGGCGTGGCCTTTGGTTCACAGAACATTGGGACGGCCATGTCGCTGGCGACTGCAATCGGTCTACAGAATGTGCCTGAGGGCCTTGCAGTGGCCATGGTACTTGTGAGAGATGGGTACTCCAAGTGGAGATCTGCGGCCTATGCGCTGCTCACGGGCCTTGTCGAGCCCATTGGGGGTCTCATCGGAGTGTCAATTGTCACACTCTCTGCATTTCTGCTCCCGTACGGACTGGCGTTTGCAGCTGGAGCAATGGTCTTCGTCGTGAGTGATGAGATGATCCCCGAGAGTCACGCTGGAGGCTTTGAGAGAGCCGCCACAGTGGGTCTGATGATCGGCTTTGTCGTGATGATGGTGCTCGATAACCTGTTCGCCTGAGTTCACGCAGGAGAGTGACTAGGGGGCCAGCTCAAAGCTGGGACCAGCCTATCGAACTAGACAGTAATGTTAATATTGTGTGGCCGTGGTCAGGACCTCGCAAGAAGGCCGCCGTGGCTCAGTCGGCAGAGCGACAGCCTGTTACCGTTCTGCTAATCAAAGCGAACGCCAGACAGTTGTTGGTCAGAGGTTCGAGCCCTCTCGGCGGCGCCATTATTCTCTCGTTGTTGGTTCCTACGAACGCGTTCGAGTGATTCTGAACACGACCTGATGTTTGTAGTCAGAACAACCGAGAGTCACACTGTTGCCATTGCCATCAAAGAAGGGAAAAGTCCCGCCCGATTTCAGGACAAGTATCCATGGATATAAGATGTGAAAGGCATTGGGGCAAAGCCTGTTCAGATCCTCAGGATATCTGAAGACGTCACCAACTCTCTGCCCAAGAGAACAGTTGCCCTCACCGAGGATGGCCATGACCTCTATTGTCACTGTTTCTTCTACCATGTTCATCACTGCCAGCTTAGTACCCATATGATTGGAAACAATTCGGTTCACGCAAGTCAATCCATGTGCCATGGGACTACGCTCATGAACTGAAACGAGCGACGTACGCCAAAGACTGATAATGCTCGGCTATATCGAACATGCCCATGGCCCCCGAACCTGATCACGATTCCTCTCTGGTTTGGTGCCCCCTGATACCATTCGAGGACCTCCAGAAGCTTGCTGGATACAGAGGCCAGCTTGAGAGAATAAGTCAGGCATACGATGACTGGCGCGCATCCATGAGGGGACACACGAACACAGCCCCTGATGCGGGTGTCTTCCTTGACAGGATACGAATGCTCCTGATTGCCATTGGCATAGCCTGCGGCGGGGACCGATCGTTTGCCGAAAGGGTACAGACCATCGTAGGGGAACAACTGAAACACGGGGCATTGGACGTAATATCGAAACTCGGAGATGAGTCCTTGACAAAGTCAGCGGTCAAACAGACTCTCATGCACTTCTTCAAGCGGCTCAGGTTCAGCCGTGACGTTTCCCCAGTGGAGGAGATAGAGCAGGCGGCCAAGTCACTAAGTCCAGTCACAAGGACTGCCGGTTCCTTCTCACATGCACGATATGACGCGCCTCTTACACAGAACTTGGGTTCCGGAACAGATGAGACCTGTGTGCTCAATGAAAAATTCATCAGTGCAGCACTGGCTGAGAGTGTGAGCGTACTCAAGCGGCTATTCACAGGTCTGTTGAGTCCTGATCCTTGGGGATTGGTTGGCGAGAAGAGTGATGAAGAGTAACCGAGTTTCAATCATGCTTTGGATATTCCTTCGCTGGTCTTGAGATAGGCAGTTTCCGATTTTCTGATATCGGCCCAGTCTGTGTGATAGAGAGTCACCCCCATACGACCGGATGAAACGACAAGCTCCATGAAACTCGCATCGACTCGTCCCGCCCAGCCGCCGGTAGAGCCTGAGATCGTGCCCGGATTCAGGAACAGTCTTCCCTCAAGCAAGTCTATCGCCTCTTCATGCGTATGACCATGGACCGTGACATCAGCATTGGCCTCACGAGCAATCTCTCCAAGCTGAGCGAGGTTTCCGCGTGGGTCTACTTGAGTCCCGTGGAGTAAAAGAAAGCAGAAGTCGTCAATCTGGATCAATTCCTGTAGATAGTGTTTCATTTCTAGGTCCATGTTGCCACGAACTATGACGCACTTGGGCAACGGCGGCATCGCCTTTCTCATGTCACTCTCGCGTACGAGGTCACCCGTGATGAGGGCCAAGTCGTAGTTGTTCGTACGGATGTGCTCAAAGAAAGCGAGAGGTATGGAGTCCCGGCGCTTCGGAATATGAGTGTCACCGAACACCAAGACCCGCTTCAATGCATGTCCTCCCTGTCAAGTAACGATGGAGCGTACGCCACGGAAACACTATGAATGTACTCTACTTAGATTGTCAAGAATCTTGAGATAGACCTCCTTCTTCTGACCCTTAGAGAGCTTGGCAAGCCGTTCGACGATCAGCTCGGGTGTGCTCCGCGCAATGACGCCAAATCGGGGAGTTCTGTCCACTATCAGATCCAGATTCTCGTCGAGACCTCGGGCCTCTATGCCGTCTATCCTCACTGGCACATTGGTCACCTCTTTTATCTCACGGGCAAGATGGCTGCAGATGACAGTGCAACTCTTGGGGTCCCGCTGCAGGATCTCAATCAGCCCGGCTATCACATTGGCTGCACTGCCGGGCTCTGTGATCGCTTCGATTTCATCAAACAAAGCTAGCTTAGACTTGTCAGAAACCACAATCTCTGCAAACTGCTTCAAAGTGGTTTCAAACGCACCTGCACTGACCACGCCCCGGCTCTTGTAGAAGAAGTATATTTCTTCAAACACTTTGACGTATGCATTCCTTGCAGGAACAGGGAAACCTGTCTGTGCCAAAGTCACTACTTGAGCAATAGTCTGTATTGTCGTCGTCTTTCCACCGCTATTGGCCCCCGAGAGAACAGCGCAGTTCTCGCCGTTGGTGCCTATTGGTCTAAACGGGGTTTCGCCAATGGCATAGTCAATCGGCTGGACTGGCCCATGTCTTCCCTTCAACATGTTTTCGACAAGGAAGAGATTGCGCGCGCCCTGAACTCCCACTCCATTGTAGTCCCCGGACATGTCAGGGGCCTGAAGCTCGTAGTCACATGCAAACAACCCGACAGCGAGAAACAGGTCGAACTCCAGAAGTGTCTGAACTGCGTCAGTCACGACGGTCTTCAGCTTGTCAAGCTGACCAGCGAACTTCTTCATAAGCTTGAACTTGCGCGTAGCCAGAATCCGTCTCAACCTGTCCTCGAGTTCGTTTATGCTGGTCGTCACCATCTTGACAGGTAGGGTTATCTCCTCACCAATCAGTCCTGTCACCCAGTCTGCTTCCTTCGGGTTCAAGCCGAGCGTCTGAACCAGCTTGTCTTCGGCCTCTTGGACAGTATGTGTGAATGTTTCAACTATCTCGGCGGGCAGCATGTTTCTTAGTACACTGGCATCAGCTCCCTCAACATCTGCAGACTGCAGGATGCTTATTATCTGCTGACCCCCGAGGGTGATTTGGCTCTTCGAGATTCTCGAAGTGATCTCTTCATTGAGCCAAGATTCAATCTCTGCAATTGCAGTCGGGAAAGTCTTGACAGCCTTCCTGAATCTGTCAAGCTCGGGATCCACACCCTCCGCAACATCGCCCGCCTCATCCAAGCATTTCAGTACCTCGCCTGCTTGTTCTAGCTTCTGAAAGTCCAGCCCCTTCAGGAAGGTCTTGACGGAGTCGTTAGATGGGAGAGAACCAAACTCCTTTGCTAGCTTGCATGCGGCATCAATCACCCTGTAATTCTTGCCATAGAAGCCAACAGTCTTCTCGGGAAGGACGTCATCAACGGTCCATCCCTTGCCTAGGATCTCCACGTTGTCAAGCGCGTCAATGGACTCGTCATAGGCGCCTGTCGGTGAGATGAACATCACGAGGTCATAGCCCTGAGCGTAGTCAGCACCGCTCTCTCCCTGAGAGAGGACATACACAGGACACCACTTGTCAACGCCATCCTTGACAAGTGTGTCAAACACCTTGTCGTCATCTGTGATTATCACCCGTCCTTCTAACCTTCGCTGCTGGACCTTCTTGTGAAGTCCACGGACTTGCCCAAGCAGACCCCTCAAGGTTTCGCGTTGCTCAGGACTAAGTTTCCGGGCCATGTCTGCGGCGTCATTGAAGTACCTCTGCCGCTCGAGTATCACATCAAGTTTGTCAGGGGGCAGAGGGAAGTAAAGCAGAAGCTTGTCCTTGGCATAGCCCGTGTTGGCATAGCTTCGGATTATGTCTACAGTTGAGTCGAAGATCTTTCTTAGGTCGGGGCTCCGAAGAATCATGTTCGCACTTGCCCCAAACTGAGTCTCGAAAGCGGCCTTCACAATGTTGACTGCCTGCTTGTCCCCAATGCCGGGCACAGCTGCAACCAAGTCAACACGAGAGTCCAGTATCACCTTGAGGGCCACTGCTTCGCTTCCGAAGTGGTCTATCAGTGCTTTCTTGATTTTGTCACCGATGCCTGGGATGTCAGAGATGTTTGAAACGCTCACTCTCGATTCCCCTGAGCCAAGACTGTCTTCTCCCCTCAGAGAGGTCCTCCTTAAAGCCTTACTCCAAGTCAGGGCGATCTCATTGGGAGAGGAAACACTTAGTATGAGCGTGCCACATAGACAAACTCCTGTGCGACCTTGCCGCAGACGACGCAGACACCTGTCGGTTTCTCTTCGACGTCAATTCTTGTTCCACGGACCTCGCCACCGGTCTTGTTCTTAATCTCCTCACCACAACTCATTCCATCCATCTCGCTCGTACAGAATGGAACTCGCGCAATCTTCCCCTTGTCCAAGGCGTCCTCAACCTGGTCTAGCGACTCTGCGTCGACTACTAAACCCTCGAACCTCGCCTCAGCTTCGGATCTGAGCACGTGATCTATCTCGGAGCCAAGGGCCGTCACTCTCTTTGTCAGTCCCTCAAGACCAACTGATTCCCTACTCATTCTGTCTCTGCGGAAGACTGCTACCTTCCTCTGCTTTACTTCGCGCTGTCCGACCTCAACTCTGATTGGGACCCCTTTCATCTCCCAGTAGTTGTACTTCCAGCCGGGTGTGGCGTCGCGGTCATCGAGGTAGACCCTAATTCCTGCATCTCTCAACGACGACTCGATAGCGCGGCAGTATTGCACGACCTCTTCCATGTTCTTGCCTTTGAATATTGGCACAATCACCACTTGATATGGTGCCAGTTTGAGAGGCAATCGGAGACCGTTGTCGTCCCCATGGACCGATATCATTCCGCCGTAGATTCGGGAAATGGCAGGACCATAGCAGGTCTGAAACGCGTATACTGTTTCATTGTCCTTGTTCACATATTTCACATCAAATGACCTTGCGAAGTTGTCCCCTAGATCGTGCGTGGATGGCAGCTGCAGCACCTTTCCATCTGGCATGAGTGTATCTGCGGCATATGTGTTCACCCCTCCTGGAAACTTGTCCCATTGAGTGCGCTTGAACACCATCACTGGGATGCCGTACTCCTCCGTGATGACCTCCTTAGTGGTTTCGAGGTCTTCCCTGACTTGTGCCAGAGCCTCTTCGTGTGTGGCAAACACGTTATGACTCTCAATCCACAGGAACTCACGGCCTCTGAGGAATGGCCTAGTACTCTTGACCTCCGACCTAAACACTGTACACCGCTGGTATCTCTTGAGAGGCAGGTCACGCCAGCTCCGAATCCACAAGGAGTACATGGGGTATATGGCGGTTTCACTTGTGGGTCTCAGAGCAAGCCGCTCTTCCAGCTTCACACCCTCACCGAACTCGCTTATCCAGAACACTTGTGGAGTGAAACCCTGCACATGCTCGGTCTCTTTTGTCAGATTGCTCTCTGGAATAACGCTTGGAAACAACATCGGCAGGTGCCCCTTGCGCTGTAGGACTCTCTCAAGGATGTCGAACATGATCTCCATGGTCATAACGCTCCATGGCAGGAATGGAGTGAAGCCCTTCACGCCATACCTTATTTCAGCCAATTCGGCAACTCTGCATATTTCTCCATACCAGTCTGGAAACCTGTCCTTCTTGCTGATGTGGAAGATGACTTCAGCCTCGGTCCCAAGGGTTTCACTGTCGCTCATTGTAGTATCCTCTGATTTGACTGAAATGCGGAGAACCGGCTAGGACTCAGAAGCGGTCTACTGATAGTGCGGAACGCGCTCACCTAGCATTACTCGTTCACCAGTAGAGAGTCCTCTGCTTTCGGTATTTAAGTCATACTGAATGTGGCCCTTATCGTGTGATTGTGACCTCACCAATCTCCCTGACACGCTCGTCGAGCTGGAGTTCCTTGATTATCTCTACTACTCCTTCAGGCACTAGGGGTTCCCATTCACCGCCCCATCTCATTAGGTCCCGGATATGTCTCCCACTATATGTTCCTCTCTCAAGAAGTCCGGTTTCGGCCACTTCAAACCCAGCATCTTTCAGAAGCCTCCTGACAAGTGGGTTGTGACTGTATGCCATGTCAAAACGCGGTACTAATGACCTGAGATGCGAAACCCACAGTGGATGGATGTTGATGTCAGGCACGGGTACAATGTCAATACGCTCAAGCGGCAGACCCTCATCTATGATGGCGCGTTTCCAGAACATCAGCCTCTCGCCTCCTGTGAAAGGGTTGTCAGGTGTATGGGAGTGTTGAGCACTGCCTATGGCAATGACTAGGTCTTCGCCCCTATCGATTATCTGTCTGATAGTGTATATGTGACCCTTGTGCAATGGCTGAAAACGCCCTACAAACAGTGACCGCATCTCAATCCGTTCGAAGTGTGACTCAAATGGCAAATAAGTGTTAGGTCGCTATAGTGCGGAATTCAGCGAACACCGATCAGCTCCACTTCCTGTCTGCTGCAGTTTCAACACCAAAGGCCTTAACCTCCGACACATCCCTTCGCTCATAAGTGAGCCAGCATGATTGACATTGACGGTTCCTACGGCGAGGGTGGTGGACAAATACTGCGCACAGCAGTTTCGCTGTCAGCACTTGCTATGCAACCGGTGAGAGTATTCAACATACGCGCAAACAGGCCCGACCCAGGCCTGAAGAGCCAGCATATTGCAGGGGTAGAGCTGGCTGCGAGAATCGTTAAGGCAAGAGTCAGCGGCCTGAAAGTGGGTAGCACTGAAGTTCAGTTTGAACCCGTCCGCAGAGGCGGCGGAGATTTTACCTTCGATGTTGGAACTGCAGGGTCAATATCGCTTGTTCTTCAGGCGGTCCTGCCGCCTGCAATCCTGTCTAGCGAACCTATCAGCTTTCACTTAGTGGGCGGCACTGATGTCGCTTGGAGCCCTCCTGTCGACTATCTACGTGAAGTGTTCCTGTACACGCTTCGCCGTATGGGGCCGGTCGTGAACTTGGTACAGGAACAGCGTGGTCACTACCCTGCAGGAGGAGGCAGGGCTTCGTGTACGATAAGCTCAGTCAGTGAGATCTCGCCACTTGACCTAATTGAGTTCGGAAGCCTTAGGGAGATAGACGGAGTGTCGCACTGTGTGAGACTTCCGTCCCATGTGGCCGAGAGACAGGCTGCATCTGCAGAACAGGTGCTACGCGATCACAGCATTCAGAGAGTCCATATCTCACGAGAAACATATCCCAAGGCCAAGGATCCGCACCTCGGGCCAGGTAGCGGTATTGTGCTCTGGGCAGAGTCAGAGAACGGTGTCAGGCTAGGTTCTGATAACTTGGGAGAGAGAGGCAAGAGTGCTGAGAACGTTGGTTCGGAAGCAGCTCATCAGCTCATTCATGAGCTCTCCACAGGAAAGGCTGTTGATTCACACCTAAGTGACATGTTGGTGCCATACATGGCTGTGGCATCAGGAGATAGTCGGATTGGAGTGACCGAAGTCACGTCGCACCTAGAAACGAACGTCTGGGTCGCTCATCTTATTCTCGGTGTCAAGGCCGAGATCGAAGGAGAGGTTGGAGGACCGGGAGTGTTACGCATCCGGGGAATGGGATTCACCCTTGGGGAGCGCTGAAAGATACGCATCTATGACTTCCTGCAGTGACGACAAATCCACGGCTTCAATCACCTCTCTCATGAGTTCTTGGAGACCTGTCCCTTGTGAAGCCACAATCTCGCGGGCCCCGGGAATCCTCGCCCTTGCTGCCTCAAGACGATCCTGAGGGGTTATGTCCACCTTGTTGAAAACAACGATGACGGGGTTCACTGGAAACATTCTACGTACCTCGTCGTGCAGATGAATCTGTTCGTCGAAAGTCCACCCACAGGCCTCTGATGGGTCCATCATGAATATGATGACATTCGCGAGATACTTCAGGGCGGCAATGGCCTGCCTCTCAATCTGATTTCTCTGACCCATTGGCCGGTCTAGGATGCCCGGCGTGTCGACCACCTGTATGACTTGGTTGTTCACAGTCATATGCCCAATTATCACCTCACGAGTCGTGAATGGATAGTAGGCAATCTCAGGCGCAGCCGTCGAAACCGCCTTTACGAGAGTAGACTTTCCTACATTAGGAAAACCTGCACACACGATTGTGGGTGAACTTGGATTCACTCCCGGCAGGCGACTCAAGACCCTTTTTGCCTGAATGACCGTGTCGAGGTTCTTGGCTGTTTGACGTACGATTGAGGAGATGCGTCCTTTTGTAGCACTCCGCAACGTCTTGATCCGACCAAGTTCGTCTGCACGCTTCATGGCTGCAATCTGCGAGTCTGCTATCCTGTCTATCGGACCGATACAGTTGAAGATGGCTCCTAGTGCCTGTTTCAGCTTGTCCACACCGATGAGTATCTCGGTCAACTCCATATAGAACGGATGAAGTCGGTCCAGAGACGGAAAGGCCTCAACGGTCGCCCTCAGCTTGGTCCTCACTTGTCTGGTGAACTCCTGGGTCCTAGCTATCTCCCTTATGCGAGTCTTCTCAATTTTCGACATCCGTACGGGACTTTTTGCACTCTTTCTGACTGACCTGTTGTGCGCATACTCGATTATCTCCTCCGAGGTCATCAATACTGGAATGTCTGTGAATGGATTTAGAGATGGCACTTGAGAGACTACTCCTACGGCATATCTGGTGATGATAGGGACAGTTCAAAAGCGTTTTAAAAGGACCGCAATTGACCATAGCTGTACTAGAGTTCCTCGGACGGAGGCATCTTGACCATGTCAATACCAACAGGCGCGACCGTTGTCGGCATCAAGTGTAGCGATGGAGCATTAGTGGCAACAGATTCATTGGTGAGCTGGGGTACATTCGTTTTGAGTGAGAAAGGCATCAAGGCATTCAAGCTGACAGACACTATTGTCTTGGCTTCCGCCGGGCTGACCTCTGACTACCAGATGCTTGTCAACCGCCTTCATGCCCAGATCAAACTGTACGAACTCAGTGAGAAGAAGCCAATCACAGTGAAGACCCTCTCCAAGATGGTGGCAAACACGCTCTACGCCAGAAGAGTCGACCCGCTCTACGTCCAAACAGTGATTGTGGGTGTCGACAAGAATGGTCCTGCCCTGTACACTCTGGACATGGGTGGGTCATTGATTCCTGACGAGTACACTGCTGCAGGATCAGGAATGCAGATGGCCTACGGTGTTCTAGAGAGAGAGTACAAACAGGGGCTCACTGTGAAAGAGGCAGAGGATGTCGCAGTGAAGGCAGTCAAGGCAGGGATTGCGCGTGATGTCCAGTCTGGTGGCAACATCCGTGTCATGTCTGTCACGAAAGAGGGAGTACAGGAGAAAGTACTCAACTAGTGCGCGTGCGACACGTGATTGACCACACACTGATCTTCCGCTTCTACCAACAATCGCGCTATAGTGTAGCCGCCCTGCTTGGGGCAATCGAGTGTGACCCGAAACTGAGCGGTCTGAGAGTCCTTGCACCCCCCAGACCTCCAAATGAAACCATCAGGAAACATCTCAGACAAGGGCATGTCACAGTCGCATACTCCGTCATGTCGACACAGGTGGATCGAGTGTCTGATGAGGTCAGGAGACTCCGTAGTCAGTTTGGGAATACAGTGACGCTGCTCGCAGGGGGACCACACGCGAGTGCAAGACCTTGGGAGCTGTTGGATGCCGGATTCGATCATGTCTTGGTCGGTGAGGGCGAACAGGCTTTTCCAGAGATGGTATGGCGATTGATGAGTGGAGGGAACGTGGGTGGTGTTGAGGGTGTCGTGTCTGAGCATATGGAAACATACCCAAAGCCCCGCGATCTACCGAGAGTGACTCTCGATGACTATCCACCATTCGCACTGGACCTGAACATTGTCGGTCCCATCGAGGTCACCCGTGGTTGTCCCTTTGCATGTAAGTTCTGTTGCACTCCCTTCCTCACGGGAGGAGCAGTGAAACACAGGTCAGTGGAGTCCATAGTTAGTTGGCTTCGTCTTGCAGTACAGAAGAGGAACTTCAAGCGAACTTGGTTCCTGTCTCCGAACGCCCTCTGTTTTGGGGGTTCAGGTAGACTCGTGGCACCGGAGAAACTGGAACAACTCCTGAGCAAAGCGACCTCGATAGAGGGACTTGAGGAACTGTTCTTCGGTTCCTTCCCGTCAGAAGTGAGACCTGACTTTGTATCCCGTGACGCTCTGGGCATACTGCGACGATATGTTTCCAACGAAACCCTGCAGATAGGGCTACAGTCAGGCAGTGACCGCATTCTGGAAGCCACTAACAGAAAGCATACTGTCGAAGAAGGAATGATGGCGGTCAGGACGACTCTGGACAGCGGTTTCGTGCCCCATGTAGATATGATCTTCGGCCTACCCGGTGAGAATGACGATGATGTGAGGACCAACATAGAAACATGCCTGACTCTGATAGAGATGGGCGCAAAGATTCACGCTCATGTGTTCCTGCCATTACCCGGAAGTGCTTACGAGAACATGCCGCCAGGCCATCTCAATGAAGAAACAAGAAAGACATTGGGTAGACTTGCGAAACGTGGGAACCTCACTGGGTCATGGGGTACACAGGAACACTTGGCCGAGAAGCTGTCCTCACGATGCACATGAGTGCGACTTGGCTTGTGTCTGAACACAGACTTCTGCGTCGGTGACTATTGCCAAATGCTCATAAGACGTCATCCTCTCTGAAGCCAAGAGAGTCGAACTTGAACACAGAGATGCCGACCCAGCTCAGGGAGAAGCTTGAGCATCAAGGGTATGACATTCTTGGGGAGAGAGGGGCATTCAAGGCCTGTCAGTGGCAGAGAAAGAGCCTCCTTTTTGGTGATGTCTGCTACAAACAGCGATTCTATGGGATTGAGTCGCACAGATGCATCCAGATCACTCCACTGGTGGACAAGTGTACTCAGCGGTGTGGGTTCTGCTGGCGCGTGACGCCGTCTGACGTCAGCATCGACTGGAATCAGACAGACGTGTCAGAAGACGATGTGCTACCTCCACGGAATCTCCTGGACGCTGCATTGATGGCGAACCAGCGTGCACTAGGAGGCTACAATCCAGAAGCGGGAGCAAGGGTCCCGGAGGAGAAGTATCGGGAGGCACGCGACCCGAAACATGTGGCTATTTCACTGTCCGGAGAACCCACCCTGTATCCTATGATTGGGTCATTGATTGATGAGATTCGTCATCGAAAGATGACATCATTCCTAGTTACTAATGGTACGCGTCCCGAAGTCCTAAGAGAGATGTCACTCCCCACTCAGTTGTATGTCACACTTGCCGCACCCGATGAACAGACTCACAGGTTTCTATGCAGACCAGCATATCCCCACTCATGGGATCTGATTAACGAAACGCAGGAGTTGCTCAGGTCGCTCAACTGCAGACGCGTCAATAGACTCACAATGGTTTCCGGCTGCAACATGCATAGTCCAAGGGCCTATGGCGACATGATTCTGAAGGGAGAACCAGACTTCGTGGAGGTGAAGGGGTATATGCCCTTGGGCTCATCAAGAGGAAGGCTTGGCCTCCAGAATGTTCCCTCTCACCGGGACATACGTGCGTTTGCAGAGAAGATATCGGCAATCACTGGATATATCCCTCTTGATGAACAAGTTGAAAGCCGTGTTGTGCTTCTATCTCGAGAGAAACACCCAGAGAGTATACAGACACTATGAAGGTGGACCATATGGAGCTTGAGAGAATCCTAGAGCCCCTCAAAACGGAGATTCAGAACGACGACCATATCCGTGAGAAAGTCCTACCTCTCGCAAGAGAGGCTGTGAGGAAGTGTGCAGAGTCAGTGAAGTGTGCACACAGAAAAGAGTATGTTGCTGCGTCTGGACTGATCTACGAGGCCCAAGACATCCTGACCGAGGCGAATCGAGAGTTCTTACAGAGCGAGTTTATGCTTTCCTCCAGACTGCTGGACGGTGCTTACCAAGAGATAGCGGAGGCGGCCAATGTGGTCTCTCTGCTTAGTGAAGGTACGTTCACTCCACCTCAGCAGCATGGAATACCTTCCAGACCATTCCTTACAGGACTCGCAGATGCTGTCGGAGAACTCAGAAGAGCAGTACTCGACGCCCTACGTGCAGACGAAGTCGAACGGGCAGAGCAGCTCCTTAGACTCATGGAAGAAACACTCGATGGGCTACTATCATTCGACTTCCCAAATGCCTTGGTCCCGGACCTTCGCAGGAAGTGTGATGTCGCTAGGTCGCTCGTAGAGCGGACCCGCGGAGACCTCACTGCAGGGGTACAACAGTCCAAGCTCATAGGAGAACTGAGGGGCTTCGAGGGGCGCACCAGAGATGACCGCAAACGCTGAGCTCATTCAGGCAGTGGCACAGGCTGAAACTCAGCAGATAGAACTCGCGAAAAGAGTCATCGTCCGTGACGAGCCACCGTTCGATGGCCTACTTGTCACTGGCATAGATGTTGCTTACACGGATACTGATGCATTGGGCTGTGCTGTAGTGATGAACCTCTACAGTCAGACAGTGGTGCAGATTGAGAAGAGAACATGTGAGTGTAGGACACCCTACATGCAGGGATTCTTTCAGCTGCGTGAAGGCCCAGTAACAGCTGCGATTCTTGGTAGATTGAAGTCAACAGGACCTATCTTGATTAATGGCAACGGTGTTCTTCATCCCCGCAGACTTGGTTTCGCTTCATACTTGGGTGTTACAATGGACAAGCAGACCATCGGCATCACTAAGACTCTTCTACAGGGGAAGATTCAGCCCCGTTCTGGTGACACAGCTGAAATCGTGGATGTGGGGCTGACCGTTGGCTCCGCAATGTGGCGCAATGATAAGAAAAGGCCAGTCTATGTGTCAGTCGGACACAGAATCAGTCTCGAAACCGCCCTTGAGGTCGTCAGGGCGACTTCCGTTCATGGCTTCCCCGAGCCACTCCGCAGAGCTCATAGCATCGCGAAGTCGATGGCAGGAACACTTCACGGAGGCAGTGTGTGTTGATTGAGCCCGAAACGTGGTTCACCCTATACTCATTGGCTCAACTGGGAGCAGTACATGGACGAGTGACCTTGACTACTCGTCAACTTGGCGATCTCATGGGAGTGAGCCAGCAGACTGCATCGCGTCGTGTGACTTATTGTGCTGAAAATGGATACATAAGCCGGACACATACTGCCAATGGTATAGGGGTCGAGCTTACGGAGAGGGGTCACAACGAGTTGTTGCAGGTTTTCGGCGGCCTAGAAACCGCTTTGGCGGCGGCTGGAAACGAGATTCTGATTCGCGGCCGTATTGTGGACGGCCTTGGCGAAGGGGCATACTATGTGGACGCCTACTCCTCACGATTCAAGGACGCACTGGGCTTCACTCCTTTTTCTGGTACTCTGAACGTGAGAGTTGCTGACGAGGAGTCGCAGAGATCAGTCAGCAGGATGAGGCATACCCCACCACTCGTTGTCACTGGCTTCACTAGTGAAGGAAGAACGTTCGGTGACGTTATCTGCTATAGAGTGAGAGTCAACGATAAGATTGAGGGCGCAGTAGTGATTGCTCAGAGAACACATCACAGTCAGGACACTCTCGAGGTAATTGCCCCTGTGAACCTGAAGAAGAAGCTAGGCTTGGGGGTCGATGAAGCCCTGACCCTCAGGGTGGTGCCACTCCATCTTGTGACATGAACTCAATGTCCAAACTCACCCGTGAGAGGCACAAATGCGACGCCACCCCAGTTCTTTGTGCTGATTCTGCCTTTCGAGTCCTTTCTCAGGACCAGCAGCTCTTGGAAAAAACCACGCCCACCTACTGGTATCAACATAGTACCGCTAGGGACAAGCTGGTCGACTAGGGGTGGGGGCACAGATGGAGCAGCCGCCGTGACAATTACTCGGTCGAAAGGAGCATACTGAGGAAGACCTTTGCCGCCGTCACCATGAATCAGCGTCACCCTATTGCCATAGCCAGTCCGTTCGAGATTCCTTCGTGCAAAGTCGATGAGCCCATCCATAATCTCGATTGTATACACGTGACCAGGCTCTTGTGCGCCCCTTGGGGCGATTATCTCAGCACAGAGTGCAGCATGATATCCAGATCCTGCACCCACCTCCAACACTTTGAGCCCTTCTCTGAGATTCAGTGCTTCACACATGATTACACACATATGGGGTGCAGATATCGTCTGTCCACAACATATCGGGAGGGGCGTGTCTCGATATGCCTCGCCCCGAAGCTCAGGCATTACGAACTCCTCACGTGGTACTCTCCCGAATGCTCGTTCCACTTGTTCGCTTACGAGATAGCCGTTGGCCTTCAACCGCTGAACCAGCCCCTCCTTTTCAATCTCCAAGCGGCTCGCAGGCATACCAATCGTAAAGTGGAGATACGTGCAATGATAAAAGCCTTGAGAGCACTCAAGAGCGCATGCGTAGTGTCCACTTTCGGGCAGCAGGCCACAACAACATAGTGGGCAGACATGACACCACGCTTGAGATAACAACAGAGAGGGGTGTTACAAGGCGTGGCACCTGCATTGTTGGCGTCTGCGCTAACCAGACTCTGCGAAACTTGGATGATGACATAAAGGCCATGGCCAGAAACGGAAACACCAAGATAGTCCTCAGAATGACCGTGGACAACATGACCGAGGAAGTGGTGGGCCGAGGCGGGATAGGTCTCACGTACACTGACGCCGCAAGCATGGTGGCACGGACCAGTTCGTTTGAGTGCGGACGTACTGTGCTTATCCAGGCAAACAAGGCGGCATCCGGCTTGGACCGTCGTTTTGTAGATGGGCTCAAGCGGCCTGATACTGTGCTAGATTGCGAACTCATCTACATCAGCAGATGATTAAGTCTGCAACCATCTGATACTCGTGAGGAGCACTTTCCCGGACACGTTTCAGTTCTCTTACCTCAACAAGATCCCGGCCGCTCTCCCTAATCAGTTGGGTGGCTTTCTCGATTATCTCTTCGTCCGGGTTGTTTGCTCCTGCAAACGCGTAGTAGTGAATCGTCCCATTGCCCTTGATGGCATTACACGCCTCTGAAACAAAATCCAGAGCACCTGAAGGGTGATTCATTATGATGCGGTCAGCATTTCCGGAGAAGTTGGCTCGAACATAGTTTCTCGAGTCTGCGACTACCGGGGTTATCTCACCTCTGAGCCGGTTCAGACCCATGCTTTCCCTGAGCAAGCGGATCGCGTCTGGATTGATGTCGATAGCCACGACGCGCGAATTGTGCGATCTTGTGATTTGAAGAGCAAAGCAACCGACACCTGTGAACATATCTATGATGAGTTCGCCATCTCTCACCTGTCTGGCAACCCTGCTGTGCTCTTCAAGCAGTCGGGGACTGAAGTAGGCCTTAGCCAAGTCCACAGCTATCCTGCAACCGTATTCTGTGTGTACAGTCTTTGTCTTGTCTTGGCCTGCAAGGAGTTCATACTGTCGCGTTCTGGAGATGCCTGACACAGCACCTCTCTTCGCTAGGACTGTCGTAAAACTGCTGTGGACTGCCAAGAAGGCCGCGCCAATCTGTCTTCCATAGGATGCAATCTCGTCTGGCAGTTCGAGCACCGCTATGTCACCCACCAGATCATACGCTCTGGGGAGCAACTCCATTTGCTCGGCGCTCATCTTGCCAGTCAATGCATCTCTGAGTGTTCTTGGAGGCTTGGAGAGCGGATCGAAGCGCTTCAAACCGGTTTCGAAGGTAACGGCCCCAAGGATCTCTCGAATTATTTCATGTTCCACTTCATGCCTTAGGGGAAAGAACAGCATACCATCTCTCGATTCAATCCTGAATGCCTTGTCAAGCAGACTCGCAGCCGACAGGGCTTTCTTGACCCAATCTCCTTCACCTGCAGGTATTCTGAGAAAGGGTCTAGGAGAGGACATTGAGTGGAGCTACTATCCAGCGCCTAAGACACTTCCGATGAACCTGCATTGCCCGATTCGTGCAAGCACTAGGCGCTGGCCTTGACCACGTGAATGAACTCCCGCCCGTAGCCATTCTTGGTGCCCACCATGATCTGGTAGAATTCATTCCCATCATCTGCTTCTGGCCCAGATCTGACCCTCTGAAGAGTTCCCACCGTTTCAACACGGTCGCCAGTACGCAAGAGACCTCTGAACACACCGTCGTAGACCATCATGCGACTGACTCGGGCACCACGTATGGCGTCTACCGGTTCCGATATACCCTCGTACACTGCAGGCATGAAGATACCGTATCTCACATCATGGATGTCCATTGTGATGCTCACAGGGTCATCAGTCATTGAAGCGTAGTGTTCGCTACCATGTCGTATCGGCACCTCATTCGGCCGGAGCACCGGCATGACCCCAATGCACTTACCGTCGATGCACACTTCACTACGTCGAAGAAACAGATTCTCGACTACACCAGATGGCATCTGAGGAAACCGCTTCATCATTCGGGAGAGAGTAGGGCCCCAGTCCGAGTAGCTCCTCAGAGTCACATGCCTGTTCTGCTCTGTGAGTTCTTCGTAACCATACTGAAGGCGCCACGCTTCTCTGTAACCATAGATGTTCATGTTGATGTCTGAACGTGCTGGATCATGCGCCTTCCAACAAATGCTCCCCGTGACTCCAATGCGTTCTAGAGGGATGCCAAGCGCGTCATGAAGCACCTCAGCCAGATGTTTGGCAGCTGACTCGAGCTCATCACTTGGGCCTTCGCGGAAGATCTCACTCAGTCGCAGCTCGGGGCTGAAGTATTTGGAGATGCTTTCTCTCGGCGGCTCCAATAGGCTGGTGCCAAAGTGAGCATCATCCACTACATAGTCAGGAGGCACCATAGCCATGCCCTTGGTGACGGAGTCTACCCCACCCCAGAACACACGTCGGTACCTGTTGTTGCCGCTGCGCCATTCACCCTCGGGGTCTGGGATGTATTTGAGAAAGGATAGTATGCGGTCACTTGGCTGAATATGGCCGAGAGCAACAAAGACACGTCCATCCCTGTCATGGACTATGTCGCGGTCCCTTACATACTTGGGTAGACCGATATGAGCACTTGGTGTCAAGCCATGCGCCCTCTTGGTGATTCAAACGTGCTAAGAGCTAGACAGATTAAGCTGATGTCTGGCAATCGAACCAAAGGAGCCCGCCAGATGAGGATCCTCCATGTCTGTGACAGCCTCAACCCTTCGGGCGTTGGAGGCTACGAGTCCTACCTGCACTATCTCTCAAGAGCGCTTGCATTAGAGGAGCACGAGTCGTTCGTTGTGACTCAATCACCAAGCATGGACGCCCCAGAGTCGGTAAAGCGGCCATACTACAAGCTCTTCCACCTCCCAGGGAATCTCTTGGAAGCTCGGAAGTGGGGTTTTCTCTCACTGCCCGAAGAAGAACGGGTGTCAGCAGCTGCACGCATGTTCAGGCAGGACGATGTTACCGCTGACGTTGAGATACTCGCGGGTCAACTCGGCACCCTAGTCCATGATGTTTCCCCTGACATAATTCACGCACACAGCACGTATGTGGTCTTCAATAGGGTTATTGAGAGGCTGCGTAAGACCAGACTTATCAACGTGCCAGTGCTTGCAACCATCCATGGTCTCCCTAAGGCGCTAATCCTTCCCAACGGAGAGGCGACCACCGACTACAGGCAGCTCGTAGACTCGTGTCCATTCGACAGGATTATTGCAGTGAGCAGAGCCGTAGGGGTTGCACTACAAGCTCATCTCCCGAAACGCCTGAAGAAGAGAGTGGATGTGCTCTACCTCGGAGTGGATCTCTCCGTGTTCCAGCCACAGACAGGGCTCAGGAGAAAGTGGGACCTAGGGTTCTTTGGCAGACTGGAACAAATGAAGGCGGTGGACCTCTTTCCCGAGATGCTGTCAGCTCTGAAGCCCCACTTCCCGGGGATTCGTCTTGTGATTACTGGGGATGGCTCATCGCGTAGGACGGTGTTTGATGAGTTCAAGAGAATGAATGTGATAGAGCGAGTAGACTATCTCGGTGTTGTTCCAATTGACGAGATTCCGAGTCTTATGAACAGCATCCGAGTCTTCCTCTACCCATCCAGAGAGGAACCGTTCGGGCTTTCTGTGCTTGAAGCAATGGCCTGTGGAATCCCCGTCATCACCTCGAACATCCTGGGTCCCAGTGAGATAGTCACCCATGGCTATGATGGCCTCACTGTGTCACCTGGAGATGTGGATGAACTCGCCAAGGCGGTCCGCCAAATCATGTCGGACACCGCACTACAGGTGAGGCTGGGAAAGAACGCTCGCAACACTGTCGAGAAGCGCTTTGACCTACGACAACACTCAAGGTCACTCCTTCGGTTGTATCAAGATCTGCAGACTGCGGTTTCATCCTCTGAACGAAACTGACTCCCAACTTAGGTGAGAAGTAGATGGCGGGCCAGGGGGGACAGTCGATCGCCCCATGGAGTATGGGGGGTTTTCGAACCCCCGACCAACAGGTATCTCCATCTCCCAGCGGGATCGCTGAGAAACGTAAGAGCCTGTCGCTATACCTGGCTTAGCCACTGGCCCACGAAACGCCTGATGCCTATCTTCAGTTTATAGAGGTTGCGGTACTACGCCAATATGGTTGACGCAAGTCATATAACGAAGAGAGGCGCTCCGACTTCAGGACCACCACTCCAGACTGGAAGTGCAGGAATTGAGTGAGCACAAGAAGCTGTATGACAAGGTGTTCAGTCTCATAGAGCAACACGACAACTGGATGACCAAGACCATCAATCTGATCGCATCAGAGAATGTGTCATCGCCTGCAGTAAGATCGGCGATAGTGTGCGATTTCAGAGACCGCTACGCGGAAGGATGGCCGGGTGAACGTGTGTATGCTGGATGCATCTACATCGATCAAGTCGAGTTAATCTGCATCGACTTGGCGAAGAAGCTGTTTAGAGCCGAGTTTGCTGACGTGCGTCCGGTGTCGGGGGTGGTTGCCAATCTGATGATGTACACCGCAATGATGGAGCCAGGCGCTAGGATGCTGGCCCTGTCGATTGCGCATGGTGGCCATATCTCACACGCTAGAGGAGACCTTGGCGGCACCGCAGGAGCGGTAAGAGGACACAAGGTCCGCAACTATGCCTTCGACGAAAAGGAATTCAATATAGACGTCGATGCCAGCATCAAGGAGATCAGAAGCCTAGAAGCCGAGGGAAAGCACACGGAGTTTCTGCTCTTCGGAGGAAGTGTCTTCCCGTTTCCTCATCCAGTGAAAGAGTTCCGTGAGGTTGCAGATGAGTATGGCATGCACATCGGTTACGACTCTGCACATGTTTCTGGCCTCATCGCAGCAGGGCGGTTCCAAGACCCCCTGAGAGAGGGCGCAGACATTGTGACTGCATCAACCCACAAGACAATGCCGGGGCCACAGCATGGCATGGTCCTCTCAAAGGCCGAATACGCTGAGAAGATCAAGCAGGCCGCATTCCCTGCCATGATGAGCAACCACCACCTGCATAATGTAGCCGGACTTGCTATCGCACTAGCTGAGATGACGGAGTTCGGAGAACAGTATGCAGACCAGATCATCAAGAATGCAAAAGCGCTTGCACAGGCACTCTACGACAAAGGTTGGAAGGTCGTGGCAGCCCACAAGGGCTTCACAGAGTCGCATACGATACTCATCGATGTGTCAGACACTCCAATGAAGAATGGGCGGACTGTTGAGGAAGAACTTGAGAAAGCGAACATAATCATCAATCGCAACCTCCTGCCTTGGGACAAGAAGATGGGACGCGACTACAAGAAACCGGGTGGTATTCGGCTGGGCACCAGTGAGATGACTAGGCTAGGCATGAAGGAGCCCGAAATGGACGCCATTGCAGAGTTCATCCACCGTGTCGTAGTGAAGGGTGAGAGTGTCAAGAAGATAGCCACCGAGGTTGAAACCTTCAGAAAGAGCTACCAGAAGGTCCACTTTGCCTTCGACACTGCAACCCCTGCTTATGCCCATCTGAGATTCAAGTAGCACACGTTGACTCCCGAGTGGATTTCGATGGAGATTAGAGAAGCACAGGAACTGATGCGCCTTATCTACTACCAGAGAGATAAGGCGAGAGGAGTCGACAGAACCCTGTTGAGGACCATGCAGGAACTTGCCGAGCTCAGTGACGCAGTTCTCAGACACAAAGGTCGGAGCGAGGTGTCAGGCGAGATGGCAGACGTCTTGGCTTGGCTATGTTCACTGGCCAATCTTCTTGATATTGACCTTGCAACTGCCCTGCGGAATAAGTATAACGGCGTCTGCTCTCGGTGCCATAAGGCTCCCTGTGAGTGTGCGGAAGAGCCGTAGCGGCTCAGGCCTACATGTTTCACCTAGATGCGTCAAAAGAATTAAAAGGTCAGAGCCAGCTGAGTCCTCATCCGAGGAGGCAAAAGGATGCCGAAGACCGCCAAGAAGCGTAAGAGCAAGAAGGGCGAGGGACCGATGCCCTCAGGTGGCGCAGGGCTGATCAGGTTCTTTGAAGACGAAACACCAGGTGTGAAGATAGGTCCAACAGTGGTCGTCGTTTTCGCATCCATCCTTGTGATTGCTACCATTATAGCTCACATTATGTAGTCCTGCCGCTCAGAAGCGGGCTGTGACGCGCCCCAATGGTTATAAACAACTCACAGCCGTTTCCGACGGCCCAACGTCGGTGATTCTGAGATGAACATCAAGGGGTCAATGAACAAATACTGTCCCAGATGCAACAAATACACAGAACACATTATATCAATCTACAAGAAGGGACAAGACCGGACGAGGGCGCAGGGCAAGCGAAGATTGGACAGAAAGACGAAAGGCTACGGTTCTTTCCCAAAGCCAATCCAACACAAGTTTGCCAAGACAACCAAGAAGACTGCACTCAATTACAAGTGCAAGGACTGTGGATTCATCTTCATGACCAAGGGCATGAGACTGAAGAAACTCGAGGTTGTTCGTGCATAGGCTGTTCAACAGCAGGATCTCATTCCGATATACATTCGGTGCAGCGGGCGCTCATGTTCTCTTGAAGCCAAAGCTCGACGTTATGTCGATAGAGTTATAATGAAGGCTCGACCCGGCCGTAGCAAGTCCCAAAGTGGGGTATCGTTTTCCCAACTGCGGCGACAATTATGTTTGAATTACAGCGGTGATAGTATTGGCCAGACGAGAGATTGTTCAGCAACCCAAGTCGCGGTTCCTGAAAGTGAAGTGTCTGGACTGCGAGAACGAGCAGATCATCTTCGCGTATGCAACGACCGAAGTCAAGTGTCTGAAGTGTGGAAAAGTCTTGACTAGGCCCAGCGGCGGAAAAGCCAGACTTGAAACTAATGCTAGGGAAGTCGAGTCCCTTCAGTAGATACCATCACGTCATGACTTGATTGAGAGGGCAGTGATACATGGTCAAGAAGCGTGCTGAGTGGCCGGAGCCTGATGACTATGCAGTGGCTGTCGCCACAAAGGTGGCATCTTACGGGGCCTATGTGACACTGCCAGAGTATGGTGACAAGGAGGGGTTCATCCACATCTCTGAGATCAGCAGCACATGGGTGCGAAACATTCGGAACCACATACATGAGAACATGAGGACCGTCGTGAAGGTGCTTCAGGTAGACACCCAGAAGAAACATATCGACTGCTCTCTCAGAAGAGTGTCTGCAGAGGCGAAGAGAGCAAAGAACAACGAATGGAAACGTGCCCAGAAAGCTGAGAAACTCCTCGAAAGTGTGGCCAACGAGAACGGAATGACAGTTGATCAGATCTATGAGCAGCTGGGATGGCCTCTTGAGGACACATATGGAGAGATTTACAAAGGACTTGAACGCGCGGCAGAGGGCGGCGCGGAAGCCTTGGAAGAAGTGAAGGCCGACAAGAAGCTGAAGAAACAGATAGCGGACCTATCAAAGGTGCGCATCGAGATACCCTCAGTAGACATAGACGGCGAACTGTCTGTTGTTGTGCCCGGGCCAGCAGGAATAGAAGTGATAAAGAGAGCTCTGTCGGATGCGCTTGAACAGGGAAAGGACGACAAGAGACTCTCAGTTGAGATCTATGCCTTGGGCGCCCCTCGCTATAAACTCCATATCGTTGGTCCGACATACAAGGATGCAGAAGATCTGCTTCAGAGCATCATGAATGTGGTCAACAAGAGCATCGAAAACAATGGGGGATCGGTGAGTCTCAGTCGGAAGTAGGAGCTCTTCCAATATGACCCATCTCTTCAAGTGTATTGCGTGCGGCAGATACACTCTTCATGACAAGACCTGTCCGAGCTGTGGAGGGCGAGTCAAGGGACCTCAGCCTGCGAGGTTTTCTATCGAAGACAAATACGGGGACTATCGTCGAAGAGCGAAGAGAAGCTCGCGTAGAGTGGCAACTGAGTCGGGCATAGAAACCAGATAGTCCTGACCGTGGACTACTGACTGTTCAACCGACCACCGCAAGCATGCCCTTTCAGTATAAGCTCACCGGTACCCAGATGGTCCGCCACTCGGTCGCAAGTGTTGGTTCGCCTGAATTGACGTTGTCCCAGAACAGCAATCGGACCTGATAGTTCATACCCGGTTTCAGGTTCAAATCCAGGGGATCGAGAGAGTTGAGTCGAAACATCAGCTCCGTGACATTCTCCGCTGTTCCAAACAACGTTGCATTGGCTCCGCTTGAGTCGAAAGCCCAATCACCGTTGTAGTCAATGTGACCGTCATAGAACTGATGACCTGCGTAGTTCACTATGCGGAGGTCTGATGTCGTGACCGGGCCGAGTGGCGCAATCTGTATGCCAAAGGCGTCACTGCCGGCTTGGTAATCGTCCATATCAAGACCAAAGTACATGTGTGTGGAGTTGGCTTGTACATAGACTTTGGCATCGTAGCCGCCCCCGAGAACTCCATCGAAGCTCTGGAAGGCCTTCTCACTCGCAGAGAGAACACCGTTAGCTTTGACACCTGTCAGGGAGCCCACCCGGGGGACCCACTGGGCGGCAGTCCTGTTGAGGTACTGCTCATACATGGTGTAGTCGATCTCATAGATCTTGACCAAGCCATAGTCTGAGCTGTAGTAGGGGCCCTTGAACGCCCCGTGTAGGTCGATGGGCATATGAGAGGTCCATCGTGTGTCACTCGCATAAGTGATTGGATAAGAGTATCCTGGAGGCGTGTAGAAGTCTATCCCCATTCTAGAACTCGGCAGACCCAACTCCTGAGCTTCGGTTTCGGACAGTGGCTCACCGTATGACAGCAGTTTATACAGGGTCGAGGAGTAGAAACCATCAAGGGTGTAATCGGTTTCGGTTGTCGTGGTGTCAGGGTTGTCCCCCAAATATGTGCGGTCATCTATGACTGATGATCCGAGATGGTCTTCAGCTATGCGGACCATCCAGGGCCACTTTCCTTCGTCCCCACCAAATGACGAGAGCTCGTGTCCCCAGTAGACCAACACATGTGATGCATTCCACGACCTGAAGGTTCTGAGAGACTCAGTGAGATTGAGAGCCATGAGCGCATAGCCCATGAGGGCTATTTGGGTGCCATTGAAAGTGGCATTGTCTACAATCGATTGCCCCCCGCCAGCACACGTTATCCAGTATCCGTAGTCCCACCAGCTGGCGATTGTTGCCGACCTAGGAACAACATTGCGGATATATGTCATTGCAGTCTGCCAGTCTAGAAACTGCGCCGTATCAGTAAGCTTGGAAGGTGCGAACTCGGGAGCACCCACACTGACGGCGTACTGGACACCCAGATAGACATTGACCGAGAGCAGCAGGCCTATGAACGTGAAGACAGCAATCGTGTGTTCTGAAGTAAGGGACGAGCTGATTCGAAACCTACGACGTTCGAAGACCGACTTCTGAGCAACAACCTTTGCGAATGGTGTCAGGACACCGTTCACGGCGACGGCAGCAAGCAGTGCAACTGCGGGTGCCAGAATCAGACCCAGACGAATCATGCTGCCCGTGAAGTATATGGCAGTGGCTCCGAACAGGACGACCAACCAGTCTTCATCTCGGCCCCTCTTGAACAGGAAGTACATACCAACAGGGAAGAAGAATATCAGCACAACCAGTGTCTGATAGAAACTCGCCCAGGGAGCAGGGAGATGTTCAGCAACGGATGCGAAGATACGCTGGTCAAGTCGGTAGAAAGGATTGATGACAGCAAGGAACTTGCCGCCGACGAAAGTTATGGGGTTCGAGTTAAATGTTGAGATGTTCAGGATTTGACTGGCTGCAAACATGAAATATGCAGCAGCACCTACGACGGGAGCAATCATCCCAAGCAAGATTGGCTTCATGTGAGGAGCCAGTGCACCTGCTGTGGCCTCGCGATACTTAGAAACCCGCAGCCAGACCTCATAACCTGCAAGCAAGACACCCATCCCTACAGGAGCAAGGAATGTGAGAGAAGTGAGCATCCCCGAGCTTATGAAACTGTTACGAGGCAGCAGATTAGCTATGAAGAGACCGAGGCTCATTGTGATCAGGTAGCTTGAAAGAAGACGTCGACTATAACGACCCGTGACCAACATGAAGAACGCGTAGAGAGCGATTAGGTCTGTAAGAAAGTCTGCTGCTCCCCAAGACAGTTGTAGATAGCCTAGTGATAGGCCTGCAGCGACTGCAGAAGGCAGAGAACCCCTCTTTAAGGAGCGCATGAAGAAGAGGAGCGCAATCACAATGGCGAAGACACCTACAGACTCGTTGTCAAAAAAGCCGGCCGTTGTCCTCTGAATGTATGCAGGCATGAATGCCACGAAGAGAGCACTCAGGAGTCCAACGCTCTTGTTCGACAACTCCTTGCCCAAGAAGAATGTGGCCAGTGTCGCGAAGCCGCCCATGAACCCAGCCATCATGATGCAGACAACAACCAAATCCACACTGATGCCTATGCCATTAAGCAGGAAGTAGAACGTCGCGGCTGTGAACGGCACGCCAATGTAGGTTGAAAGTGCTATGTCACGACCGAAGGGCACCCAACTCATGTGGTCGTACCAGCTGAAGAATGCAGCATATCCATTTGCAGCAACATACTGAGTCACTCTTAGCTGATACCACGAGTCAAACTCATGGACAATCGGTTGTGAGTCGAGTAGCGGCTCCAGACGGACCGCTATAGCAGCAATGACTATGATACAAAGAGCAACTACCAGAAGGACCGACCCTCGAGATATCTTTGCTTTTGGTCTGTGAAAGACTTGACGAAGAAACCTGCTAGCGGATCTCTTGAAGTGACTCAGGCTCGGCATAGAGTGATGTCTCCGATTAAGGGCGCATCCGGCCGTGCGATTCTTGGATGCGCTAAAAAGGTTGCTGTTCGTAAATCGATTGTACGGTCTTAGTCACGTGCACAAAAACTCGGAAACAACAAACGCGAGAGTCTTCACTCAACACTCAGAGGACTGATGAGTCACCGAGTCTTGAGCCTCGGAAAGCGGACTCTCTCTGCTGATGCCGCGCTAACTTCCACCTCAAGTTTCATTTGGAGGCGGCAAAGGAGGCATAGGTCTTGCTGTCCATGAGCTTCTTCAAGTCCGCCTTGAGACTCGAGGGGCGTATCTTATACATCCAACCCTTTCCGTACGGGTCCTCGTTCACGATTTCGGGGGCATCTTCTAGCGCTGTGTTGACCTCAGTTATCTGACCAGAAACTGGCGAGAAGACGTCGGATGAGGCCTTCATCGACTCGACGAGACCACATTCCTCGCCGGCGTTGAGAGTTGTGCCTGACTGCATGATCTCGACAAAGGTGATTTCGTGGAGAGCGTGCTGAGCATAATCGGTGATTCCAACGACTACTAGGTCGCCCTCAACCTTAGCCCATTCGTGTTCCTTCGTGTAGTACAGACCATCGACGACTTTGGTACCTTTGGAAGCGCCTTTCGACATCTACGCGCACCTTCTGTTTCTGTTGTGGGAACGAGGCCCCTTTAAATCAATTTGTGTATCAACGGGTTCTGTTCTCGCCATACTCGTCACGATTGTAGAACGGCCAGCCAGTCACTCGGGCCTTTCGTAGTCGTCCCTTTATGTCCACTTCAACAGTGTCACCATCGTTCACGACATCGGGTTTGACGTAGGCCAATGCGATTCCACAGTCGAGCACGGGTGACATGCCGCCACTTGTCACGGCTCCTATCTGCTGGTTGCCAAACATTACGGGATATTGCTCGCGGGGAACACCTTTGTCTATCATCAACAGTCCAATGCGTGTCCTAGTGACACCGTCCTGCTTCTGTTTCAGCAGTGCATCGTAGCCTATGTAGTGCGGCCCGACCTTGAACTTGACTGCATACGAAATCCGAGCCTCAAGTGGAGTGATCTCCTCACTTAGCTCATGTCCGTAGAGTACGAATCCAGCCTCAAGTCTTGTCGAGTCCCTAGCGCCGAGCCCGCAAGGCTTCACATCAAGGTCCTTCCCCTGTTTGAGTATCTCTTCCCAGAAGGAGATGGCCTTCTTCTTTCCAGCCTCGTTGAACGGCGTATCTAGTAGTAGAGTTTCTCCGCCTTCCTCTCCGGTGTAGCCCGTACGACATAGGTAGCAGTCGCGCCCTGCAAACCTCACGGGATTGCAGCTGAACCGGGCAAACTTCCTGAGATCTTCGCCAGCCATCTTTGATAGCAGGGTCAACGCCTTTGGTCCCTGTACCGCTATCATCACAATGTCCCGTGACTTGTCCTCAACGCTGACCTTGAACCGCTTAGCATGTGCTGCTAGGTGCGCCTTGATCTTGGGGCCATTGGAGGCGTTAGTTATCCAGATGTATTTCTGCTCACCAATTCTGTAAATCATGAGATCGTCATGAACCCCGGCCTTGTCATTCAGACAAGTTGAGTAATGTCCTTCATTCATCTCCAGTTTGGAGATGCTGTTTGTAGTGAGTGTCTGCAGAAACTCAGATGCTTGAGGGCCGCTTATGAAAAAGCGAAACATATGTGTGGTGTCGAATATCCCAACCGACTTTCTTACAGCCATATGCTCCTCACGGATGTCCGTGTATCGAACGGGCATCTCCCAACCTGCAAAGGGGATAACATCACCATGTGACTTGTGCCATTCGTAGAGGTGTGTTCTACCTAGGTTTTCGCTCATCTCCGTTCACCGCGTCAGGTGTTCGGGTTGTCGCATCCTCTAGGTTTTATCTTCTTCCATACTATCGGCTAGCCGAGGAAAGCCAGTCATGGGCCTTTGCGAAACCGACATCCGTGGACTCAAGGTTGGACGCGAGAACCCAACCAGAGTCATGGGTGTGATTAATCTCTCTCCTGAGTCGTTCTATAGCGGATCTGTGGCGACCTCAAAGGATGATATAATAGGGCTAGTCCAAGAAATGGAACGAGAGGGCGCGGACATCATCGACGTAGGCGCGGCTTCCACTGCACCAAAGAGTATCTATGGAACCACTAGAGTTGATGCAGATCAGGAGCTGACGAGAGTTTCAGAGGCATTCGGGTCAATCGTCGACAATACACATCTTCCGGTATCTATCGACACGACATCTGCCACTGTTGCACGTGCGGCACTGGACCTTGGCGCGGCTCTTGTCAATGATGTTTCGGGCCTTCGCACGGACAACAGAATGGGAAAGCTAGTTGCAGATGCAGATGTGCCAATCATATTGATGGCGGACTGTGGAGGACCGTGTCCAGGTCTGGATGCGACGCTGGATGCGCTCAGAACAAGTATAAAGAAAGCAATTGACGTGGGTGTTAGGTATGAACGGATTGTCGTGGACCCGGGTATTGGCTTCGGGAAGCCTACTGATGTTGATCTGTCGATTATCAGAAACCTCAGGCGATTCACATTATTGGAGCGTCCACTCCTTGTGGGAGTATCGAGAAAGGCGTTCATAGGCCATCTGCTTGACCAGCCCGACCCATCCATGCGTATCACTGGCACAATTGCTGCCACATCGGTGGCAGTCGCAAACGGTGCAGACATTATCCGTGCACATGATGTGGAAGAGGCGCGTATGGCGGCGATAGTTGGACGGGCCCTCAGGCACTCCTCTGTGATGACAAAGGATAACGTTGAGCTGATGAATCTGTCCAACGAGAGAGAGGCTTCACTCGTGATTGAGCAATTGGGTGCAGGTGCTGAAATCATCCAACCATTGGCCGAGAAAGCAGTCATGCTCAGCTTCCGAATCAGAGAAGTTTCGACCCCCGCGGCGCTCATAATCAAGCAGGAGATGCTTGCGGTAGGAGGAGATGCGGTCTATCATCATGATGTCATAGATCATCGCACTGATTACACAGACGTCCTGATAATGGGAACACCTCTTCAGCTTGGAAGAATGACAAAGAGGATATCCAAGATGCAGTACTTCGGACTCATAGACATCGGCAATGCAATACAGTCGCTAATGGCCGACCGCAGTTTCCAAGTCGGGTGATTCGCCATGGAGTGGGGCGTTTGGCAGCCAGTCTATCTTGACATAGTCAGAAGGCTGGCACTGAATGTTGAAGCGGACAGAAATGCAACTGCCCTGCTCACGTCATTACTCAGAAACATAGATCCCGCTCCGATTCTATCACGTCTCAGAAGCCGAATCCACGACCATGTTGTTGTTGTGTGTGGGGCGGGGCCCTCTCTCGAACGACATCTTAGAGAAACCACTCGGATGCCAGAACTCGAGGGTGCCGTCTATGTCGCTGCTGATGGTGCAGCCACTGCGTTCTTGGAACAGGACCAGAACTGTGATGTGCTTGTGACAGACCTCGACGGAAACAGTGGGGATCTGAAACGTATCGTGCAGAACGGAGCTTTGCCAATAGTACACGCCCACGGTGACAACATGGACAGAGTCAAGCAGTTCGTTCCTACACTAAGGGAGGCACTCGGGAGCACTCAAGTAGAGCCTACCGACAGAGCGTTTCTATGGGGTGGGTTCACTGACGGAGATAGGGCATGCCACATTGCGTTGCACTACGTGCCAAGATGCATTGTCTTGGCAGGAATGGATTTCGGAACAATGGTTGGACGCTGGTCAAAACCAGACAGGGCGTTTCATTATCGGGCTGACGACAGAAAGAGGATTAAGCTTGAGATAGCCAGAGAACTTGTTTCGGCTCTGCTTGCAGAAACGGACGTGCCCTACACCCAGCTCAGATGAGTGACTTTGGAGAGATAATCTCTCTCGTTCATTGTATTATATCAGACCGGAATACCGCTGGCATGTTCTGCAGACAAGTCTTGCCCTATGTCTTGAGACCATAGAGGTAGCTTATGACTAAGAATGCGCCCCCTGCAAGTATTGCACCGAGAACCATCAGACGTGTTGCATAGCCAGGTTGGAAGACATACTTTGAGGACAGATAGACGAGACCAATACCAACGGTTCCAATGAAAATGACAACCGAGGCCACAATTCCTTCTAGTCCAAGCTGAATATCAATGCCTGGTGCAATGAGAATCGGATTTCCCGATGAGTCACCAGCAATCGCAGGCGGAGTCTTAACTAACGTGTAGATGTTGCCGCCCATAACAAACAGGATTGCCAGCAAAAGTCCTCCAAAGAGGACTATGTCAGGAGGACGTGCCGGCATTCCAAACCGGGGCCTCGTGAGTCGTACTTGGGGCTTAACTATGAATCGCGGCCACCATACAGGCAAATGCCAAACCTCAACGAGCGAGGTCGGGAGGTCTGCTTTTAAAAATATCGTGAGATGGAGGCCTGTACTATAGCGTAATCTTGGCATGGAGTCATTGTTAAAAACATACGAGCGTCGATGACAGTGAGAGAACCAGAGGCGAACAGAACTGTCCCGGGTCCTTGTGATCTCGGAAAAACCGAGTGCGGCTAAGAGAATAGCCGAGGCACTCGATGACCAAGATGCTTTCCGTGAAGTCAAGAGTGGAAAAGCCTCATACTACGAGTGCAACTGCCAGGGTGATTCCCTCGCCGTTGCCTATGCTCTTGGACACCTGTATGAGCTTCGGCAGACTGAGAAAGGATGGACGTATCCGCGACTCGATACAGAGTGGGCACCCAAGTATGAGGTTGAAAAGAGCGCGGGAGGAACCAAGCCAGTCATTGAACTGATTAGACGTCTCTCTGTGAATGCTGACAGGTTTATTGTGGCCACGGACTATGATATCGAGGGAAGTCTGATTGGCTATTTGATTGTCAAACACATCTGTGGCATCGACCCCTCAAGAGCACAGAGGATGGTTTTCTCGTCTTTGACTAAACCAGAATTGCAGAAAGCCTATGGGACCCTGATGCCAACTCTCGACTTTCCTATGGTCGAGTCAGGCTGTGTTAGGCATGAAGTGGACTGGCTGTATGGAATCAATCTCACACGCGCCCTGACGCTCGCTTTGAAGAACACGACAGGACTGTTCAGAATAGTTTCAACAGGAAGGGTCCAAGGTCCCACTCTGGCATTTGTGGCGGAACGTGATCAGCAAATCAATCTCTTTGTACCGATACCTTTCTGGACCTTGTCTACTACCGGAGTTGTAGATGGCCAGCAAGTGAGCCTAGAGTACAGTGAGAGAAGGATTGAAACAAAGGCACAAGCAGGCACCTTGGTGAAGGATCTCCTTGGTAGAACTGCTCGCGTGATCTCAATCAGTAGCAGAATCTCCTCGCAGAGGCCTCCGCCCCCCTTCAATCTTAGTGACCTCCAATCAGAGGCGTACAGGCATTTCGAACTCAGACCAAGCCGAACCCTGCAGATCGCACAGGGACTGTATCTTGATGCCCTTATCACATATCCTAGAACAAACAGCCAGAAAGTGCCGCCCAGTCTTGATGTTAGACAGACACTCGAAGGCATTGGAAAGATGAGCAAATACGCCCCCTTCGTTAGGCGCCTTCTTCAGCACAAGAGCTTGGTACCCGTGCAGGGCGAGAAAGAAGACCAGGCCCATCCTGCGATACTCCCAACGGGAAATCGGCCAACAGAGAAGCTGGCAGGGAACGAGGAAAGGGTGTATGACTTGGTGGTGCGCAGGTTCTTGGCTTTGTTCGAGGAGCCTGTAGTGAAACGAATCGTGAGAGCCAACATCAGATGCGATGAGCACCTCTTCTATCTGAGAGGCTTGAGAGTCCTTGAGGCAGGATGGACTAGCCTCTACAGTCCCTATGTCATTACGAATGAGAAAGCAATACCTCCAATCAGCGAGGGAAACATGATTGACCTAACATCAGTGCGTGCTGATGAAAAGTACACGCCGCCGCCGCCTCGTTTTAATCCATCCAGTCTACTGAAACTGCTGGAGAAGGAGAACCTAGGTACAAAAGCCACTCGTGCAGGAATCATCGACTCCATCAACTCTAGGGGGTATACACTCGGCAGTCGGTTCGAACTGTCTGCATTGGGCTATGCGGCCTTTGAGGCTCTCCAAACACACGTGCCCGATATGTTGTCAGCTGACATGACACGCAGACTTGAGCTGAAGATGGAGGAAATCCAACAAGGCATTGGGCAAAGAAAGACAGCACTCTTGGATGCAAAGAACGAGCTTGTGAAACTACTAGAGAACTTCAGATTGCAGGAGCAAAGCATAGGCCAAGCCCTAGCGAAGGGACTGCGAAGGTATTGGAGAGAAGAGCAGGAGATAGGACCGTGTCCCAGTTGTGCTGATGGAGTCCTAGCTGTGATTTACTCACCCAAGACGGGAAAGAGGTTTGTGGGGTGTTCAAACCATCAGAAGGGAACCTGTAATATGACGTTTCCTTTACCGCAGAAAGGCAAGCTCATACCGCTGGGCAGGACCTGTCCTCATTGTGGTCACCATGTGATCAAAATCCTGTCAGGGAAGAGAGGGTGGGAAACCTGTCTGAACTGGACAGAATGCCCAGGCCGCCAACAGGACATTGAGTTGCTTGAGAAGAGGAGGACGAGGAGAAGAACCAAGGACCAGCCCAATGGAGGTGAGGACGTCTGACAGACTGCCCGCTTTGCGGCCGCGAATCAACAAATGACAGTGAGCTATGTAGATATCACCGAGAAGCCCTTCATAGACTACATGCTGCATTTAACAAATGGAAAAAAGCGCTTGAAATCGGATGGGCCGACTACCTCGTCTCACTACGCCGTGTCGAAGGGCTCGGGACGTGGGTTCAAGATGTGATTGACTATGTCACTTCGGGACATGTTCCCTCAGAGTCCTAGTGATGTCCATCATGAGTGTACGGTTTAGCTCCTTGACTGCGACTACCACCATGCACATTTGGCCTGTACGTTTTGCAACAGTTTCAGCTAGGATGCGCACCTGTATTGCGTCTTCTCCGATGGACAAGAACCCTGTGGAACTAGGCTCCTGTCGACCAGACCCTGCCGGGATTGCCACAGCCGAGAAACCCAAACGAAACCGTTCTGAGTCCGAGATCAGAATGAGGAGCCCATTCTCAAGATGCATGACTCGTACTCTCAACCGAACTCGCTCTGTTTCGCTCTCAAAGTCTTGAATCTCGCTTGATTCCATTCGTAGTCCCGACCAGATGGACGGCCTGTCGACGATAAATCAATGCCGAATGGCATCCAATACAACCCCTCTGATGGGCTTCTGGCAACAGCAAAACAACATCATTATCAGTCGTCGGCCAATCACTGAAACCCGATCCCCATGAGCGACAGGCTCTCCCACACGAGTTTCTTTCCATACCCAGAGATGCGGAGAGGACAGGAGGAGATGATGCAGGTCATAGAGAGCTCTGTCAGCGCTGGAAAGAACATATGCTGCGAAGCACCCAATGGGTTCGGAAAAACATGTGTGACGCTATCTGGTGTTCTGCCTTGGGTCAAAGAGAACAGGGCCAAAGTGCTGTACTGTGCTCGTACACACAGGCAACTAGACCGGGTGATGGAAGAGCTATATGCAATATCCGGTCGTCAAGATGTGACTGGTATCTCTTTCAGAGGACGACAGCACATGTGCCTGAACCAGTTTGTGCTTGAGAACGCAGACTTCGTAGCACCGTTGAGCGAGGTCTGTGGGCAGCTCAAAGCGACCGGGAAGTGCTCTTATCACGAGCACATGAAGAAACTGATTGCGTCAGATGACCCCTTCGAGGACATGCCCAAGAGGATTCTTACAGCATCCGATATAGTGGGGATTGCAAAGGGATGGTCAGTCTGCCCATACGAAATGGCCAAGTCACTTGCAAAGGGCGCCGATGTCTTGGCCTTGTCATATCTCTATGTCTTTGATCCATTCATATTTGAGTCGTTCATGCCTGATCTTGGGGTGCCGATGTCGAAAGTTGTCTTGGTTGAAGATGAAGCTCACAACGTCCCTTTCACGGCACTCGACTCGGCAAGTGACTCACTTCCTGTCGGTACAGCAAGACAGGCAATGAAGGAGGCCGAAACGTACAATGACTCTGTTTCAAGAGTCTTCTGTCGTGGGCTGGCAAAGGCCATTCTTGAGATATCCAGTGGGATGGAAGAGAACGAGGAGAGAATCATCAAACCTCTAGACGTCTACAGTGCCGCAGTGAAGGCATCGGAGCTGACTGGTGAAACTCAAATCGTTGCGCATATGGCTGAAACCGGATTGAAGATCAAGAAGGGGTTGTTGAGAGCCGGGAAGCTCCCTCGTTCAGCAATTCACCGGGTGGCAGAGTTCCTCGGCAAATGGCTGCGATATGCTGAACGTGACGACTATGCCTTCATAATGGCTTCAGAACGGGGCACAGGGGATAGCAGGAAGGTTTCACTTGACCTCTTGGCTCTTGACCCAACCAGTGTCACTAGTCCTATACTGAAGCTTGTTCATAGCTCTGTTGCGGTTTCAGGTACATTGTCACCCCTTGATGCATACACTGACATGCTAGGTCTTGGGCCCGAAACTGTGAAGGTCGCTTTTCGAAGCCCCTTTGGAGCCGAGAGTAGGATTGGAATCATTGTCGAGGGGCTGGACACCTCCTATGAAGGCAGGAATGAAACACTATTCCAGCACATGGTAGAGCATTGTGTAGCCGTCGTGAATGCTACACCAAGCAACACGGGGGTTTTTGCATCGAGCTACTCCGTGGCCGAGTCACTGCTCAAGGCGGGCCTTGAGAAGAAGCTGAAAAGAAGACTGTTTGTTGAGAAGCAGGGAATGAAGACTGGTGAGAACGACATAATGATCGAGGATTTCAAGAGCAGAGGTGACAAAGGGGGAGCTGTGCTTCTCGGTGTACAGGGTGGTCGTAACTCTGAAGGGGGCGATTTCCCCGGTCCTGCCATGGAGAGTGTCGTGGTTGTTGGAGTCCCCTATGCAAAACCGACGCCCCGCACTGAAGCACTGATAGAGTACTTTGACAAACGCTTCAACGGCAGAGGAAGACAGTACGCTTACGTCCTGCCCTCAATGACAAGGGCGATCCAAGCGGCCGGTAGACCTGTTCGAAGACCATCTGACCGAGGCGCGATTGTGTTCTTGGACAAGCGCTTTGCGACACGTTACCTACGTAGGTTCATGCCGTCATGGTTGGACGAAGTGACAAGAACAATGCCGGACGACCCCTCTGCAGTAGGGGAGAAAGTGGCAGCCTTCTTCTCAAACTAGGCGACTCCGTTTATGATGCTCTCGAGTGACGACGTCCCGACAAGGACAGACTGCGCCTCTTCTGTTGTCAAAGACCGGCTGCCATCAGTGATTCGGGCGACAAGCCGCTTCAAGGACCTCACATGACCATCCTTTGGCTCAAGCGTGACATCCGACTCACTGGGAGTACGTCCGTGACGAGCTGCAATCATGGATGCAGAAGACTGGTCGGAATGTAGCGAACCAGCGAATGTCGTATGTTGTTCGTTCACGAGTTCCACCATAGCCACATTGCCTCTACTGAAGATTCCGCGCAGATAGAGTGCAGAGTAGAGAGGAGAGCCAGTTCCGACCTTGACTATGATCACACTGTCGTGGTACAGTCGCTTCATATGGTCAATCCAGCTCAGAGTGCGTTGAACGGCATCAATTGGTGAGGAGGAGTTTCTCGTGTGTACAGACTTCCCGTCAATCACTAACGCCAGTCCGAATCGCATACCAGGATCGACGCCGATGACGATGCATGTGGGATTATAGATTTCGAGAAGCCGGATCATGATATCGATTGTCACTGAGTCCGGGTCTGGATCAGTCCCAACAAGAACGGTCCGCCCATCTTTGTTCTGTGATTCCTCAGCCTCGGTTGTTATGACGACCTTTGCGATATCGCACTCGAAGTCGTTAGGGGCGCATACTGTGAAGCCAATCTTGAGCCCCTTGAGTATCTTCACAGCGTGATAGAGGGCCTTTGGATCGCGAGTCGCGATGGCAATCTCATTCTGAGCCATTGGTCAGCCATTCCCCCGTTAGGCTTATGACTCATCTGGTGCGAGATAATAGTAGTGAAACGCGGACTTACTGTTCCGTCAGGCATTTTGTCCTTGGACCAAGTCCTAGACGGCGGCCTGCACACAGGAGTGATTACACATGTATATGGTGAGGCCGCCTCTGGCAAGACCACTCTAGGCCTTCAGTTTGTGAACTCTGCATGTAGAATTGGCGTCCGGACTGTGTATGTCAACTCAGAGAGTTCCTCGCCAATAGAGAGACTGGAACAGATTACTGACAAGGAGTTCCGCCAGATTGAGGACATGGTCAGGATTCTCATACCGAAGAGCTTTGATGAACAAGGCGCGATAATAGATGATCTCGAGCTCTACGCGAGAGAGGGAACCAGACTCGTGGTAGTTGACACCCTCACTCGATTGTATAGGGCTGTGCTAGAGGACAAGGCCACCAACTATGCTGCTCATAGGGAATTGAATAGACAGACAGGCTTCTTGAAGGGACTTGCAAGGCTGGGTGACATGGCGGTCTTGGTTCTCAACCAAGTACGGGGTGTGCTAGGTGACTACAGCGCCTTCGAGCCTGTGGCCAAGAACATCTTGGACTACTGGGCGGACTATGTAGTGCAGATGCACATAGGACAATCTCGGGCGCAGAGAGTGATTGAGAGGACAAGACCTGAAGGTGATAGAAGGACGGCTGTGCTGTATCTTACTCGAAGAGGTTTCTCTTCAACTCCCGAGCCAGCAGAAACAGGTAAATGGACTGAGGAGAGGGCTGAGCAGGGAAACACCCCCGATGTATGAAGCACTGGCTCTTCTCGAACTCGCTGTATGGTTGGGCTTACCTGCATGGGTGGCGAACTCCACGCCCGTCATCCTTGGTGGAGGTATGCCAATAGACCGCGGACTTGTCCTACGAGATGGACACAGGCTCTTTGGCAATAGCAAGACCGTAAGAGGCTTTGTACTAGGTGTCATCTGTGGCACTCTGGTGGGTGCGGCTCAGACCCTTGTCGCGCCATACCTGCGCCCCTTGCTCGGCATGTTTGTGACAGTCACACCGGATATGGAAGCTGTGTTGTTCATGACATTGCCTACGGCGTTCCTGCTGTCCTTGGGTGCACTGACTGGTGATCTCCTCGGATCGTTCTTCAAGAGACGAGCTGGCATAAAGAGTGGAAATCCTTCGCCCATACTCGATCAACTGGGTTTCATAATACTGGCCCTGATTGCAGCGTCGCCATTCCTGCACCCGGGTTCACAATATGCCATTGTGTTGATACTGACAACACTATGTGTGCACTGGCTGAGTAATGCTCTTGGCTACCTTCTTGGCCTCAAGGATCATCCTTGGTAGCATTGCTACCAACCGGCCATGACATACACAGAAGCATGATGCAAGTCATCAGATCGTTACGCCCTCCAAAAGATAGACATAAAAGGTAACACCGGACCTTAGTCTTGTTCCGGTCCAGATGCCACTACAAGAGTCTGTGTGGCATGTGTGCAAGGAACCAGCAGCCTTCTATTCCATACCGGAGTTGCTCCAACAATGAGGGTATCTCAATTCATGCAGTCAGACGTGCGGTACGTTACAGTGCCAGGTACGAGAGAAGATGTTCTACAGCTGATGGCTGAATCTCAGATCAGTGGTTTTCCCGTCTGCAAGAAGGGTACAAAGACCCTAGTAGGGATGATTACGAGGCACGACCTGCTTCGGAAACCGGATGAGAATCAGCTGGCCTTGTTGATGGTCAGAGACCCTGTCGCAGTCACACCGGAGACTGACGCCAAGAAAGTCGTCGATCTCATGCTCGATAGGGGTTTTAGAAGAGTGCCTGTCGTGAAGAGCGGTGACTTGGTTGGCATCGTGTCGGTTCCAGACATTCTTGGAGCAGTACTGGAGGAGGACAAACATTTCCAGTCCGCGAGTATCGCAGACTATGTGAGTAGAGCTGTGACTGCGATCTGGGAAGAAACCCCGCTGCCCCTCACATATATGATCATGGAGATGGCGCACAAGACAGCCGTGGTGATTGTCAACGAAATGGGCGGGGTGACAGGGATGATGTCTGTCACCGACTACATACGCCTTTCAGAAGAAACGCATGAAGACAATGTGTCCAAGACTTACAGTGGGACCGAAGCTTCGGTGGAGTGGGGCTGGACTTCTAAGGACTTCCTACTGGTGACCAAGAAACTCCTGAAGCTTCCAAGCGTGCCGGTCAGCCAAGTGATGACCAAGAACCTGATTAGTGTGAGTGAGGTCGCCACTGTTTCAGATTGCGTGAAGACGCTTAGGAAAAGTGACATCGATCAGGCGCCCGTTCTGTCTGCCACTGGTGCTCTCGTCGGTATGATTGAAGACCAAGAACTGCTCAAACTGGCTGCGAAACGTCTTGCTCCGAGTCCAAGGGCGGAGAAGTGAGAGGAAAGGACTCTGCAATCGAGTGGTTTCAGTCGACAAAGTCTGTCAGAGAAGTCTGCTCAGATTGAAACAGGGAGTCCATGGCAGAGTTGATCAACCTTAGCCCATCCTTCAGGTACTGGCCGAGGCCATGTTCGTCAATCACTCTCTGAGCTATGGCAAGATACTTTGAGATGTTCTTGCGTCTGACAGTCAGCGAGAGCTTGGAGCCACAATCACACTTGCCAGAGAGCGGGACTCTGCGATAGATTCTGTGGCACCTTATACACTGGATCTTCTGAGTAGAGTAGGCCCTCAGGTTTCCTCTTATGTCTCGGATGAAATGATGTGATAGGACACGTTCGGCAACGTCTTGTGCGTCTACTGCATCGATTAGGCCAGCCAGTCGAAGTTGAGCATCCAGCTTCTCTTCCATGCTGCCCAAGGTCTTGTACCTTGTATTACGTGGACCTGCGTCAATCAGAGAAGTGCCATGAGTGAAACCGAATCCTTCATACTGGTTCTCCGTGTTCAACCTTGATGCTACAATGTCAACTAGGCGTTCGACTTCTTTGGGGTGACGAGCCTCAGCAACCATCTCAAAGAATTGTGCGGGATAGCGTCTGCACACATCCATGTTGTGCGCTTCGGCGTCTACCTCAGACGGGTTGAGAATGACCGATAGGACAAGGGGCGCATCCATGAAGCCCCCTCTGCCTGCAGGGAGGTAGGCTCTTGAAAAGTTGAGAAGAGCTTCCAAGACAAGCATTACTGCATCTTCGTCGCCATCGCAGTTTCGCCTCTTGGCGGCATGCCAGTATGGATGTGCGTAGCAGACACTCGCATCTGTGAAACCGATAATCCTACCGATTATCCCTGCGGACGTGTGAGGTGCGAGCCCTATGACAAGCTGTCCCAAGACGTCGTCCTGCGTTTCGAACTTGTAAAACGGCTCCAGTCTGTACACTTTCTCAAGGCAGTCATCGACAAAACACCCCACTCTGAGAAGATACTCAGCACAGTTCTCGGATACAACTAGGTCTTGCACCTTGAGTTCCACAATCTGGTCGTCTGAAACAAGAGGATTGCCATTATAGTCAGTGCGATAGCCCAGTTCACGTAGACGTTCGACTGAAACTCCTATCTCACGGGGGGTGAAGTGAGTCAGGGGAGCATCCGTCGAGTCAAAGCGCGCAGTACCATCTCGATAGCAGTATACATCGTGCTTGGCGCGGAGCATACCCTTCCCGGTGTATTCAGGAATCTTGAGCGCATTCGTCAATCCAAGCACACCTCGTGGATTGTAGGCCTGTGATTCACCAATCTCGGTCTTTACGCGATCAAGAAGCGTTTGAATGTCAACTACGTACTTCCTTGTGGCCCGAATCATGTTCACGTCGTGGCTCAGAGGACACATCCCTGTGTTCGGGTCTATTGTACGACCACAGCCGTCCTGAGAACACCATCGACTCACTTCCGTATGTAGCAGACACTTAGGGCAACGTGACTCGAATGTCAGGGTCTTGCATTTGGGACATACACGTGACACCATCTCAATGTCTGGTCCATATGTTTCAGCATAGCTTGACTGCCCATCCCCCAGATCATCAAAAGATGATAAAGTGGAAACGGCTTGTGCGGTCTTGGCAACTCTCTCCAGTCGCCTCTCACTAGCGGTGGTCCGACCCACAGGAAAGAGCACTTGAACCGGGGGGTGCATCTTCCGCGCCTCAGCCTTCTCGGGTCGACCCATTCTTGCTCCTATGAAAAACCCCGCCTTATCTCTAAGCGGCACGCTTGTGACAGAGTTCAGCATCTGAAGAGGATCCTTACCGCTGAGCGGCTTGTTTCTGGAGCCCAACTGCACGAGAATAGTTTCGGGGCTGTCAGTAAGACAGATGTTCGCCTTGTCGCGGCTCACGATATGAGGGACGCCAAGACGTTCGAGGAGGCCTTTGTAATGCGGATCATTTGGAACGGTAAGAGTTTCGCCCTCAGGAGCACGTTCTATCCTGTGCTTAGACAGAAGCCATTCCCTCAGTTCGGAAACCTCTCCTGTATTCAGAACTGACCATCGGTACAGGTATCTCGGGTGCAATGGCACGTGAAACTGCTCCGAAAGACGTAGAGCTTGGGCTGGAGTCGGAATCCTAGAAAGTGGAAACTCGATGAAGCCCTTCAGATCATCGTGCGTAACTCCAGTGTCAGAAAGATGCTTGTCAACGTGCTTTGCACTCAGACGAGAGTAAGCCTTCTCAAGGTCGTGTGACCACCACTCCTCGCAGTACCCAGAGGGCACCAGCGGGTGATTGTTCTCTAGAAACTCACCTAGCGCGATCAAGATATCGCCCAGAAAGATGATACGTTCCACCTTTCCTTCGAGACTTTGAGCTTCCTCAGCAGTGTTGACCTGTTTCACCGAGCCATCCCTGAGCAGGACTATTGGTCCCTCGATAGTGTCTACAGGAGCCACAATTGCCCCCTTGCCCGGTCGCTCGGTACGAATGTGAGTCCCGGTGGCAAGAAACTCGTCGACTAGGAACATGGTAGCAGGACTGATACCGGCACCCGCCAGTCCGGTGTTGCGCGACCGACCGTACCTGAGCCTGAAACCGCCAATACGAGAGGGGTGAGAGAACACCGGTCTTCCGCCTATCACATCGGCGAGGTACTCCGGCTTCGGTGCGAGCTTCTTGAGAACAGACTCATCTGCCTCTGAAGACTTGGCCTTCGATGTCTTGGCCGCAATTTCGCTGAGCCACTCCCACCCAGGTACGTTGATTTTGTTCACCATCTTTGCAAGCTTCGCAGACCGGCCAACAACCCCGTCGCTTAGGACTAGGACGAAACCACTCCTGACCCTATTGGTTTCGATGCGCTCAAGGTCTCGGCCACCTGATACTTCGTACTCTTCGGTTGGCTCGCCAGTCAGCATTATGGGCAGTCGCGCTGCTGCGAACCTGATTAGGTCTGGATACACCGGGTACTGTAAGTGCGACGCACGAGAGTACAGCTCGACCTCCTCAACTGCTCGTTCCACTTCATCGTCAGTTGTCTTGAAGGCGGGAATATGCAATACTTGGCGTACTTGATCTGTCACAAGCACGGTCATTGCGGCGTCCGTGCCTCCAGCAGCACGAATCGGGCCAGCAAGGTAGAGTGCCAGATACTCGCCCTCACCTGAACCACGTATCCGAACTTTGGCAATGCCTTCCAAAGGTGCTGCAGTGATACTCTCAGTCATGATTGCTAATGCGACACGTACTGCCTTGTCTGCGGCTTTCTCACGGTCTGAGATTCCTCCAAGATCTCCAGTCGCTATTTCCCTTGCCACTGCAAAGGCCACTTCCTCCCTAGAGAAGGTCTGTTGAAGTTCACGGATTCGTTTGGCCACTCCAACGGGGCCGTCAAGAGTCGCCTCCACCCTTGCGGCCACATCATGTGCCGGAGGTATCTCAACCTTGGTCACCGGGTCGAAACCCTCAGCCCTCGCGCGTTCAGCAACTCCATAGATTCGCTCTAACTCTCTCTTAAGAGATGAGAAGTACTCTCCATAGCTCACACTGTGTTTTGGCAGACTCGGCTCGGAATCACTCACTGAATATCATCGATTGCCACCGAGCGTTGGCTTTTTGTGTTTTCGCTCAAGCTCCTACGATGCCAGCTATCAGAGGAACCTCAGATTCTGAGAAGAGCCCTTTAAAGGAGTGCAAAAAGACTACTCTGCATCCGGCACTCAATATCAGGATGGAATTGACTGTGCTTACACTCGAAGAAACCATTGAGTTGATTCTGAAGCATTCATCGGATTACGACCGCAAGGGCATTCTGAGGCTCATTGACGAGAAGCGTCAGGAACTTGGCCCAGAGGTCGTCAACGAGGAGTCAGCTGCAATGATTGTCGCTCGAGAGCTTGGGATTGACCTGCAGCAGGTTTCACCTAATGCGCGAATGAGGGTGGAGGACATAACCGAGAGCAGTAGAAGCGTAACGCTCACTGCTAAGGTTGTCAATGTTGGAGCCTTGCGAACCTTCTCGAAGCCTAGCGGGGGTGAAGGAAAAGTAGCGAGCATCATTGTGGCCGACGAAACTGGCCAGATTAGAGTCGCCCTCTGGGATGAAATGGCAGATGCTATTGAGGAGGGCCCGATAACTTTGGGGAGCGTGGTCCAAATCAGAGGAGCATATGTGAAGAAGGGACTAAGAGATGCTCTTGAGTTGAACTTGGGCAGAATGGGAGGGATTAGGGTACTAGACGAATACGAGGCAGAGGACCTGGACATCAAGACGGCTGAGTCAAAGAGCGCCCAGATAGCGGACCTTCAGGACAGAATGTTTGATGTGACCCTAACTGCGCGACTGGATGCGCTCTACGGCATATCTACATTCACTCGGAAGTCTGACGGTGCAGAGGGGAAGGTTGCAAGTGCCACAATGACCGATGATACAGGTAGCGTCAGGGTTGTCTTCTGGGATCAGTATGCGGATCAGATGAAAGACGCAAAGCCGGGAGAAGTCATAAGACTCAGTGGGGCCTATACGAAGACAGGGCGGAACGGCGAGGTTGAGGTCCATGCCGGGAGGAGCGCCAAGATAGAGAGAGGTCTAAAGCAGAAGATATCTGCTGCAAGAACTCCTGCAAAGGCGGCGGGAGCCAAGTCCGTGGTTGAGGCTGTGGGTAGAAAGAGCATTGTGGACCTGTCTGTGGAGATGAGGGACGTCGATATAGAGGGAAAGGTTGCCAAAGTCTTCCCCCCCACATCCTTTGAGAGAGAAGGAAAACAGGGCAAGGTTCAGAACATAGTGATTGGTGACGAGTCAGGGACAGTCCGTG
>Ga0315274_10000347_pt1 | contig 71877 bp, 74 predicted proteins | sample YL17G02_20_MG_FD_203700 | JGI IMG/M metagenome (GOLD analysis project Ga0315274, IMG submission 203700) | Sediment microbial communities from Yellowstone Lake, YNP, Wyoming, USA - YL17G02_20 | ecosystem: Environmental > Aquatic > Freshwater > Lake > Sediment | place: USA: Wyoming | collected... | reverse complement strand
TTCATCATCTTCTTCTTCATAACCTACCACACATATCACCTCCAGTGAAATAATTAAAAGTTCTTTTACTATTGATAAGCGATTTTAAATAGTATTTTCTTTTTTTATAATCAGATAGATTTTTGTTGTCTATATTTGAACAAATATGAAACGTCCTCGGGGAGATTTGAACTCCCAACCTCCTGGTTAACAGCCAGTTGCTCCACCGTTGAGCTACGAGGACTTATGGATACAATCTTGTTATCGTTCTCGGGAATGGTATGCATTCTCTTATGTGTTTCAACTTACATATCCACATCACGACTCTTTCCACACCCATACCAAACCCTGAATGTGGAACAGTTCCGTATCTTCTCAAGTCCAAATACCATTCGTACGCTTTTTTTGGTAGTTCATATTCTTTAAGTCTTTCTTCCAACAACTTCAAATCATGAATTCTCTGACTTCCTCCGATTATCTCACCATAACCTTCAGGAGCCATCAAATCAGCGCATAAAGCAACTTTCGAGTCTTTAGGATCTGGTTCCATGTAGAATGCCTTTATTTTTGCTGGATATCTTGTAATGAACACTGGTTTTTCATGTTTTAAAGAAACAAATCTTTCATGCGGTGCACCTAAATCCTCTCCCCATTCTAGTTTATGTTTAGTTTTCTTCAGCATCTCAATGACTTCAGTGTAAGTGATTCTTGGAAAAGGAGGCTCAACTTTTTGTAGAGGCTTAATATCCCTGCCCAAGACTTCCAGTTCTCTCTTTCTTTTTTCCAAGACTTTTTTAACTATGTAACTGATCAAATCCTCCTGTAATTTCAGGTTGTCCTCAAAATCCGCAAATGCTACTTCAGGCTCGATCATCCAAAACTCAGTCAGATGACGGGTTGTCTTTGACTTCTCAGCACGGAAAGTAGGGCCAAAGCAGTAAACTTTCTTCAAAGCAGCGATAGTCGCTTCAACGTACAATTGGCCACTCTGAGTCAAGTAAGCCTTCTTACCAAAATACGGAGTCTCAAATAGAGTGGAAACTCCTTCACATGCAGTACCTGAAAGTATCGGGGAATCAGTTAAAGTAAATCCATTATCATCCATAAAGTCTCGGCACGCTTTTATCACTTCTGCTCTTACTTTCATTATCGCGATTTGTCTAGGACTCCTCAACCATAAATGTCTCCAATCCATCAAGAATTCAATCCCATGTTCTTTCTTGCCTATAGGGAATTCCCGCGCTAGTTGAACAATCTCTAAATCCTTAATCCTGATTTCATATCCACCAGGTGCTCTAGAATCCTTTTGAGCAGTTCCTTTCAATATGATAGAAGATTCTTGAGTTAATTTGTCAGTATCATCAAAAACTTTCTTGTCAACTTTATCTTTGTGGACTGTGGATTGAATCATCCCAGTTCCATCCCTTATCATGAGAAATTGTATTCCACCGCTGGATCTTTTTGTTATTAACCATCCTTTGATTTCAACTTCTTTCCCATCGGCTTTACCGTCTAGAATATCACTTATTGTGAACATTCAAAACGCCTCTTTTAATTTTAATAGGAATATTGAACTTATAAACTCTAAATAAAACTCAAGGAATTCAAACCAGATTAAAACATTCACCGTGCACTTTCAGCACCTACGATATTTTTTGAGATTATGATATTTAAATTTATCTTATGGCGATATCACTCCAGGAACTTTGGGAAATGGTGTTGCTTCCCAGATTTTATCTAACCCGCATACCCATCTTGTCAGGCGTTCTACACCGATCCCAAAACCAGCTGATCGTGGGATGCCATGCTTGAGCATATCTAAGTACCGGATCCTCTCGAATGGTGGAATCGGTACTACGAAATCCCCGTTTAATCCCAACAAATGTCCGTTACAATTATTCCTAACTTCAGTACAAACATGGTATATCAACTCTTCAGCCAATGACATTGAATTTTCATAAGTAACAAACGCCTCTTCGATGTCTACTTGTCTGAATTCACTTAGGTGTCTACCAGTTTGCATCGTTTCAATAGGTTCTATCCTTATGTTCGGCATACAGAGAATATTTTTCCCAATAAAGGGAAAGATGTTGATGATATTGGAAAATTCGTTGTTGACAGATTAAGAACTGTAGAGGGTATCGACAAAACTTTAACTACTGTTGTGTTTAATACTGTAAAAGAGAGTTTTGATATTAGTTTTTAATCAACCACATCTCTTAAGCGCACGCAATATACTTTTGTGGGTTTCTTCTAAAGTCTGAACTGCGGTATTAAGTTTTATGCAGGGTATTCTTGAGAATATCAACGAGAAATAGTATTCTTGCATTTTATGGTCCATGTCTTCCGGATAAGGATAAGGGTTGTACCAAGTCTCTGATCCCATCTTACCCCACATTTCTTTTGGGCCAGCTCCAGGTCGTATCATTAGTTCCCCTTTTCTAAGAATCTCGATTGCTTCATCTTGTTTAAGAATTTCTTCAGCAGAGTTCCCCGGCACCCTTTCCAAAAGCACGATCAAACTCAACCTGGTTTTGTCAACTATTTTTTCTGGACCTAATAATTTCTCTCTCGGAACCATTACCCTTGAGTTACCAAAAGCATAGTAGCACCATTTCTTTCCTTCATCAAAAACGCATTTTCTGACATGGTTTTTACATTCTTCTTGACAAATTGGGTTTTCACAATCCTCTTTTCTTATCGTGATATTTTCGCATTTGCATTCGTCAAATATAGGACGCAACCAAGGAAAATCTTTTTCATTTTCAGTGCGCATGTAAAGGCTTTTCTCTGGTTGAGTTACAGTTAAAATCGGTTTTGGGTTACCTTCTGAAAAATTAACGTATGCCCAATCATCACCAATTATTCTTCCTTCAGGACGCAAGAAGAGTTTAAAGGATTGAGTTGTCTTGCCAGTTCCCGTAGGTGCGATTATAATTATTCCTTTTCCATCGACATCCGCACACGCTCCATGTATCGAATGTGTGTTATACTCTTCAGACAATATCACAGAAGAGGGCCCTAATGCACCACGACTTTTACATTGACCGTAGTAATCGAAGTTTATGAAAATCGAAGTACGCCTTTCTTTACAATAGTATATAGTCGGTTCTTCCCCTTCAACTTTATCTATAGAATATAGAAATACACGTGGGGGTGTGCTTTCAGAAAGCCACCAATTTTCACACCAGAAATCAAATTGGTGTAGATTATTGGTTATGAATTCAACTCCAATTCCGTTTAAGTTCGCCTTTGCTCTTCTAAAACCTTCTTTGGGTTTTTCTTTGACCAAATCATTCAAAAGTTCATCCAGTTTACTTTCATTTATTATCTTGGTGTTCTTTACTCTTGCTTTTTCTCTAGTTATGTAGTTGTCAAACAAAAAATTCACCAAATTCCTTCTTATTCTTAGTTTGACATAGAGATATTATTTTTTTATAAAATAGAACTTTTTGTTAAATTCAAATGTAAAAATATGACAAAAGGTTAAAAAATAAATACTAGTAAAGCCAATAATTTTACATTATGACCCGAGAGAAAGATCGCCTTCTTTTGACAGAATTAATGAAGGATAGCAGACAGAAAATAATAAAATTAGCAAAAAACTGCCACATGACACGACAGAGTGTTTATTCTAAAATCAACGAATACAGAAGAAGGGGGATAAAATTTTCGATCGACGTTAACCCAGAAGATTTGGAAATGAAATTAAAAGTTTATATTTTAATCGTGGCAGAACCACAATCTAAGTTTAGAGAAGAAGCAGATAATGTATTAAGAACTTTCAAGGAAGTTTCTCAAGTCCATCACATCCTGGGAAGGTTCGATATAATAGTTGAAGCTATTCTCAGGAATAGAGAAGAACTAACAAAATTATTAAAAAAGATACAGAGTCTACCAGCAGTGAAAAAGACTGAAACCTTCATAGTATATGAAACAGTAAAACTCAACCCTAAGGAACCTTTAATAGAGGGGTTATCAAAAACTTCTGATTCTACAGAGGAAAATTTTTAATTTCCATAGGAAATCCACAGGAAATAAAGGTATCTCCACGAGAAACTTCAAAAGAAATATAGGTTTTTTACTATAATAAATTGATTTAAATATAACTAAATAAAATTATAATTGGACTTAATTCTGACCTATTTCCTGTACTGTAAGTTGGACCTAATTATCAAGTTCGATTACGAACGCCTATTCCTATAAAATAAATTGGAGTCGATGATTTAAAACAAATTCGACGGAAGAAAATATATTTTTTAAGTAATAGGAGGATAGGAAAATGAAATCGATAATTCAAAATGCGTTACAAAGAACTTTCGGTAATGAGACCAATTCAGGAGATCCGATTGACAGATTCAGATTACAATCCACTTCTGGCGCGATAAATACAAACGTAGATTATTTTAAACAAGCTGAACAAGAATTCGGCTTTGCAGTTAAAAAAGCAAGAATTGTGGTATTCGGTTGTGGTGGTGCAGGTCAAAACACAGTCACAAGATTAACAGAGATGGGAGTTGAAGGTGCTGCTACTGTTTCTATAAACACTGATGCAAAACACCTTACAGTTGGGAAAGCTAATAAAAAAATCCTACTCGGTAAAGATATAACGAAGGGATTAGGAGCTGGTGGTTACCCAGAAATCGGTAAAAAAGCAGCGGAAGAGGCAAGAAACGAGATTAAAGAAGCGATGGAATGTGCTGATCTAGTTTTTGTATGCGCGGGTGAAGGTGGTGGTACTGGTACAGGTTCTGCCCCTGTCGTAGCAGAAATTGCTAAAGCAATGAATGCTATCGCGATAGGAGTAGTAACGATGCCATTCAAGATAGAAGGAGCGAGGATTGCAAAGGCTGAAGAGGGATTGGCAAGGTTGAGACAAGTTACAGATACTGTCATCGTCATAGAGAATGATAGGTTGTTGAAATATGCAGGTGACTTCCCGTTGCAACAGGCATTCGGAGTCGCAGATGAACTGATCGCAAGCATGGTGAAGGGGATAACAGAGACGATAACGCTACCATCGCTAGTTAACGTAGACTATGCAGACGTGAGAACGATCATGCACGCTGGTGGTGTGGCTGCTCTTGGTATTGGTGAGAGCAACAGTTCAGACAGAGCGATGGACGCTGTTACTAAAGCTTTGAACAACCCCTTACTCGACGTAGATTACACTGGTGCAAAGGGAGCTTTGATACACATAACTGGTGGCAACGACTTGAAACTAGATGAAGTAAACAAAATCGGAGAGACTGTTTCGCAGTATTTGGATCCGTCAGCACAAGTAATCTGGGGAGCAAGAATTCTACCAGAGTTTGGTGGACAAATTCAAGTTATAACAATCATAACCGGAGTTCAATCGCCGTATATACTTGGCCCTGTGTCTTATGAAAAACCCATAATAAGAGAGATGAGTCAAACCCTCGGGATTGACATCATCAGGTAATGCTTAAGGGATGAACACCCCCTCCCTTTTTCTTTTTTTTAGCGGGAAAAAGAGGTGAAAATTTAGTGAAAACTGAAGATGTAATATTCAACCTGATCAAGAAAGAAAACGAGAAAAGTGGGATGGTTTATGAAGCAAGGTTAGTGAAGATGGCGACCTTGTTGAACATCCACCCTGATACGTTCGAGAGAGTCAAGGAAAGGTTGATAGAGAGTGGAAAAATAGAGAAAGAAGGTATGAAAATCTTCCTTCTCTAGACCCCTTTTTTCTTTTTTTATTTTCAAAGTTAATTCTGGAAAAATGTGTATTTTTATTATAGAAATCCTTATATACCACTATTGAATAGTAAAACATATGGAATTATCTAGAGAAATTGTAGAAAAAATTGAAAAATTACCCATAGAGTTATACGAAAAACAGAACATAATACTTGTCAAAACGGGTTTGAAACCTGCTGCTGATCTTATGGATAGAGCATTCGCTATTAGACTTTCTAAACATGGTCATTTTGAAATTCCTCTTCCATATTTGGATGGTGTTTATAGGATTCCAACACAAATTCCCAAAAGTGTTATTGAAGTATTAGAGGGATTGAAACTTCCATATACACCTCCCGAATTTATTATATCTCTTGTACCCCCAAACTCAATTATTTACGATGAAAATGCGAGAGAAGAACTCTATGAGATTGATTATGCTTCTTCGACAGAAAATCTACAAAAATTAATTGAAGCTTTAAAAATAACTGTTGAGAAAGAGAGGAATAGAAAATTTGGAGATGCCTTAGGGGTTCCCAAAACAAATATAGATTATTTCGTTGGTGATAGGGTTATAGAAGAAGGCACTGTTCCAGTTAAACTATCTGAAGAACAAAAAATGTTATTAAACTTTACAAATATTAACTATGTTACTGAACTTAGGGACCCTTTAACAGTAGAAGAATCCCTGAAACTCGGAGAGAAATATTCATCTGTTCTTCGTGAAGTGGCCCCGAATTTATATGAAAAAATGATTTCTAAATTTAGACAAAATCTTATGTCACAGCTATAGCCGCCTCACCAGCATGCCATGAGTATCTAGGTCTCATCTGAGCTGAATAAATTCTTTCAGAATTGTCATCTAGAATTATTGCAGAACCATTCCACCTTGGTAAAGAATCGATAGTTTTCCATATATCTTCTTCAAGGTAAGTCTGCATCACTGCATGCAAAGCATCCAAATCGTTCTTTGAAGTCAACCTGTGGGATATGACTATGTCACACTGAGAGATAACCTCTTGATGAATTTTGTTTGGCATTTGAGTCATTGGAACGAATGATATTCCAGGTTCTCTTCCTTGCTTGACTATATTTAATAATGGATTAGAAGAAACTGTAGTTGTATCAGAAGGAATGAACTGATGCGCCTCATCTATCATCAACCAAACCATTGGTTTCCTCTCTTTCAATTTTATTTCACCCATCTTTGCCAGTTCTTCTTGTTTCCTTGCTATTACCCTCTGATTGTATATTTCTCTGGCGATTAAAGCGACTAACAAGTTACGAACTGACCATGCTTCTGTAGCTCTCAAACGAGAAACATCAAAAACGTTTATCATGCCTGGTTTCATTATCTCTTCTATCTTTATACCTTCTTCACCGAACACGCCCCAACTATCTGCGACAGTGAGCATGTTATCTAAAGCAGACTTTGTCCTAGTATCCATCGTCCTGTCATCCCTAATATCAGAAATCAAATCATTAATCTGGAATTTTTCTTGTCTATCTCTGAGTTTGTTAACGACTCTTTGAAGACCTAAAGCTATAGGATGAGTCATGGGTAGGTTGAAAGCGAGAGTCCAATCTTCAGCAGTGAATTCATAAGGCGGAATGGAAATTCCGAAATCAATTGGTATTTCAGCTTTCTCGTATTCTTTTTTCTGTTTGAACGGAACGTATGTCTTTACTTTATCTCCCAAACCTATTGGTTTTAGTCCCCATTTATCCAACTCTATGATTTGTTGCTCGTTAGGAAGTTTCATAGACCAGTATATGCCCATCGTATCGATTACAACCGCTGACAAGTTTTTTCTGAATTGCTCTGGTAATAAAGCCATCTCTTCCATGATAATTCCAGCAGAGTATGATTTTCCAGAACCACGTTTTCCACAAATCAAAATTACGTGGGGTCTTAGAAAATCAAGAACAATCTTATTTGTTACATGAGTTTCTTCTCCTTTTCCGACTATGTGCTTTCCTATGTAACCTGTGCATTTTATTCCATATTCTTCTAGGTCTTCTTTTCTCCTGCCAACGACGATTTCACGCATAAATAAAAGATTTGTTTTGGGTTAAAATATAGGTAACTTCTATCAGTAAGGAATTCAGATTAGATTTTTTATCAAAAAACAAAAAATATTTCTTTTAAATGAACCAAATATTAACTGGATAAAGATGGAATGCACTTGTGGAAATGTAGCAGAAAATACTGAAATAAAAATAAAAGTTTTCGATATAGTTATAGGTAAATATCCTGGCTACAAGTGTTCTGAATGCGGGGAAGAGTGGATAGATGATGAAATTGCTGGAAGAATCGAGAGAGATACTAAAGAATTGAAATGGTTCGGACCAAAGAGAAATTAAACTTAATATATCAATTTTAGTAATGTTCTAAAACCTAAATAATTACATTCAAGATTTTAACTTGACAATTTAAAATTTATTTAACGACATAAAGGGGCAGTGGTCTAGCTTGGTTTAAGACACCAGCTTGGGGTGCTGGTAATCCCGTGTTCAAATCACGGCTGCCTCATTATTGTCTGTTTACTTCTTCAGCTGTCCTGTAGCCATCATACGCAAAAAGTAGAGATAAGACAAAACTATCGACTGATAAAAACAACCAAGCGATATAAGGCAAAGGAGTCATGATCATGATTGTCAGAAATACTGCGTTCCAAATGGCAAAACAGATACCAAACATAACTTTCTTACCGACGTAAATATAACCTAGTCCAGTCCAGAACAGATTCAAAAAAGCTGTAAGAAACGGGTTCTTTCTTTTTTTTGCAGATTCTTTTTTCATAATCTAGATTTATATTTCAAAGATAAAATATTTTAAGTTTAATCAAGAAAAACTAAAGGATGATATGAAATACGACGTTCAGATTATCACAACTTTAATCAGTCTGTTTCTTATATCCCAGATTTTCGGTCTTTACGTACTCTATAAAGATGCTCAAGTCCGGTTTGTTGATGGAAGAACGGAAGTTATACACGGTGAAACTGTAATCGGTCCAAGACCTGAGTTTCAAGGGCCAGAAGCTTTAATATGGGTTTTGAGTGCTGTGATGATTACTACTGGTATTGTCCTAGTTTTCATGAAGTTCGAAAAAATAAGTTGGATGAAAGCCATGTTCTTCTGGGCGACTTTCATGACAGTTTCGATTGCAATGGGTGTCTTCATATACCCCCTTCTGGCTTTCATAGTTGGATTCTTAGCAGCTATCGTCAAGATTTACAAACCAAACAGATACCTTCACAATATCATCGAGATGTTGTCCTACAGTGGATTGGTCTTGATTCTAGCTCCTTTATTCGATCTAGTGTGGGTCATTGCTCTATTGATTGTTATATCTGCCTACGATATATTTGCTGTATGGAGGAGTAAGCATATGGTCAAGATGGCTAAGTTCCAGATTAAAGGAAAATTTTTTACAGGATTGTACATTCCGCTTACCGGTGTGGGAAAGAAAGTAAAAAGTAAAGTTGTTAGTCGCGTAAAAGAAAAGAAAGTGAGGGTTAGAGAAGCGATAATGGGCGGTGGGGACGTTGCTTTTCCTATGTTGTTCTCTGGAGTAGTGATGGAATCCTTGATAAAATTTGGTCATTCAAGTAAAGAATTGGCATTTCTAAAAGCTTTAATAATTCCATTTGTTGTTGGTGTGGTTTTATTATTCCTTTTCATAAAAGGAAGGCAAGGTAAGTATTATCCTGGAATGCCATTCATAACTTTTGGTTGCTTAGTAGGTTATTTACTGGTTTTGATAATTTAGATGTAGAATCATTATAACACAATCTCATGGTATTGGAGGTTGTTTCTTTCGATAAACTGATAAACATCGTCTAAATCATCTAAATTGCCTACATAATCGTGACCATGAAAGTCAGATCCAACGACAACTTTAACATCATTACCCAATAACTCGTCTATCAATTTTTGGGAAAAATGTTGATAATAATCTTTCTCATTCCTTGTATTTCTCCCTGCTCCACGGCGTGTGCTAAACTCTGATTGACAAAGTTCAACAAAAATATCATTCTCTGCTAGTAGAGCTGCGATATCTTTCTCTCTTCCCCTATAATTGTTTTGCATATCATTATGTGCTAGACCGACCGGTACTTTCAATCTGTCCCTTACTTTAGTTATTTCAGAGATATCCCTGACACCAACCTCTCCCCAATACTCGAGTTCAGTATTAACATACTCAAAAAGAACATAATCGAACTTGTTCAAAACATCTAATGGAGTTTCAGAAGGATCTATACCATATTTTCCTGACGCATCTATTTCTATACCAATCCTTACATCTATCTTAGTTGAGGATGATTGAATTTTTCTAAGATATTCAAGGTACTGCAAAAGATTGCCTGTAATCTGATAGCCCTTCATTTTTTTTGTAAAAGCATGATCACTGATTCCCAATATTTTTAGACTTGTTTGTTCAGCGATTTCTACCAACTTTTCTGGTGGGAGTTTTCCATCTGAATAGTTAGTATGAGTATGAAGGTTATGTTTTCTCATTTAATCACTGTTTCTAAATAGAAAAATAAAACTTTTAAACCCAAAAATCAACCCTAACCAGATGGGTTTTTATTATTAAAAAAAGTAATAGGAGGAGGTAACACCCCCTCAGTTTAGAGTTATGGTGACCTATAATTCTTTTGTCTTGGGGTTTTATCTGGGTTTTGGAAGGGTAGAGTTGTGATGAATGTTAGAATCAGATAGATTTTTGTTCTATCACTTTAATTTATGTTTTTTCACAAAACCTTCTATAATTTCTTTCAAGTCAGGCTTTCCTATTTCTTCAATTCTGTATCTAACCCTAACAGAAAGTTTGTTTATCTTTATTAACTTGGCCAAATCAAACGGTGTCCCAACTAAAACTGCATCACACTTAGCCTTGTTAATCGTATCTTCCAGTTCTTTCATCTGTTCATCGTTATAACCCATCGCTGGCAAGACTTTACCCAAATTTGGGAAGTTCTTGTAAGTTTCTTTTATTGATCCAACGGCATACGACCTTGGGTCTACTAGCTCGCATCCTAGTTGTTTTGCTGCTATCACTCCTGCCCCGTAAGATGTACCACCATGTGTTAATGTCGGACCATCTTCAACGACTAGAACTTTCTTGCCTTTCACTTTCTCTGGGTCCTCTGTAGTCACTACTGAATTAGCTTCTATGATCATGGCTTTGGGGTTAATTTCTTTCATGTTCTTTCTCACGATTTCTACATTTTTTCTCTCTGCAGAGTTGACTTTATTTATGAGAATTATGTCTGCTATTCTTGCGTTGACCTCGCCTGGATGATAATTTATCTCATGACCGGGTCTTAATGGATCAGCAACGACTATCTGAAGATCTGGCACATAAAAAGAAATCTCGTTGTTTCCACCATCCCAAACGATGACATCAGCTTCCTTCTCAGCCTCTTTTAGAATAACTCCATAATCCACTCCCGTGTAAATGACAAAACCCCTTTCTACGTAAGCTTCGTATTCTTCCCTTTCTTCTATCGTACATTTATGTTCATCCAGATCATCGTATGTTGCCATCCTCATACAGGTCTGTTCAACTAAATCACCGTAAGGCATGGGTTCTCTCACAGCGACAAATTTAATTCCCATTTCATGAAGGATTTGACATACTTTTTGAGAAGTTTGACTCTTCCCACAACCAGTCCTGACAGCACAAACCGCTATTACCGGTTTTTTTGATTTTAACATTGCGTTTTTAACCCCAATTATCTTGAAATCGGCTCCGCTGGCTAACGCACGAGAGGCCAGATGCATCACGTAAACGTGAGAAAGGTCAGAATATGCTAAGACAACTTGATCAACGTTTTTCTCTTTTATGATTTTTTCCATATCTGTTTCCGAATAAATGGGTATGCCTTTAGGATACAATCTCCCTGCTAACTCTGAGGGGTATTTTCTTTCTCCAGTTTCTATAGTCCCGAGATTCTGTTCAGAGGTCATCGTAAAGCCAACGACATCACAATCTTCCTTATCCCTAAAAACAGTGTTAAAAATGTGAAAATCCATCCCAGCTGCCCCTAGGATTAAAACTTTCTTTCTCAAAAAAACACCTCAAAATATTTACTCAAACTATTATCAATCTTGAATTAGTTAAGATTTTCGGTCCTTTCTTAGTTAATAAAACATCATTCTCGAGTCTGCATCCACCTAGATTAGGAACATAGACTCCAGGCTCAATCGTAAATACCATATCTTCTTTCAATTTAATTTCTTTCCAATTTTTCAGTTCATCCTTATCCTTCGGTTTATTCGAGATTGATGGCAAATCATGTAATTCCAGCCCTAAACCATGACCTAACCCATGTTTAAATTCAAAACCATTTGTCTTCAGCAGGCTTTCGACTGACTCGTAAACCCTCCAGGTTGGCACACCAACTTTTAAGTTTTTAATAGCATTCTCATAAGCGTCTTGAACTGTTTGAATTATTTTTTGTTCTTTTTCAGAAATTTTACCTAGAACGAATGGTACGGTGACGTCAGAACAATAGCCTCTGTATCTGATACCGAAATCAATCAAACCCAAGCCTTTTCCTAATTTCTTGTTTAGAAAGGAGGGGTAAGGGTGAATGAGAGCTGACCTTTTACTAGATGTTAAAATTGTTGGGAAGGATAACTCGTCTGCATCTTTCCTAACCAATTCTTGTTCTAAGATTAAACCTAGTTCTTTGTCTGTGATTACTTCTGAGATGTTATCTTCGATGAATTCTATCCCATGATTCGTTATATTACATGCTTTTTCTATTATTTCAATTTCTTTCGGTTCTTTCACACTCCTAATATCTAAGATAATGTCACTCGTATCTTGAAACTTCAGGTTTTGGAACTTCCTGTAAAGTTTGTAAGGAAAAATATACTCTAGAATACCGACAGATTTAACCCTCTTCAACTTTTCTTTCAACACCTTTGTTAGACTGCGATCATAACTGGCTAGATTTATTATCTCGTCAGCTTCTGCTTCCTCCATAGCTTGATCGTAACTCAATGGAGAAACTATGAGCGTAATCTTCTTTTGAGTCACCAATAAACAACTAAAAGAGTAAAATCGGGTCTGTTGGAACCCTGTAAAATACTCGATGTTAACGTCGTCAATAGGTTCAGAAGTTAAAAATAAAGCCAAATCTATATTTTTTTCTCTTAAACTATCTCTGAATTGTTCGATTTTTTTCCTAGAAATTGGCCTCATAAGAATTATTTGGTTTAATAATAGATTAAATTTCAATCAAGCTTGGATTACTTCAAACATTGTGCTTCCAGTTCCTGATGCGTATCCTTCCTTAATTGCTATCGATGTTACATTAAAAATACCTGGAGTGGAACTTCCACCTATTTTCCATGAACATACGAAAACACCGCTAGAATTTGTGAGTCCAGTGCCACATTCTTTTATAAGATCTGATACATATTTTACGGTAACATTTACCATAGCATTTTCTATCGTATTTGACCCATCTGTAATTTCTGTGATTATCGTTTGATTGTTTCCCCTAACTATTGGATTTACTTTTACAATAACATTTAGGACGAGATCTCCTATAGGAATTGTTGTGGTTGATGTAGTTATAGATGTGGATGCAGATATTGAGGTTGTGATTGTGGTCGTGGCCGATGATTCAATAGAAGTTGTAGACGTGGAAGTTGAACTAGTCGTACTTGAAGAGGGTTGACATGAAGATTGCGTATATCCTTTTTCTTCTGCTTCTTCTGTACTGTTAAAGCAAACAAGATTCGTACGATTTATGCTTTTAGCATATGAACAAGAACAGTAATGATATTTGTCAGAGTTCTTACTCCCAACGAAATTTGTGCCGTAAGGGCAGCCCAATTCTTCACATTCAGGATCTCCTGGAAGAACTGTAGTAGTTGTAGTTTCAATAATAGATGTTGTTTCCTTTTTAGTAGTTTCTTTTATTGTTGTTTTAGTCGTGGATGTAGTTGCCTTAATCGAAGATGTCGTTTCTTCATTTTTTAGAGTGACTTCTGTTACCTTTGCAGTTTCATTGAGCCTTAAATATAAACCTAGGATTATGAATCCAGAAAAGATGAATATCAAAGAGATAAATATTAGTTTAGCTCTAATTACACCAAAAAAAGAGTTAAAAAACGTATTATAAACCCCCTTTTCATTTATATTATAATATAATGTAGAGTTTAAAAATAATTTTAGTTAAGTTTAAATCCTTTTTCTTTTAATCTCTTAAAGATGAATACGGAACACCTCCAGAATGATGTAAAAGTGGGAGAAGTAGAGAGTTTTCAACCTGTAGATCATACATTGGAGCCTCTACTGTATGAGAAAAGACAACTAACTTTTACTGTTGGAAATAATACATATACAGTTAATGCTTGGGTACCAAGTTCAACGATAAAAACTGAGCACAGAGGATTAATACCAGTAAACAAGTATTTGATTGACGTTTCAATGCATTCATCGAATCCGGATATGCATTTTGAGTTTCAATTAGACTTGAGGAATTTGAGTTTAACAACAAAAAGTTACCATGGGCCAGTGCCTTTTGATGCAAACGATCAAAAACCACCATACGGGACAAGACAAGAAATTTTATCTGGTTTAGGTAACTTTGCTCTTACGCATTTATACCCACTATTGGCTAATGTCACAGATAGAACTACTTACCAGCAACCTGAACATCCTCAAACCTGATATAAGGGCAAATACCAGGAAGTATAGTCCCACCAGAAGTAATCTCAGATTTATTCGAAATCCCAGATATTTTTTTAGCTAGTTCAAAGAAATCTCCTACTATTAAACCCCCTTTTATCGGTTCTTTTATTTCTCCTTTGTCGATGTAATAACCTGCCCTAATTTCGGAAGAAAATTTACCAGTCGTCGAATCAGGATGTAACCAACTGAACGTATCGACTATTATGCCATGGTCGACTTCTTCTACAAGTTTATCAAAGCTCTTATTTCCAGGTTTTATGTAAAAATTTGAGAATTGATTGCCGGGCATTCCAGAATACTTACCGTCGAACGTAAAGAAGGTCGTCCCTTGTCTGAAACCGTTACCAGTAGATTTTGTTTTATCTTTTATTGCGTAAAACTGGTCGTAAATGTAATTCTTGAAAATACCGTTTTTTATTAAGACATTTTTTCTTTGTGGCACGCCTTCATCATCAAAACCACTGGTCATTAAGCCATATGGATACAAACCATCGCTTATTATCGTTAAATTTTTTGTGGCAACTTCATCTCCGAGTTCAAGTTTAGACACTTTGTTCACTCTTGCAGAACCAGTTGCATGAGAACCTATTGTTGAACCTAGACCATCTAACACGGAGGTTGGAGAGAAAATGACAGTTGTTTTTTCTGTCTTCGGTTCTATTGCTCGAAGTTGATCCTTGGCAATCTTAACCCATTTGTCAATATTCGATATAGGCATATCTTTTATCCTTCTACTGTAAAAATGTGGCCAGAATTCGACCTTTTTGCCGTTTTTTTCAACAATTAACGAAAGTTCAATCATAAAACTGGTTTCTTCTCTGGTTGCGTCTAAACCTTCAGAATTTATTATTTCGATGTGACTGTCGTAAGCCCTAATTTTACCGAATGATACCAATGCATCTTTAGGAATAGAATTCAATATTTGATCTGCGTAATCCTTAACAGCGTCATCTCCTTTGTCTTTTATATCATTGTCAACTGTTTTCACTTTCTTGAAAGGTCTTTTGGTTGGAAAATTGAATTCTTCTTTTTTTGTCAGTTCTGAACTTTTTAACGCATTCTTTATCGTTTGTACTATAGCTGAACCAGTAAATATATTACTAGAACTGAAACCCAATCCTCTATTGTGAACACGTATGCCGCACCCGCCGTTAACTGTTTTGTCCACAAAGTTTACTTCATTTTTTTGTAGTTGTATTTCATTGACTTCTGTTCTCTGGAGATAGATTTCATATTCTTTCGTATTTTTTTTCAATTCTTTAATTATCAAATCTGTCATTAAATCAACCAAATTTTTTGAAAAAATCTTCAATCGGTTTACTCAAGGGTTTTAATTTTTTGAATTCTTCTGAGGTAATCCACTTATGTTCTGATACCTCATTGGAGTCAGGTTTTGGATCTCCAGAAATTATCTCACAATCAAAATAGAGAACGAATCTATGAATTTTAAACTCGTATCCAGTAGAACAATCTAAACCTTCGCCCCAACCAAGGAATTTATTGATTTTTATATTAATCCCTAGTTCCTCTTTTATTTCTCTCCTCAAAGCATTTTCTACTCTTTCATTCAGAGCTACTTTTCCGCCTGGAGTCTCCCATGTACCAACTTCGACGTTCTTTGCTCTTTTTATTGCTAAATATTTTCCATCCTTTTTTATGAATCCGTCAACGATTAGAATGGGTGCTTTTGGTGGTTTCATCTTATTACGTTTTGAATTTATCATTTTAAATTCTTGGACATTTTAATAATAATTTATTAGTGAACTCGTAATTTCAATCGACACCAAAAAAATACTGGAATTAGGATCAAATGTCGAGGATTTAAGTTTCAACGAGTATTTCCAAAGTATGGAATCGGAAGATATAGAAACGCTCAGATTTCTTTATGGCGAAGGCCTGTCAAAGGTTCTGCAGGCAGTAAAAGAACATTCTGAGGAATTTAGTAAACATTTGGATCTTAAGAAAGCAGAAGAGATTATCCCATTTTTATTCGCGTACATCATCAATGAATGTGGCGACTATGAATCAATAGAAATAGTTAAAGAATTTCTTGAAGGGGAGAAACAACCAGGAGTAGTTGCTTTAAAACTGGGTTTATCATCACAACAAGTTAATAGAGTCTTATACAAATGTGAATTGTTTAATCTCAGGCTTTCGCCTCGCGAGTTAAGTGGGATAGTTCGTTATATTAAATTTTCTCTAGATAAGGGGAAAACGCAAGCAAAGATTAGGGAATATATTAACGCTAAGCTAGAAAAGATTCGAGATTTTGAAAAAAAAGAAGGTCAGTTGATATACAGATGCCCATTGCCAAATTGTGGTTATAGTGTGTCTTTTGAAGATGCATTTGATATCAGATTTACATGTCAAAAGCATGGGGTTTTACTTAAAGAGGATAAAATAGTAGTTCCTGAATCCTATAAAAAAGGCAAATCAAGGTTACATGAGTTAATGCAATATCTTTAGGAAAATAATCAGCCAATTATTGCCTTTCTAACTCTCATGTAAGGCCCACCAGAACTAACAGCAACATAATCTTCATGTCCTTTTCCACAACCAGAACCCCTTATTTGAAAATCGTCAGTAACAGCATCAACATTGCTCAAAAATTCCAAGACTTTTCCAGAAATACCTACACCTTTGTATAACTGTCCTAATTCTCCGTTCTTTATTTCTCTTGCTTTCTGAGTTACTATCTGTAAGTTTCCACCTAAAGGATCCTCCATACCAGTTGAAGCTTCGATAAGGTAGAAACCTTCTTTCGTATCTTCTATTAATTCATCGTGTTTCCATTTTCCTGGTTCAATGTAAGTATTGCTCATCCTCACAAAAACTTTTCTCGAAAAATCTTGTGCTCTTGCATTCCCAGTGACATCAGAATTCATGAACGCTGCTGATTGTCTGTCATGTAAGAAATTAACTAGTACGCCATTCTTGACTATGGTCGTATCACTCGAGGGAATGCCCTCATCATCAAAGATGAAATAGCCTCTCTCACCTTTCAAAGAACTGTTATCATGTAAATTTATCAAACCAGAAACGATTTTCTTGTCTTTTAACTCTGCTAAATAAGACCTATCCCTCAAGACTTGGTCTGCTTCACAACCATGTCCAAAACTTTCATGTGCGATGACCCCTGTAATATCTGGGTCAACGACTATGTCATGCCTACCGCCTTTTACTAATTTTGCTTTTAGCAGTTCTACAGCCTGATTAGAAACTCTTTGAGTTTTTTCATCTGTATCTATAGATTTGAAAAGTTCATAACCACCTTGTTTTGATATTATGTAGTAATCCTCATCGATTCTTTTTCCTTCCCTTGCTACTGCAACGATAATAAACCTGAAGAAGGGTAAAATTTGTCTTAGGACTGAGCCTTCTGTATTCATAAAAATTATTTCGCTTCTGGCATGACCTAAACCAACAGATGCATTAACTATTTTCCTTCTTTCCATTATTTTTTTGAAAATTTCTCTCACAGTTTTCATTTTTTCTTCCAGGCTGATGTTTTCCGGGTTTTCTTTGACTTTTACTTCCTCATCAGTTTCCCAAGGGTTTCTGATTACAAGTTTAGATGGTTTTCTGCCGATTCTTCTCACTAATTTTTCCGTTTCAGAAAGTATCTTTTGCTCGTCTATTTCATTGAAACCAAGATAATGCCATTTGTTATCTGAAAAAGCACGGATACATAAACCGACTGAAGAGGCAGTGTTTATATTCTCTTCACTCTTGTTCTTGCCAATTCCAACTGAAGAATCAGAATCGAACCTTACATCCCCATAATAAGTTTTCTCTAATATTCGAACGATTTTTTCCATGAAGTCTCTAGGATCATTCATAAATAGAATTTGTCTTACAATAGATAAAAACTATTCTACGAACTTTTTGTCTTGTCACGGTGTAAATCTATTCCGCCAGCATAAACATTCGTGTGTTTACCTTTCGTTAATTCGACCGGGAATCTCTGGGTGTTACTTTCTATAACCTTTTCTATTGCTTCTTTTGTGTTAACACCAACTCTATTAGCTAACATGAAAGTGAACCACAACAAATCCCCTATCATGTTCTCCACTTTGTCAAAATTCTCTTTTATAGTTCTGTCAACCACTTCTTTACTGGCCACCCATTTCACTATATTCCTGACTTCCCCAACCTCTTCCACTATGCCTAACAAATAGTCTTTTGGATCATCGTATGCTCCTCTCCATTCTCTCTCTTCTGCGAATATTTTTATTCTATCCTGTATTTTTTCCATGTCACTGTTCAGTCTCAGAAGGAGGAATTCTCTCGAACCTACTTTTATTTTTTGAATCTCATCACTCGATTTTTCGAGAGGCATAAATCCATAATAAATTCTATACTATTTAGACTTTTTGTTAACAATTAACTTTATTTAAATATTTTACTTACTATTATTATCATATTCAAGGAAGGTATTCATGAAAATCTTGATATCGCCTATAGGAATTTATGTCAATAGAGTAATGAAAGGCATAGCAAATATAAAACCAGATGTTATTTACTTGTGCACGATGGAGCATGTTAAAGGGGTAAAAGATGGTTTTCATAGTGAATTGTATGGTAAATGGGAAGCCGTGACTGAAAAATACGCGAAGAAAATCATGAAAAATTTGAAAGTGTTCTATGACGATGAAAAAATTCGAATACTTCGAGTTAACATCGATGATTACCTATCAGCATTCAAAGATCTGTTCAAGTTAATATTGTCGTTTGACCCGAGCACAGAAGTTTTTATCGACACCACTTCAACAACGCATGATTTTAAAATAGCATCAATAACTCTGTCCATCTATCTTAAGAATGTGAAATGTATTTACACGCCTGCGTTTAAACCACTCTTCCCCGAAGAATACAAGAAAGATAGCATCGATGATAGGGGATTGGTCACAAAGATCATCTCTACCCCTAAGATAGATTTCTCAGAACTCCAAACCGGTATATTAAAAGATATACTGATAACGATGAACTCCCGTTTCAACGGTGAAGTTCCTTCAGTCACTGATCTTTTGATGCAGTTGGGTATACCAAACGATAAGGGAAATATGATAAAGATGACGAAACTTCTTAAAAAACTCGAAAATTATGGATGCGTCACAACCAAAAAAGAGGGAAGAATAAAAAAAATTAACTTAACAGTGATAGGGAGTTCACTCTCAGAAATTTTAAAGAATGTTTAATTCTCCGATACACTCCCGCTGTAGTTGTTGTGACTGATAAAAAATTAACACCAATCAGTTAGGTTTTTATCTTTAATTCTTAATTTGAAGACTGTGAAATAATGATCAATAAAGAAGATTGTCTTATCCTATTGGAGAAACATTTAGGCGAAGAGAAAAGAATTATCGATCATTCTAAAACCGTTAATAAAGTTGCTCTCCATATAGCATGGGAATTGAATAATGCTGGCATACCTATCGATATAGCTCTTGTCGACGGCGGATCTTTACTTCATGATATAGGAAAAATCAGAGAAATAAAATCGTCTAATTCTCTATCTCATGCAGAGGAAGGATATAAAATATTGATGGATGAGGAACTTGAAGATTTTGCTAATATTGTTCGAAAACATCTATTCTATTCTTTTCGAAACCCAATGCTAAGACCTAGAAATTGGGAGGAAAAGATTCTTTTCTATGCCGATATGTTAGTCAAGGAGGGGGATGCGGAAGGGGGAAAAAAGTATAGGTTAGTACCTTTCACAGAAAGATTGGATTATCTGAGGAAAGTATATGGAAAAAACAAAGAAATACTTGAAGCAATTGATGAATCAGAAAACCTTCTCTATGCAATTGAAACTCAACTAATTGAAAGGATTGGCGATGGTTACACAAAAAAATTAGAGGAAGAAGTAAATTTAGTCTAATTCAGATAGGTTTTTGTTAATTAATTGCCAATTTATAGAATATATTTCATAGAGCCCTGGTAGTTCAGTTTGGATAGAATAGCGCCCCCCTAACTATGACGACGAGATGTTTATTGAATGCTAAGCATGATGATATGCATGCACCTCTCGGAGGACAGGCGAAGGTCGTGGGTTCAAATCCCACCCAGGGCGTTAGAAAAGTAGTTAAAAATAGTGGGGTTATAAATAATTTACATTCCATCAGTAATTCATGGATAACAATTCTCTAATCAAAAAATTCAATGAGTTTCAAAAGGCAAATGCTATAAGCCCAAAAAGGATTCTGAAATATAATTACACATTAAACAAGATGGCTAAAATATTGAACAAACCTTATCCAAAGGCGACAAAGGATGATATAATAAAAGTAGTTGCATGGGTTGAAGAACGACCATTTACTGCATGGACAAAGCATGATTATAAGATTTGCTTAAAGCGTTTTTACAAATGGTTGAATGGCGATGAAGATTTTCCCGATACTGTCAGATGGATCAAGTCAACAGTCAAGAAGAATGATGAAAGACTGCCAGATGATTTGCTGACTGAAGAAGAAGTTGATGCTTTGGTCAATGCATCTACGAAGACCAGGGATAAGGCATTAGTCAGATGCTTGTATGAATCTGGATGCAGAATCCACGAACTGCTTAATCTTCAAATCAAACAAATAACTTTTGATGAATATTCTCCCATCATTACCATTCATGGCAAGACAGGAGCAAGAAGATTAAGACTGATAGACAAACAGGGGTTGTTAAAGGCATGGTTACAATCACATCCATTCAAGGATAATCCCGATGCTTATGTCTGGATTTCGATGGCTGTCAATAAGACAAATAAGCCATTGGAATACCATGCCATCGTCAAGATATTGAGGGAATTAGCTAAAAGGTGTGGATTAAAGAAAAAGGTGAATCCGCATAACTTTCGTCATTCTCGCGCAACACATTTGGCAATAAAATTAACAGAAGCACAGATGAAACAGATGTTCGGTTGGACACAATCTTCTGACATGGCATCCGTATATGTCCACTTAAGTGGTCGTGATCTGGATGAACCATTATTGAAGATGTCGGGGTTGCTGGCTAAAAAAGATGCTAAAAAACAAAAACTTGGTGAATTGCTTAAAGAGGAAATATTATCCGATCCCGAATCTGCAAAACTATTCGATAAAATATTAGATAGGTTGGATGATAAAGGAAAATTGAAACAATTGGAATAATTATGCCTGTGTATTGTAAAATGGGAAAATTCGGGAAAAATAGCCAAAATAAAAACCGCAACCTTTTGTGTTAAAAATTGGCAAGAAATTGATTTTTGATAAAACTTCTATTTAATAGGAATAGAAATAAACCCAAAACCCAGATACCTAAGAGCCTAATAAACCAAATTAAAATGGCACTTTCCAATCATATGCAATTTGAACTGTTTTTTAATGGTTTTAGCCCGTTTTTAATAAAACCAAAAATATTTATTCCGTCAAAGTTGATGCATGGAAAAAGATTTCTTCGATATTGTTTTAGAAAAGGTGGAGGGAAGATTAAAGGATGTTAAGCCAAGAGATGATAAACCGATTTCTGAATAAGTTTGTTTGGATCATGTATAAGGATTCAAATGAATCGGTTAGTGCTAAAGGAACTATAACGGATGTTACTTTAACTGAAATCGCTTTAGAAACTGAATTCAATGTCATTTTAATCCCTCTAACGGCGATAGAAAAGGTCAAGATTTCTAAGACGGAGCTGTGATTTTCTTATGGTTAAATTAAAGATGGATTTATCGCAGGGCATTGTCAGTCTATCGGGCATCAGGGAATTGGCAAAACTGAAAAAGGAGGGCATGAACATCGATGGCATCGATTGGAAACCCATGATCGAGAACTATCTTTACTGCAAAGCAGAGAGCATAGCGAAAACCAAACAGAGATTGCAGGAACTGGAAAGTGATTTTTCAGAGGCATTAAAAATCAAAGAGGCTTTAGAAAATGGCAAAGACTGTTAAAGTTGTTCTTGATGGCATAAAGGAACTGCCAAAGATAGAAGTTGTAAGAGAAGATCCAAACAAAACAAAAATGGAACAGATTTTATTGAAAGAAAAACCACAATTTCAATCGTTAGGCAAAGGGATAAACAACGGAATATTTTATTTTGGGATGAAGATTAATGAAGATGATAAATTCTATGATGCCGTAGTTACAAGCGACCATAAAATCTATGTCAATTGGCGACATTCAAACGAGATAAAGGCAAGTTTTGGGTTGAATTATAGATTTCCTTTATACGACAGCGTTTTAGACAGTATGTGGTCAAGGACGGGCAAATTCGGTATTCTAAAATGGTATAAGAATGAAGTTCCAGCTGTGACAGTAAAAGAAGTTTTTGAGGATGTTTTGGAATTGGAAAAATGGAAAGTATGGTATCCTAGCGAGATTGAATACAAAAAACACGCATTGGACATTATAGCAAGTTATTTTGATCCGTTGTTTGAATGTCATGGGCGGATTATAATTTATGGTGAAAGTGGTTGGGGAAAGACAAGGCAAACAGATGTTTATGACTTGTTAGCATTTAACCCGAGCAAGAGTTTGGATTTTTCTGATTCTGGAATATTCAGGACGATTGAAAGCACTAAAGCCACTATCTTATGTGATAATTTTGACCAATTAGAAGATGATAAAAAACGAAGGATCACAAACTTGTTTCAAGGTGGTTACTCTGCAAGGCAAAAGACAGTCAGGTCAGAAAAGGGAACTATCGGCTTTAGACCGATCGGTTTTAACATCTATTCGCATATGGTTGTAAATGGCTTATCAGCATTAAACTATGTCAGCGAAAGCAGGGCTAACATAACCAGGATGTTAAAATCAGATGATCCCAAATATGCAAAATTAGAAGATAAAAATCCCATTTGGCAAGAAACGATGGATAAGCTTCATGTATGTGCATTACAGAACTTTGAATCGATTCAAAAGGTTTATAATGAATTGGTTGAAAAAAAGCTTGTTGATAGGGAACTTGAAAGAGCAATAGGTATTCTAACGATAGCTAAAGCTATCAGCAAAAAATTATATGCTGAGATGCTTGAATATTTTATAAAAGAAAATGATAGACGGAAAAAGCGAGATTTCAAGGACGAATGGCTTTATAATGCTTTGGAATATGTCATAGGATTATTTATTATCAATCAAAAAGATGGAGAAAAAGAGATTGCTATATCTTCAAAAATGATTGGCGAGGCAATAGGAAATCAGTTGTTTGATCCTGTGAGTAAATATTTTGATCGGAACGTAAATAAATTCAAAAGAACTATTGGGAAAATATTTTCTAATTGCCCTTTGCTTGAATCCAAAATTAAAGACGGTTACACGAATTACATTTTTAATCACGATAATCTGATAAAACTGTGTTCTATGAAAAATTATGATGATTTAATAGACTCACTTAATTCACTTAATTCACTTACTACACTTAAGCCACTTAACTCACTTTCAAGTGAGTCAAGTGAGTCAAGTGAGGAGAAACATAATAGGAATAGTTATGACAACGATTAACGATTTCGTAAAACCAAAGGATAAATTCAAACCACTTTACGATAGTAAAGGCATAAGGATTGAAACCGAAGAGGAAATAAAGAATTGGGAATCCATATGAACTATACCCTCCCCACCATCGTCAATGCCACGGGAATCGATTCCATACTCTATAGTAATAGATTGAATATATTGTTATTAGCCGTCAATGTCCTTATCCTATTATACTTCATCCTTAAGGTTCGTGGAATAGGGAACAGGATTAACGATCTGTTCAAGGCAAATGGGGATAATGCCATAATACAATTGGATTCGTATCATAAGCAATTGGAAAACAACCTTAATGATTATGCGAACAAACAGCTCGAACCATTGAACAATGTTATTTCCAATGGCAACAATACAATCAGACAATTAAAGGACATTGATAATAGGGTAATGGATACCGTCAATGCAAGGTTAAACGATTATTCCAAGCAATTAGATGGCAAGGCAAAGGATTTCGATGATAAGGTCAAACAAGCCAATGATGACATCGGCAGATCGATAGATGCTGAAATAGTGTATAGTGGCATAAAGGATTTCACCAGCAAGATAAACGAACACAACCGCAACCTGCAAGTCATTATGGATTATGTGGACATAATACCCGAATACCAAAATGAAATGAAACAAATGATACTTGCCTCTATAAAACTTATGCTGGATAAGATGGAACTATCCAAAAGGGCAAGAAAGGAATTAGCCGATGAAATAATTCAATTGGGAATAAAATTGACTCAAACAAGTGGACAAGACTACAAGGACAAATTGGCAAGACTGACCGAACTAAAAGACAAGTTAAAGCGATGGTAGATGACAAAGCCATTCGTATGCTTTTGGTGTGGCAGAATAATAAAGGACGGGATATATTGTGCGGAATGCAAGGACAAGAAAATAGTGTATGAATTTACAGAAGTGGTTGAATGACACCAATGTTCGAGATAATAATCAATGCCATCTTTACGGGAATAGGCGTGACTATCGGAACATATATAGCGAATAGGTTGCTGATTAAAAAGCTGGATACGATGATCGAAAGGTTAAAGACCAACAACAGGAAGTGATGCGATGACAAGCACAAGGACAGAATACAGAAACAAGCGTATAGAATTGATCAAGGAGAACATCCTTTTATTGTGCGATATGCTTACGATGAACAAGCAAGACTTGGAACGAATACCATTGGTTAATTTTAAGAAGTTGAGTAAATTGCTGAAACGGGAGGACAAAAAGACCTATATATTCCAACAAGGTTTTTAAGTTCTTAGTAAAAAACGACTGTTTTATAGCAAATGATCTGTATCACTTGCCAAAGAAATCAGAAAGAATCGATTTTAAGAATATTAAAAAAAATATAAGAACATATGAAGAGATCAGAAAAAATTGAAAGAACACCAACACCCTATGAAGTTGCCAGAGATTATCTTCAAATTGGCACGAACATACTTCTAACAAAATCTTTTATACACAAATTGGTTTTAAATAATAAATCCCTATAAAGTTCACTAAAATTATATTACCCACCCAGGGCGTAAAACAAAAATTAATTAGAGCGGGGGTTCAATTTTTCAAAAAATAAAAGAAGTGATTAACACCAAATTTTTTGTGTTATAGAATTGCTTGGGGAGATGATTAAAATTAAATTTTGTTGGCCTGTATTACCAGGCAAATCAGTTCTTATTGAAACTCCTCGTGGATCTATGTCCTCATGCCAATTGCCCATATCTTTATTGTTAACAAGAATTCTAACCTCACTCGAAGATATTTTATCTGTCCCTTCATTCGTAATTACTAACAATATGTGAGTAGAATTGCATGAAGTCTGCAAAATTGATATGATTTTTGCTGTTTTTTGTGTCATCATTCCCGCAATGTACACATAAGCAGTCCCTGTTATACCAATCGTTATCATCAACAGAAGAATGACTGATATTATTTCGGCAACCCCCCTCATTCTTTAGTCACTTTATATAATCTTTTTACAATTTGACGCTATAAATACAGGCTAAAAAATCTATTATTCGATCTTTCTATTTTCATCTCAACTTTGGTCTATCAAAATTCTTTAAAAAACATGTGTTGAATTAATGTTGGGTGTTCATCCGTGTTGTGTAAATACTGCAATAGCCATATGAGTTACAGGTTTGTTCACGGTCTAACATCTACTGGGATATGTTTAATGTGCGGGCATGTAAGCAATAAAAATAGAATTTTCAGAGTCTTCTTTTAAACTTTCCCCTAATCTAGAAATAAGTTTATAAATTAATTCCCTCATAATGAACTATCGCGTGATATAGTGATAAAATCAAGAAATAAGAGTTATCATTACAGACAAAAACAATCGTCTTCAGCGAGAAAGATTGGTATTCTGATATCTTACATTTTGATATTTTTCGTAGGTTATTTAGTGGCTTATGAAACTATTCCAACTTCTCAGAAATCAATTCAGGTCTTAGTTCCATTAGCTACTGAATACTCTTCTGCAAGCGCAAACATTCTAGCGGTAAAGAGCGATGAGAGTATGGGCGTGATGGGTAATGTTTTAGTTGAAATCGTTACAGGCAAGGACAGAGTTCTAATGAACACTAACCCTTTCTTAGAGCCTGACACCCAATACTCAGCAGAGACAGCAGTTAAAGTCGCAGAAACTGTCACAGGAAAGAGTTTGGACGATAAAGATGTTATTGTATCTTTCAACATTACTGGTCAGGTTTTAGGTGGCCCTTCTGCTGGAGCTGCTATGACCATTGCTACTATCGGAGCTATAGAAGGGAAAGAAGTCAAGAAAGATGTTGCGATAACAGGAACTATTGAATCAACTGGGAAAATAGGGCCTATAGGAGGTGTTTTGGAGAAGGCGGAAGCAGCAGCAAGCAATGGAGTCAAACTCTTTTTAGTCCCAAAAGGAGAACTTTACTTAACGTATTATGAAAGAGAAGTGAAGCAGGAGAGAATAGGAAAATACATTATTCAGAGATACAGGTACGTTCCAAAAACGATAGATGTGAACAATTACACGATGACCGAATGGGACATGGAAACAAAAGAAGTTTCAACGATTAACGACGCAGTCAAATATATGTTAGCATAATTTTTATTCAGAAACTTTGAGCAAAGAATCTATCAAACAATTAATCTTTTAACAAAAACAACCAACTTTCGAGTGTTCCATCGAAGAATTTTCCCATTAATCCCTCAAAACCTATGTCCTCATATTTTGGTTTTAAATTTTCAAGAATCAATTTATGCAATTCCTCAGGAGTCTTAAAATGTCCTTTGTAGATTGGGTGCAGAGCAGGATCTCTAAAAATTACGCAGTCGGGTATAATTCTTTCGATTTCGGAACATACTTTACTCAGTTTAACTTCGTTTGAATCGTAAAAAGATTTTGGATCAAACGATTCTGCCCTACTATCTGCACTTAGGATAAAACGTAATGTATCGTTATACAGGAGTATATTGGCCCCGCCTGATTGTAGTGGCAATTGTTCTGCTAATCCTCGTCTATATTCAGCTCCAGGATGATGAATGATGTCGGGGTCTATTACTATTATTTTATATCTTTCTTCACCTATGCCCTCTGCTAAAGCAAAGGCAATCGGTGTTTTGTTACAAACGCCCACTTGTGCTATGTAGATTGTTCCAGGTAGATATCTTCCGACGGCATGACCTATAGAACGATATATACTACTAAGACTTGTAGACCGTAGTCTAGAAAATTCTTCCTTGATAAGTTCTTGTAAATTTCCCATTCTGGTAGCCTGGATGATTAAAATAAGAGAATATAGAAAAGAAAGTTATTTATCCTTTATGAAAAGCTTTCCTCTCCTCGGTAATAAGGCTTTCTTCATCTTTTATCAAGTCGCCCATCAATCTTCATCGGATTTGAGGCTTTGATCTTTAATTCTATTTTTTGATAAAACTATAAATAAAAAAATTAGTTTTGTTAAAATTACGTTGTTAAAGGAAACATTAAAAAACAACGAGATAAAACAACGATGTCGCATACAATAATGCAACGGTTCCTATCAAGTTTACGAATACGTCCAGAGAAGGGCCAGCAGCATCTTTCAAAGGATCACCGACAGTATCGCCGACAACAGCAGCAGCATGAGTGGGCGTTCCCTTACCTCCAAGATTACCAGCCTCAATAAATTTTTTTGCATTATCCCATGCAGCACCGCCTATACACATAGTTAATGCAAGAGGAAGCATGGTAATAAGATTCCCTATAATTAAACCACCCATCGCTTCACGGCCAAGTAAAATGCCAATCAATAAAGGAACTATCACAGAGAGTAAGGCTGGAAGGAACATACCCCTCAATGCCGCTTTAGTGCTTATATCAATACATCTTGCATAGTTGGGAAGTTTTCCATTCTTAAATCTATGATTTTTTTTGAATTGTCTGCGTATCTCTTCAATCATCTTGTAGGCCGCCTTTCCAACAGCTTTGATTATCAAGGAACAGAACAAGAAAGATAACATTCCTCCAATTATCAGTCCAGTTATTACTGGAGGTTTAGTCACATCAATGGTTTGAATTTTTGCCGAAGCTATATACGCTGAAATCAAAGCTACTTGAGCCAATGCCGATGTGCCTATGGCATAGACTTTACAAACGGCCTTCGTAACATTACCAACAGAGTCTAACTTATCCATAATTTTATTTACTTTAGTGCTCAAACCAGCCATCTCAATCATACCATGTGCATTGTCAACAATCGGACCGTAAGAAGACATGGTAATGAAAGTGGCTGTTATAGATAGAAAACCGACTGCTAGTAGAGTAATACCATACAAACCGTCAAAATAATAAGCGACCATGATTGATGCTGAAAAAATGATTATAGGGATGGCCATACTTTCAAAGCTTATAGCATAACCCATTATCACGTTCGTGGCTGCACCTGTTCTTGAGGCATTTGCTATTTCCATTACAGGAGCTTTATCAGACGAGGTATAATATTCGGTCACGTATGCGAACAGGATAACTGTTACAATACCTGCTGCCGTAGCATAAAAAGCATTCAAACTATGAAATATTTCCCAAGAAACAAAAGCTGATGCAACAATAATCAATATAGCTGCTGCATACATACCTCTGTTTATGGCATGCCTGGCATCTGTATGGTTAATTCTAACGAAGAATGTCCCCACGAGAGATGCTAAAATACCGAATCCGAGAACCACTAAAGGGTAAGTTAAACCCTCGTTGCCATAGATTGTTATGCCGAGAATCATCGCAGCGACTAATGTACAAACATAAGACTGAAAAACATCTGACCCAGTACCTGCAACATCACCGACATTATCTCCGACTTGATCAGCGATAACTGCTGGGTTTCTAGGATCATCTTCAGGCAAATTCATCTCAACTTTACCGACTAAGTCAGCACCTACATCAGCGGCTTTGGTGAATATTCCTCCACCCACACGTGCAAACAAACCTATAAGGCTTGCTCCGAAACCTAAACCAACAAGTAAGAGTGGATCTCCAAACAATAAATAAAGACTACTAACTCCTAACAAACCCAAACCGGCTAATGACATGCCTATGACTGTACCGCCTTGAAAAGCAGTTGTGAGTGCTTCTTTAATACCATGTTTTGCTGATTCAGCCGTTCTCACATTAGTATGAATAGCGATAAGTACTCCGACATAAGCCGAGACTGCAGAGAAAACAGCACCTACAACAAAAGTTAAAGTGGTGAAAAAACCGAGAGTGAGATAAATAATTACTGTAAGAATTGCACCGAAGATTGAAACAGTGATGAATTGTCGGTTCAAAAAAGCTTTAGTGGATATTTTGATAGTGTTAGAAATTTCAATTATTCGTCCATTGCCTTTAGGCTTCTGAAATACACGATAGGCTAGATAAACAGCAAATATTAAGGCAAAAAGCCCAGATATTGGTGCGACTATTGTTAAACTCAAGCCAATTCCTCTCTACGTATAACCGTTGAATTAACCTCACCTATTTAGCTAAATTTCAACCTTTTAGTTATAATCTGTTGGGTAATTACTTTGACATATGTATACTTAAATGCCTTCTATTTCATAGAAAATGTACAAAATGGCTTGAATTAAATGAACCATTTCTTTTTATTGAATTCTTCTAAAGATACTATTTTCATAGATTCTTGTAAACAATTACAGGTTGGTATGTTATGGACATTCATTCCCCTGTAATAACCACAGTGATCTAGCTTTGTTATCTGACCGCAATATGCACAACGGACTGATTTGTTGGTCATAAACTCATCGCCTTCTAAGACTCGAACCACCACAAGTTCTTACATGCCCATGGTACAGTCTTCTTGATTTTCTCATATGGCATAAAGGGCATACATGTTTCATTAAACTCACTATCGAATTACAACAGAAAACGATGATTCCTAATATCTCGATAGTAGAAATTAAAGTTATCCGCATAAGTCAATTGGAGACATGAGGTTATATAGTACCGAGCCTTTCAATTTTTCCATTATTTCGATGCTTTTTCAGAATAACCACATTTACGACAAAAATAAAAGCTTCGAGTTATCCACGATCCAGTACTTTCCCTTAAATCCGAACCACACTTAGGGCATTTTAAAACTGTTGATTTCGATAATCTTTCAGACCAAAATTTATCTTTTTTTTCCATAATACTATTATTTACTCTTCCAACAACAAAAGCCTATCTGTTTCTGGTTTTGATTGCTTCCTCCAAAAAAATGCAATTTCATCCATAAAAGATTTTATTTTCGAAGGAGATATTAAAATCATGAAAAAATATCCAGAACCCATAGTTGGAGCACTCATCGTTAACGATAACGGAGAAATTCTAGTGATTAGATCCCCAAAGTGGGAATCCGATTATTCTATTTCTGGTGGGCATGTGGAATTAGGAGAAACCATAGAAGACGCAGTTAAGCGTGAGGTTAAAGAGGAAGTTGGTCTGGATATTAAACTAAAAGAGGTATTGTTTGTGCAAGAAGCCATATACCCAAAGGAATTTCACAAGAAAAAACATTTCATCTTTTTGGAATGTGTTTGTAGAACAAAATCTTCTGAGATTAAGATGGATGACCGTGAAATTACAGGATATTTATGGATAAAACCAGAAAAGGCCTTAAAACTGAATCTAGATGGCTATACAAAGAAATTCATAGTTAAGTATTTAGAAAAATATTTTCATAGAACTATAAAATCTTTAAAATGAAGTAATTTTTATGCAAATTAACGGTTGGGTAGAAGAGATAAGAAATTTAGGCGGCATAAAATTCATTAAGCTGCACACTACTTCTGGAGATATTCAAGTAACATTGCCCAAGAAAAAGGTTTCAAACGAAGTTTTTGATTTGGTTGATAAGATAACTAGACAGTCTGCTCTCTCAGTAATGGGTGATGTTCAAAAGAATAAAGAAGCTCCAGAAGGGAAAGAATTGATACCAAAGAGTATAGAGATAATAAGTTTTGCAGAAACCCCTTTACCTTTAGAACCGAGCGAGAAGACTCCTGCAGAACTAGACACAAGGTTGGATTGGAGGTTTTTGGACTTAAGAACTGAAAGAAGTTTAAGTATCTTCAAAATTCAAAACGAAATTTTGAGAGCATTCAGAGAATTTTTAACAAAAGAAGGTTTTTTTGAAGCACAACCTCCTTGTATTATTGCATCAGCAAGCGAAGGCGGGGCTGATTTATTCAAAATTCCTTACTTTGAAAAGGAAGCTTATCTGGCCCAAAGCCCTCAATTGTACAAGCAAATGTGTGCAATTTCTCTAGGGAAGGCTTTCATGATTACTCCTGTCTGGAGAGCTGAAAAATTCAATAAACCAACGCATTTGAACGAAATTCGACAAATGGATATAGAGATGTCTTTTGTTAAGTCTGAAGAAAACGCCATGCAAGTCTTGGAGAATGTTTTTGTTCATATATTAAAATCTGTCCAAAAGAACTGTGAAAAGGAATTGAAGTATTTGAAAAGGGAGTTGAAAATACCTAAATTGCCGATAAAAAGAGTGACTTATACAGAAGCCGTAGAGGAACTTAAAAAAATTGGCGAAAAAATGGAATGGGGCAATGACTTTTCGAAGCTTCAAGAAGAAAAATTATCCAAAGTATTCTGTGATGTGTTTTTCATAAAGGATTGGCCTTCCCAGATAAAAGCGTTCTATACTATGCCCGATGAGAAAGACCCAAAGATTTGTCATGCTTTTGACTTGATATATAATGGTTTAGAGATAGCTTCTGGAACTCAAAGAATCCATATTCCTGATTTACTGATAAAAAGAATCAAGGAATCTGGCCTAAATCCAAACGATTTCAAGTATTACATAAACTGTTTCAGGTACGGTGCTCCCCCACATGCTGGCTGGTCTATAGGTTTGGAAAGAATTACCATGAAAATAACGGGAATGGACAACATCAGAGAGTGCTGTATGTTCCCTCGAGATAGGAATAGACTGACACCATAACTTTTTCTATTAAGAAGAAATAAATTATTTAGTAAGTGATTCAATGAAGAGACTTTCTGCTTTATTCCTAAGTTTTTTGTTATTTGTTATTTTCTCTGTTTCTTTTGTTTTTTCGGTTAAATGGAGCAGTCCTCTGAGGCAGTTTAACGTTACTCCTGACGTGATTTACTTGAACTGGACAAATAATTATGCTTCTAACATAACTGTAACGATAAATGAGACATACGATAACATTACAGTCGAGATATTGAATGGGACTGCAGTCGTAACTGCAAATTATTCACAATCAAACTCAGCAGCCGGTTGCCTATCTGGTGGTGGTGGTTATTATTTATTTACGATCGATGTGAATGAATCTAATTCTTATGACTACCTCATAGGTATTTTGAATGCAACTAATAGTTCGACAGTCACTATCATCGATGACGATATAATTTACAATCATCTTCAATGTAGCTCTGGACGTTATAGCGTTGAAAGGTTTACACTAAGAAATTGGGATCGAACGAATGAAACTGCAAATATCACTGTCTTTATCGACATACCCATATCCTCCTATAATAATGCGAATTTGCTTACTGATGGTACTGGAAATTTTAGCGGAACTTTCACAGCAAATTCTACTAATTATCATTCCTATTTTTTTAACACGTCAGCAGTGCCCAATGCTAGTTCTGTTCATACTTCAATAACTTGGAGCGATCACACCAAAGATTTAGATATGTTTTTATTTGGCCCATCGGGAAACCTCAAAGAAAAATCCATAACTAAGGAGGATGATGAATCTAGATTAGTTTACTCTGGTTTGCCTTCAAATGAAATTTGGGAGATAAGAATTTATGGTAATTTTACGAGTGGCAGTGCGACTTACACAGGTAATATATACTTCTCAACTCTTAATGTCACGAATGCCGATACAAATGAAATTTTAGATGTAATCGATTTCGGGAACATGAACGTTAGCAGTTGGAATACAACAAATATAACTTTGAGGAATGAAGGTAGTATAAATCTGACAGATGTAAGCCAGAATGTGGCATTCGCTACTTATAAAACACCCGTTGAAGGATACAATTATGGTTTATATCATGAACATTCTTTCAATGGTTCTGGGGATGCAAGCTACGAATTCTTAGTGCCAGCATCAGCACAAGAAGTAATGGCTGTAATGAATTGGACGGGATCTGGCTATTACAATTTGAGCCTTTACATGCCCAACGGAAGTTTTTATAATGTGTCAAGTAATAAAAGTGCAATTGCGAATCTCGTCGGCGCAATGAAGGAAGAATTTGTTTGGAAATCGTCTCCGTCCGAAGGTCTTTGGAGGATAGTCATAAGAAACACCACACCTACTACTGATATGTACACTGTTAGAGCTTTAACATGGGTTAGCTCGACTAACTGGATCAGCACAAATTATAACACTACTACTTTCAACTCCACTTACAAAACTCAGAATTTCAGTCTTAACATAAGTGTTCCTTCTAGTGCAATAGACGGACTCTATAAGGGCACTTTATTTTACAGCAGTTCAAACCGCTATTCGTTTGTGAAGTTCAAAGTAAACGTGACTACCCCCGTGTTAACTGTAAACAATACTTTTTCGACTTTAACAACAACTATCAATGAGAATTATGGAAGTACTTTGAACAGAACTATAAGTTTATTTTTGAATAATACTGGTTCTTTTGATTTGAACGTAAATATTATCAATTCGTCCAATAATTTAACTTGTGCATCTGGTAGTTGTTCTGTAGGGATAGACAATGCAACGTTCACTTTTAATCCTATAAGCTCGATAGGTAAACATAATTCCACAACTCTTAATGTTAATGTAACGATTAACGCCTCTTTACAAACTGGTATATATGAAGGTTGGGTTTATTTGAATGCAACGGACTCAACAACATCTTTAAGTTCACATCCTTATGGTTATTTCAATGTTTCATTAAAACTCAACCTGACAAATCATCTGGATGTAAGAACTTTAGAATTGAACTCACTCGGAAATACGATTATTGAGGATATAAGTGATGTTCAAAACTTCACTATTAGATTCAAGGTTTATTATATAAATGGAACCGAAATAGAAGCTGGAAACTCATTGAGTGTATCAAACTTTACCATTTGGTTAACTCATCAAAACATCACTACATTCAGATTACCGACTAGCGGAGGGCTCAGTTTATTCAACGGGACTAATCCAATTTATTGGGATAATGATTATGAGGTTGGTGCAAACGTGTCTGCTAATCAACCTGGCGGTAGGTACAATGTTTATGTCACTGCAAGTTATACAAGAAATACAAGTAGTTTTAGTGGAACAGGAATTAATCAAACTTTGATTATTAACAATACAGGATTGAATTTAACCTGTGTGTCGTGTCCTGCTTCTTTTGCTAATAGTTCAAGTACAACTGTTAACATTTCAATCACAAACTATGGGTGGGCAGATTCTTCTCTTCCAATAATAACTTATACAAAGGGTAGTTACATAAGCACTGTTACTTATTTGGGTATATCATCTAACTGTGGTGCTAGTGGTACCCCAAGTTCTAATGTAACTATAAGTTCAGTTGCTGCAAATGGCACACAAACTTGTTATGTTGCATGGACTATAACTGCTAGTTCTAGTGGTGGTTCAAACCGTTCTGTAATTAGTGTATCAAATGCCGCGTATTTCAGTGTATTACCCCATTATTATACTGTCACAACTCCGAGTACTTCAACAACCACAACTACAGCGACTACAGATGTAACCACTGCTGCAACAACTACAGCAGCAACTACGACAACCACAGTAGCACCATCATATCTTGAAATAACTTCCTATCCTTCGACAGTAACACTCGAACAGGGCAACAGCACAACACAATGGGTGAAAGTTAAAAATACAAACAAAACGATTTCTCAATCAGTTACATTATCCGTACTCAGCCTTAACACTTCTTGGTACAATATTCCTGCTCCAACAGTGACCATTCCAGCGAATGGTACGAATAGTTATCTCGTTAAATTTAACGTTTCTATAGACGCTGGGGTTGGGGATTATAACGGGAAATTCAATGCTTCAAGTCGTTATGGAAGTGTATTAAAATCGTTTGTCCTTACAGTTACTCCCAGCATTGAAACAAAGAGGCAAATAAACTTCACTATTGCCGAGTATCAGAGTCAACTCACTTTACTAGAAACTCAGATAAATGATACCAATGATAAAGGTTACAACACGAGTGAAGCTGATAAAAAATTCAGTGAATTGAAAAATAAAATCAACTCTGCAATAAACTACAGGAACAACGGAGACTACAAATCTGCTTATCAGACTTTTATTACTATAGATAATTTGTTCAATGAAACTAGGACTGCTCTTAGCTTGGCAACTCTTCCAAAGACAGGGATTGGTTTTGGGGACTGGTGGGGTTGGGGTAAGTGGATTATTATTGGAGTTGCTGGTGTAGCAGCAGGATTCTTGGGTTACTTATTCTGGCCCACGCCTGGCTATCATCTAGAGAAAGGCTATGCACCTCAACCAAAAGTCGAAGTGAGAAGTAGGTTCAAAGATAGACTCGAAAAATTGAGAGAAAGATGGAATAAAATAAGAGAAAAGAAAGAAAAAACTAAGTATATACCGCCGAGTGTATGATAATGAAGTTTGAGATTATAACAATTTCGTCGTTACCTGCTATATTTTTTTTAATTGGCGTATTTTACCTTGCATTCTCCTCGTTGTCCGTCCAAAAAATGATCGACCTGCAGTATAACGTATTCGATGTTTTTATAAGTGAATTGATGAAGAGTGAGATGTCAACAGCCATTGCAACGACATTCAAGTTTTTCTGGGAAAACGCATTGCTCAGTATAATATTTTTTTTAGTGTTGATAACCATTGGTCTAATATGTTATGCTTACTTTTATGAAAACATAGACTTTAAAGTTCTAATGGTATCACAGGTTTTATTTTTTATCATTTCTATGATATTAACAAATTTCTCTTTTGCAATGATCTCAATATCCCTTTCACTTATTTTTGGCATATTGTGGATGCATAAAACCTTTGAACAGAAGAAGAATAATTTTACGACTGGTTATTCTATCATTTCCTCTCGACTAAATTTATTGGGCATATTCTTGTCGGTTGGGATTTTCCTCGTGATATTCATGAACATGCAGTTCTATGAAAAGCAAATGGTAGAATCGAACTTGAAATTTTTCGTTGCTTTTATCCCGAATGCGACTGAGATAAAAAGGGCTCAAGCTGGACAGATTGAGGATATGACGGATGGGTTTAAGTCTAGTCTGGTTGTACAGTACGAGAACTTACCGATTGACGTAAGAACTCAATGTAGATCAATGTACGATGCAATGATCGTGGGAATAGATAATTACAAGCAACAAGCTGTTGCGCAAATAAATGAACAGCAAACGCCAGTAGTCGGAATGGGAGACATTTTACAACAGTTTCCTCTTTTCGATCTCTTAGTAAAAATTACTCCTTTACTCATAGCGTTCTCTGCTTATGCTCTCATTTCTATTCTGAATCCATTATTAGGAATTTTTGGTGGAATTGTTTACAGTGTAATTAAACGAATTAGGCCAGAATAAAAAACATTAACATTCTTTTGGGCATTCATAGCATGGTGCGATAGAGGGACATATATCTTGATGAAGCTTACATATGATCTTATTTTCTCTGATAGTCCTACAAATACCACAGAACTTTAATTGTAATTGTTTCGGTCTTATTTTTCCAGTTGAAACATCCTTTGCTAGTTCATCGATCATTTTCATGATTTGGGGTTGTTTATCCAAGAGTTTTACTTTAGCTCCCCTGCATTCTTTTTGGTATTGAGAGATGGCTGGTTGTGTCAAGCCAAGCAAATCCGCGGTTTCCTTCTGGGTCAATCTATAATCGTCCATCAGTTCTCTAGTTAATATAGACCTTATTGCTGGTAGGATTGATGTTACTATCACTTCACAAAATGGTTTCATAATAATTTATTAGTGAGTTAAGTATAAATATATATAACGGCGTTATATTTTATTAAGGTGATTTTTATGAAAAGAGTTTATATGGACTACGCTGCCACCACCCCTGTCGACCCTCGAGTCTTAGAGGCGATGAAACCTTACTTTTCTAAAAAATATGGAAACTCGATGTCATTGCATTCTTTCGGCTTAGAAGCAAAGCAAACACTGGAGGATTCTAGGGAAATGGTTGCAAGCCTGATGAACGCAGAGTCAAAGAGGTTGATATTCACGGGTAGTGCTAGTGAGTCTGACAACTTCGCCCTGAAAGGCGTTGCATTCGCTAACAGGGAAAAAGGAAAACATATCATAATTTCTTCAATAGAACATCATGCAGTATTAAAGCCAGCAAATTGGTTAAAAAAACAAGGTTTTGAAATTACTCATCTGCTTGTTGATCACTATGGCATGATAGACTTGAACAAATTGAATGAAGCGATAAGAAAGGATACAATATTGGTTTCGATAATATTCGGCAACAACGAAATAGGTGTGATTCAAGACATCGAAGGAATTGGAAGAATATGCAAAGAAAAAGAAGTTTACTTTCATTCTGATGCGACTCAAGCTTTTGGCAAGGTACCGATAGATGTAAAAAAAATGAACATAGATTTGTTGACAGTTAACGCACATAAGATGTATGGCCCTAAAGGTGTTGGAGGGCTCTACATAAGAGATGATATCGAGATAGAACCTTTGATACATGGCGGTGGACATGAATTTGGTTTGAGGTCTTCTACTGTTAACGTCTCTGGGGTAGTCGGGTTTGCTAAAGCCGTTGAAATTCAAAAAAAAGAGATGAATTCTGATGCAAAGAAACAGATAAAATTAAGGGATGAATTAATTAAAGAAGTTCTGAAAATTGAAGATTCTCATTTGAATGGACATCCAGTAAAAAGGCTTCCTAACAACGCAAACTTCTGGTTTGCTTTCATAGAGGGAGAATCTTTAGTGATGCAACTGGATATGAAAGGTATAGCTGCTTCTACAGGCTCAGCATGTTCTTCAGAATCTTTAGAACCAAGTCACGTTCTTTTGGCAATAGGATTAAAGCATGAAGAGGCACATGGTTCATTGAGACTGACGATAGGAAAATACACTACGAAAGATGATGTTGATTATGTTGTTGAAGTTTTACCTGAAGTTGTTGAAAGGTTGAGAAAAATTTCACCCTTCAAAAAAAGTTGGTGATAAGAATGAGAGAACCTGTTGGACTTTATTCAAAAGAAGTGATGAAGCATTTTAAGAATCCGCGTAACATCGGTAGAATGGAAAACCCAGATGGTGTCGGCAAAGTCGGGAACGTAGTTTGTGGCGACGTCATGTACCTGTACATAAAAGTCAAAAAAGATAAGAAAGGCAGAAATATTATTTCTGATGTCAAGTTCGAGACTTTCGGATGTATTGCAGCAATAAGTACATCTTCCATGATAACAACGATAGCAAAAGGGAAAACTATAGAAGAAGCCATGAAAATATCCAAGTTAGATGTTGCAAATGCTCTTGGTGGTTTGCCAAAAATTAAATTACATTGTTCTGTTTTGGCAAGTGACGCTTTGATCGAAGCGATATATGATTATTTGACTAAGAACAAATTAACTATTCCAGATGAACTAGCCAAAAGACATGAACAAATAAAAAAAGAAACTGAGTTTGTCGAAGATAAATTCAAGGACTATATTAAAATGGAGAAGGAAATTTGGGGTGTAAAGGAAAAATAATTTAAACTATCTGGCAGGATATTTCTGGAAGAATTCGCCTTTTTTCCCTGTATCATCGAAAATGAGTATTTGAAGTGTATAAATTTTGCCAGGAATTAAACAAGGATGAAAATCAATATCCCAAGTTCCTGTGAAATTCGTTGTATTTGTATAATCGGTATCTAATACGGAAACCTTGACTTTGCCCGAATTTATGAAATTTCCAGAATCAAGATAGATAGAATATCCAGAGAGAGAAATATCTTGAATAGAACAGCTTAAACTTGTAGCAACGGGGTTGTCTATTTTTATTTCATTGTATCCAATTTTTTGGTTATCGTCTACTATTATAGTGATATATTGTAAATTACCAGTTTCCATGTTGAAATTGACAGACCATTCTCCGTTTAAGACGACAGAAGTATCTTTATCGTTTGGTGATTCAACAGGTATTACAGTAACGTTTCCATTTACTCTTTCACCAGTATAATAATATAGAGCTGTTCCTTCAACTCGAACTTTTGGTGTTAGAACTATTTTTATCGTCGCGTCATAAGTATCACTTGAAGAAATTTGCGGGTCAGATGAATTGAAATTTACGTCTATTTTCCAGTAAGTGTTAATATTACCAGTAGCATTTACAGTCCAGTTGAGTTGACAGGATTGGTCTTTGGACAGAGAACCACAGGATTTTAGACTAGCTCCAACACTAGAACTTAAAAATACATAATCTAAGGCAATATTTGCATCCGTAAAAGGATTTACAGCGTGTCCCCTGGTTCTAAAAGTATAATTTCCATCAGAATTACTACAGCTTGCGAGTGAGCCTGTCATAATTTGTTCATCCACTGAAACAGTAATTCCTGTAGATACCCAAGTAGAACCACTCCAACATTCAAAGTTTTGATTGCCGTCACCCCACCCTTCCACTGTCACATTTTCATATGTTGAAGAAGTAGTAAAATTAATGTATATATATGGAGTGTGACAACCACTACCATCACAATACTCGACCCCCCAAATATTATCAGATGCGTTCACTTTGTTTGTAACATCAGCAGTATTATTTTTGGCATAAGTGGGAAGCATTTGATATGGTCCAACAATATAAAACGGTGTTGCTCCATCAGTATTGTTTATAGCAGTATCAGGATTGGCAGATGAGGTATTATACCTTACTGTTGCGTTAACAGTTCCGCAATTTCCACCTTTGCAAGTAACAGATGTATTAACGCTGAAAGTTGAGTTTTGGACAACTTTTTTTATAAAACTCGTTGATGGATTTGTCAATGTAACTTCCAAGTAAACTATCGTTACTGTAGCATCTTGAGTGTCGCTAGGTAGAATTGAAGAATCTGAAGATGTAAAATTAACATCTATTTTGTAAGCTTCTTTTCCAGTAACCTCAACTTGCCAAGCTAAATTACAATTTTCGTCAGGGTCTAAATCTTCACAGGGGAGTGTGCTGTTTTCTATGATTGCATGAATATCATACACATACATTCGTTGTGGAGCCGTATCAGGTAAAGTTACCCAAGTTCGAACTAAGGAATAGCCAGAGGAACTTATAAGTCCGTTTGATCTCGATATAATCGTGTCGTTAGTTGAGATAGAAGTAAGAGTTGTAAACCATGTCATCCAACTAGCTGAAGTAAAATTATAAATTACGATCCATCCGCTCGCACCCGAATGGGAAGTGGTTATGAACAAATTTGCTGACATGGCCAATCCTAAATAAAATGTATATTCTGCGTGAGCAACGCCAACCAAACATGTACCTGTATAAAGTTCTACATAGGTTGAAGTATCGTTGTAGAACCCATCATAAGCATATTCAGGATTGTTTACAGAAGAATAAGTACAATGGGATCCAAAGTAACTTGTGTAAACACTGTAATTTAATGGCCTTATTAACCCCTTTGCGTAAAAAGGCTCCGCTCCTTGAGTAAAGCTCATTGACGTGTCTGGTGATAAAGTTAAATTATACCTGGCTACTCCCTTGACATTTGGACAAAAACCATCTTTGCATTGAGCTGAAACATTAACAAAATAAAATTTATTCAAGTACCATTGAGTTTCTTGATTTGGAGGGGGGTTGTATAGAGTAACGTTAAGCCAACCCAATAATCTTACATAATCAAACCTTATTTGGTAAGGTCCTGTAATAGAGTTCATCCAGACTAATCCAACTTTATTTTCATAATCTTCATAAAAGCCTGATAACGTATCATTACTAGTTAAGGCAGTTTCTGTTTTCCAGTCTGTTGATGAACTATCCCATTCCCCGTTACTGTATCTCTTGTAATAGATATGGTTTATTTGAGGAGTGCCAGCCCAAAAAGCATACAAATATGCATCTGAAGACGACAAAACTGGGAAAGAAGTCGAGTTTCCCTGAACAACAACTTTTGGTTGTCCGAAAGTATAATTCTGCCAAGTAGAATTGTAAGTTCCATTAACATATAGGATTTGATAAGTAGTTTTGTTCAAGAAAACTAGGTGAACGTTATCTTCCTTAGCTATTGCAGAATAGGCATGTGGACTGTTCAGAGAAAATGATGAGATTTCCTTTTCTGCCAGCAAATTCGTACCATTCCACAACCTTCCTCTTAACGTTGATAAATTAGCGTTAGTATACACAGCATAGATTTTTGATGAATTTAGAGGAAGGACGGTGACAACGTTCAATCTTTGTGAATCAGATGTAGTACTCAATTGTTTTGGAAACCCAGACGCTGTTGACCAAGTGCCATTGTTAAAAGAAGACTTGGTTAAGTAGGGATAAGAAGTGCCAAGACCAAACCCGATATACGGGTATCCCTGTGAATCGACGGTAACAGTTGGAAACCTTGGTCTATCACTACTTTGATAAGCTATCTGTTCATTATCCCAAGTTATCGTTCCATCTGAATTTGGCAAACCTCTCCTATAAATCACAGATGCTCCAGAATAATCTGAAGATAAAGCATAGCTCACGTAAGTTCCGTTGAACCAGACAGAAAACTTGTAGCCAGCGGGTGTTAACGGGACAATAGTAAAATTTTCTATCCCTGACTTAATAATATTAGCCTCTCCATAGCTAAAACTCACGACAAGATCTGCAGTAAGTGTTACTTCATAAGTCACGTTCCATACAGAACTAACCAGCTTCATAGCCTCTAGTTGTTTCGTCGTAAAGTTAACAACGCTTTCCCATGTTCCAGTTCCAGAAGGGAGTCTCCATAAAACTTCCACCTTAATGGAATCTGCAGAAGTGTTGAAAGTAACATCTGGAGAAGTCCAAGTTGCAGATTTACTTTCATCGCAATTCCCGTTACAAGTCACAATTGCCATGGGTGAAGATGTTAGAAGAAATTCATATCCCGTAACATTCCGCATGTACACTTTAATTCCGAAATCTGCGCTGCTCTCACTCGTTGATTTCCAACGTTGCGAGAACTCTTCACTATTATTTGCTGTAAGCCAATCTTCTGTTTTGTTGTTTACAGTTTTTGACCAGCTAGTGAAGTATCTTGTTGTAGTAGAAGTATACATGTTTGCTTCATCTCTAATACTTTTAGGAAACGACCAAGTTACTCCATTTGTACTCGAAATATATAGATAATCGGTTTCGTTGGCATAGAAAACCCAGTATCTTCCGTTGGCATAAAACGTTTTTCTCTGGAAGGGATATTGAGTTGCAGCGAATCTAGAAGTTGTGAAATTGAATATCTCACTAGAATTCCATAGATTATTTGTGTCATTTGCGTATACTTTCCACTTTATAGTGCAATCAACAGTCGAGTTTATCAGTTTAATGACTTTGCTCCAATCTTCGAGCCCACCTTTTGGAAAAGATTGCCAAGTATCATTCGTCAAAGTTCCTGTACAATTATCAAAGCTGAATATAAAACCTGATAATCCAGTATCATCATTCCACTTGAGACCAAATTCAACGTAAGTTCCGGCTGATGTTGAACTAGTTGAATTGTCAGAATAGGTTGGTTTTTGGGAAGGAATTGTGGTTGTAGTGGTTGATGTTGATGTAGTAGATGAAGATGTTGAGGTTGATGTAGAGGTTGTGGATGCTAATGAACAACCAGTACAAGTCGTACAGTACTCATCGGGAATTTGGTCACATGGTCTTGGGTCGCATGAAGTTTGGCAACAATAAGGACATTCCTCGCCATAACTTTGACATTGAAAATCACCATTACAAGTGGCAGTACAAGTGAATACATTTGTTCCAGTACAAGTGGCATATACATTTTTTAATTGGAATAAGAAGAAAGATGCTATCAAAATTAGAACTGGGATCATACTAGCCAAAGATTTTTTACCTATTTTTATTTCAAGCTTTCTCATTAACTTATAATACGATTCTTGAATAAAAATTCTTAGCATAAGCAATTATAACCTAGAAATTATCTCTATGAGTTCTTTTAGTTTTGCATCAGTTTTAATCCCTTTATAAGAAAAATGAGTTCTTTCTGCTTTATAACCCCTTTCTCTCAATTTATCTTGTAATATTTCGAACTTGGGTATTTTCAGTCCATGTTGTTGGCATAATTTATGTATGTCACAATAAAAAAGTACATGCTCGTTCTCCAAAAGGAAAAACAATCTTTTAATCTTATATTCAGTCCTTAACCAATTAACTTCAATTAATTTTTTCCTACACTCTCTAATGAATTTTAAATCCTCTATATTTCCTATCCAGATTTTTCCTATAATATGACAATCTGAGCCACAAACCTCACATTTCATTACAGGCTCATTGCCAACCTTCCTCCAGAGGCATTTAGAACAGTAGCTTACATAACCAAGATTATCCTTCAACGTTTTACTGGCAATACTCTTGCCCTTCTCGACTTCGGCGAAAACTCTGAAATAATGTTCTGATGCATAACTCAACAAGGATTTGAAAGAAAAAGACCATTTTCCAAACGTTAATGCAGCGTTGGTAATCAAAATCCTTAGTCCCAATTCTTTAAAGAAATCTGTTTTATAACTCTCTATACCATATCTTCTTAGGCATGTTATTGGACTCGTCCCACACAAGGCAGCAGTATCAGTAGCAGAAAACCCGATGAAACCTTTTCTTTTTATTGCCCTAGCAGAAGAATCAAAATAGTATGAGGGACTTCCCCATGGATCTATATCTATGTAGTCGAAAGCTCTTATGTTATTTGAAAGTAATTGATTTGCATCTTGGGCATACAATTTAACTTTTTTACCCACAGAATTCAGAGAGGCGTTATCTTTCATGAACCGGATGTTGTCCTCGTTTATATCGTTCAACCAGACTTTCTCAACATTACATTCCTTTGCTATTCTTATTCCCCTCGCACCTATCCCAGATAAAGCATCACAAGCAACCCAATTTTTTGTATCCAAAGCGTTTAAAACAAGAATTGTTAAATCTCTGGATAACTCGACTCTCGGATTAAAAAAATGTTCTTTGTTCAAATAATCTTTCAGGATTTTTAGTTTGGTCAAACCTTCAGTAATTTTCATAGTAGAAATCTTTGATTTTTTCATGCAAAAGATTTAACTTTACAATCGTTTAATAATTAACTCTTAAAATAATAAGACCTAAAGAGATTTAGATTAATTTAACTTTAGTCGCGAACGCTTGACCAGGAAGATTAGTATCAAACTTAGCTCTTACAACCCCTTTATTTCCGTGTAGGGCCGTTATCTCTCCTTTTATTTCTTTCCCAGAAGGTGATTTCCATAAGATTTTCTTTCCCAGAAGTTCCTTTGCTTTCTCCCCAGAATCTATGCCTTCTAACTCTATCAAAACCTGATTAACATTCTGAGTATGTCTACCTCTCCTATAACTCAAGACAGTTCCTTCCATAAAATCATCACTCTTTATTCTTTTCTTTATGCTTTAATACTTTTGCTAGATCTCTTATCAAGTTCCTTACATACTCTCTCATTTTGTAGACTTCCTTGTCTTCGACTTTTTCAAGAGCCTGTTTCTCTGCCAAACCCTTCATCTCTTCTATCTTTTTCCATACATCCCAGTAATACCCTTCAACAAGTTTACTGTCAACGAACTCTCTTTTAAACGCATCTGGAATCTCTTCAGTTTTTTCGGGTAATTTATGCAAAGTCTTTAAAGCAGCTATGGCCGCTTTATACATGACTTCATGGGTCCTCTCGAGTATTTTTTCTTTTTTTCTGAATTCTAAGACTGAAAGTAGCTGGAACATTTTTTCTATAAACTTATCGGCTTTATCGATCCACTCATCAACAAATGCTCCAGTAACATCCATTAGTTCTTTATGCTCAATCTTTTTCCTTATATCAATTATATCCTTTAGCCAATCAGCATATTGTTGCTCCAGAATCCCAGGGTCAACAAGATATTTTTTGATCTCGTCATACGCCTTGTTCGGGACAGGGGGTTCTAAACCCATGAACATTAGAACAGCTTGAGCTGTATTGAGCATAGCATAATAACAGTCTTCTGCTAACATCAAAAGTTTGACTGTCTTAGCTCTCATCAATTTTTTTGGTGCACCTTCCATGTAACTCTCTATCGCTTCTCTAGTGGCAGGAATCTTTCCCATTTCCAGCAATTTTTTTATTGGGGCGAAGAAACCTACATCATAAACTGCTTTTCCTTCTTTTATGAAATTATATATGATTGGGTGGCAGACTCTTGCATAATCCCAGAACTCTGTTAAAGTATAAGAAGGTTGAATGGAGATATCGGATGAAATTTCAGTTGCCATTTTCTCTAAATTATCATCAATACCTCCTTTTTCTTCGGGAGTGATTTCCTTAGTAGTATCATCTAAAACGACAAAAACATCTACATCTGATTTAGGCTTGAACTCCCCCCTCGCAACAGAACCCATCATGATGACACATTTAACCAGATCCCCATATTTTTCGAGAATCTTATCTTTTAATCTGTTAACATCCTTTTCTATTTCTGTTTTTGTCTTTGGTTTTTCTTTTTTTCCCTTTTCCATTCAGATCACAACGGTAAATCCAATTCTGTCAAATCTTCAGGTAAGAGTTTTTTCATCCTCTGTATTATATCCTTTGCCAGGTTCATGGCTTTGTTCAAATGCTCAGGTTCTACTTCTTTTATAATTTCATGCTCTATATCTTTCCACAACTTATTCAATTCATTGAATTTATCTATGTATTCTGGTTCGAGTTTCTTTTCATCGACGAGTTTTTTCAGTTCTTCAGCCATATGTTTTTGATCTGGTGTCGCTTTATAATAGTGCATTATAACAGATTGACAGGCATCTGTAGCCGCATACCTCAAATCGAATATCATTGCCTTGATACTAAGTTGAACTTTCTTCAAATGTACTTCTGCTGATTTAGCCTTGATGCCGACAGTTTCTTCGCTTGGAGGTAACAAACCGGCTTTAAGCATCCTTTGAACTGGTTTAACAAAACCGGTGTCATAAATAACCAAGCTGACTCTCAAATAATTGAACAATTCAGGGGAACCTCTTTTCATCCAACCCCAGAATTCTGTCAGACCTGTCATCTGAACGTGAATATCTTTCATTTGAGCAGAAATCAATTGTATTTGAACAATTATCCTTTCCAAATCCTCAGAACTCTTAGTGGCAGTATCGTCGAGAATGACCCAAATATCGGCATCTGAGGTTTTTTTCATATCCCCAGTAGCAGCAGAACCAAATATCAAGACTGATTTTACAAGGTCGCCGTAGCTTTTTCTTATGTGATTCGTGAAATCGATTATCTTGGTGTATATTTCCCCTTCTGGTAGTTCTTTCTTTTCAGTATCTTGTTTTTTCAAAGTTAAAGGTTTTTTTAGCTCTTCTTCCAGCTCTTTTTCAAATTCCATATCTAAACCTTATTTTCACTTATATATAAATTTTACTACTATTTGAGAGTAACTTATGATTGGATAATTTTCATGTATTCAAAATTAAATAATGCAAGCAGATAAAGTTTTGCTCATCTGAAAACGATAAGTAATATCCAATTTCTTATAGTTACAATCTTTTGGTCATGAATCTTAGAAAAACAAAAACAGTTACTAATACTATCACAGCAACTATAATAGCAATTGGAGTTAAATTGGTTATACTTACTGGTACAGCTCTACCTGTCCGAACACTAGTTGTCGTTGATTCAGAAGTTGTAGAAGTGGATGTACTCCCAATAGATGTAGTTGATGTGGATGTTGTGGTTGATGAGGTGGTTGATGAGGTGGTTGAAGGAGAGACGTATATAGTAAATAAAATCATGTCCCCGTTATCGAATAGAGTCGTCCAATACCCATCTGTATCATTGACAGCTAACTCAAATTGCCATAAACCTGTTTGAGTTAGTATTACATTAAATGTATGAGAACAGGGTGTTATTCCAAGACAATTATAATACTCATATTCATTAGAATCTCCCATGTTTTCATTCCAAATCTCCAGTTCCATCTGATCGATTCCTTTGTCATCTGTTGCTGTAAATTTAATATAAAATGAATCCCCTTGATAGAACATACCATCTGAATGTTCTAAGGTAACACTAGGGAGAAGTTTTTTACAACATGCTTTTTCTACATTGTAGCAGGAAAGTTCTGTGGGACATGAATAAATTCCTGATATGTATTCATACCCATAAGGACAACTACAATGGGATCCTCCTCCGTACTTACTAATAAAACATTTGCATACACAACTACCAGGACATGGTGGAGCAGTCGTTGTTGTGGTTGAAGTGGACGTGGTGCTAGTAGATGTAGTTGTCGATTCGGAATTAACACAACTAAAAATCTCTTCAGAAAGGTCGCATACTAGTCCTGGGCAACATGGATTCCCAGATGTAGGTGAACAGGGATATCCGTAGTTTAAACACTCTGTCGTTGTTGTGGTTGAAGTGGTTGTGGAAGTTGTAGTTGTTGTACTACCAGTGGATGTGGTCGTGGAGACCGAAGTTGACGTGGATGATGTAGTGGTTCCTGCAGTTGACGTTGTTGACGTGGATTCAATAGGCATTTCAGAAGGAATACATTCTATAGTCTTAAGTAATACGCCGTCATCGACACCACTAGAACCACTTTTGAACCTAAATTTAATCCATGACGTATTGGCGTAACTACTCCTAGAATACTCATCACCACAAAGGCTCGACCTCTCCTCGTTGTTATTTAGATAAGTAATTATACAGTCATTTTGGTCTGCTAGACTGACGTTAATCCATATAACCCCAACATAGTATCCATCTGGACATCTAAACCAGCCAGAATAGTAATCTCTGTTGTTACCATAGTCGTCCCATTCAGATCCCCAACATACATTATTCATACCAGCGGCGAGGTTGATATCTATTTGACAACGTGAAGCATAACCGTTTTTTGACCCAGGGGAATTATCGCAACAGGTTTCTGTAATCGCTGGTGTAATTGTCGTTTCGGTTGTAGTAGTTGCCCTAATTGTTGTACTTCCAACAACTCCACTGCCACCAATTGTTGTAGTCGCTATAGTAGTGGTTACTGTAGTTGTTGCTCCTAGAGTCGTCGTTGCGACACTAGTTGTTGTTACAGGTGTAGTTGTTGGTGGTGCGCTTGTAGTTGTTGTTACATTCTCTGCTGTGTGTCTCTTCGTTGCAAAATATACACCCGTTCCAGTAATTCCAGCGACAACCAACACGAGAATTATCGCCAATGAAGATACAGCTTTCGACATTAATTATTATTTATTTTGTAAATAGAAATTGTTTTTCGGTACGACAAAAACTGTGTTTCTAACTTAAATTTATGGAACACGTTCAATTGATGAATAGGTGTCAAGAAACGAAGTTATGCTAACAAAAAATAAAATTTGAGATAAAAAATTCACTAAATTTTATAGACTAAGTCGCCCTCTCTCACTCTATCAATAACTTTTAATCCTATAGATTCGCCTTTTTTTGCCTTTTCAACATTCTTATGTTCTATTTGCATAGATTCTATTTTTTGTGTGAAATTCGTGCTTACTCCCTCAATGGATATTTCGTCCCCAGCAGATAGCGTGCCAGTTAGTTCGATTACTGCAACTCCTATGCTAGTAAAGTAATGACTAATTTTTCCAATAAGTTTTTTTTCGGTTTCCATGAATATTTTTATGAGACATTAAGATTATAAAAGTTTTCTGTGAGACAGAACGATTATTTTGAATATTTTTTTAGTATTAAAAAATAAATTATAATGGTTTCATATTAAAACTTCTCCTTTTGCAGAGTGTCTAAAAGACGTTAAAAGGTGTGTTTTAAACTTGATTTATATATTTTTCAACTTATAACTGTTGTATGAATTCAGATAAAGTCCAAAATTTTAACTAAAAATTCAGTGATTTTATGTGTGGTATTGTCGGGTATGTAGGGGATAAAAAAGCGACTTCTGTACTCCTTGGATCCACAAAAAAATTGGAGTACAGAGGGTATGATTCTGTAGGTATGAGCACTATAAGCGAAAGAATCAACATCTTAAAGGGAGTTGGAAGAATAGAGGATGTTCATAAAAGAAAGAACTTTCATTCTTTAGATGGAAATATCGGAATTTCCCATACCAGATGGGCAACTCATGGTGGCGTCAACGATGATAACGCACATCCACATATAGATTGTAAAAACAAAATAGCTGTTGTTCATAACGGGATAATAGAGAATTATTCTGAACTAAGAAGGAGCTTAATTGAAAAGGGGCACGACTTTAGATCAGATACTGACACAGAAGTTATTCCTCACTTGATAGAAGAATATACGAACGGTGGAATGAACTTTAAAGATGCTGTGATGGAGACGTCAAAACAACTTCAAGGATTGTATGCTTTTCTCGCGATAAATAATGAGGAAAATGATAAAATAGTCGCCTGTAAGAATGGTTGTCCTCTTGTTTTGGGCGTGGGTACAAATGAGAATTTTATTGCATCAGACGTTGTTTCCTTTCTAGAACACACAAATAATGTCGTTTTCTTAGACGACAAAGAAATAGTGGAGATAACAAAAAATGATTATAATGTATTCGACTTTCATGGAAAACCAAAGACAAAAGAATTAAAAAAAATTGACTGGAGTTTTGATGAAGCAAAAAAATCTGGTTACAAACATTTCATGTTGAAAGAAATCAATGAACAAAAAGAAACTATCGAGAAAGTTATTAATAGTGATAGAGAAAATATCGAGAAAGTTGCAAGAATGATAAATGATGCGTATGGCGTTTTCTTTGTTGGATGTGGTACTAGTTACCATGCATGCATGTCAGCAGCTTATATTTTTTCTGAAATTACAAAAAAACACATCAATGTTTTTTTGGCATCCGAATTTCCAAATTTTTCCCATTTTTTAACGGAAAATACTTTAATGGTTGCGGTTTCACAAAGTGGAGAGACTGCAGATCTATTGGAAGCAGTCAAAACCGCTAAAAATAAAGGTGTGAAAGTAATTTCTTTAGTCAACGTGATGGGATCTTCTCTGATGAGGATGAGTGATTTTTCCCTTCTGTTAAATGCTGGTCCTGAGATATGCGTTTTAGCCACAAAAAGTTTTACATCACAATTGGCTTTGTTATATTTGTTAGCATACACGTGTGCAGGGAAATACGAAGAAGGAAAGAAAAAATTAAGAGAAGTTTCAGAAAAATTGAATTTTGTTTTAAATAAAAAATATATAGACAAGATTAAAAAATTGGCAAAAATGTTGAAAGATAAGAATGATGTTTATCTCATCGGAAGGGGTTTAAGTTATTCTACTGTCCTAGAAGGGGCTTTAAAACTAAAAGAAGTTTCTTACATTCATGCAGAAGGTCTGGCTGGTGGGGAATTAAAACACGGTACTCTAGCGCTAATTGAAAAAGGCGTTCCTTGCATAGCTGTAATTCCTAAAAATGGCACTGAAAAAGAAATTTTAAGTAATGCGATGGAAATAAAATCTAGGGGAGGTTATATCATAGGGGTTGCAAACGAGGAGAATGAAATCTTCGATTATTCAATCATAGTTCCAGAAGTAGAAATGCATCCGATATTAATGATAATACCCATACAACTTCTGGCATATTATCTCGCTGTTGAAAGAAAATGTGATCCAGACAAACCGAGAAACTTGGCTAAAAGTGTAACTGTAAAGTGATTTTTAATGAAAAAAATATTTAGGGCTTATGATATTCGTGGTATTTATCCTAATGATATAAATGAAGAAATCGCATTTAAAATTGGGGAAGCATTCGGCACATTTAATCCTGGAAAAATAGTCGTTGGGTGCGATACCCGTTCCAGTAGCCCGAAACTCAAAGATGAATTGATAAATGGTTTAATTTTAACTGGCGCAACTGTCATAGATATAGGTTCTATCCCAACACCTTTAGTTCTCTTCTCTACTAGGTTATTAAAATCTGATGGCGGTATATGCGTTACTGCTTCGCACAACCCAAAAGAATACAATGGTTTTAAATTTAATAATAAAGACGCTGTTCCGATAAGTTACGAGTCCGGCTTGGAAAAAATGAAGGAAATAATTGAAAAAGAAGAGTTTGCTGAAGGAAAAGGTAAAGTCATTAAAAAGAATGTCATTAAAGATTATATAAAATTCATTCTGAGTAAGTTTGATGTTAAAAATCTCAGTAATTTTGAAATTGTAGTTGATTCTGGAAATGGTACTGCAGGATTAATTTATCCTAAAGTTTTAAAAAAAGTCGGGTTAAAAGTTCATGAACTTTACTGCAACCCTGATGGTAATTTTCCTCATCATATACCAGATCCTTCGCAAAAAGAAAATCTAATAGATTTACAAAAAAAAGTTGTTGAGGTTGAAGCAGATTTTGGTCTTGCATACGATGGGGACGGGGATAGACTTGGGGTTGTCGATGAAAATGGTAGTATTGTTGACAATAATAAAATCTTTGCTTTGTTAATTAAAAATGCACTTAGAAAAAAAATGAATTCAAAAGTCGTATATGATGCACTTTCTTCTAAAATGGTTGAAGATGTTATTAAGAATGAAAATGGAGTATCAATCATCTGTAAAGTTGGACACACTTATATAACGCAAAAGATGATAGAAAAAGATGCTGTGTTGGCCGGTGAACTATCTGGGCATTATTATTTTAAGGAAACTTACGGTGCTGATGATGCACTCTTTGCAAGTTTGATGTTAATCGAATATCTGAGCAAAACAAAAAAGAAACTGTCTGAACATTTTAAAGATTTGCCAAAATATTTTTCACAAGCTACTGAAGGTATGAGATATCCGATAAAAGAACCAGAAAAGTTCAATTTCATTGAGGGGTTAAAACAAGAATTTGAAAATTTAGGTTATGAAATTGACACTATAGATGGCGTTAAAGTAATTTTCAAAGATGGTTGGGCCTTATTCAGACCGTCGAACACGGAATCAATTATTTCTATGTCCTTTGAAGCAACAACAAAAGAAGGTTTTGAAAGAATAAAAAAATTCGTCGAAAGTATCATAAAAAAAATTCCAAAGTGAAAAAATGAAAGTAGTATTTTTATGCGGTGGTATTGGAAAAAGAATGTTCCCTTTGACAGAAGATAAATTTCTTTTGAAATTCTTAGGTAAAACTTTATTAGAACATCAAATTAAGAATGCACAAAAGGTTGGTCTAAAAAATTTTGTTATAATCGGGAATGATTTCAACATAAAAAAAATTAAAGAAGTATGCGGTGGAATAGACGCAGAGATGGAATTCGTTCTGCAGAAAGAACCTAATGGCATGGCAGATGCTATATTGAACGCAGAGGATAAAATAAAAAATGAAGAAATAATAATCGTTAACCCTAATGATGTTTTTGATTTCTCAGCATATGAAAAAATTCTTGATGAATACAAGAAGGGCAACTATAAATCTTATATAATTGGGTATGAAGTTAAATCTTATTTTCCTGGAGGATATCTTGAAGTTAATGATAAGAATGAATTAAAAAAGATACATGAAAAGCCAGGTGAAGGAAATGAACCTAGTAATCTTGTAAACATAGTTATTCATCTTCACAGAGACACGGAGAAACTTTTAGAGCAACTAAAAAAAACGAAAAGTGAAAAAGACGATATTTACGAGTGTACATTGAACAGGATGGTAAACGAAGGATACGAAATTAAAGTTGTTTGTTACGATAAGTTTTGGCAGGCAATAAAATACCCTTGGGATATTTTTGGAATTACAAAATATTTATTAGATAATATAAACACGCAAAAAATTTCTTCAACGGCAAAAATCTCTGAAGATGCAAGAATTTATGGAAATGTAATTGTGGAAGATAATGCTAATATACTAGAAAATGTTGTGATTCGAGGGCCATGTTACATTGGTAAGAATTCCATAGTTGGAAACAATGTTTTAATCTGGAACTATTCTCATATCGGTGATAACTGTGTAATAGGTTATTCAACAGAAGTGAAACATTCTTACATTGGTGATAATTGTTGGTTCCATATGTCTTACATTGGTGATTCAATCATATCCAATAATTGTGCATTTGGTGCTGGAACAATTACCGCAAACTTCAGGTTCGATGAAAAACCTATTAAAGTTAACATAAGGGGTAAGAAGAGTGAATCAGGCATGGATAAATTGGGAGTAATAATGGGTGATAATTGTAAAACAGGGATCAATTCTTGTACAATGCCTGGCGTCAGAGTTGGACCAAATAGTATAATAGGCCCTGGGGTGATTTTAAATCAAGACCTAGAACCTAATAAGATTATTTTGTTAAAAGAAAGAAGTTATGAAACGAGAGAAAATAAAATAACTTTATCTTTAGATAAAAGGAAAGAGCTTATGAAGAAATTATTAATGCACGGTTACGGAAAAGAAAATGTATTTAAAAGTAAATAAAAAAGATGATTAAGGGGGTATACAAATGCAATTGCTAATATTGTGTGGTGGTAGAGGAAAAAGACTTAAACCTTTAACGGAAGATGTACCAAAACCTTTGTTGGAAATTCACGGCAAACCAATCATAGAATACCAATTAGATTTCTTCAAGAGACATGGTATAAAAGACATTGTACTTTGTACTGGGTTTAAACATGAAATGTTCGAAGAGAGATATCCAGAACTAACATATTGTGCTGAAAATAAAGAGCTCGGGACAGCTGGAGCAATAAAAAATGCGGAAAAAGAGATAAAAGGTGATTTTTTAGTCACTAATGGGGATAATATATTTTTCTTTAACTTCCAGAAGATGCAACAAATGTTTGATAGCGTTAATAACCCTCTGATGACTCTAACGCAATTAGTTTCTCCTTATGGTGTAATAGATATAGAAGGTGACAGAGTCCTTCAATTTAGAGAAAAGCCTGTATTGAACCTATGGATAAATGCAGGTATAACAATGTTCACTCAAGAGAGTTTGGATTATTTCCCAAAGGAAGGGATGATAGAGATTGATGTTTATCCAAAACTCGTTAGAGATAAGAAATTGTTTGCCTTCAAAATGAGAGAAAATGATTTCTGGGTGGCAATAGATACTGAAAAGGACGTGGAATCTGCAAAGAAAATGCTGCTAAAGAGATAACTCTTTTTTGAGTAAAGTACTTAAATTTGTGTAATTGTAAAAACTAGTTATGAAAGAATTGAAAGTCTTAATTGCTCTGTCAAAAAGAGGGGCTTTGGATAAAAATATCACGATAAAAACTGTTGATTTGGGAAGAGAAATTAAAATTCCTCAACAAACGGTAAGCAGGTTATTAATAAAATTGACTGAAGCAGGTCTGATAACAAGGGTTAAGGAAATAAGAGGTTACGTTTTAAAAATAACCCCTTTGGGCAGAAACTTATTGCGAAACCTTAATCTTGATTTAAATGAAATTTTCAAAAAAATCGGAGGGATTGAGATAAAAGGTAAAGTTGTTGATGGACTAAAAGATGGTAAGTATTATCTGAACTTGGAAGAATACAAAAAAAACATTAAAAAGGAACTCGGTTTTGAACCTTATCCTGGTACTTTAAACATAATATTAACAGATGCAGAAAGTATAGAAGCTAAAGAGAGGCTCCAAAGAATGAACGGTGTTATGATAGAAGGTTTTAAAAGAGGGGATAGAATTTTCGGTTCGATAAAATGTTTTAAATGTGATTTATATGGAATTGAAGCAAGCATCATAATACCCGAAAGAAGTCACTATGGTTCAGAAATAGTAGAATTAATTTCTCCTTTCGAATTAAGAAAAAGGATGAAATTAAAAAGTGGTGATGAAATTATTGTGAGGTTGGTTGGAAATGAAAATCAATGAAATTACAGCTGGAGCAGCATTAGCAGCCATATCTGCTGCCGTTCAAATAGTACACGTAGGATACCCTACACAATGGGGCATGTGGATTGATATTGTTGCTATACCTTGGATTCTAGCATTTTTTTTGTATCGTGGTAGAACAGCATTCTTTGTTTCTATAGTGGGTGCACTCATAATAACTCTGGTTGATCAGAGCAGTTGGTTAGGGGCTAGTATGAAATGGCTCGGCACGATGCCAATGTGGTTGATGCTTTTTTTATGGCAAAAAATGTTTAAAGTACATCTGAAGGATTACAAAAAAATGAAGGTAATAGTTCCTTGCATAGTATTAGGCGTAATTTTGAGAGGAATAATAACAATCCCATTTAACTATTACTATGCTCTACCGATATGGACGGGTTGGACACCTGAAAAGGCAATGCAAATAATGCCATGGTGGATAATATTTTCTCTCAATGCAATTCAAGGAACACTAGAAGTCTTGGTTGCATGGTTGTTAGTCTTTAGGTTCAAATTGAAACGGTTTGCAACATGGGAATAACAATAAAGAATGTCAGTTTCTCTTATCCGAATAAAAGTGTTTTGAAAAATATCAGTTTTTGTATTGATGATGGTGATTTTATAGGATTGGTTGGATCAACAGGATGTGGTAAAACAACACTAGCATATTGTTTGAATGGCCTGATACCCAATTCTATTAGAGGAAAATTTTCTGGTCAAGTAATGGTTGATGATTTGGATACAGCTAAAAATACGGTTTCTGATATTGCGAAAAAGGTTGGGTTGGTTTTTCAAGATCCCGACTGGCAGATATTCAGCGTCTCCGTGAGGGATGAAATCGAATTTGGAATAAGAAACTTTGGATTGAACAAAGTTGAAAAAAGGGTCAAAAATTCCTTGAAAATTGTGGGTTTGGATGGGTATGAAAATAGAGAACCACAAAAACTTTCTCAGGGACAAAAACAGAAACTGTCTATAGCCTCTGTACTCGCTATGGATACGAAAGTCATAGTCTTAGATGAACCAACTTCCCAGTTGGATTATAAGAATGCCAAGATGATTCATGATATCCTAGAAAAATTGAATAATGAGGGTAAAACGATTTTCCTCATAGAACATGATACTGATTTTCTGGCTGAATATTGTGATAGTATATTGTTAATGAACGATGGTAAGATTGTTAAAAATGATTCCACCAACAAAGTTTTCGCTGAAACTAATCTTTTGAAAAAACTTGGTATAAAAGTCCCTGTGATTAGATGAACACAAAAATTAAAATTTTGTTATTAGTTGTTTTTTCTACTTGTATACTTTTCATAAGAAATCCTTTCATTATTTCTTTGGTTTTATTATGTGTCAGTTTCAGCATCTTTTTGTTAAAAGTCCACTCAAAATTATTCGAATGGATTAAACCAATTATTATAGTTAGTATCTTCATAATTTTGTTGCAAACTTTTACCTATTCACCAATTAAATTCACAATAGAAGGTTTAACGTTTGGTATAACAATCTCATTGAGACTAATCACACTCTTGATTTTAGTGTTTGCATTCGTATCTACAACTTCAACGAAACAGCTGTTAGAAGGCTTTGATTTTTTGCCAAAAGAACTTAGTATGATGCTAATGATAGCTTTAAGGTTACTTCCGCTTGTCAAGGACGAAACAACTAGAATTGTTAATGCGCAAAAGGCTAGAGGATTAAATTTCAAAACTCTCAATATCTTCAAAAGTTATTTTCCCGTACTGGTCCCGTTATTCGGAAAAATGTTAGAAGGATCAAATCGTTTAGCCATCGCCATGGAATCTAGGGGTTTTGAAAAAAAGTAAAATTGTTATAAATTTAATATTAGTGTGATTGGATGGAAGAAAAAATCATAGAATTTATAAAAAGAAAAGTGAAAGAAGCAAAAGCGAATGGTGTAATAATTGGGTTGAGTGGAGGGATAGACTCAACAACCGTTTTATATCTGTGTGTTCAAGCACTCGGAAAGAATAAAGTTTTTGGTGTAATGATGCCTTCAGGAGTTAACGCTAAAGAGGATACAAAGGATGCTGTAGAAGTTTGCGAAAAATTGCATGTGAGGTACAAAGTGATAAGAATTGATTCCATATTAAAGTCCTTTGGAAATGATTTGGATTTGAGTGATAAACTTGTCACTGGGAACTTGATGGCAAGAATAAGGATGTGTATTCTGTATTATTTTGCGAATAAGGAAGGATTATTGGTTGTTGGCACTGGAAATAAGAGTGAGTATTTACAAGGTTATTTTACGCGTTATGGAGATATTGCCTGTGATCTTTTACCATTAGGGAACTTATACAAGACAGAAGTGAAAGAATTGGCTAAGGAATTAGGAGTATCAGAAAAGATTATTAAAAAAGTGCCCACGGCGGGTCTGTGGAAAGGGCAGACGGATGAAGAAGATTTAGGAATATCTTACTACGAGTTAGATAAAATTTTACCTTTATTGGAGAGGAATTTAACATTGGACGAAGTTCAAGAAAATGCAGGTCTGGAGAAAGAAAAAATTAAAAGAGTGAAAGAAAGACTTGAAAGAACTGAATTCAAAAGAAACCCTGTTGAAAAACCCTGAAGTGAGAAAATTGAAAATGGGTATAATCGGCATACCAATCTTATTGGAAAGAAAAAACAATACAATAAGAGAGTTTTTTAAACCGGGTTTAACAGACAATTTACGAAAAAAAATAATAGAGTTTGTCTCATCAAATGGCCAAAAAAATGGAATTCAAGTTGATATATTGGATTTAAAAGAATTAGTCGATGAAAACAACGATTCATATTTTAAAAAGGATGATTTAATCGGGATATCTAGAATTTCATTGGATAACTTAGCAGAAGAATTTAAAAAAAGAATAAATGGATTAGACTTTATAGTCGTAATTGGAGGAATTCATACCGGAGCGTATTTATTGTATCATCTCGCTGAAAAGGTAGAAAGATATGATCTTCATGAAGACAATAACAATATTGACTTAATTTTTCATACGAGTTATATGAAACATGCTATTGAATTAAAAAAATCTCTTCACATATCGAATCATGGATGGCAAGATCTTCTAGATGGAATATTTGGTGTTAATGTCATGGAAACTCCAGGGAGAATATTTGATATAGATGTTGATTATTATACATCAACAGAATACTGCAGAATGACAGAAGAAAGGATGAAAACAAATTTTCAAAATATAATATTAACTATCCGAAAAGCTAAGCCAAAAATCTTAGGCATATTCGAATACCAAACATTAGACGGATCTCAAGATGGTTATGAAAGATTACAGACTTTAGTCTTGGAAGGGATAAAATCAAATATTAAACAAATTTAATGACAAAAGGAGTTTATATTCATTTGGCTTTAGCCCGAAACGAAGTGGAGCGCTAAAAAAGTGTTAGATGCTCCGACCGAACTCTAGTGAATTCAACTATTTGTGGGAGGACAAGTTTCTAAGAAACGAAGAGTTGGTCGAGTGGGTTCGTTTTGACTTTTGAAATTAGTTGAAACGAACGTGAGGAAAAAATTTGCGAGCCGGCGATACTATGAATTTTTATATTTTAATTTTATTTGAATAAATATGAAAAAGTTAGTTTTAGCGGGTATAGACAAATCATGCGAAAGATGTATCGACAAAGGAATTTCTCTAGTAGAAGAATTGCATGATGAATTAGATTACTTTATCTTAGAAGTATTGGAGGATGGACAAAAAAGAGTAAAGGATTTTGATTACGCTCCTGACGATACTGGAGATGAAATACCAACGAAGTTCATACACATTCGCGGTGCTGTATATTATCCTCTTTTGAAAATTTTAAGTAAATATAAAATCAAACAAGCTTCAACAAAACTTCCTCCTGATTGGGGAAAAGATAGAGAAATCATGATACCTTCCACAGGTTACGTACTAGAAGATTGTGCTGAAATTATATTTCGTGCTTACTCTAAATGTAAGAAAGGTTTTATTATATTTTTTGGGACAGAAGATGTCAAATATGTGCCTGGTATTTTAAAATCTAAATATGGTTTTGAATCTGAACATATGAACCTACATAGTGAACATAAATAAGAATTATTAATTTAAGAACGGGATAATTACGGTTTTTCTTCAGAAAAACAAAAAAAGTTAAGAGTCCATTGGATAATTTATTTATTAAAAATCAAAATTAATTGCATGAAAACAACACTTTTTGTTGGTAGGTTCCAACCTTTTCATATAGGTCATTTAAAAGTCATAAAATGGGTTCTAAAAAAATATGATAGTGTCATAATAGTTATTGGTAGTTCTAAAGAATCCAAAACAGAAAAGAACCCTTTTACTTTTGAAGAAAGAAAGAAGATGATTCAAAACACTTTAAAGAAAGAAAGAATCTCAGTGAAAAAATACAAAATCATTGGTATTCCTGATGTTCAGCATGATAAAAAATGGGTTGAAAGCATTCTCGAAAAAGTAAAGTTTGATGTTGTCTTTACAAAAAATTCATGGACAAAAAGATGTTTCGATCAACTCAATATTCCTGTGAAAGAACATCCTATATTCGGCGATATTTCAGCCACCAAAATAAGGAATATGATAAAGAATAATAAGGAATGGGAAAATTTTGTGCCAAAAGAAGTTGAAAATACTTTGAAAAGAATAAATTTGAAAAAGAGACTACGCGTAAGTGTATTCAGCAGTCTCTAAAAGTTTTAGTAAATCTTTCATCCTCCTAATCATCTCCTCTTCCCATTCCTTGCAAAGGTCTAAATATTTCCTTCTCCTGTCATCATAAAATACGTATGTATAAATCTTCTTGAGCAAAGAATAAATTGGACTTCTCTGAATAAGTGTCTCTCTCTCCCAATTAGTTAAAACTTTAGCATAAAATTCTATGTTCACAGAACCAGTTCCATCTGGTAATAACACGCCTTGTTTTAATTTGATGAACCCCCACATAGAACTTCTTTGGTCAAAACCACGAATACTGTGCCAGAATATATGAAAATTGATCTTATTAGGGTCAGTCACATCTATGTAGTATTCATCGATGTAAGTCCTAGTCCCAGTTGTTTTCATCCCTGCTTGTATTATTCCTGGAGCTCTTCTCACTATGTCCCTTATGTTGGGCCCTGAATACTGAATAGTTATAACTCTCTTTGGTTTAAAACAATCCACTTCTTCTATGATCGAAGTCACAGGTGTCTTTGCTAATTCTTTGCTTATGTCAGGAGCTTTTTCATTGTACATTATCTAAATTCCTCTTTCTTCCATTCTTCTGGTTTCTTTCCCTCTTCCATTGATGCTCTGCTCAAGAATGTATATTCTTCTTCTGGAACCTTAAGCGTTCCCCTCAAAGGATCCATCATATGCTGAAAAATACTGACCCACTGTCTCTCTTCTGATAATAATCCACGTGGATAGACTCCATAGAATTCATCCGGTAATTTGTCTGGTGGTATGTCTTTTTCAAGAAACCTAACTATCAACTTCAACGTAGTAACGCTTTGTGCGAATGGGTCTTTGAAACCACCTCTCTCAAACAAAATGTATGTTACTTGATCCCTTCCCAGACCAGCCTTAGCCAATATCCAAAGTAGTCTATAAACGAGATCGTCTCCTAACTCAATAGGGAAATGAGAATGTAACGGGCTCGGACGATTTGAATGAACGCAAATTATGTATTTTCCTATATCAGGAACTCTCTTGGTTAAATCAGTCAATTCCTCTAAAGGATCTATACCTTGCGTTGCTATGTGTTCAAAATCTATTAGCAACATCATTTTATCCCAGTAAGGATTCCCTTCTTTTTTTAATTCTTCTCTCGTGTGTTTTACCGCAACGTATATCTGCTTGGTTCTCCAGAGCATATACCTGCCTGCATAACTGGGGTCTCTCGCATCTGGTGATTCTATCGCGATCTTTAGATTCTTCAATACATCCATCAACTCTTTCTTTACCCTTTCTAATTCGCGTGGTTTGATGATGTTAAGTTCATTCGAAATCATACTTGGTAATCCATTCCCTTTAAAATTATTTGTTTCTGCCATCCATCTGGCCAAGGCAATCAAATGTCCTTGCATCATTTTTGCACTAACGGCCCCATAATAGAATTCCTTAAACAATCTATCCCCATCATCTGTAGATCTTTTGAAAGAGTTGAACAACCAATCTTCATTCGATGGTGTAATGGGGCCAAACAATTTAATGTATTTTTTGAGTTCATTCTCATACATCTTTACCATATCAATCCATATCGGGTCTTGTTTCAGGAAGAGATAATGAGCTATGATTGAACAAACATCAACATAATCCCCTCTTTCCTTAGCCATAAAATACCATTCACGTCCTTTTTCGTCATCGTTGCCCAATTTTTCCTCTAAATGTTTTCTTATAAATTCAGGCAATATCTCTAGGTGTTTTTTTTCTACTTTTTTATTGTAGTCTGGTAATCTCATGATGTACTCGGGTGGAAACTTATCCATTCCAGTTTCTTGTCTTATTTCATCTAATGCCATCCTCCTGGCCTCTTCCTCGGCGTTGAAAGAAATCGTCCTCATTTTTTCACCGAATATTGAATATCCATATTTTTCCCAGTAGTGTCTGACAAAGAATCTTCTCACTTCTGGGCATTTGTACAGCAAGTCAGAAATGAAAGTCCCATCCCAATCACACATCATGATTTCTAGTCGGGATCCTGTGTAAGTGAGCATTTCAACCCAGAAATGTAAACAGGCATGAAAATCGACGTATTTACAACCACCATAAACTGCAGATTTAATGGATTTATGTATGTGATCCTGAGCTTCCCTCCATTGAACCATTTCTGGGATCTCAAATGGAATTGTTAGACTACCATGAAGATTTAAATCTAGCCCTTGTTTTTTTGCGATGTATCTTACTTCTTGTCCTTCAGTAAAATCGATTTCATGCGGAACATCGCCAGCAATCTCAATCGCACTCGTTCCTCTCGTTAAAGCATATCCAACTTTTCTTATGAGAGTTGCTAATTCTTCTCCTCTCGCAATCCCGTACAAACCAGTCGAGACTGCGACTTTTAAATTTAACTTGGCCATCAAACACCACCAAAGTTTCTAAGGAAATAAGCCCATATCTTTGGACCAAAAACCTCTCTGTAGAAAGGTCTTCCATAATGATAGAAAAGTTGATCTAATACCATGGGGCTGTAAGGACCGAGTTTAATGAAACCCAACTCTAAACCAAAGATTTCACGTAGTTTAGAAAGAAAATTCCTCAGTCCGGCTTTTATATTATCCTTAATATCAGCTTTAAAAACATCAGCTTCCTCTTCTTTTTTTCCATAAGTTTCTGGAAATTCTTCTTTCAATAATTCGTCTAATTCCTTCACTATACCATTTTCTGTCAGAACCTTTTTTCCTAGGAGTTCGTCTATATAAACGTCAATCTTGTGCTCTTCGGCTATAATCTCGAGTAATCTTACGAGTAGCATGTTGTGGGTCAAGAAAATAGCAGAGAGTGGGTTGATGTCTATATCTTCTACTTCAAGACCGTTGGGAAGTTTAAACGTCTCCACTACTGCAGGGATTTGCATCATCACATACCATTCAGTACCTGGGCTTCCCTTACTGTACAATCTCCTTCTTGCCTCTAGAACGTCTTCTTTTGTTATTTTTACCCCATGTTTTTTTTCTATTTCTGGGATTAATTTCTTGACTACGTTATCATATGGCTCGACTCTAAACTTCGGGATCGAACCAGGCAGAGCAGTCATCTGCCCTTTTGACTGACCCAATGATCCTCTAGGACCTGTGTCCTTAGTTATGTATGTCTCCCTGGGGTATCTATGTGGTTCTTCTGCGGGTTCTAAACCTTCCATCCTAGTCCAAGCCCAAAATTCCATGTATTGGAACGCAACTGGCATACCCGAACCTATCGGAAAATTCATGTGCATAGTTAGAGTGCTGTCATCGACTTCTCTCATCTGCATAACCCTTCTTATCAACGGTCTTAACCAATTTGAATACTCCTCTATCGAGGCTTTTCTTCCCAACACACGTTGTACTATCAACTTATAACGTGTTTTGACCTCATCCCCAAAGTACTGTTTCCATTTTTTGTACAGTCTTACTTTAGTTGCCAGAACGACTGCTTCTGCCTTTGAAACTTCTATCTTCTTCATGATTTTTTCTGGAGTGTCATCCTCATCTTTCAGTTCTTGAAAATCTGCTATTATCGTAGGCCATCTAGGTGCGATAGACCTTAAAGACACACCTTCTGGCAAGTTAACATCAACTTGATCTATGAACATCGCTTTCAATGAATGTTCATCTTTTTCTTCAAAATAACTCAAGATTTCTTTGTATCTTCTTCTATCGTGCATCAATAGTTCTGTATCCGAAACCGCTCTGTCGATCTGTGCCAAACCTTCTTTGACTTGCCTTACGAGATCATGTTTTTGTTTTGTAATAGTTTGATAGTATGGATGAGAAGGTGAAATCTCTATCCATTCATCTACTTTAAGAACATTGAATTCCCACCTGTTTTGCATCATGTTTACTAAGCCAGTAAAAACAGCGAGGGCTGTTTTGGCAGGTACTGTAGGGTTGTACCTGAAAGTGGTGTTTGGATGCCTAAGAGCCCAGCCCATGCTAGAATCATTAGTGCTAGTTCTAGGTATTTGACTGTGAATAAAATCTATGTCTAAAAATTTTTCTCCTATAGGGGTTCTCCATTGTACTGGCATAAAATTAAACCTTCAACAGGTATATTCCTAACAATATAGAGAATATTCCTATTAAAACACCGGTCCATCCCATATTTGGTGGTTGAATTTCATCGGCATCAGGAAAATAAACTACCATGAAAAACCCGAATAACAGGCAACCAACTCCCAATAATTTAGTTAATATCATATCTCCCAAAATATTAATTGTTTTGGCGATTAATTAAATTTTCAGTCTGTTCTTGATTTGAGTGGAATTTATATCCCCATATCTCTCGAGTCTGACGACTTTAACATTCAACTTTCTGCTTTTGAGATCATCTTCCAGTTTTTTTTCATCCCAATTTTGATTATAGCCTAGAACGATGACGTCTGGCCTTATTTCTTCAACTATCTTTAATTTATCTGATCCTTCGTATCCGAGAATTGCCTTATCGACTGATCTTATTGATTCTAAAATTTTCCTTCTTTCTACCTCTGACATCACTGGAAATTTTCCCTTTTCTTTTAAAACGGTTGAATCTCTTGATACAACCACTATGAGTTCAGAATCTTTAGCAACTCTTTTACAATTCTCCAAAAATTTTATGTGTCCAGAATGAATTATGTCGAATACACCGAAAGTAGCTATTTTCTTCATATTTGTCACAAAATTCTTATAAATCACAAGAATAAAACTTTTATTCTCAGCCTCACAATCTAATTATTGATAAGATGGTTTTTGCAAGATCAAAAATAATGATTCACGATTATTGTTTTGAAGAAAAACCGGTCGCTCTAACCCTCAATTATACGGGTCCGAACCCTCAACTTGCTGTGAAGAAATACATAGAAATTCTGAAACTTATTTTCAAAGTCCATGATTCTGACATACAGGAAAAAATATTCAACTGGGACAGGAGTGGAAAGGAGGAGAGGTTTGAAATAGAGTATGAAGTGAGAAAGGATTATGATAAGAATACTTATCTATTCATCCAAGGAACTTTAGATGGGACGATAAAACCAAGTGAAGAATTCGGGAAGGAGGGGCGGACGAGAATCAGAATAAGGGGCGCTATCAGAGCAGAATATCCTCAAGACACATTTTGGCAAAAAAGTCTTCTTTATGAGTTGGTTCGTGTCTTCTACCATAAAATCATCTATTCAAGCAACTGGGAAAAATACATGCATGAATGCAGAGAAGAATTGAAAATGTTTATGGAGGAAATGAAAGGATTTTTGAACTTGTTGCAGAGAGGCGGCATGTAATCTTTTTTTTAACCTAAAATTTGTACTAACTCAGTGGTTAGGAACAACCAGAATACAAATATTATGATAAGAATAATAATCAAATTCCTTGAATAAAAAAATAACAGTGGGTTATTTCTAAAGGCTTGTATTGTATCCAGGTATAAATAATAAGAACTGATTAAAAGACTGATTATCATTACACTTACTATCAATTTCACTGTTGCTCTGTTGACAGATTTTCTAAGAACCAACGGAAAGGTTGATGCTCGTACCATATCATGCTCTCACCAGTTAAAGCCAAGGAATAAGGGTAGACCAAAATAAAACAGAACCACACATAAAATTGCGCTGATCAACCATGCTAAACCTTCTACCCTTGTGAATGAAATATTTAACAAAAACATTGTACCAAAAAACACGATTACTAAACCCAATAATCCAATATTTACTTCGAATTGTGTCTTCTGAATTGGGTTAATTGGAATAAGACTATTCAATATTACCAAAAGAACGAATGAACCAATAACTGAATAGTTCAGCCATTTCTGATCTTCAAGGTTTATTTTGAAGTTTAATTTAAACTTTTTCTCAGTTTTTTTAATGACTCTCGAAAAAACTTCTTCATTTTTTCTTGACATCTGACCGATTTATTTAGAGAAGAGTTAGATTTTTAAAGTTTTTGTTATGAGATTAAAAAACTGAGACAGAGCCTTTCAATAACTTTTGTATCAACTCTTCAAAACCCTCTTTAGATAGGCTTTTTCTCACTATTTCCTCGGCATCACTTCCATTGAAATCGCCGTTGGAAATATATTTTATCCCGACGAAGGGTTCACTTATGGGTTTTCCTATTTGTGATAATAATTCGACTTGAACTTCCTTAACTTTGAAAACTTCATTTATCTTGTCTGCTATCTCTTGTGCTTTCAGATTATATATCTTACCGACATGTGAAACTGGGTTCTTGCCTGCTACTGCTTCCAAAGACATGGGACGACACGGTGTAATCAAACCGTTGGCTCTATTGCCTCTACCGACCTGGCCATCATCCCCATTTTCCCAAGAGGTTCCTGTCACAGTCAAGTAAATGCTTTCTTTTTCATCAAGAGTATTCACACTGACCTGCATATCGTCTGTCTTGAATTTCTTTTCAATCAATTCCCTTATTTTTTCTTTCTGATCATAATATTGTTCCAAGTTTTGGATAAACTGACCGATGAAAGCTATAGCTACTGTAAGACTTATGTTACCATCATGTCTACTACCCATGACTTTTATATCTTCCCCTATAGATGGGTATTTTTTCTTGATTTCCTTTGAATTCAAGAATTTTTCCACGTTCAAGACAGTACTCTCTAACAAAGACATGGGCGCAAAACTCACTCCAAAAGAAGTGTCGTTAGCAGGAGGTATCTCGCCCTTGCTAAACCTCTTGAATATGTCAACTAGGTCAGAAGAACCTGGGTGTATTTTTACCATTATTTCTGGGTTTAATTTGTCAGCAAGCCTTAGGTTTTGATCAAAATATTTGTCCACTTCCTCGTAGATCAATTTCTTTATATCATCTAAATTTCCAATAACAGTGGCAGTGCCAGCAACTATGGCATCGGGTCTTTCAATTATTTCGCCTCCACCAAAGGCTGGGTTGGATACTCCACCGACTAGAAGTCCTTTGTCTAAATTATGATGACATATGAAACCTTTTTTTTCTATATAATACTGGGACAAAACTCTAGAAGAAGCTTCACATATAGCGTCTGTTAAAGAATCCGGATGACCTATCCCTTTCCTTTCGACCATCTCTATTTTTTGTTCACAAACAGGAGCCTGATTCAATTTCTCGATAAAAATTTTCATTTGAAGTATTTTGTCTTTAAAATATATAAAACTATTTATAATTATTATGAATTAATATAACTGTTGGTTATGATAACGGGGGAACTGATAAAAAGAATGAGAAAAGAAATTGGTATAACTCAAGAACAGTTAGCAAAAGCAGTTGGCATAACTCAAGCTCATGTAGCAAAGATTGAGAATGAAAAAGTGAACCCAACACTCTCTACCATTAACAAAATAATGTCTGTCTTAGATACGAACAGAAAAATAAAATGCAAAGATTTAGTGACGAAAAGAGTCATTTTTATGAAGCCTGATGATACAATAAATTACGCAGCAAAACTGATGAGAGAGAAAGATATATCCCAAATTCCAATCATTGACAGAGAGAAATGTGTTGGCAGCATAAGTGAAAAAACTATCGTCAGGAACCTAGCGAATATTTCAGGTTCAACTGTACTCAAAGAATTAATGGATGAACCATTTCCAATAATAAGTTGTAACGACAGCATAAATGTAGTAAAGGCTTTGCTTGAATACCACCAGGCTGTCCTGGTTTCAGAAAACGGAAAAATAATTGGTATAGTAACTAAATCAGACTTGTTGAAACTTCTAAAGTAATCAAAGCATTTCCTTTATTTTTTCAGAAACGAAATCCACGACTTCTTTTGAGACTGGAATCGTGAATGACTTATTGTATCTTTTTTGGTTGTCCAACATGTAAAAGCCTCTCGACACAGAAATAAATTCGTTCTCGCCTTTCTCTGTAATAGCCTTCTTTCTAGCCACTTCAATGAAGCTACTGTTGCCAAATTTCAATTCTTCTGATTTTATTGTTTCGAACTCAACCATTTTCTTACCTCCTAGTTTTTAATTGAAAATAACAAATAATTAGTATTAGAATATCAAAAATTTATATAGTGAAGTGAATGGGAATATTTGGATTTGCAAAAAACCTAGTTTTTAAGAAAAAGGGGAATATAGAGCCGCCACCATTAGACGTCGGTCCTGAGCTGGAAGCTATTTCTCCTTTGAGAGAAAGAGGACCAACGCCACAAAGAGATTCTTTATCACCGATGGCGTCTTTAACGACAACAGGATTACCAGAAAGGGAACAAGTTGAAATGTCGAACGTGAAAGCAAAATTAGACTTGATACTCACGGAAATGGACAGCATAAGAATACAGAACAGAAACATTGATGAAAGACTGAAAGCGATAGAGAAAATATTAGCGGAAATGAGAGGAATAAAACATTATTGATATTACCAGTACGAGCACTAAAAGTTGTAAAAACTCTATTGATTGGAATTCTGGTAATGATATCGGAAAACCTGCAGATATACTAATAATTCCTTGTCTATAAATCGAGGGATTATTTTCTGAAGTAACATTAAAAGTGATATTCCCACGTGCAACAGGTCCTAGCAAGTTTATCGTTGCAAAAGTGTTTCCCATCATTCCAGGACTCACTGAATGAATTCTGTTAGAAGGTATGGAAACATACAATAAATGAGAAGCAGGGGCAAGGTTTTTTAAGTAAGCTTCTTTTTTATAAGTTATAGTGTAACTATCGTTGTTAGTTCCTAAGTTTTGGACGTAGATGTTTGTTATTTCTGGTTTACCTATTACAAATAAACGAGATTCGTCCGTCCAAGTCCTGAAATCATAAGGAACTTGACTCAGAGTTATTGGCACTGAAATAAATAAAATTACAAAAATCAAAAAAAATCCTATTTTAGTTGTCGTTTTCACGTTTAATACCTTAAAAGTTCTTAATTAATAATTTCTCTTAGTTTCACATAAAGTTTTCACAAAAAATAAAATGATAGCTAATACAATTGCTTAAAAAAATAATAGATGATTCCTGTTAAAATGATGATCATAACCATACCCAAAAAATTGAATTCAGGTAGGCTCATTGGTAATTCACTTTCGATTATACTTAAAGTCGCGTTTCTAGTGATATTTTGATTTCCCTGTGAAGTGGCGTTAAAAAAAATCTGTCCTGCGACGCCCGTAGCCATCACAGTTATGGTGGGATAAACTCTTCTTATTTCTCCTACATTTACATCATTCACCGAAGAAGCACCAGACATATCTACTTGAAACAAAGGTGGATTAGAAGAGTTTGCTGTTATTACATAATCATCTCCGTAAAACCCTATGTTTTGAACGTATAAGTTTATTGAAGTCTCACGTCCGACCGTGAACATACTACTCTTCGGTTCAACCCAAAACTTGAATCTATGACAATCCTCAGGGCTGCATTCTGGCGCCTTACAACAAACTTTTATCTGATAATTAGTATCACTATAATCAGCCACGTGTGAGTTCACGTAATTAAATAAAGAGACAAGACCTGTTTCTCCATTAGTTTCATTACAAGAACCTATTCTGTTAACACATTCAACAGAACCAGAAGTTGAGTTTAAGCATACACGATAATTATAATTTGTTTGTGTGTAATTTTCAACATGGGAATTTAATTCTTGATTTAATCTGATGACACCACCTTCTGTTGGAAGGCAGACAGATTGTCTTATGTTAACTGTCATCGTATAACCTGGTTGGCTACAACAAACTTTCACGATGCCATAAGTACAATTACCAGCGTGGGAATTCGTTAATTGATTCAAAGAAAGGATACAGTTTTCACCTGAATCACAATTTCCATTTCTCAATTGGCAGATTAAGGCATATGTTGTTGTTATGTTTGTTAAAAAAATAGTTAAAATTAATAATAGCAAACTGATTTTTTTCTTCAAGTTTAGTCCCTTGAACTCAATTATAATTTTTATTTAACAGCTAACCCATTTTTCCTGCTTTTTAATTTTTAACTTACCCTAGCACAGATTGTGTACCCTGTAATCTGTGTTGCTATACCAGTTGCTGTACACATCCAACTACTATAACCATTTGGAACGGAGCCTACCAGTGATGGACCTCCAAAAACAAAGCATCCACCGCCTAAAACTCTCTTACCAGCAGAACACCATACTATGTGTGATGTACAACTACTACATGAACCCGATATAGTTTCATAACCAAAATTAACGTTTTCGGCAATAGTCAAATTTCCGCCAATATTAACATTAGAGGTGTTACCCCAAATTCCACTTCCTATGTAGATGTTACCATTTTTTTTTGCGTTGATATATGCAGTTGAACCTTCAAAACCAATCTCAGTATGTGACCCAACACCATAGCCTGCAAGAGATAGATTTCTAGCGTGAATCTCACCTTGAGGTACATCCAAATCATATTTCGGTGTTTCCCCAGAGGCTAAACCCAACCCTAATCTTTGTGCAATTATATAACCACCTTTTTGAAACTCTATCAAATTCATACTTTCACTAGAATCCATTATACTTATAACAGGGTTGTTAGGTTGTAAATCATTACTTGGAACAATCGTTATTTGTTCAGATGGTTGGTTCCTGAAAGTTAAATTACCCAGAAAAATATACTCTCCAGCAGTAAAAGTCCCAGGTGTAATCTCATCAGCAGGGTGAGATTGTTGTGCATATGCTAGATATGATATAAATATCAACACAGCTGAAGCAGTAAATATTAATCTTGTTATTTTCATAGACCATACCTCCAAAACTCCTAATTATATTTTGTTAATATTATTTATTTAGAAAGGGGAGTTTTATTTATTTAAAAGGGGGAATTTATTGATATGAGTAAAGGAATAGCGATACAAACAATATTGATGCTTTTAGTTGGAATTCTCGTAGTCGGGATAGTTGTTTACATGGTTTACAGGTATGCCACTAAATCTTCTATAGGACAAGAAGGTTGTAGAGCAGTGATAATGGATTGGTGTTCTATGTGTAAAAACTTCGATCCTGAATGGAAAACTCATGGTGGGCCTGATCAAACTGCAGAACTTATCGATTGTATAAATAATTATTTTCCTTCTAACTATTTTAGCCCTGGAACCTGTCATGGTAATAACTGTTATTGTAAAAACTTTATCGAAACTGACTGCGTTTAAATGCCAATACCGCCACGAAATTTTTATGTTTATTTGCAGGATATTGATAATTGATAGTTTCCAGTAGCAGAGTATTACTTCAAGCTTCTGGTATATTTCCTTTTTTGTAAGGTCGACATTGCCAATTATATGGAGGACAGGTGCCACTCCAGTCGACATAGAAATTTAAAGAAAATTCTTCAGCTATTGGGAAGTCAAACTTGTGAACTAAACAATGAGTGGCCTTCTTCCTCCTCCACCACCGCCACCGGAACTACTGGAACTAGAACTACATGATACTGATAATGAATAGCTTCCAGTACCAGAATAGAGTTTAACCATGATATAGTAAGTTCCCGTTGAAAGGGTTGCTGAGCATGTTTCTGTTACATCTCCCCCCCTTTCATATGGCCGGCAATCATATGTAGTTGTAGATGGGCAACTGCCATCCCATAATGTGTAGAGATCATAATCTGGCGACGCGCTTGGTGTCATAGTTATTGTCACTGTGCTTTGAGAATCAAGAGTGAGTTTAAAGTAATCTCGAGTATTTGTTGATCTTGTCACTGATGAACCACAGTCGATTGAACATGCACCTGAAGGACACGGGTTACAGGGAAGTGCAGTTGTTGTCGTTGAAGACGTTGAGGTACTGGTTGAGGTGGTTGAAGTGGATGTTGAGGTGGATGTGGATGTGCTAGTGGATGTTGAAGTTGATGTAGAAGTTGAGGTTGAAGTTGTGGTTGTTGATGTGGTTGTTGACGTAGTTGTTGTTCCACAGTCTAGAGTTAAACTGTATGTCCCTAAAGTACCGGATTTTTTAACCATGATGTAGTAAGTATTT
>Ga0315274_10000346_pt1 | contig 71951 bp, 57 predicted proteins | sample YL17G02_20_MG_FD_203700 | JGI IMG/M metagenome (GOLD analysis project Ga0315274, IMG submission 203700) | Sediment microbial communities from Yellowstone Lake, YNP, Wyoming, USA - YL17G02_20 | ecosystem: Environmental > Aquatic > Freshwater > Lake > Sediment | place: USA: Wyoming | collected... | reverse complement strand
TTCTTCAAAATCACCTTTTATTTTTGAGGTGGAGCAGAAAGATGGAACTATCTTTAGAAATAAAGGAGTGGGATTTACGACGGATGCAAGATTTCAAAATATTAAAACAGATAAAGGAACGGTAGAATTTGTACCGGGTAAGAAGAAAGGAAAAAGTAAATGAAAAAAATATCAACGTTTTTTGTTTTAGTAGTTATTTTTCTATGTCTTTTCTATGTTAATGCCCTATTTGCACAAGAGACTTTCAACATATTTGGTGGCGATAAGCCTGTTGTGATTTCAAGCGATGAACCTTATATTATTAATAATAATGAACAGGGAGACCTTGTAAAATTAGAATTTAAGAAAAATGTTTTAGCTAAATCAGAGGATTTTCGTCTCTTTGCATCAGGTTCATTAATCTATTTTAAAAAGGATGAATTAGTTATTGCGGAAGGGAGTGTTGTTGAGATTAATCAAGGCAAAGCAAAGATAACCTGCAAAAAAGCTGAGTTTTTTGTAAATGAGGATAAATCTGTATTTACAGGTAATCCGAGGATTGAACAGGGAGAAGGGAATGTCTCCGAAGGAAGTATGATTACTCTTATGAAAGCTAAAGATGGTTCCTCAACAATGATTGTGACACCCTTTACGGATGAGGAAAGGGACACGAGTAAACAAGGAAGAGCAGTTTTACATTATGAGGGCTCAAAACCAAAAGAAACACCAGCTCCTTTAACCAAAGGACCTCAAGAAATTAAAATAGAAGAAGAAACTAATGCATCTGAGGAGAATAAACCACAACCACCTGTAAATAAAACGCAAAAAAATGAGAAACCTCTCAAAGAAGATGCGATGTAATAAATCGAGATTTCTGAGATCCAAGATAAGAGAATTACTTTATTAGCTTATTATTATGAAAAACATTTGTATAGGGGCTCCTGGCTCCTATATCTAATAATATTTTATAAACTTCAATTTGAATTTTATTTAGGACATTCAAAAATGGAAAAGAAAAAATTTATTTATTGGAAAGAAGAAGAAATGTGGCTCGGATACTTCGAGGAGTATCCTGATTATATAACACAAGGTGTTTCCTTAGAAGAATTAAAAGAGAATTTGGTAGATATTTATAAAGAAATAGCATGCGGAACTATTCCCTGTGTGAGAAGGGTTGCAGAATTGGAAGTCTCATGAAAAGAAAAGACCTTATCAGCGAGATAGAAAGTATGGGATGTGTTCTTATTAGGTTTGGTGGAAAGCATGATTGGTATCAAAACCCAAGAACTAAAGTGGCACAACCCATTCCGAGACATAAAGAGATAAAAGAATACCTGACAAAACATATAATTAAAATGTTGAAGAATAAGATGTAACTATTCACATTATTTATACTTTAATTAGTTAAGTTTTTTATTGTAAGGTAATGATAATGGATGTTTTAGAAGCGTTATTAAAAAGAAGAAGTGTGAGAAAATATAAATCTACTCCTGTTGAGAAAGACATTATTAAAAAAATTATCGATGCAGGAAGACTTGCACCCACAGCGAGAAATATTCAGCCCTGGGAATTTGTTGTTGTTACAGATAAAAAAATGCGAGAGAAAATTGCGGATATTACTGAATATGGGAAATTTATTGCTCAAGCACCTGTTTGTATCGTTGTATTTTGTAAAGATACAAAATATTTTTTAGAAGATGGATGTGCAGCAACAGTAAATATGTTATTAGCCGCAGAAGGGCTTGGATTAAAGAGTTGCTGGGTAGCAGGTGATAAGAAACCTTATTGCGGAACTATTGCCGAAATACTCGGTGTTCCATCCGATTATAAACTTATCAGCTTTGTTCCTGTCGGATATTCCGATGAAAGTCCCCAATCTCCTTCCAAACGAACCCTCAAAGAAATAACTCATTGGGAAAAGTTTTGATGCTTATTATCAGTCATATTTTTTCTTTTCCCAATTTATCTTGGATCATATCATTATGATGTTATAGGGTTTATTTAAGATAATTTAATGTATTGACAAATCGTCATCTTTTAGAAATTTTAATTATGGAATTTTCGGGTTATATAATGAAAATTTCCAAAGTAAAATGGAACAAAACAAAGTTAAGATAAAAATTCTTCCATCAAATAAAATCATTTCTGTTAAAAGGGGAGCGAATCTTCTGGATGCCCTTTTAGACGCTGATGTTCCTATTGAGTCTCTATGCGGTGGAAAAGTGACTTGTGGCAAGTGCCTTGTAAAATTAGTGAAAGGAAATCTTGGTTCTGATAATTATCCTACTTCTATTTTGTCTGAGGAACAATTTAAGAATGGTTACAGATTAGCTTGTTTATCCACTGTTGAAGAAGATGTGGTTGTTTCTATTCCATATACGAAAACACTTCAAACAAATAAGCTGAAAGCGTTTCTATCAGTAGGAAATGAAAATCTGAATCCGAGTTTGAAAAAAATTTTTATTGAGCTGAAAGAAGCAGATTTGAATAATCCTGTATCGGATTATGAATTGATTGAAAAGGCGTTAAAACATACATCCCCCTTACCCCCTTTGATAAGGGGGATTAAGACAACATCACAACTTAATTTAAATAGAGAAAATACTTCTTCCATTTCTTTATTATTAAAAGGGAATCTAATGAATTTAAAAGAGATTCCTTTTATATTGAGACAATCCCATTATCGTAGCACAGCTATTTTATACGAAGATGAATTTATCGCATTAGAAGAGGGAAATACAACTGATAGACATTATGGAGTAGCTTTTGATATAGGGACGACCACTGTCGCAGGAGTTTTATATAATTTGGTAAAGGGAGAGATAATCTCAGCGGATGCCATATTAAATCCTCAGCATTCTTACGGTGTGGATACGATTTCTCGAATTAATTATGCCATTCAAAGTGATAAAAATTTAAATACACTTTATTCTAAAATTATTAGTGGTGTTAATGAGATAATCGATTTGTTGTGTGGAAGAGCAAATATCAATTCTCAAGATATTTATGAAGTAATAATAACGGGTAATACGACAATGACTCATCTTGTCCTTAATCTTACGCCACTTGGACTTTCACGGATTCCTTTTGTTCCTGTCATAAAGAGTAGTGTGGTTGTGAATACGGAAGATATTGGGATAAAAATAAATAAAAATGGTAAAGTGTTTGTATTTCCTAATATAGGTGGATTTGTTGGAGGCGATACTGTTGCGATGGTTTTGACTACTGATATGATGAGTAGTTCTGAGATAAAGCTTGCCATCGATATTGGGACGAATGGTGAAACTGTTCTTGGCAATAGAGAAAAATTGTTATCCTGTAGTAATGCGGCGGGACCTGCGTTTGAAGGGTCTCAAATAAAATTTGGAATGAGAGCGACTGATGGTGCAATCGAATCCGTGAAGATTGAAAATGATGACTTGAAAGTGAAAGTAATCGGAGATAAGGCACCTATGGGAATTTGTGGTTCGGGTTTGATTGATATTGTGAGTACATTATTAAAATTAGGCATTATTGATAACAGCGGTAAGATATTAAATTGTAGAGACGCAATGCGTTGCGTCTCTAAAAAGATTAAAAAGAGAATCGTAGAGAAATCGGATGGAAATGAATTTATTCTTGTGTATAGTGATAAATCAAATCAAAAAAGGAATAGGGACAGACGACGTACGTCTGTCCCGCATGCTCTAAAAGCAAATATTGTTTTAACTCAGAAAGATATAAGGGAATTACAACTTGCTAAAGGAGCAATAGCAGCAGGAATAAAAATATTAATTAAAGAGTTAAAAGTTAATGAGGATGATATAAAACAGGTTTATCTATCCGGAGCGTTTGGAAATTATATTAATATTGATAGTGCTGTTACGATTGGTTTAATTCCGAAAAGATTAAGAGATAGAGTCAAATTTATTGGCAATTCAGCCTCATCTGGAGCCTTAATGGCATTGATTAATAGAGACAATAAGAAAAAGGCTGAGGATATTTCGAAATTTGTCAAATATGTTGAACTTGGTGGAAGAGCGGATTTCCAGGAAGAATTTGCTAATTCAATGTATTTTATGTAAGAGATAAACCACAACGACACAACGGGCACAAAGAAAAACAACACAACTATTTGACAGGATTAACAGGATAATAAGTAGGGAACGGTCGCGACCGTTCCCTACTTATAACCGATAACTGATAATTAAGTACCAGCTTATATTAAATTGTCAGTTTTTATAAATTTTGATAATGTAATTAGGAGAATGTTGTCTTGAACATTCTTGATGCCATATTGTTAGGAATCTTGCAGGGATTTACAGAATTTCTTCCCGTCAGCAGTTCTGGGCATTTGGTCATTCTTGAAGCGATATTAAAGGTTCAGAGGACACCTTCGGTTTTGTTCGAAGCTTCTCTTCATTTGGGAACATTAATTGCTGTTATTATCCTGTTCTGGAAAAAGATAGATGAGATTATCAAATTCATTTTTGGTGGTTTTAAACAACAACTTAAAATAAAGAGTGATAAAAATTTGTTTTTGAGATACTATCAGGATGACCCAATTGCAAAACTTTTGATTCTAATTATAATCTCAAATATCGCTACAGTAATTATTGGATTAGGCTTTGAAGATATTTTCAGAAAAATGTTTGGAAGTGTAAAATGGGTCGGAGTAATGCTCTTAATAACCGGTTGCATATTATTATTGACAAAGATGGCTAAATCTGATTCTATAACGTTAGAAAATTTAAGAGTGGAGCATGCCTTAATAATTGGAATTGCTCAAGGAATTGCCGTTGCGCCGGGAATATCACGTTCAGGTGCAACAATTGCTACAGCTCTATTGATTGGGATAGCAAGACCTGATGCAGTAATATTTTCATTTTTAATTGCTATACCGGCTATTATAGGAGCAGAGTTTAGAGAGATTTTATTACAAGGAGTGGAGTCATCATACGGGTGGTTACCGATTCTCAGTGGTTCACTAATCTCATTTATAATAGGTCTCATCGCTCTTAAATTTCTAATCAACATAGTTAATCGTGGCAAATTGTATTATTTTGCATTTTATTGTTGGATCGTGGGAATTCTGGCGATAATCCTTTAAGAGAGGAAGGGATTAGTGCTTATGAGGATTAAAGAAGAGACTAAAAATGAAATCATAGGGGTTCTCCTATTACTCATTGGTGTATTGCTACTAATGAGTTTGTTTACCGCCAGAAACAATGTAAATCTTGTTGGTGAAATAGGAAATAATATTTCACATCTTTTAATTATCATTATGGGTTCGGTGGTATCTTTTATCATTCCTGTCGTGTTTATTATCTGGGGGATAACAAGTTTTTTTGGTGAGGCTCGTCAGCATTTTTCCATTAAACTTTTAGGTGGAATATTATTTGTTTTTACGCTGTGTTCTTTACTCACTTTAAATTATTCTACTTTTGACCAGGAGATCAGTTTTCACTATGGCGGTGTAATCGGAAGTTTTATTACGCACCAGAATGGTCTCAATATTAATAAATATCTTGGCTTCACTGGTTCATATTTTACATTATTAGGGTTGATTATAATTTCCATTCTGTTAGCTACCGATTTCCTCTTTATCAACTTCTTTAAAAGAATGCGTCAGAGCATTAAAAAGAAACCCAAAAAGATTATCGTAAATATTGGTGGTAATAAGCATAAGATTCAGTTAAAAAGAGAGGAAGTAGAAGAAGATGAAGCAGAAGAAATAGAGGAAGATGAGGATGAAGAAGAGGAAGAAAATTTCGTACCGAAACCTGTGATTAATTTTTTTAAAGAGAAAAGAATCGAAAGAAGAAGAAAGTCATCTGAGATTGAAGATGAGGGAATTGGCTATCAACTTCCGTCTTCTGACCTTCTGAATTTACAGAGTAAGCAGAAACCTACTATGACTGAAGATGAAATAATCGATATTTCAGGTGTCCTTGAAAAAACGTTAAGGGATTTTGGAATTGAATCATGGGTTAAGGAAGTCAATCAGGGACCAGTAGTTACGAGTTTTGAATTACAACCTGCACCGGGAGTTAAAGTAAGTAAGATAGTGAGTTTGCAAAATGATTTAGCACTCGCATTAAAAGCTCCACAAATCAGAATTATTGCACCGATACCAGGTAAAGGAGCAGTAGGAATAGAAGTCCCAAACGAACGAATGACATCGGTTTACTTACGTGAGGTGATTGAATCGGATGTATTTCAGAATTTTGAATCGCCTCTTCCACTTGCACTTGGAAAAGATATCACAGGTAATGCATATATAGCAGATTTAGGGGAGATGCCGCATTTATTAATTGCTGGTAGAACAGGCTCTGGAAAGTCTGTTTGTCTTAATGCTATTATAAATAGTATCCTTTTTAAAATGCCACCTGATAGAGTGAAATTTATAATGATTGACCCAAAGAGAGTTGAGTTGAGTGTTTACGATGGAATACCACACTTACTCGTTCCTGTAGTTTATGAGCCTAAAAAAGCGGCAGCAGCTCTGAATTGGGCTGTTGAATTTATGGAAGACCGCTATAGACAATTAGTTGAATTCAACATCAGAAATATCGAAGGTTATAATAATTTATTTGAGAATGGAATTGTGAATGAGAAGACAAAAGGTAAAAACTTGGAATATATGTATTATGTGGTGATAGTGATTGATGAATTATCTGATTTGATGGTTGTTGCGAAGGCTGAAGTTGAAGAGAGCATAACACGATTAGCACAAATGGCACGTGCTGTTGGGATTCATCTCATTGTTGCAACTCAAAGACCTTCCGTCAATGTTATCACTGGTATTATCAAAGCAAATTTTCCATCCAGAATTGCCTTCCAGACTGTTACCAGAGTAGATTCCAGAACTATTCTTGATATGATAGGTGCGGAAACGTTATTAGGAAATGGTGATATGTTATTTTTACCGAGTGGTTCACCAAAACCTGTTCGTATTCAGGGTTCTTATATTTCAACAGAAGAAGTTGAAAAGGTTTGCAATTTCATAACAGGCGAGAAGTCCGCAGATTATCTGGTAGATGAATTTGAGATGAGGAACTATCAGTCTGAAATTGATGAGTATGATAAAATTATCAAAAGTGGTGAAGATTTGACGGATGACGAATTGTTTGAAAGAGCGATAAGATTGATATTAGAAAATCGCAAAGCTTCTGTTTCACTGATTCAGAGAAGACTTAAGCTTGGTTTTGCAAGAGCTGGTAGGTTAATGGATATGTTAGAAGAGGCGGGAATTGTAGGAGAAAATGTGGGGAGTAAACCAAGAGAAATCCTCGTAGATCCTGATGAATATTTGAGGAGTATGGGAAGAAAAGTTTCGTATTTTGATGATTAACATATATAAGATGATCAGGATTTAAATCCTGACCGTAATGTACTATCGAGAGATATGGTGCGACATTTATGTCGCAGTTATAAGCGAGATAAATCTCGCACCACAATTTTTCAGATGTCTCAAATTATTTAAAATCGACCCGTTTTAGAATTTCCTTTTTCCATATTTGATAAGCAGGTTCTTTTATGTGAATGCCATCACCTGTAAATTCAGCTTTCAGTTCTCCCTTTTCATCTTTCATCAATGAATATAAATCAATGTACTCAACTTTCATTTCATCTGCTAATTTTTTTAGTTTATTGTTATATTCAATTATTTTCTCATTCAATTTTGCATATTTATCACGTGCAGGTAAAGCAGATTGAACGAAGATTTTTGTGTCAGGGCAACCTTCTTTAATTTTTTCAAGCAATTCTTTATATCCTTGAATTAGCTCATCAATAGGTCGACCATCATTCATATCATTTACTCCAATTAGAATAAATATATGAGATGGTTGGCAATTAAAACAAGATGAATCGAGACGTTTTAGCAGCCCCCGATAATCATCTGGAACTGTTCCAATAGTATCACCACTGATTCCTCTATTCAAAACGGGTTTTCCCTTGAAATACTGTTCTATATTAAAGCCCTGTGTAAGTGAGTTCCCCAATAATACAACATATTTTTTATTTTGTTCCAATTTCTTATTTTCTTCATTAAATTGTTCAATTTTCTCAGTATAAGACTTCTTATTTTTCTCAAGAATAGCCTTTAAATCAGGTGGCTGGGCTTGTATGCTTGAAACTAAGAATGCTAAAAATAAAATGTTTAGTAGAATTCTTAAGGTATTCATTTGTTTCTCCTTGAAAATAATTGTAATGCAATATGTGAGTGTTAAAAAAACACAAAAAGCCCAATCGCGAGTTTTGAAAAGTTAACTCAAAGCGAGATCGTTATGTTATGAATGCTTTTACTTATGAAACATATTCCCTCACACTAATCCTCTCCCAATGGAAGAGGGAGGGGTGAGAGTATGTCATTCTGAACGAAGCGAAGAATCTCTGTAGTTATCTTATCCTTTAGTTTTTCAGAGTTATGAGGCTTCATTATATACATCCTGAACCATTTTATTGTCAATGAAAATGAAATTACTTTTTAGTCCATAATTTTCTTGCATATTCTAATTTTATCATAGTTTAGATGAAAACTTATTCTTGTGATAATATCCTTATTTCTCTTATGGCATAAGATGAAATACCCGGAGTTCCCTTTTTGAGAATGAGTTTTAAGCAGTGTAATTCTTTGTTGCCAAAAGAGATTGTGGTCTTGTTTTCAATTCCTTTGTTTTCATAAATCGAAGTCCAATTGTTTTTATCTAAAGATGTAAGGACTTCAAATTTCTCACAAGGCTGTGCCCAATGAATTTGGATAATATCTACAGGACAAGACTTTTTTAAATCAATCATTATCCACTGCTGGTCAGTTCCATCTTTTGAGACCCAGGCAGGTGATGCCCATCGGGTATATTCATCTTCATCAATCATACTCTTAGGAGAGAGCAGAGGATTCGTTTGATTGTAACCCGATGCTGTTATCTCAGATGATTTTGCAAGATTGATTTCTTCTAACTTTGAATCTTTATTTTTTACCTCAAATAAGGTGATTGAATAAGGCTTTAAGTCATATTTTAGTTTATTATCCTGAATTGATGTATCCTGTAACTGAACATATTTTTCACCTTCTGATAATCTAAAAACCTTCACTTTATTTTTGGGTGGGAAATTATCTATTTTTGTATCAAGATTAATAATTTTTTCTGGAGATTTATTTATGGCAACAATGACTAATTTATCATTGTTATTTAGAGAGGCATAAATAGTCACATCATCAGTCTCGGAATTATTTATCTGTAATAGTTTGCCAAGAAATTTTTCACTGAACATTTTTAAGACATAATAGGTATAATAAGGTGTATTGGTTCCATCGGATGAGAGAATCCCGTAGTCTCCATCTCTTGGCGGGTAGGCATTATGTAATGCCCAGAAACAAGCCATATCAGTCTTTGTCTCCGCATAAGTTCCAAGCATCAATCCTGTGTATAAGGCGTTCGCAAGTGATTTTGTAATCGGTCCGGGATAATAATCGACCGAGTTATATCCCACACAACAGTATTCGATATTGTTATATTTTTCAGGCATTTTCTCTTTAACAATTTCTTTGAATTGATTAAACCAGTCTATGTAAATATGATGAGACTTAAGGAGTTTTTCTTCAACTTCATCCTTGCCGGATTGGAGTGGATAAAATGTAAAAGTAATTATATCAACAGTATCTTTAATTTTTTCTAAGGCTTTTTTATCCCATTCAAAAAGATAGGGGGCTATACAAAGATTAGCCGCTACTTTTATTGATTTATCCTTTAATTTCATTGTAGAAACAAATTTATTAAACTTATCACCATAATTTTCACCCGTTGTATGACAAACAGACCATTTCCCCCAGACTTCATCTCCTACTTCCCATAATTTTATGTTATAACCTTTTTGGTTGTTGCAGTAATCAACCCATTCAGCCGCCAGTTCAGGTGATGCGCTAAAATTGATTGTGATAAATCCAACTGCACCTGTTGCGAGCAGAAATTCGTTATACTCGTCTGTATCCATATCCGATGCCAGATTATCCTTTGAGTTCCAGACGTAAGCATCGGCATCATTTCCACCGGGATATTTTAGAAGTGTGATTCCAGAATCTTTGATTTTTTTGATTGCATCTCTATCACAGGTCAGGAGCATATCTTTTTTGGGGTAGGGGAATAATGATTCATCCCAACGAGCAGTATGCAGACCATAAATCAAAGGATTAATGTCAAAAGAAGTTTTTTGAGCATCAATATTACAAATAAAATTATTATCCGGATAAATAGAAAAAGATAGAAATGTGGAGACTACTGAGAAGAGAATGAATAATTTTGATAATTTGAAGAACATAAAAACCTCCGATTTACTATTTTTGGTTTATTCAAACATTGAATTAATTACTAATGGGAAAATTGAAAGTCAATACTTTTTATAGAAAAATTGAGATAAGTACTGATAGAGGTGAAAAAAGCAATGTATAGGAAAATGTTATTGGCTATTAATTTTTTGTCAATAAATGGTATGGAATGGTAGCGGCGGAGGGACTCGAACCCCCGACACTGCGGATATGAGCCGCATGCTCTAACCACCTGAGCTACGCCGCCGTAAAGAAAGATTAGAATGAAAAATGATAATAATAACAAAATAAGAACCACGAATTACGCGAATTATCACGAATCTTTTCTTAAAGAATTCATTAGCGTTAATTGGCGAGATTCGCGGTTTGTTTTATATTTTTTTGCTTCTGGTTTTATTAAAAAAAGTGGTTGCGGGGGACCGATTTGAACGGTCGACCTTTGGGTTATGAGCCCAACGAGCTACCGGGCTGCTCCACCCCGCGACATTTTTTATTTATAAGAGATTATTAGCTTAATTCAAGTATGCTTATGCTTGTCAAGTCTTTTTTGGAATATTGAAAAATACTTCCAAGTAATGAAATTATTTGACCACAGAGGGCACTGAGATAAAATTAATAAAATTTAAAATGTAAAACTGACAACTGACAATTTTACATTGTCATTCTGAGTGAAGTGAAGAATCTCGTATTTTATTTTTCGCTATCTTTCGTGTCCTTTGTGGTTATTATTGTTTTAAATATTTTCATTTAATATTTCTCGGGCTATTTGAGCAAATCGTTTTGTTATTTCATCTGACTTAAAATACTGTTTCCCCTTTAGATATGTTTCTACTTTATTCCCAAGCGGAGCTGTCCATTTCTCAGGTAACATTTTTGCTCCTGATATTGCTCCTATAATTGAACCTGCGGTTGCGCCTGTGCAATCTGTATCTAATCCTCCCATAACCGTCAAAGTAATTGTTTTTTCAAAATCATTTTCACCATAAAATAATCCTGCTATGGTCAACGCTGCATTGTTTAAGGTATGAGCGATGCTCATTCCTTCAAATTTTTTTAATATTCGTTCTGTGGTCTTATCCCAATTCCTATCTTTCTTGCACCAGCGAAGAGTTTGTTTTATAGTCTCTGCTAAACGACATTTTTGAGGTATTTCAGTTAATCCAATTTTGATTGCTTCAATCGGGTCTTTAACGACAAAAGCGGCTGAAATTGTGGCGCTGAAAAACATCGCTCCGTGAATTCCTGTGCCTCTATGGCTTATGTAAGCATCTCTATGAGCAAATTCAGCGGCTTTCTCAGGCAGTCCTGGAGCGGAATATCCCCACGGGTCACTCCGAATATCTGCTCCTATCCAATCACAGTAAGGATTATTTACTTCTCCAGATTTATTTGCAGGAATTCCCTTTTTGAGATTTGAGAGTGCGATATCCTCAGCTGTGCAGGCTATTGGGAGGTATTTAAGCCAGGCATCGCCAACATCTTCAGTTGTAAAATCCAGTCCATATTCTTCAAGAATTAATAAACCTAATAGAGTATAAGCGAGGTCATCATCAGCACCGATGTATTTCAGATTAGATTTTAGAAAATTTTTGCGGGGGGTTGTTAAATAATGAAGTTGTTCAGGATTAACTAATTGCGGGTCGATTGACCAATAATCATTGAGTGGATATTTAAGACCCAAATTTTCACAAGCCAATTTAATAGCATTTTTCGTCATACCTTCCGAAGGAATTCCGAGAATACATCCTGCAGACCTCCCCAACCAGGCACCGAGAATTTTATCCTCAAGTTCATCCTTACCAAATTGGAAATTTAATCGCCGTGGTCCCTTGGGTCTTAATTTCCTTATTTCCTGTAAATCAGAAGGTTCTCTAAGAAAAATAGGCACTGTCATTTTTCTCTATCCAATTATATAAAAATTCAATTGAATCATTTAAGACCGTATTAATATATGATAATGAAAGATATTAGTCAATAGAGATAATAAGAAACCTGAGAAACAAAACAATACTCTCTAACAATATATCTTTTTGTTGATTTTTGAGAAGCTATTATGGATAATGTTTATGTTTTTACTTTTAAAATTATATGAAAAATTAATGCACCTAATAATAAAAAATGGAAAATAGGAAGAAGGTAAGATATGTCCGAGACACTTCAGGGCGTGATAATTGGTAGTATAATAGGAATTATTGGTGGTTTAATAGTAACAATAATTAATATAATTTATTCATACAGAATATGGGAAAAAGACAAATTATTTCAGTATTTAAATTCCGAAAATTCCAAATTTAAATCTATTTATGAGGATTCTTTGAAGAAGATCGCTTCTATTATAGAATCAAAAGAATTTTCAATAGATTCAATAGCCAATTTAGAGATTATGCTTCCAGACAAAATAATGAATGAATTTACAGAACATTGGCCAGAATTAGAGAATATTGAAAAGTTATCAAAAGATGAGCAAGATATTAAAAAACAAAGTTTTATGATTGAAATTGCAAGGATATTTAAAGAAGATCTTTTCAAAAGAGAACAGGAAATCAGAGAATTATTGGAAAAGAATATCATAAATAAATTCATAAATGATATCTTTAAAAATCTGAAAAAGCATAATAAATAATAATTATGATTCATTAGGTTTTGCTCAATAAATTAAAATAAAATAATTAAGTCTCTTGGATATTTAGTAATTCCATTTTGTAAAGTAAATAAGCAATTTTTGCGTAAAGTGTATTTAACGCTTGAAAGGGCGTGTAGGAATATAGGCGTGGGGTTTACCCCACGCTAAATGAAATAAAAAATATTAAGCCCCAGTGGGGCGTAGGATAATAAATATACCCGATTCGTATGCATATCTCGGCATTCTATAATCGGTAATCCTTTTGGGATTTTAATATGAATATATTTTGAGGAATAAATATTCCTGCGCTCCTTCGGAGCTTTGTTATTCGGGATAATTATGTTTGCGGGGATTAAAATCCCCGCCTATAATCTATAATCCCTGCGGGATTATAAAATGAAAACATCTTAAATCACGAGGATTGGCAAACACGTCTATAGTCCATAATCCTTGCGGGATTTTGAGATGAGAATATTTTAAATCTACATGATATTCTAATGTAATACAAATCGGTGGCAAATACGGTGGCAAAAAGTTATGGGACAGATAAGGCAAGTTTATAACTTCAATAAAATCAGGAGCGTCCCCAAGGGGATTTGAACCCCTGTTACCGCCGTGAAAGGGCGATGTCCTTGACCGGGCTAGACGATGGGGACATAGGTGAAAAAATAAATTTAAAATGTATAACTAATAATTAATAATATGATATTTTTGATCGTTAATTACACAAATCTCTTTGAATTATGATTATTTTATTTTAAAAATTAGTCGTGTCAATTAATGTGATTCGCAATTAATATTATTTTACTCGTTGTGTTGTTGTGGTTGATTTTATTGGTTTAAAATAAAATGGTGAGAGCGAAAGGACTCGAACCTTCGACCCACGCCTTAAAAGGGCGTTGCTCTACCACCTGAGCTACGCTCCCACTCATTATTAGCCACGAAATCACACAAAATACCACTAAAAATTATTTTTAACTGTAGGGAACAGTCACGACTGTTCCCTACTAAAGTTTGAATATTTAATTGGTTTAACATTGATATCAAAGAGCAATAAATTAATTTATTTCTTTGAAATTTCTATTGCAATAAAAAAATAGAGTGATTTAGCCACAGAGAACACAGAGAAAAGACAAAATAATTTAAAATGTAAAACTGACAACTAAAAATTACAATTAGCCACTAAATAACACCAAATTACACTAAAAATAAATATATTAATTTTAACTTTCGTGAATTTTCGTGATCTTTCATGGCTATCTTTTGTAAATTGTCAGTTATCAGTTTTAAATTGTTCTTCGTGTTTATTCTTATTCATCTTTCAAAAAGCAAAAATAAATGTCGCAAATTTATTAAATGAGAAAAGGACGATTGCAAGAAAAAAATTCACTTAGAAGTAATTTTTTTTGACTATCCCCTGAGAACGTTTCGGTCCTGTTGATACAATTGCAATTTCTGCTTTGAGGAGTTCTTCGATTCGTTTCAGATATTTTTTTGCTTTTTCAGGCAGTTTTCGCCATTCTGTGATACCTTTTATCTGAGATTTCCATCCATCTACTTCTTCATAAATAGGTTCGATTTTAGCAATTTTCTCTGAGGAGAAAGGGAATTTATCAACTTTTTCATTGTTTATTTTGTATGATGAGCAAATTTTTATTTTGTCAACGTCATCAAGAACATCAAGTTTTGTGATTGCCAATTCTTTTATGTTGCATAGTTCAATAGAACGTCTGACAACTGGTGCATCGAACCATCCGCATCTTCTCGGTCTTCCTGTAGTTGCTCCAAATTCCTTACCTACTTCTCTAATCTTATCTCCAATTGCTGATTCCAATTCGGTTGGCATTGGACCACTTCCGACTCTGGTTGTATATGCCTTCGTAACTCCTAAACAGTTATCGATTTTTTGAATACCAATACCAAGTCCTGTCGCAATCCCACCAGGAGTAGGATTTGAGGATGTTACATACGGATAAGTTCCAAAATCGATATCGAGATGAACTCCTTGAGCGCCTTCGCATAAAACGTTTTTGTTTTCATCTATCATTTTGTTTAAGAATTCTGAACCATCGATTATGAGATTTCTTAATTTATCTGCAATTGGATATATCTCATCGACGATTTCCTTTGTAGTAAAGGTCTCAACGCCAAAATAATTTTTAAAAATGAAATTATAGAAATCGAGAAAATCTTCTACCTTTTGAGTGAGAATATTAAGATTAAGGGCTTCGCAAATCCTGAGCCCTCTTCTTGCCACTTTATCACTGTATGCCCAGCCGATACCTCTACCTGTGGTTCCAATTTTACCTTTGCCCAATTTCATTTCGTGGGCTTTATCACGGCGTTTATGATAGGGCATAATTAAATGTGCATTTTCACTGATAAACAAATGCTCTAAGACATTTATTCCACGACTCTGGAGATGTTTGATTTCCTCATCAAGAGAAACCAAATCCACAACTACTCCGTTTCCGATTAGACACATTGGTTTGTTGTATAAAATTCCAGAGGGAATTGTATGAAGGATGAACTGTTCATTGCCGATTTCAACTGTATGACCCGCATTAGTTCCGCCCTGATAACGTGCAACAACATCAGCTTTTTGTGCTAATAAATCGACGATTTTCCCTTTACCTTCATCGCCCCATTGACAGCCAATAATTCCGATAACAGACATAGTTTTCGCACCTTTGATTGTTTTTTAAAAACAAAAAAGCTTAAAAAATATTTACCACAACGACACAACGAACGCGAATAATTAAACAAAATAATTTATTGAAAAGATTAGAAGGATTAAAAAGAGAATATTTGCAAAGAATTAATCGCAAATTTATAGAATATCTTTTTTTATTCTCTATATCCTATCCAAATATTCCTGTCTTTGTACTTGCTGTAATATTGTAGTTAATGTTTGTTTAATATCTTATATTAGAGCTTAATCAGTCGAGCGGAACGAATATGTTTATTTTTTGTAATTTCATCCAGAACTTTTTGAGGGATTTCATTATCAATATTTATAACAGTCACGGCATAAGAACCGATATCACCTTTTCTTCCCCAGGTCATCCTTGAAATGTTTATGTTATTGTTTCCTAATAATGTTCCGACAAACCCGATAATTCCGGGCACATCATCATTCTCGCATAATATTAAAGTGCCATAAGGAACTGTGTCTACGAAGACTTCGTTAATCATCACGATTCTTAAATCATTATTAGAAAATAATGAACCTGAAACAGATGTTTTTTCTTTTTCTGTTTCAATAACTAACGTGATAAGATTAGCGTATTTGAAAATCTCCGAACTTTTTGTTTCAATAATTTCGATACCCGCTTCTTTTGCCTTTGTCAATGCATTAATATAGTTAACTACTTCTTCATATTGATTTTCCAGTAAACCTTTGACAGCGGCGATTCGTAAGAATGGTATTGCCGCTTCTGTTATTTCACCCGATGTTTTGACAGTTAATCTTTTGATTCTATGCCGAACAAGTTGACTTTGTAGCTTTCCTAATTTTTCTGTTAAAGTAAGATAAGGTTGAATTCTTTGTTTAATTTCTGGGTCAATTGCAGGTGTATTGACTGCGTTTACAATCATTTTGCCTTCGATAGCATCAGCAATTTGTCGTGCAACAGCTACTGAAACGCCAAGTTGTGCCTCAACAGTTGAGGCTCCAAGATGTGGTGTCAATATCACATTGGGGAACTTCAACAATGGGTGATTTGGATCAATCGGTTCTTTAGAAAAAACATCAAATGCTGCTCCTGCTACTTTGCCAGTTTCCAAAGCTCTTCCGAGGGCTTCTTCGTTAATGATACCACCTCTTGCACAGTTGATAATTCTGACACCTTTTTTCATCATATTAAACTGTTTATCACTTATCATATTACGGGTTTCGTCAGTCATTGTAGTATGAACAGTTATGTAATCTGCTTTTCTATATATATCTTCTAATTCCGCGAATTCGATACCATCCTTTATCACCAAGTCAGGAGATTTGAATTTATCATATCCCATTACGACCATTCCCAATCCTAATGCCTTTTTCGCAACTTGTGTTCCGATTCTTCCAAGTCCTATTACACCTAATATCTTACTAAAAATCTCATTGCCCATATATTTTTTCTTTTCCCATACCCCTTCCTTCATCGATTTATCTGCCTGGGGGATATGTCTTGAAAGTGCCAATATCATACCAATTGTCAGTTCAGCAGTGGCAGTTGTATTGCCTTCAGGCGTATTCATAACAATGATTCCAAGTTTTGTAGCTTCGTCCACATCGACATTATCGACGCCTACGCCAGCTCTACCAACGACTTTCAGATTTTTACCTTTTTGTAAAACATCTTTAGTAACTTTAGTGGCGCTTCTTACAACAAGTGCATCATACTGGTCAATGCAACCGAGCAGTTCCTCCTTTAGCATACCTGTTTTCACATCTACCTGAAAATCAGCATAATTTTTTAATATTTCGACTCCTTCCTGAGAAAGAGAATCACTAATTAATATTTTTTTCTTCATAAATTTTACCTCATAATTGAATTTAGTTTTCGTTCCCAAGTTAGTGATGCTATATTGTAAATATTTTCTGTTAATAGCTCATAGATTTATTTATGAGAATAAAAGGTTTTTATAATTTTTATTTAAAGAAACAATTGAAAAGTTTTATTAAACATCTTTTTATTTCAAATTTACCCACAATTGAAATTGTGGGTTATCAACAACTAAAAAAACACAATCTCTCAGACCTGCGAATAAAAAATGGTTCTTCCGATTAAAAAATATTTAAATATAATTAATTATTGAAGTTTGTTACAGCAGAGCCTTGATAGCGGCTTTAGTTCCCTCTCCCACATCAAGCTTGTGTCCTAATTCTGCTAATGTTAACTCTAAGGCTGAGATAATTGTTGTTACATCAAACGTATCTGCGTAACCCAATGTGGCAATTCTGAATATTTTTCCTTTTAAGTGGTCCTGACCACCCGCAATTGTAATACCATATTTATCTCTCAGGATCTTAATTATTTTTCCTCCATCGATACCTTCTGGAACTTTGACAGTTGTAACAACGTTGGATGGATTCTTCGGATATAATTCCAGACCGATTGTCTTGATACCTGCTCTAATAGCGTTAGCTAATTTTTTATGTCTTGCCCAGATATTTTCGATTCCTTCTTCTTTAATCATTTCTAATGACTTATCCAGTCCAATCAAAAGAGAAACCGCAGGTGTGTAGGGAGTGGTATCATCTTTCAAATTCTTAAGGGATTTTTTAATTGAGAAATAATATTTAGGTAATGTGGATTTTTCCATTAATGCCTCTGCCTTTTTATTAATAGAAGCAAAGGCTAATCCCGGAGGAAGCATCAATGCCTTTTGTGAACCCGTTACAGTAATATCAACGTTCCATTTGTCAGTATAAAATTCTTCTGCACCAAGACCGCTTATGGCATCAACTACTAAAATAGCATCGGTCTTTTTTACAACTTCACCAATAGCTTTTATATCAGTTAATGCACCTGATGATGTCTCGCACAAAGTTATAAAAACAGCCTTTGTGTCAGGATTTTCTTTAAGTGCCTTTTCAATCTCTTCAGGTGTAATACTTTTACTCCAGTCAATTGATAATTTAACAACATTAACCTTATATGCACTACAAAGGTCACACCATCTTTGACCAAATTTTCCACCTTCAACAGCGATCGCCTTATCGCCTGCAGAAAGTGTATTAATGATAGATGCCTCCATTGCACCTGTTCCTGAGGAGGCAAAGATAACGACAGGATTTTCTGTCTGAAATACATATTTAAGATTTTCACTGACTCTTCTGAAAATAGGTGTAAAATCAGGTGCTCTATGATGAATCATAGACTGAGCCATATTTAAAAGAACTTCTGGTGGCACCATTGTGGGTCCAGGAGTCATCAGATATCTCTTTTTCATTTCATAATCCTCTCCATTTGGTTTAAAAATTACGGTTACTAAACATAATCATTAGAAGCGTGTCAAGAAAATTAGATAAAGAATTGATAGGGAAATATATAGGGTGTTTATATACCATTTTTTTATCATTTAAATGGATTGAGTAAATTGAATCCTATACATTTTACTCCTGATAAAGTGAAAGATTTTTCTTTCACTTATAAAGTGCATTAAAAAATCCTCAAAGAATAATTAAATAGCTTTAGGTAATGAAATTCTCTGTATTATAGCTGGATTTGGGTAATTAATAAATTTCTATTGATTATTTCTCGCTTATTCATTGATATTATTTAACGTTTTTGAGAATAAATATTTTATGAGATGAGGGAAAATGAAAGATATAATCTTAAAGATTATCGACCTTTTAAAATTAAAAAAGGTGATCTATGGAGATGTGAGGATTGTATTAAGAAAATCGGAGAATATTAAAGTCAAAAATGAAATCCCATTAGTAGTTACTACAAATGACGATTGTGGATTTGGAGTGAGAGTTTTCATCGATGGTGGTTGGGGTTTTTCATCATCATCCGATTTTAAGAAAGGTAGCATTGAAAAAGTGGTTAATCAAGCGATTGGGATTGCTAAGGCAAGTGGTTCTGTGAATAAAAATAAATTCATTTTTGGTGAATCAGAACCTATTGTTGGTGCCTATATAACTCCTCATCAAATTAATCCCCTAAATGTTTCTTTGGAAGACAAGATAAATCTGCTGATTAATGCTACATCAAAGATGAATCGATATAAACGGGTAAAAATCAGGCAAGGTTTTATAAGGATTTTTATAGATGAAAAGATTTTTGCTAATACAGAAAATTCCATTATTCATCAGAAGATAATCACCTGCGGAAGCGGAATTCAAGCCACTGCAATTGGTAAAGATGAATATCAAGTCAGAGCTTATCCCAATTCTTTTGAGGGAAATTTTGCTACGGGTGGTTATGAGTTTATAGAATCTCTTGAATTGGAGAACCACTCGGAAAGGGTTGCTGAAGAGGCTGAGGAAATTATGAACGCTCCTCAGTGCCCTTCAGGAATTATGGATATAATAATTGATAGTTCACAATTAGCACTGCAAATTCATGAGTCGATTGGTCATCCGATTGAACTTGATAGAGTCTTTGGAACAGAGGCAAGTTATGCCGGGACGTCCTTTATTAATCCTGCAATGATGAATCAACTAAGATATGGTTCGGAAATAGTGAATGTATATGCTGATGCAACAGTTCCTGAAGCCCTGGGAACTTTTGGGTATGATGACGAGGGTGTGCCTGCTCAGAGAATTCCGATAATAGAAAAGGGAACATTTAAAAATTTCTTATCCTCACGAGAAACAGCGCCATTAATTTTTAAAAAATCCAATGGAACAATGAGAGCAGATGGATGGCAGAATATCCCACTAATCCGAATGACAAATATTAATTTAGAACCTGGCGAATGGGAACTTGATAATTTGATTGCAGATACGAAGAGTGGATTATATCTTGAAACAAACTCATCCTGGAGCATTGATGATAAGAGAATAAATTTTCAATTTTCTACAGAATTAGCTCGTGAAATTAAAGATGGGAAATTGGGCAAAATTTATAAGAATCCAACTTATACAGGCATTACAACGAAGTTCTGGAATTCCTGTGATGCGATATGCAACAAGAAGTATTGGAAGAAATGGGGAACACCCAATTGTGGTAAAGGAGAACCGCCACAAACAATGTATGTTGGACATTGTACATCTCCAGCAAGATTCAGAAATGTTTATGTAGGAGTTATGAAATGAAAAAATACAAGAAATTAAAATCATTGGCTGATAAAATTTTTAAAGTATCAAAAGCTGATCAAACTGAGGTTTTATTTGCCAACACCAATCAGCTTCTTACAAGATTTAGTAAAAATTCAGTTCATCAGAATGTAATGACAATGGATAATCAGGTTTTTATCAGGGTCATAAAAGGGAAAAAGATTGGCTCTGCATCCACCAATAGAATTGATTCTGAGGGACTGATTCAGACATTGAATAGAGCCATAGAGATTGCTGACTTGCAAAAAGTGGATGAAAAATTTCAATCCTTACCGTATGAGAAAGAGTGTGTTATTGAAGAGAAGCCCGTGAAGATTAATCCGATAGATTTAGCGAATAAAGTAGAAACTATCATAGAAATCGCTGTGGATCAGGGTGTGGATGCCTTTGGTGCCGTTAAAAGAGAAAATGGTGAGATTGGAATATTTAATTCTTTGGGAACATCGTCTTATAGAACTTCAACATTAGAAAGTTTAAATCTTGTTATGATGAATGGCGAGCTATCGGGTTATGGGGCACTTTCAGCGAAGAATCTTGAGATGAGTGATATTGAACGGATAGCCTTAAATGCCTCTAAAAAATGCAAATCAAAATATGCACCAGTGTCCGTTAATCCGGGGAGATATGATGTATTCCTTGAAGAATATGCTGTCATAACGATGTTAATGATGTTAAATTATATGGGTTTTAGTGGATTAAAATTTCTTGAGGGTCGCTCCTTTTTATCGGGGAAAATTGGGAAGAAAATTACGGGTAATGATATAACAATTTATGATGATGGAATGAGTGAAAAAGGTCTACCAACATATTTTGATTTTGAAGGGAAGAGGAAGAAGAAGGTTGTTCTGATTGAGAAGGGGATTGGCAAAGCCGTCGTCTATGATTCCTATACAGCGAATCTCGGTAAAACAAAAAATACAGGGCATTCATTACCTCAACCAAATTTATTTGGACCATACTGCCTGAACATATTTATGAAGTCTGGGAATGCAGATGTTAATGATATGATTTCTTCGATTAAGAGAGGAATATATGTAACGAGATTTCATTATGTAAATGTTGTTCATCCACGAAAGACGATTATGACGGGTATGACAAGAGATGGGACATTTCTTATTGAGAATGGGGAAATAACAAAACCAATAAAAAACTTACGATTTACACAAAGTATTCTTGAAGCTTTTAAAAATGCTAAGATGCTTTCCAAAAAGACAAAACTTCTTTCTCTGGAAGGAGAAAGTTATGTTGCCCCTGCCATATTAGTAAAAGGCTTTAATTTCACAGGTGTCTCTGAGATGTAGATTTCATTTTTTATCTTATTTGTAGATTTCGTGTCCTTCGTGGTCAAATAATAATTTTTATATTTCTATGAAAAAAAAAGAAAAAATTGAGTTAAGGAGTTTAAATCAAGTTGAATTAATTGCATTAATTCAGCGCTTGGGTTTTGAAGGTTATCGTGGTAAGCAATTACATCATTGGATTTATAGAAAAGCTGTTCGTTCCTTCGATGAAATGACAAATATTCCAAAGGAATTGCTCAACTCTTTGAAGGAAATTTCATTTTTAGGTGGAATAAAATATACTGAATCAGTCGAATCGTCTGATGGGACAAAAAAATTCATCCATACTTTATACGATGATTTAAAAATACAGAGTGTTTTAATGCCGGGTGAAAATCGGACGACTCTGTGCATTTCTACTCAAGTTGGTTGTCCATTGAACTGTTCATTTTGTCTCACAGGTAAAATGGGATTCAAGCGGAATCTTACTATTGCTGAAATTGTCGACCAGGTTTTACATACACGATATTATTATGTTCAACATCCCTTATCTATGAATATTGTTGTAATGGGGATGGGTGAGCCTTTGCTGAATCTTGATAATGTTATTCCTGCTCTGAAGTTGATTGTTTCACCTCAAGATATTGGCATCTCTCCAAGACGAGTAACATTATCAACTGTGGGAATTCCTGAAGGGTTGAGGAGAATAGCTAAAGAAGACATTGGAGTCAATTTAGCCATCTCACTTCATTCAGCCTATCAGACTAAAAGAAGTGAGCTTGTTTCGATAAATAAAAAATACCCACTCAGTGAGATTATGAAGGAACTTAATTCTTATCCTTTGCCTAAAAGCAGAAGAATTACCTTTGAATATATATTGTTGAAAGGAATTAATGATTCGTTGCAAGATGCAAAAAGGCTTGCACAATTACTTAATAACAGGCGTTCTAAGATTAATCTTATTCTCTACAATGAAATTGGAGATGAGAGATATAAAAGACCGGATGAAAAATCTATCGAAGAGTTTGCTAATTTCTTAAGAGAGAGAAATTTCACTGTAGCTATGAGATATAGCAAAGGAGAAGACATCAAAGCTGCCTGTGGTCAATTAGCATTATAATAAAAATGATAATAAACCACGAAGAACACGAAAGACAAAAAATAATTAAAAAATAAAATGGATTAAATAATGACTTCTTTACCTCTTTCTGTGATTGTTCCGACATATAATCGGTATGATATTCTCAAGAGATGTTTAGAAAGTATTGAGAGACAAACACTTCCATCTAATATGTTTGAAGTGTTGGTAATTGATGACAGTTGTTTGGCGGAATATCATACAGAACTTCAGGATTTAGCGAAAGTTCAGAAATTTGATATTAAGATAATCAAGAATCGTTCAAAAGGACCGGCATCAGCTCGTAATTATGGTGTTGAATTATCAAAAGGGACGATTGTCTTGTTTTTAAATGATGATGTGATACTGAACCCCGAACATTTTGAGGAGCATCTAAAAATACATTCTAAGAATAATAATGTTGCAGTTCGAGGCAAAACAATCTGGCATCCTGACTGTTTAACAACAAATTTAATGAAGTGGCTTTCAAGTGTTGTTTTTATTTATAATCTTGACATAAATAAGGATAATTGTAGTTATGTTTATTTTCATACAAGCGATTTATCGATGGGAAGGCAATGGTTTGACAAAGAGAAATTTGATGAGGATTTTCCTTATGCGTCATTTGAAGATACGGAATTCGGCTATAGGCTTGAAAAAAAATATGGATTAAGACTAATTTTTTGTGAGAAAGCAATTTCTCAGCATTATCATTTTTATAATTTGAGGAGCCATATAAAAAGAGCTAAGATAAATGGTTTGAGTGGTGCTATACTTTCCAAGAAACAACCTGATTTGAATTATCGTATTGTTGATTTATTTCTTAAAATATCTCAAAGAGAAAAGTTGAAAAATATTTTTGGATTAATATTAAAGTTTAAAATTAATAAACCGGAATTTTTTTCTTTAGTTTATGATTATTTTTATGCGAAGGAATTATTGAAACATAAAAATTAATATCAAAATTGTAGGGAACGCATATATGCGTTCCCTACAAGAATCTTTTTTTATACTGATACAAAATGGCATCAAAAAAAATTCTTATCATAACGACTGAACCGTTGCCTTATAAAGGTTTTATTACAACCGGAGCGGGTTTGAGAGCTTGGGGACTTGGAAAGGGGTTGGAGTTCAAAGGCTTTAATGTCACTATGGCATTTCCGAGAAGAATTCTCGATAGGCAAGGTAAAATAGGAGACAGGCTTGAATTATCAGTCCCCAATTTAATTTTAGAAAACACTTTTGAACCCGCCAAATTAACTGAATTTATTAATTCGAAATCTCCTGATATAATCATCTTTCAGCATTGGGGATTAATGAAATATGTTGCTCATTTGAATATACCGGTAGTTCTTGATCTTGCTGGACCACATCTTTTAGAAAGATATTATTGGGGTGATAAAAATTACGAAGAAAATTTTCTCGAGAAAATAAACGCCATAAAAAGAGCTGACTTGATTACCTGTTCCGGTGAATACCAGAAACATTATTTTCTCTCATTTTTACAAATTAGTGGGTATGATATTGATAAATATCCATTTCCAGTGATTCCTTTCTCTATGTCTTCCGATGCGCCATTGCATAATTATCCTGATGAACTTACATTTGTCTATACAGGATTATTCTTGCCCTGGCAGGATCCATCTGACTCAATTAATATTCTTCTTAATGAATTGGATAAGAGAAATACCGGTAAACTTTTATTTTTCGGTGGAATTCATCCAGAAGGTGATGTTTCACAAGGAAAGTTTTCGGGAATAATTGATAAGATTAAAAACCATAAGAGAGTTGAGTTTTTCGGTCTATTGCCATTTAATGAACTTGTCGAAAAGTTAAAGAGTGGAAGTGTTGCATTAGATTTAATGAAGAGAAATTATGAAAGAGAATTAGCATTTACTTCACGAACTGTTGTGAATATGTGGTGTGGATTACCTGTGCTGTATAATAATTATTCTGAATTGAGTAATTATATTAATCAATATGATGCGGGGTGGATTTTAGACCCTGAAGATTCTGATTCACTCAAACTGAGTTTATCAGAAATAATAAACAATCCTGAGATGATAAAAACGAAAAGTAAAAATGCTCAAAAATTAGTTAAAGAAAAGTTAAATTGGAATAATACTATCCAACCAATTGCAGATTTTTGTTCTTCACCTTATATTAGAGAAAAAGAAGTTATTTTAATAAAATCATTTTCTGATATAGAAAGAGTAAAAAAATTAGAGAGTGAACTTGATAAGACAAGGAAAGAATTATTAACTTTAAAAGGCAAACTGATATTTAGATTATACCAGAAATTTGGTAAATTATCTTTTTTATTTGCACCATTTCTTTTTTTGTTCCTTATACTTATTTTTATTCCTATGTTATTATTATATTTAATTATTCCGAAAAAGAAATGAGTAGAATTGAATTTATTTCATATTGACAAGTGAACCTTATTTGATTCATAATTGTTTTTTTGAATGAATAAAATGAGATTGAATAAAATTCCAAAACCATAGATAAGAACTATGTTAAAAGAGCGCGATTATTTATTTAATAAATTAAACAAACTATTTGATATTATTCTCATAACCCTTGCCTTTTTAATAGCCCATCTTATTCGTAATTATATATTAGCACAATACATCCTACCGCAAATGGTATCCTTTGTTCCCTTAAAGGATTATATCTGGTTAGTTATCCCTGGGATAATAATAGCGATAATTTTTTTAAATGCTAATGGTATATACTCATCGATGAGGGTTTTAAACAATTATCAGGTTGTTAAAAAAGTATTTATCAGTTGTTTGGAGATAACCGTTAGTCTCACGTTTTTATTCTTCTTCTTCAAGATTAATAAAAGCCGAGTTCAGATTTATCTTTTTTGTTCGTTAACATTCTTATTTTTATTAATTAAAAACATTTCTGTTAAAACATTCCTTGTTAATTTAAGAAAAAAAGGTCATAATTATCAGACAGTTGTATTTATTGGAAGTGGTGATAGATTAAAGGAATTTATTGATATTTTTGACAAACATCCTTTTTGGGGATTTAAGATTCAAGGGATTATATCAGATGATTCTGCTATCAAAAAAGGAGATAAATTATTTGGGTATGATGTAATAGGCTCATATAAAGATTCATCAGATATTCTTTTTGAGAACCCAGCAGATGAGATTGTCATTATCCCGAATAAACTTAAACTTGATGAACTCGCTGGTGTTTTAGAATCTTGCGAAGAAATGGGATTGAAGGCACGCTTTGCCCTGAACTTTTTTAAACATGAAATTTCCCATCCCAAACTTGTGGATTATGAAGATGTTTCTGTCTTAACATATTTCCCCACACGAGATATGAACTTTGCCTTGTTTATAAAATATTTATTCGATAAGATAGCAGCAGCAATATTGTTGATTATATTTAGTATACCGATGTTGATTATTGCTATAGCTATAAAATTAACATCGAAACAAGGAGAGAAAATAATATTCAAGCAGAGGCGTGTTGGATTGTATGGGAGAACATACTGGTGTTATAAATTCCGCACAATGGTTTCTAATGCGGAAGAATTGAAGAAACATTTGCTAAAGTTTAATGAACTCGATGGACCAGCGTTCAAAATTCAAAATGACCCGAGAATTACAAGGTTGGGCAGGATTTTGAGAATAACAAGTCTGGATGAGCTTCCGCAGTTATATAATGTTTTGGTAGGGAATATGAGTCTTGTGGGACCGAGACCCCCCGTTCCTGAAGAGGCAGCGAAGTATGATAAGTGGCATAGAAGAAGATTCAGTATGAAACCGGGGCTTACCTGTTTATGGCAAATTAGTGGTAGAAATAAATTAGCCTTTGATAGATGGGTTAAACTCGACCTGGAATATATCGATAATTGGTCACTCCTTCTCGATTTCAAAATTCTTGTTAAGACGGTATTTGTTGTAATTACTGGATATGGTGCAATGTAATTTTCTATTTCATATCTCATTGTAATTATTGCAGTTGTCATATTTTGTTTAATAATTTACTTTGTATGAAACGAGATAGTGCAGGATATATATCCTGTACTAATTTTGTAGACAGGATGAATATCCTGTCCATCTTTTAATAGATGATGCTTAATTGTCTTCCTTTAAATAAAATCAATCATAAATCAAGTGCAAAATCTCCAATTTTCTATTTAGGTCTTGCCATCTTAATATTTCTCATCCACACAATGTTTTATGTTGGTTGGTGTATGGATGACCCATTCATAACCTTTCGCTATGCAAGAAATCTTGCTGAAGGCAATGGAATTGTCTTTAATGTTGGTGAAAGGGTTGACGGATACTCCAATTTTTTATATGTCTTAATCTTCACTCTGATTATTAAATTAGGACTCGACCCTGTCAGGATTTCTTTATTTTTGGGACTAATATCAGGAATTTTCACACTCATTCTTGTTTATCATTTTTCTCGCAAATGCTCATCAGGAAAAGGTCTAATCAATTATATCGCCTTGTATTTATTGGCATTCAATGGTGCATTTGCTATCTGGAGCGTTGGATTATTAGAATCCAATTTTTTTACCTTCCTTGTTTTATTATCAGTTCTTTTATTTCTAAAGGGAGTCGGATTAAAGTCTGAAATAGAAAAGAAGTCATCAAGCACACTTCTATTATCAGCAATTGTTCTCTTTCTTTTATCAATTACCCGACCCGAAGGTCCAATAATCTTCACCTCATTATTTATCACGAGAGTTATAATCATTTTATTTAACAAAGAGAAAATTAAAAGACAGGATATTTTGTGGGCTACAACTTATATTTTATTATATCTAATTTATTTTAGTTGGCATTATTGCTATTATGGCAAACCATTCCCGAACTCATTTTATGCAAAAGCTACAGGAGACATTCAGAAACAAGTTTCAGCGGGGATTATATATAGTATTAAATTCGTTCTCGCTAATGGAAGTATCCTTTTTCTGTTTATAATTTTTGCATTTATGAAGACCAAATCCGAAACTCGGATTGATACATTGCATTCATCTTCTAATACCAATAATGATGATGTCATTGGAGAGAACGGTCGTGATAATTCCCTACAGTGTCATTCTGAGCGAAGCGAAGAATCTCGTATTATTAAACCAAGTAATGAAAAATGTAAAGATGAGATTCACAACGCTAAAGTGAGTTTGATAACTCAAACCGCTACATATTGGTATATGTTTGGTGTCATAATTGGTTATATATTTTTTATAGTATATTGTGGTGGGGATTGGATGGGATTCCATCGCTTCTTTGTTCCTATACTTCCTTTGATTTACTTACTCATTCAAGAAGGCGCCAAAAATATTCTCATCAACTCATCAACTCCCAAACTCCCAAACTCATTTAACCTTAAACTTTCAAACTTTAAACCTTTAACAATTTCTATTTATATTGTCATTATGATTGTGATTATCGTGAATCTCTTCATCGAATCCAGAGAAACCTATATGATGAGGTATCTTGTTAGAAACAAGCAGTGGATTGACCCATATTTTGAATGTGCGAACTGGATGAAAGAAAATCTCCCGAAAGATTCTACATTAGCCGCGGAAGAGGCTGGGGTGATACCTTATATTACAAATTTTAGGTTCATAGATATGTTCGGGTTAGTAGATGAGCATATTGCCCTGATGCCAGGTGGAGTCTTTGAGAAAATTGACAATGAATATGTCCTGAATCGCAAACCGGATTATATCCTTTTACATACACATATTGACAAAAAAGGGGAAATTAAAAAAGAAGGCTTTTACATTGCAGGAAGAGATATGCTGAAAAGACAAAAATTCTGGGACACCTATAAACCCATCCAAAAATTCATTCGTGGCAAAGAACCCTTCCCTGTAAATTATATGGTGGTGTTTAAAAGAAATAAATCATTATAGTTGAAACCACGAATCACACTAATCACCACGAATCGTGTTCAATTATTATAATGAAGATTCGTGAAAATTCGTGAAATTAGTGGTTAAATATTTTTTCTGAGTTCTCCGTGATTATTGTCGGTTTTTATATTTTAATCTCTTTTTTTAAGTTACCACAATGTATCATCACCCTTAACAATCTCGACAGTTGCCTTCTGTTCTTCAATTGTGATGTTGGAATAAACGGTAGCTGCCGTCTGGAAAAAGATGGGATTTCGATTTGTATCAGCAAGTCCCCACAGATGCCAGGGAGGCGAAGGATAGAGCTGAATAGATGTCCCTTTACTTGAAATAAATCTACCACTATCAAGATTTCCAAAAAAATAGAACGGGTCTCCTTTTCCAGCTAATTTTTCAGGATTATCTCTGTTTGTCCTACCATCCGTTGCATCAGCTGGAATCCAACCATAATCAGAAAGATAAAATTCATTCCAGACGTGATAATTCTTCTTCGCTTTACAACACCAATGTCCATTAACCACTCTCGAAGGTATTCCCACAGCTCTACATAAGCTCATAAAGATGAGACTATATTCTCCACAATCACCAGTTTTTCTTGGTAATGAAAAACGGATTCCTCTATTTGGTGGATAAACATAGGCAATATTATTCACGCACCAGCCATAAATTGCCTTTGCTTGAAGATACGGATTTTTTTCATCACCAATGATTTCTTTAGCGATTTGAATCACTTCAGGAGTTAATTCGGCAAATTCTTGTGTTCGAGTATAATATTTATATAGACAATCATCTGTGTTATATTTCTCAACCGTATTAGAATCGATATTAAAAGCTGTTTCATAGGCTTTGAATCTGAATTGGCGGGTGATTGTAATGTCTTGACCATCTTTTATTTTATCTGATAAATCCCAGAATTCGATAATATTCCCATCAATATCTTTTGAGACAATCTGGTCAGGTTTAGGTTCGATATTGATATATTCAATATTGCGTTGATTAGGATATTCTCTTTGTCTTGCAACATATAATAACAAAATAGGCTTATCATTTTTCTCTTCCATCGTCCAGGTTACGGGTTCTTCAGAAAATTCATACATAGTCACCTTGTCAGAAGGAAATTTCTTTATCCCTGTTAAGCGGTAAGTAATTTTTAATTCCACAACTCTTGGATTAACAAAATATTTATTTATGACTTTATTGTCATCCTTATCAGCTAATTCTTTACGTTTAAAAAATGCCGAACAGCTTGTAATCAAAATGACTAATAGTGAAATAATTAGAAATTTTTTAATGTGATTAATCATTCTCACTGTTATTTTTTCAACCTCATCATATTAGCTAAAATTAATTCAATTTCTCCTCTGTGATTTTGGGGATCGATGGCACAGTCAATAATTTTTTCGTATGGAAGTGCATCTACTCGTTCTTTTATTATTTTTAGGATGGTTGTATTGATTTCAACTGCTTTTTTGACTGGCATTCGTTCTGGGTTGATGTCAATTCCTATGAATTCATCATATCCCATTACTTTTAAAGCGAAAAATAACGCTTCTGCTTGTTGCCATTCCACAACACCGATGTTTAAATCCTGATCATAATTTCCCAATGGTTGACTGTTCCAATGCGTATGAGCGAGTCGTCCTTCTAATCCAACCAAGCTATATGCAGCAGCACAATCCTCGTAACCCATTCTTACATGCCCAATTTCAGGATTTAATCCTACAAGGGTATAACCATTTTTGAGTAAATTTATATTTGTTGGATTTTTCAATCGTTTTTCAATACGTTGCGCAGCAAGGATTCCTTCTGCCGTTGTCCGATAAATATTATTAGGTGCAGGTTCATACGGCTTCGGTTCAATAGCGATTCTAACACCCGGTACTTCATCCATCGCTTCTGCCATAGCGCATTCAAATCTATCCCACATCCATTGAAAAATAGTTCCTAAAGAATATGTATATCCGTCAATCCCGGGCCAAGAAATTGCACAGTTCGCTCCAGCCTCTTTAACTAATCTCAAACATCCGATTGCAATTTCGATAGCCTTATCACGAATCGGTTTATATGGATTGGAGAGGCTTCCGAATTCGAAATCTTTATCATAAAAATGACTGAATGGTAAACCTACGAGTCTAATACCGGTTTCTTTTTCAAGTTTCTTGTATAAATGAAGATTTTCCTCATTGACTTCAGATGGATAATGAGCTTCGATACCTGTGATGCTATATTGAGCAAGCTCGGAAGCCATTTCGAGACGTTCCTGAATAGTTGCTTCAGGGACATATCTATCGTGAAATCTTCCTCCTCCTGGAGTGAAATACCATATTCCAACAGAGATTTTTAAATCAAGATTGAATTGTTTGAGATGCGACAGGAGTTCTTCAGGAGTTCTGATTTTTTGTTGATAATTCAAATATTTTAGTTGATACATATTCCATCTCCATACATTTTAAAGATGAAAAAATATCTATAAAAGTAATTGAGAAATAATTCTTTTTCAAGATTAAAATTATTTTATATTCTATAGATAAGACATAACCACAATAAATTATTTTCATTGTAGGTGAGTATCGTATTACATCCCGATATGAAAGATAATCGCTTTCATACGAGAAATATAGAATGATAAATAAAGGTAAAATGAGAAAAAAAGGATTTTCAACAGTTTATTTTGCAGACATTGCGATTGAATCTCTGGAACCTGAGAAAACGCTTCCAGCGAAGTTTAGAAGGATGCTGAAGAAGATTAATCTTGCTAATAGGGTGAAAGACAAAAAGGTAGGAATAAAAATGCATTTCGGCAGCAATCTTGGTTATACTACCATTCATCCTATTTTTGTAAGAATCCTTGTTGAGACTTTAAAAGAAACTGGTTCAAAGTCTGTAAAGGTTATAGATGAAAATTCTGAAAATGGAATACCGAGAGGTTATACAAGAGAAGTTTTAGGATGCCCTGTAGTTTCCTGTTTTGGTGATAGTGGGAAATATCATTACAGAGAAGAGATTGGATTTAAAAAATTGGATTATGCTCTTTTCTCTGGAGAGGCTCTGGATAGTGATTTCTTTATTGACCTTGCTCATATTAAAGGACACGGTGATTGTGGATTCGGAGGAGCAATCAAGAATATTGCGATGGGAATTGTTCCACCAATAATTAGAGGTAAGCTTCATAGTCTCGAAGGAGGAATTAAATATAACAAAAAACTCTGCACCTTTTGTTTAAAGTGTTTCAAAGCTTGTCCTAACGATGCGATTAAAGTTGAAAAAAAAGAAAAAAGAGTATGGATTTTCTTTCATAACTGTACCTATTGCCAGCATTGTGTATTGGTGTGTCCTACAGGAGCATTAAAAATGGAAAATAGAAAATTTGAAGATTTTTCAAGAGGAATGGCTCTTGTTACTTCTAAATTCCTTAAGAAATTTAAGCCCGAAAATTTACTCTTCATAAATTTTTTAATGGATATTACTGTTTACTGTGATTGTTGGGGAATGAGCACTGCTTCCCTTGTGCCTGATATAGGTATACTTGTTTCTGATGATATTGCGGCGATTGAGACGGCGTCTCTGGATATGATAAAGACGGAAAATTTATTATCCAATGGATTGCCTAAAAATCGCAAGTTAATTGAGAGTGGTAAACACCTTTTTGAAAAAATACATAACAAAGACCCGTATCTAATGATAAAATATCTTGAAGAATTGTATGACTGTTCAATGAAATATAAAATTGTTGAAGTCAAATAGTCGTAAAAAGTCATCAAATCTATGTTAATATTTCAAAAAAAATATTTCGGAGGAGTGCATTATGGAAAGAAAACTTGTCAAAGTTTGTCTTATCCTTTTTTCTCTGTTGTTAATGAGGGCAGCGTTAGCTATGGAAGAGCTTAAACTCATACCAATGCCAAGAGAAGTCACTTTTCAGAATAGTATGATGACTTTGTCTAATGATTGGGTCATTTGCGTAATGGATAAGAACGCTGATGATGTATATTCAGCAGAGTTATTGATAGAAGAAGCAAAAGCTTGTTTTAACTGGGAGTGGAGAATTGTAGATAAACTCCCTGATAAAAATTATATTTTGTTAAAAAGTTTTACATTAAAAAACAATGAATATGTATGCTATGATGGATCTACTTTGAGTAAGAATGAACCCGAATTATTTATTGAGCAAGGATATTTACTTACAATTGAACCTGAGAAAATAATTATTGAATCAGCTACAGAAACGGGAAGATTTTATGGTGTTCAGACTTTACGTCAGATTTTACGCACTACACAAGGGGAAAAGATTCCTCAGTTGAAAATCAAAGATTATCCTGCATTAAAATGGCGTGGAATTTCTGATGATATAAGCCGTGGTCAGGTCTCGATGGTGGATGATTTTAAAGAAATAATTCGCCAACTTGCTTTTTATAAGAAAAATATTTATCAACCTTACATCGAAGATATGTTCATATTTAATACCAATCCTAATATTGGTAAAACACGAGGAGCGGTAACAAAAGAAGAAATGGCGCAGATGGTTGCTGAGGCAAGGAAAAATCACATTGTTCTGACACCTGTATTCGAGTGTTTAGGGCATCAGGACAGACTTTTAAGTCTTCCTGAGAATCGCAAATATGCTGAGATTACAGACCCAAAGCAAGAACCGTGGTCATTTTCTCCTGTCAATAAAAAATCATTTGAATTCGTTACAAAGCTCATAGATGAGTTGGCTGAAGCCACCCCTTCACCTTTCTTTCATATCGGTGGAGATGAATCCTACGATGTAGGCAAAGGAACAAGTAAAAGACGAGTTAAGAAGATTGGTGTGGGGCGAGTTCATGCAGAGTATTTTTCTCGCCTGCACGATTACCTTAAGGAAAAGCATAATCGTCAGATGATGTTCTACAGTGATATGCTTCTTCATCATCCAGAGGCATTGAATTATTTACCTAAGGATGCTATATTTGTTGACTGGCATTATGCTCAGGAGCCAGAATTCCCAAGTGTGAAAACCTTAAAGGATGCAGGATTTAAAAATATTATTGCAAGTCCTGCTATCTGGAGTTGGGCATCGTTCTATCCTAATTACAATTATGGAATCACAAATATTTCAAATTTTACAAAAGTTGCGAAAAAGGAAAAATTGCTTGGATGTATTACCTCGTCCTGGGGAGATGATGGTGCTGAAAATCTTAGGGAAAATAATTGGTTGGGGTATGCTTTCTCTTCCGCTGCTGAATGGGAAGAGGGGACACCCAATCTCGATCAATATCTCGGACGATATGTTGCGATAAGGTATGGAATTGATTCACCTGAACTTGTTCAAGCAGAAAAGATGTTGGGCTGGCTCGATTATTTTGATATGGCATATCCTGGTCAATTCCTTCATCATCCTTTAAAGATTAAAAGTTATGATGAAAAGTTTATGGAGAAAATGAATAGACTTGCACAAGATATGGAAAGAGTTCTTCAGATCATTGACACCAATAAAGAAAAGGTAAGATTTGATAAAAATCATATAGACTCATTAAACAATGTGGCATTTCGTTATCTTCTTATGGCTAAACGATATCAAACATTTGACTGGATTGCACGAACTCTCGGTAATAAAAAATTATGTGAACTTAATGATGACCAACAAAAAACTATTATTAATGAATTAGAGACTTATAGAAAAGAATTGGTATATTTAATTCGAAATTATGAACCTCTCTGGCTCAGAAATAATAAGTATCCTAACCTTGATTATAATCTTAATCGTCTTGAAAGACAGGTTGCTGAATTTTCGGATTTCATAACCCTGGCAAAAGCTGGTAGCTTAACTGCTTTCTTTGAGCCTGAAGCAACCTGGTTCTGGTATCCTGATAAAGATCCAACAAAAGAAACAAAACCAGGTGAGAAATATTTTATTAGAATTTTTGAAGTTGATAAAAAACTTGCGTCAGCACATATTAAATGCTGGGCAGATGATGGAGCAACAATATTTATAAATGGTGAAAAAGTCTTAGAAACAGAGTATGGGAAATCAGCGGTGACTGCTAATGTTCGTAAATTAATCCAAAAGGGAAAGAATCGCATTGCCATTGAAGGCTATAATCGTGTTGGAGCCGCAGGAATACTTTTATATCTAAATATCAAATTTCGGGATAATTCGACAATCGTAATAACAGGTGATGAAGATTGGTTAGTATCAGAACATGCAAAATGGCATTGGAAAACAAGAGATCCAAAAGGTAAAGGTTGGAAGAAGGTCAAATTATTAGGTAAAGGTTTGATTGAACCGTGGAAATCTATTGATTGGTAAAAATGTAATATGACATTATAAATCTTCAACAAGTATTGTCCAAAAATAGTAGCGGTTTGATTTATCAAACAATGAGGTGCGATAAATTGCACCGCTACAATGTAGTGAGGGTAATGAACGATATTCTAAGGAGGAATTGATAATGAAAAGTAATAATTTCTTTAACCTATTAGTGTGTAAACTGATTGCAATTATTTTAATCCTCGCAATGTTTAGCTTTACATCAGGTTGTTGTACAATGTTTGGTGAAAAGTCTCAGACAATTATTGTTAAAACAGTTCCCGAAGGGAAAATAGTTCGCTACCAGGGGGTTAAAATAAAAGATGGCGGAATAGTTTATATTAAAAAGGAATTTAAGGCTCCTCAGTTTTATGTTGATGGAGAAGGAGGTTTTTATTTTGTGGATTTGGACTACAATCCTGATTTGTGGCTTATTGGTGATGGTGCGTTACTTCTTTTAGGTCTTATTCCTGGTTTAATTGGTTTTGGGATTGACTTTGGGACAGGTGCCTGGCGTGAGTTTGATAATCCTCAGGTGATATATCTTCCTGAATCCAAATAATTTTCGAAGATAACAAATCTTAATTATCTATATATTATGAATGTGATACTATATTTTTATTTTTCATTTGAATAAACTATGCACAAATTTCCACGATTAATATTAAAAGCAGGTGAGGGGAGAAGAGTTGAACAGGGTCATCTCTGGGTCTTTTCTAACGAAGTGGCTCAGTTAGAAGATGTGGGAGATAATGATGAGGTCGGTGTTTTCTCTGCAAAAGGAAAATTTCTGGGTAATGCATTATTAAGTCCTTCAGCACAATTACGAGCAAGAATTTATTCACGTAGACCTGAACATTGTGATAAAGATTTTATTAAGCAACAATTGAAACTTGCCTTAGAATACCGTAAAAAAATTGGTTATTATAGACATTCCTACCGATTATGTTTTAGCGAAGCTGATTTTCTTCCGGGTTTGATAGTTGATATATATGGGAATCAGTTAGTGATACAATTGTCCACGAAATCGATGGACGCTCGCCGTGAGATAATTGTAGATGTTTTAAAGGAATTAATGTTGCCTGAATGCGTTTATGAGCGAAGTAATGTTCCTTTACGTGAAATGGAGGGGTTGCCGCAAGTTACTGGGCTTTTGTATGGAAAGTTGCATTCTATTGCTGAAGTGATTGAGAATAATTTATTTTTGCTAACTGACATTGTTAATGGGCAGAAAACAGGATTTTTTCTTGACCAGGTAGAAAACCGAATGCGACTTTTGCCATTTTTTAAAGGTAAAAGAGTTCTCGATTTGTTTTGTTATATAGGAGCCTGGTCATTGATAAGTATTGCAAATGGGGCTGATTCTGCGGTTGGCGTGGATACTTCAGAACCAGCAATTTTATTAGCACAGGAGTCTGCACAAAGAAATTTATTATCAAGTAAATGTCAATTTGTTAAAGAGGATGCCTTTGAATTTTTGAAAAGGGTACATAATCAAGGTAAGTATTTTGATTTTATAATTGTAGATCCTCCACCCTTAGCAAAAAGGAAGAAGGATGTAAAAAATGCCTTGAAGGCATATAGAGATATAAATTTACGAGCAATCAGAGTATTATCGCCAGGAGGAATATTAGCGACAGCTTCTTGTTCGTATCACATTTCAACAGAAGAGTTTTTACAGATATTAAGGCTTTCTGCAAAAGATGCTAATGCTGATATGAGACTTATTTTTTCAGGGGGACAATCTCCAGACCATCCTATTCATCTTGCCACTCCAGAAACCGCTTATCTTAAGTTTTTTGCCTTTATCAAAGTGTAATTATTTGAAGACTATAACGATAATTGAGACATCTGAAAAACTAACAAAGCAATATCTTTGTTTGTAGTCCCCACTTTAGTGGGAATAAATTTTACTTGCTAAAGCAGAGACTACAAACTGATTTGGTAAACCAATAGTAGTCTCAATTTGAGATTTCTGAAATATTAACAACCGAAGTCGTGTCATTCCCACGAAAGTGGGAATCCAGTAGGGACAGAACAGTGTTCTGTCCTTACAAAATTTGATATGATTCTAAATTCCCTTTTGCACGGGAATGACACATTAGCCAGTATTTCTGAAGGCTCAATTTATAACTTAAAATTATGGGGTAATAAATCTTTTATATTTTCTATTTTAATTTTCCTATTCAGATTTGCCATAATTACAATCATATCAGGATTAAACTCTATCATAAACTGTCTGCAAGCGCCACAAGGTGAAACAGGTTCTTTCGTATCAGCAATTATAACAATGGCTTTGAGATTTTTGCAACCTTCTGACACTGCCTTAGAAATAGCAATTCTTTCTGCACAAATTGTCAGACCGTAAGAAGCGTTTTCAATATTACAACCTGTAAAAATCTTATTCTTATCAGCCAATACCGCTGCACCAACTTTGAATTTTGAATAGGGTGCATAAGCTTTGTCCCGAGCTTTCTTCGCAGAGGAAATTAACTTCTTTAACATTAGTGTTGAAATTATATTTGTATTTTCTTTTTTCATTTTAACTTCTCTCCCTCTTGTAATGGGGCTGTGTCGTAATTCAATAATTTATTCAAGTAGCCCACAGTTTTAATTGTGGGTTATAATGAAATAATAACAATATTTATTAGAAATCATTTAAACGGTTTCTATGGATGATGAAAATAGCCAAAGTAAAATAATTATGATATAGTCTCTAATAAGTAAAGTAAAATAAAGACAATCTTAATTCTCTGTGATGAAATAATTTTGTTTTACAAGTATCGGTGCGATTTATCAGATGAAATACCTAATGTCGCATCAATCCGACCGTTACCTTTATAGGTTATTGGGTGGTATTTATATTTTATATTATGGAATAAATGCAAATTCACATGCTTCATCGATGTTTGGATTATTTAAAGGAATTATTTGAGAGTATTTTAAATTCTTAAGGAATTCAAAACAATCCGATCGTAGGTTATCTCCATGAGTTGAAAGCAATATGGTCGGTTTGTGTTTTTGAAGCAGATTTCTTGCACCTTTTAATACAAGTAATTCTCCCCCTTCCACATCAATCTTTATTAAAGAAGGTATAACGTTACAGACGGATACGAAATCATCACAAGAAAAAGCTGCAACAGGTTGTTTACCACTATTATCGATTCTACCCAATGCACAATTTTCTCCTTCTTTAAATAATACAATTTGAGTTTGGTCTGATATCGCACAAGGGACAATAATAGCATTTTGAACTTTATTAATGGATATTATTTTGGACAAATACATAATATTTCGTGGTAAAGGTTCGAATGCGAATACCTGTTTTGAATATCTTGAAAAGAGGAGAGTATAAAATCCTACATTAGCACCAATATCAAAGCAGATACCATCAGGAGAAGATAGTTTCTTTGCCATAGATAATTGCTGGGATTCCGCAAAGTTTAAAATGATGGATAGTCCTTTTCCTTCTCCTGCTGCGGCTGAAGCAATCCATTTATAACCTTTTAAAGGACCGCGTAAAATGGGGAGAATAGTTCCGTGAGGTACTAATTTTGAGAGTAAATGACCAATTTTTCTTTTGAACATTTGGTAATTTTGTTTATTTTATTTAATATTGAAAAACCCGAACAAAAACTTATAATTTTATAAAAGGTAAGTAAATTCTAAAAGTCGTTCCTTTTCCCAAAGTTGATTCGAACTCGATTTTACCTTTATGTTCTTCAATTATCTTTTTTGTTACTGCTAATCCTATGCCTGTGCCTTTCGAACCTTTTGAACTGAAGAAGGGTTTGAAGATTTCATCATAAAGTTCTTCAGGTATACCTGTTCCTGTGTCACTAATTTCAATGATGGCAGATTTGCCTTTGTATATATCCGTTACTTGTAAAGAACGGTCGCGACCGTTCCCTACTAAGATTTTATATTCCACATCTTTATGATAAGTTTTAATATCAAGAGTTCCACCCATAGGCATTGAATCAATGGCGTTCGTAATGAGATTCAATACGGAACGATAAATTTGGTCAGGATCGACAGGAACAACACCCTCTAATTGAAGCGATTTTTGGATAATAATTTTCTGATTTTGTGCCTTGAAACTAATAATTTCACAAGCATCATTAATTAATTCATTAATATTTGTCTCAACTTTTACCGGTTCTTTTTCTTTAGAAAAATCAAGCATATCCATTACCAGATTTGAGATTCTGTTTATATTTCTTTTTAACATTTGCCAACCGTCATTGAGAATTTCCCAGTCCCTACTCTTAATAGATAACTCGGTTATGGATAATCCGCCTTTTAATCCAGTTAAAATATTTTTAATGTGATGTGAAATTCCCGCCAATGTTTGTCCCACAGTTGCGATGCGTTCTTTTTGAATATTGTCTTCTATCAAGCGTGCATTCTCGATAACGATAGCCGCTTGACTTGCCAGAATAGTTAAGAACCTTAAATCGTTTTGTGTAAATCTTTTTTGACCTTCCGTTCTTGAAATATTAACTGTTCCAATTACTTTCCCCTTTACTTGTAATGGAACGCACATTGAGGATTTTATATTTTTGTCTTTTTTGACTGATGTGAATCTCTCATCATTGATGAGGTCGTTAATAATTAAAGGTTCATTATGTTCAATAACCCATTCTGCGATTGAGCCTTTTCGTTTAATATATCCTTTTTTTCGAATCTCTTCAGAAAGACCGATAGAGGCAAGCATTTTGAGATTTTCACTCTCTTTTTCATACAAAAGAATTGAAGATTGCTGTGCTTTCATTTCACGCATTATGACATTCAGGATTAACTGTAATAATTCTGAAAGTTCTTTTGTGGAGCCAAGTTCAAGACTTAATTCATAAAGTATATTCTCACCTTGAATATCACTGACATCGTCTCTTTTGGTTCTTTTTTCAACAGAGTTTAGAATGGATTTTTTGAGTTCTTCTTTTTTGAAAGGCACTTTTAAAAAATCATCTATACCAGCTTTGAATAATTTCTTGATTGTTTGAGATTCATCTTTTTCAAATAGGACTATTATTGTAGCGGTTTGATTCATCAAACCTGCTTGCTTTCCTTCTGAAAAAGACACTTTGATTTCATCTATACAGGAAAGGCACTTTTTTAAATTGTCTGTAGCAGTTCGATTCATCGAACTTTTTTGAAGATAATAGACAAAGACATCAGCTTTGAAATCGCTGAAATCTAATTTATTTTTTTCATAATCTTCGAAAGTAATGTGGAATTGCTCAGTTCCCAATTCACTTGTCAACATTTTCTGAACAATATCATTCGCATTTAAACACAGGATTTTTATTATATTTTCCATAGATTAATCGTAAGATATCTCTTATTTGTAGGGAATAGTATGCCTGTTCCCTACATTGTATATATTCGTCAAGCCCCCTCCCTAACCCTCCCCCTATAAATGGGGGAGGGAAGGGTGGGGGTGTGGTCAAATTTTACTCTAAATTTTATAAATTATTTTCAAAGGGAAAGTCAATAATGTTTTAATAATATTTACACAAATAAAAAGGGGACAGACGTGTGGCGTCTGTCCCCTTTTTATAGTTTGTGTGATGAATCGCACCGCTACAACTTTTAAGGAACGGTTTGAAACCGTTCCCTACATATCTTTATTACACTATTTCCGATTTTAATTTGTTTCTTAGTCGGATGATGGCTTTAGTATGAATTTGCGAGACTCTTGATTCAGTGACGTTCAGAATTTCACCAATTTCTTTCATCGTCAATTCATCATAATAATAGAGTGATATAACCAGTCTTTCTTTTTCCGGTAATTCATCTATGGCATTGGCAACAATATGATAAACCTGGTCAAGATTATATGAATCAGCAGGATTTAATAGTGTCTTATCAGCGAGAAAAGTCAGAAGATTTGTTCGTCCATTTTCATCCTCATCTACTCTAATATCTTCGATACTTATCAATGAAAGTCCTTTTGATTCATCTAAAATCTTCTGAAATTCTTCAACGGGCATATCAAGATGGAATGCAACTTCATCATCTTCGGCGGGTCTACCCAATTGGCTTTCAAGGGTTTTAAAGGCATTTCCAACTCTGTTAATTTTTTGTCTAAGAGAACGAGGTACCCAATCTAAGTTTCGCAATTCATCTAATATAGCACCCCTGATACGAAATTCGGCATAGGTTTTGAATTTAATCTTTTTTGATGGATCAAACTTCTGCATTGCATCCATTAAGCCGATGAGCCCTGAATTTATCAGGTCATCGACCTCGAGATGAGATGGAAGTCTGCCTGCTATTCGATATGCAATATACTTCACAAGAGGCAAATATTCCAGAATGACCTCTTCTCTCTTAGCAGGGTTCTTAATCTTTGATTGTGGTGTAAATTCTGTGATGACAATTTCCATAATTATTCTCCTCATATCCGATAAATGAGAGTGAATACACACCCCGTCTGCTTCGCAGACACCCCTCTCAAGAGGGGATTATTAAAGTAACGGTTGCATTTATTTGTTTGTAGTTCCCACTTTAGTGGGTTATATTTTGCTTGCTAAAGCAAGTACTACGAACTTAGTGCGATGAATCGCATCGCTACATCGAGATAAATCTTGCACCACGTTATGTGTTAGCAAAAAGTTTTTTCCAGAAGAAACCAATATTGCTTATATCTTCTGGAGAATATTTTATATTAAGTAATTCATTGGCTAAGAGATTTAAACATCTGCTTGCTTTTGAATTTGGGTAGGATAATAAAATTGGTCTTTGCTCTTTGACAGATTTAGGGAAATTTTCATCTACGAGAATATATCCAAGAAAATCTACTGATATATCAAGATAATGGTCAGTAACTTGAGTGAGATGGGAATATACACGTTTACCATCTTGAGGTGAGGAAACATTATTGGTAATCATCTTGAATTTTTTCTGACCATAATTCTGTGATAATATTTTCATCAATGCATAGCTATCTGTGATTGAGGTTGGTTCGGGAGAGACAACGACGATAATATCCTGAGCCGCGGAATTGAAATACATAACGTTGGATGATATTCCAGCGCCGGTGTCAATCAGGACGTAATCGAAATCGCCATCATAAGAATCAAGTGCTTCAAGCAAAAGAAGTTTCTGGTCTGTTTTTAATTCAGAAAGTTCTTGAATGCCTGATGATGCAGGTAAAATCTTAATCCCCTCAGGACCGTCAACGATAATATCCTCAATCTTTTTTTGCCCCTCTAAAAGATGATAGAGATTATATTTAGGAGTGATACCAAGAATGACATCGACATTCGCAAGTCCCAAATCGGCATCAATAATCAATACCTTCTTATTCATTCTACTCAAAATAATGGCAAGATTAACAACTATATTAGTTTTACCGACACCACCCTTGCCACTCGTAACTGACAAAGTGTGGATTTGTCGATTATTTTTAGCAGAGGTTGGAACATCATTGGAATCTCTGTTGCTTGCTAATTTTCTGAGGGTCGAAGCTTGGTCCATCTATAAATCTCCCATCCTTGAGATATTTAAATGAGGAATTTGTTGTAGCGGTCGGATTTATCCGACATTATGTATTATGTGCGATGAATCGCACCGCTACATTGTGACACAGCATCCTCATTAAAAATTAATGCAACGACATTCTCTTTCGTTGCTTTTATTATATCTTCTGGAACGTTTTGTCCGTTTGTAATATAAGAAATAGGTTTTCCTGTTTTTGCTGAGATGTTAAATATTGAACCTAATTCATTTGTCTCATCAGTCTTCGTAAATATAAGGCTATCTATTTTGAGTATATCGAATGTATTGATTATATCGAACTGGTCTTGTTCCTTTGTTGAGCAGCTTAAAACAAGGTGGTTTTCAATGATAGGATTGAAATCAAAAGTCTCCTGCAATTTCTTAATTTGCTTTATATTCTTTTGGCTATGACCTACAGTATCTATCATTATAATGTCTTTGCTTTTTAAGGAATTAAGAGCCTGTTTTAATTCCGAATTATTCTTTGCAACTTTGATCGGGACATTAATTATTTGAGCATAGGTCTTGAGTTGCTCAACTGCACCAATTCGGAAAGTGTCCAGAGTTATAATCCCGACGTTTTTCTTTTCCTCGATGGTCTTTTTTGCTGCTATTTTTGCCAACGTTGTTGTCTTCCCAACTCCCGTAGGTCCAACTAAGGCAATAACTATAGTTCTGTTTGAGTCCTCGTCATAGTTTATGGATATAAGTCTTTTTAGTTCTTTTCTGACATTCTCGAAGATAATTTCTGGATTATTAATGTATTCGTCAGGAGTATTTTCTCTAACCGAGTCGATTATTTGAGCCGAGAGAAGCTTATCGATGCCATTTAAGAAAAGTCTTCTAAATGCACAGGCAAAAGGATTGTTATCAAAGGTCTCATCAGTAAGGGTATCCTCATGAAAAATGCCCTTGAGTAACCATTTAATATCGTTAAGTTCGGTTTTTAGGAGATTAATTTGAGATGAGAATTGAGAGGAATTATTCTCAATAGTGCTATGGAAATCTTCTTTTAATGTTAACACAGCAGATTCAACAGATTTAGTATCTAAAAGGTTATTTTTTGGCAAAGAATGGCTTCTTTCCGTCATAAAATTGTCGTTTTGGTCAGGGTATTCGTCAATTTTTAATACCTGTCTTATGGGATTTCTTTCAAAATTTCTATCGACTGCAGCAACGACTTCAATTAAAGATTTGTCCATCAAGCCATAATCATTCTCATTGGTATTTATTGTTCTTGATGATAAAATAATTGCATCAGCCCCGAGATCATTTTTAACCATCTTCAGGGCTTCTTTCATATTAATGGCTTGAAATTTCTTAATTTGCATTCAGTGTTACCGTCCCCAATGATGTAATTTTTACATCTTCAGTTATTTCATTGTGAGATAAAACTATAAGTCCAGGGATGAATTTTTCTGTTAATTTTCTGAGTTGAGCTCGAATCACTGGTGTACATACAATGACTGGTAATGCGTTGGTTAAGTCGAACTTCTCAGAGAATTTTGATATGTTGTTAAGCAATGTCTGTGCCATTTTAGGTTCAATAATCAGATACGAACCCGTATCGGTTTTCTTAATACTGCTATAAAGCACTTCTTCGACTTGAGGTTCGAGTGTAACCACGTAAATGTTGTTATCTGGAGTTTTGTATTGATTTGTAATATTTCTCGATAGAGCCTGTCTGACATATTCCGTTAAGATTTCAGGGTCTTTTATTGTTGTTCCATAATCAGAAAGGACTTCACATATTGTTAGTAAATCTCTGATTGAGACTCTTTCTTTGAGTAAATTTTGAAGGACTTTTTGAATTGTTCCTAAGGGTAAAATATTAGGTAACAATTCACTAACAACTTTTGGATGAGACTTTTTAATAATCTCTAATAATTCTTGAGTTTCCTGTTTACCTAAGAGTTCAAAAGCATATTTACGTAGAATTTCTGTTACGTGAGTCGCAATGACAGTAGAGAGGTCAACGACTGTGTAGCTATTAATTTGAGCTTGTTCTTTATCCTTTTCTTTAATCCAGACAGCAGGGAGTCCAAAAGCGGGTTCTTTTGTTTGAATACCTTCTATCTCTTTTGTAGCAGTTCCGGGATTCATTGCCAAATAATGACCCGTTAATAATTCACCTCTTGCTACTTCAATACCTTTAACTAATATGGAATATCCACCCGGTTTAAGTTCCAAATTATCTCTGATGTGAATGGGAGGAACGATAAATCCCATTTCAAGTGCAAACTGTCTGCGGATATTCTTGACTCTGTTCAGTAATTCACCATTTTGTTCAGAATCAACAAGTGAGATTAATCCATAACCGACTTCAAGTGCGATTAAATCAAGAGGAAGAATAGCCTCGATTTTCTCGGGTTCTTTGACTTCTGGTGCAGCTATTGCCTTTTCTTCAATAACTTTTTGTATAGCCATTTGCTTGTAAATTAAATAAGATACAAGACCAGCAAATCCTGATATGAAAAAGAATACAAAATGAGGAAAACCGGGAATTAGTCCTATAAAAAATATCACTACTGACACAAGGGCGATTGCTTTAGGTTGAATATAGAATTGTTCTGTTAATATGTCGCCCAAATTTGCTTCATCAGCGGCGCGTGTTACCATTATCCCTGCAGAGGTTGAAACTATTAATGCGGGTATTTGAGCTACAAGTCCATCACCAATAGTAAGCAGTGTATAAAACTGAGCAGCTTGAGCAACGGGAAGATGCTGTTGAAGAACACCAATGATAAGACCACCAATGATGTTAATCATTGTGATTAATATTCCTGCGATAGCATCTCCTCTAACAAACTTGCTTGCACCATCCATTGCACCATAAAAATCTGCTTCATCTTCGATTTCTTTTCTTCTTTGTCTTGCCCTATCCTCATTTATCAAACCAGCGTTCAAATCTGCATCGATACTCATCTGTTTACCGGGCATTGCATCAAGAGTGAATCTTGCTGATACTTCTGCAACTCTTCCGGCACCTTTGGTAATAACAATAAAGTTTATAACAACAAGTATGAGGAAGATAATCCCACCGACAACATAATTACCTCCAACAACGAATTTACCAAATGTTTTGATGACATGACCTGCCGCTGCTTCACCTTCATGACCGTGAAGGAGAATTAATCTTGTTGAAGCGACATTTAATGATAGTCGGTATAAGGTTACTATTAATAGGAGAGAAGGAAATACTGAGAAATCCAATGGTTTGCGTGTATAAATTGAGACAAATAAAATGAGAATACTCACACTTATACTTATGACTAATAACATATCCAGCATTACTGGGATCACTGGGAGTATCATCACAAATAGTATTCCCATTATAGCAAAAGGTAAGATAATATCTTTGTTTCTTAATATGACATTGTACATAGTGGGTGAACTGACATTTTGAACAGCCATTTTTATTTCTCCTAAAAGTAATTTGTGGTGCGAGATTTATCTTGCTAAAACTTGCAACATAATAAATTTTCAAAAATTATTGTTCAGAAATCGAGGGTTCTGTGTTGTTATAGAGCTTCAACCCCTCACCTTAATCCTCTCCCCAGAGGGGAGAGGAATTGTAAGGGACGCATATATGCGTCCCTTATTGTTTTAAGCCAAGTGTTTAAATTTCTCCTTGTTGATTTTATAAATGTATGCAAGAACCTCTGCGACCGCCTTGTATAGTGCTGTAGGAATGAATTCGCCGATTTTGACTTTTTTATAAAGGTCTTGAGCAAGAGGTTTATTTTCAACAATTGGGATATCATATTCCGTAGCGACACTCTTTATTTTTTCAGCGACAAGTCCACCACCTTTTGCAACGCATTTTGGCGCAGGAAGTTCATTTCGTTTGTATTCGAGTGCTATAGCTAAATGTGTCGGGTTTGTTATAACGACAGTTGCCTTCTTAACGTCTTCCATCATTCTTCTACGAGCCATCTCGGTTTGGACTGAGCGAATTCTTTGTCTGATAAGTGGGTCACCTTCTCTTTCTTTCAGCTCTTGTTTGAGTTCTTGCCTTGTCATTTTGAGTTTTTTATAAACACTCCATTTTTGATAACCAAAGTCTAAACCGGCGAGAAAAATTAATAAGAATGATATTCTCAATCCCAGTTTGATTGATACCTTCGCTATGAAGTTGATTATATTCATAATTTCTACGTTCATCAGTATAGGAACATTTTTGATTTCGCTTTTTATCGTGGAGTATGCGATGCTTCCTATTATGATTATTTTTAGTATCGCTTTGATAAGCTCAGTTATTGATTGTATTGAAAATATACGTTTGAGACCTCTGATAGGATTAATTTTAGATAAATCTGGTTTGATTTTTTCAGGGGCAAAAATAAAACCGACTTGTAAGAGATTAGCGAAGACACTGCAAACGATTACTATGAGTATAATAGGCAATAAGATGGTTAATAATTGCTTTGCAAATGTTAGAAAGTGAACCCCGATATTCTCAATTGAAATATCAGTCAGATACCTTGATGAAGAGAAGTAATAATAATATATTTCTTGGAACTGATTGAGAATAAATGTCCTGAAGAGGATAAATAATAATATTAAAGAGAAAAACACTGCTACCGAAGATATTTCGCGACTAAATGCGACATCACCTTTTTCACGAGCTTCTTCGAGTCGTTTTTGCGTAGGTTCTTCCGTTTTTTCCTGATCGCTTTCAAGCTCTTCAGGCATAATTCACCTTCTTTCTTGGAGTGCGGTAGCCGTGCTACCGCTTGAATAATGCGTAAGTCATGCTTACGCTTTTATTTATCTTGTGCAGGTTTTTGGTGTAGTATTTGTATCCTGCACCATCTTCTGTCTTAGTAACCCACGAATTTATTCGTGAGGGGATAAATTTATAAATATTCCCCCTCACCCTTCCCTCTCCCCTCTGGGGAGAGGATTAAGTTGAGGGGATTTTATGGTTTTGGTGACAGAAATTTTATCACTGTATTTATTTGTGTAATTAATTCTCTGCCAAAAAAATTGTCGCAAAGAACAAAAACGAATTTCACAATGATTAATGTGAAAATTAATCCCACAAATATCCTCAGCGGGAAGCTTATATCGAAAATGTTGAACTGTGGAGAAGTCTTAGCGAGTATTCCGACTGCTAATGTTAATATAAGTAGGATTGTGAATATCGGTGCAGAAATCTTTGCCGCAATAAGAAATATGTCTCCCGAAAGTTTGATTAAGTATTGGAAAAAACCATTACTTAATCTTGGGCTGAATGATGGTATTTTATCAAATGAATCTGCTAATGTGGTTACGAAATAGTGGTCAGCATTCAAGATAATAAAAAGCATAAGTCCAACGAAGTAAAATAGTTCAGCAACAACGGACATTTGATTGCTTTCTTCAGGATTGATTAAATTCGCAAGTCCATAACCTACTTCTACTCCTATGAATTGACCGGCGAATTGCAGAGCGGAGAGAAATAGTTTGGCTGTGAAACCAATTGCAACTCCTAACAGTACTTCGTTAAATACCCCCAGAATAAGCTCAAGATTATTTGTAGGAAAATGTTCTGTATGAATTTTTACTACCGGAAAGAGCATCAATGTAAATATGAATGATGCAGCAACCTTAAGTTTTACTGGAACTTGTAGACTCCCGATGATTGGGATAGTAAATAATATTGCAGAAGTTCTCAGTAGAACTGCGAAAAACATCATTACATATATGGCTGATATTGTGAAACTGAACATATTCTTCTTATTGTAGCGGTTTGATTTATCAAACCTATCGAATAAGGCGTGATAAATCACGCCGCTACATCATTTAATGAATTGCGGAATATTAGTGATAATATAAATTGTGTAATTTGTTATTACGTGCATAAGAAACGGAAATAATATCACAAAGGATATTATCAACGTTATCAGTTTAATCACGAAGGACAAAGATTGCTCCTGAATGGATGTAATAGCCTGAAGAATGCTCACGAATAGACCAGCAATAACGGTTATGAGTAGTAAAGGTCCCACCAACAATAAAGTTGTTCTAAAAGCTGATTGTAATAAGTTTAATGCTAATCCTTCTGACATTTCCTTTCACCTCAATTATACTCTTTCCATACTGTTTTGACATCAAGGCGAGGTCACGTGACCTCGCCTTTAGTATCCCACGAATTTATTCGTGGGAGATAAATGAAACTTGTTACACTACTCTACTTTCCTTTTTACCCACAGTTAAAACTGTGGGTTACTTTACGTACCTCATTGAAAACTATTGATGATTGACCCGCAGATGAGATACCATCCATCCACAAGGACAAATAATAATAATTTAAATGGTAATGAAATAACTACAGGTGGTAGCATAATCATTCCCATCGATAATAATAAACTGGCTACAACCATATCGAGAATCAAAAAGGGGATATAAAGTAAAAATCCGATAATAAAGGCGGTTTTTAATTCACTGATAATGAATGCGGGAATAATTACTGTTGTCGGAATATCAGCAATTGTTTCTGGGCGTGGGATTTTTGACACATTTACGAAAAATGCCAGGTCTTTCTTTCTTATTTGAGCAATCATAAATTTTCTGACAGGTCCTTCCGCTTTTTTAAGAGCTGTTTGGATAGTAATTTCTTTATTTATATAAGGTTGAAAAGCTTCCTGATTTACTTCTTTGAATATGGGAGACATAATGAAAAATGTCAGGAATAATGATAGACCAATTAAAATTTGATTTGGAGGAACTTGTTGAACTGACATTGCTTGTCTTAGAAAGGAAAAGATGATGATAATACGAGTAAATGACGTAAGCATTATCAAAAGAGCTGGAGCTATAGTGATGAGAGTCAGAATCAAAGCGATCTGCAAGCCTAAAGATAAATTATCATCGGAATTATTACCACTTATGTTGAGAGAAATAGTTGGTGCAGGTGAAGTTTGTATTTGTGCAACTAAATCAGGTGAAGAAATCAGGATTAATAATAAGAAGAAGAATAATATTTTTTTCATAGTCAATAATTTGGTTGTTTTATTTTTTTGGCATCCATAACATCGTCAAAATATTAACGCATTCTTCTTTGTACAATTTTACCCTTTAATAAAGTCCGTCTCCTTTGTTAATGCGATTTTGCGGGAGAAAGTTGTTTTCGTAAAATTGATTTTGACGTTTTAAATGATATGCTGTAACAATATAAACAAGAGTTATACCAGTTTTAAGGAATTGGTTGGAAAAATGTTGAATCACTGGAAATAATATTCCAGACTATATTTTGGGAGGGTTTTGAGAGACTTTTCTTAATTTTTTGATGTTTTCAAGGAGTGATTTTTCGCCATCTAATTCTTCATCTAATATATCTTCATCAGTTATTACTTCGCTTGTTGTGCTGATTTTCTTATCAAAAATTTCTTCAAAATTTTTATCCGACGATTTTTCAGAAGGTTCTTTTCTATTCGTTTTCTCTGATTCTGTCTTAGGTTCTAATTTCGTCAGGAAATTAATTGAATTGGGTGTTATGCCAAGCACAAGGATTTCCGAGTCTATTCTTACGATACAAATACTTTTCTTTGGTCCCAGATAAGTGGTGCTTAAAACTTCAATATTTTTTTTCTTATCGAATAAAGGAATATTGGTTTTGCCCAGATATTTTTTTAAAACATACAAGAAGACTACCATAAAGACAATAACAACAAGCAATGCTAAAAAAATTCTCATAAACCAGAATAGATAATTTGGTGGTCCAGCAGGAGTAATGCTACTGTCTGATTTTAGCAACTCTTCAATAGAGCCATTATCTGATAGGGTTAAGAGATTAAAAGATATATTTGAGAAATGGTAGCTAAGGTTATCTAAGAGATTGATCATTCATTTACCTCCGGGTATGTCGGATAAATCCGACCGCTACATTGTATCATCCCAATTTTTCCACTCTTTCTTGAGGACTTACAATATCGGTAATTCTTATACCGAATTTTTCATTTACTACGACAATTTCACCTCTTGCCATAAGTTTGTTATTAATAAGAACATCAAATGGTTCACCGATTAGTTTATTCAATTCAATAACAGACCCCTGTGCCATCTGAAGTAATTCACTCAAAAGTAAATTAGCTCTACCCAATTCAACTGAGAATTGCAGAGGAACATCAAGCAAAAGGTCCAGATTAATACCGGCTGACCCAGCTCTTTTCTCAGGAGTGATTTCAGCAAATTTTGGAATTTTGATTTTTGATTGTGAATCTTCTTTTGAACTCACACCAGTATCAGTAGATAAAGAAGATTCCACTTTCGTTTGTGTAATCGTTTCTTGATTTTCATTTGTGGTACCTTGAGGTGTGGATTCATTTTTTTCAATGTTTGTCTCTGCCATAATTTACACTCCTTTTCTTATAATTGATTCAATTTTTACTGCCCGATTATTATTGTAGTTGCCAGGATAAACTTTGAGTTTCGGTTGTCCCTCTACATAAGCAATGATTGCTTTTTTATAATCCTGGTCTAATTGGATAATATCGCCAATTTTTAAGTTCAATAATTCCTTTGCACTAATATTGGCTGAGCCAAGGGTTACAGATAGATTAAGTAGGATTTCGTTTAAATGTATTTTTATTTTTTCTAAAACTGAAGGGTCAACCTCTGTAATATCGCTTTGAATAACAGCTTTCAATTTATCTCTGATTGGCTCAAGCATTGAATAAGGAATACAAAAGGTTATTGTACCTTTCGTCGTCCCAAAATCAATCTCCAGAATTTCAATTAGTACCATATCATTCTGAGGAATAACTGTTACAAATTGAGGATTAACCTCAGAACGCATATTTGTACACTTTAATTCAAAAACCGGTGCCCAGGCTTTCTGATAATCCTCTATAGCCAATCCCACTACTTTTTCAACAATTTTCATTTCTATGGATGTAAAATCTCTTTCCTCAATCTTTGACTGTAATTGACCTTTTCCACCGAAGTATATATCTACCACAATCATAACAAAATCACTATCAAGGGAAATAATACCGAAACCTCTGAGTGGGTCTATTTTGATAATGCTGAAGCTGGCTGGCAAGGCAACAGATTTAAGATAATCACCAAATTTTAACATCTCAGAAGAAACAACAGAAACCGTCACAACCCTTTTTAGCATTGAAGACATTGCTGTTCTAAAAAGACGGGAGAATCTCTCGTGAATTGCTTCAAGTGCAGGCATTCTTCCGCGAACGATTATATCCTGATTAGTAAAATCATAAGATTGATAGGAATCCTCTCCTGTGGAAGAACCTTTTTCTGATCCAATTTTCCCTTCATTTAAGCCATTTAAAAGGGCATCGACTTCATCTTGACTTAATACCTGGGGCATTTTTTATTTATACCTCACATTAATATGTAGTGAACGCAGAAATGCGTTCACTAAAACGGAACGCACAATGTGCGTTCCCTACAATAGTTGTTAGATGAATGTGACATCTGCTATTGTATGATGTCTTAGTAACCCACGAATTTATTCGTGGGGGATAAATAAAACTTGTTACACCACCCTACTTTCTTCTTTACCCACAGTTAAAACTGTGGGTTACTTTACCTATTCCAAAGTATCTGTTTTATTGTATAATAAATTCTCCAAAGTATATATTTGTAATCTTATCTTTGCCTATAATTACGTTAATCTTTGAAATAAGTTCATCTTTTAAATGTTGTTTCCCTTCTTCAGTAGCAAGTTCTTTAGAGTTCTTTGCAGATAAAACGGTAATAAAAGAATCTTTTATCTGAAATAACCGCTTATCAATATCTGTTTTTATCTGTGGGTCTTTATATTCTAAAATGATACTTGTTTTCAAATATTTTTTACCACTAAACTCCGTTAAATTAACTGTAAAAGCTGGAGTCATTTCATAGGTTGATTTATCTTCTAATGGTGTTGGCGCAGCTGTGGATTCACTCTTTTCTGTTGAGGTTGTGCTTTGATTCTGTGCGGGTTTTTTATTAATCATTTTAAAGGCAAATAATCCTCCACCTATTAATATAAGGAGAATTATCACTATAAATGGTAGCATTTTAGTTAATGATTTCTTTTGCTGAGGAGGTTCTTTACCATCAGCCTTCTTTTTTCCAGGTTCTTGTTTTGCCATTTTGTAACCTCATGTTGTGGTGTGAGATTTATCTTGCAAGATAAAGATGCGAACTAAAGTTCACACTACAATTAAGTGTTTATTTCAACTATAATATCAATATTGTTTTGTTCTGGGGATTTCAAATCTCCTAATCCAATTATTGCAAGTCTTGATGGATTAATATTGTTTTTAATGAATTCATCAAGAACAATTCTTGTATATTTTAATGAAAGTTTGTAATTATCCGTGAAATCGTGAACAGATGATAATCGCTTGTCACCTCTTTTGATATTTCCTTGAATAATAATATTATAAGGAACTTCCTTCAAGATATCAGCGATATTTTTTATCTCTTTTTTTGATGCATCCGTTATTATGAATGTCTCATCTTCAAATAAGATATCATTGGCTATAGATATTTCAATAGAATTCTCAGCATACTTGACGAAGAACTCTCTATTTGTTTGTAAGATAGGTTTGATTTTGCTGATAAATTCATTCCAGCTTTCTAAATCAGTGATATTTTTTATATCATTCAAATTGCCATCTTCAAATATGAGTTTTTCTTTCAATGATAAAGTTTTATCTTTTTCTTCACTGATATATTTTTCGCCAATATTTTTAAAGCTTCCGAAAGTTTTTTCAAGCTTTATTGCATTTAACGATGACATTGCCAATAGCATAATAAAAAATGTTAGGATAAGTGTGATTAAATCCGAAAACGTTACTAACCATACATCCTTAACAAATTTTTGCAAGGGTATTTTATTATTGTTAGTATAGCTCATCAATTTCCTCGTCAGGCACTCGAAATTTAAAGCCTTGTATTTTGATTGTCTTGCCATAATTCCCGAATTTATCTAATCCCTTAGCATTACAAATAACTATGGCAACTCTTCTATTCTTTATTTTGCCTTGAGGTGTGTCATTCGGCATAATTGGATGAAATTCTCCATAACCAGCGGCTTCCAGTCTGTCTAATGAGACATTACCTTGTTGATGCAGGTATCGAAGAATTTCAATGGCTCTTGCAGCCGATAGTTCCCAGTTTGATTCGAAATTACTGTTAGAAATAGGGGTGTTGTCTGTATAACCTTCGACCCTAATTTTATTATCAATTTTACCCAATATTTTAATTACTTTATTAAGAGTTGGCTTAAAGGATTCTTTTATATTGCTTTTACCAAGATCAAAAATAAGTTTGTCACTTAAATTGATAATTAAATCATTTTTATTTTCCATAATTTCAATATCACCTGTAAGCCCGTCAGTTGATTGTAGTTCCAGCAGTTCATTTTGAACGATGTTTTGAGTGATAACAGGAATCAAATTTTTTGACCTGGATTTGTCAGAGGACTCCAAACCCTCCTTGTCAGTCTTTTTGATATTAAAAGCCTTCGCAATTGATGAGAAGACTTTTCCAGCCTTTGTCGTATCTTGTATTGCGATAGAATGAAAATAAATAAAGAAGGTAAGTAAAATCAGACTCAAAGAAGTGAAAGTAAGTCTGAATGAATTTTTTAATATCTCGAATCTCGAATCCTTCAATATTTTCTCTTCTCTATTCTTTTCTCTTTTTATATTTGGAATTAAAAAGTTCATAGTCTTAGATTCAAATTTTTAACTACAATGACTAAACGAATTATTTTGATTATCGTTGTGATCGTAGTGTCGTTGTGGTAAAAAACATTTAACCACGACGGCACAACGGACACCTATTAAAAGAAAAAGGTTCTCCTTTTAGAAGGATGTATAAATGCATTAAGTTTATCTTCAACAATTCTTGGATTATCACCTGCTGCTATTGAAATCAAACCCTCAATGACAAGCTCTTTTAATGAACATTCCTCTTCACTTCTTTTTTGCAATTTCCCTGAAATGGGCAGAAAAACCATATTAGCAAGGACGGCTCCGTAAAAGGTAGTAATAATTGCCAGAGCCATTGCAGGACCAATCCTATTGGGGTCGCTCATATGCCTGAGCATTTGAATAAGCCCTATGAGAGTTCCGAGAAGTCCAAAAGCAGGTGCGAATGTTCCCATTGTAATAAAAACGTCTGAGCCATGCTTGTGTCTTGATTCAATTGATAGTAATTCATTTGACAATACGGATTTTATAACTTCTGGGTTTTGTCCATCAACGACCATTTCAGCACCCTTTTGAGTAAAGAAGTCGGGAAAGTTTTCTTTGGCGATTTCAAGTGCCTTCTTTGAATCTATTTTCATCTGTTTGGCAAATTCCACAAGACCGCTGATAGTCTCAAGAACATAATGTCTTTTGTGAATGAATGCATTTTTGACCACTATCAATGTTCCGAATAATTCTGAGAGCGAATAATTGATGAGAGTTACTCCCAATGTTCCACCAAGAACAATGAATAAAGAGGGTATATCAATAAATAAGGACCAATCTCCTCTTGCTATAATGGAGTAAAAGACGAGTCCGAAGGCACAAATTATTCCTAATACAGTTCCTAAATCCATAAGTGCGCTCCTGATAAAATGAGTAGAAAATCACCTTTTTCAAAGTTAAGCAATAATTATACCATAAAAAAATTTAAATAGAAATCAAAACAAAGGATGTAGTGGTCAGATTTATCTGTTTGTAGTCCCCACTTTAGTGGGTTATATTTTGCCTGCTAAAGCAGGTACTGCGAACTTAGTGCGATGAATCGCACCGCTACATCAAATGGATTTAAAACCTTTTTAATCCTGTCAAATAGACTTTTTATTGTCCGTTATCATTAAACGCTGTTTCAGAATTTATTATCGAATGTTTTGAGTAAAAGTATTAATTTAATTTTTAAAATTTTGATGAAGTTTTCAATTTCGGAAATATTAAATGGAATAAAGTGTCAAAAATTTGATGCTTTGATTGAAAATTATTTAAGAAACAGTTTGTAGCCCTGATTCTTTTGTCAGGGATTCCGAAACAAGTTCGGAATGACATTTCCTTCTCCTGTCAGGCTGAACTTGATTCAGCATCTGAAAAAAGATTTTGGGCTACTATTTGTTACCAAACATATTAAAAGTTTGAAACCATTCCCTACTTTTTAATTTGCTACACAGTTCTGTATTAACAAAATAAAGTGATAAAAAAAATTGACACTTGTAATTAATGTAATTAGTTATTAAGTATGTTAAAGAAGAAAATAATAAAGGGAGAGTCTAATATGAATCAGCAAGAAAGATCTATTGCAGGTTTAATTCATCTCTCCATCATCTTGCCCTTGTGGGGACCAATTATTGCCTTGATTGTTTGGTTAAATAATAGGAATAAATATAAATCTGTTGCCTTTCATTCTCTTCAATCATTATTTTATCAGTTATCTGTTTATGGGATATTAGTGATCGGTGGTCTCTTTCATTTAATACTTAAATTTTTGCAATGGATAAAGTTTCCCTTAGCAGATATGTTTGTGAGTATTAATGTGTATTTACTATTATTCGTGTATTTTATTGCTTTATTATATGCGATTTATGGCTGTTTTACAGTCATTAGCGGTCAGGATTTTAATTATTTTGTTATAGGTAAAAAGCTGAAAGATTCTGAAAAAGATATTGATGAAGATTTTTTTGATAAAGAAGGAGAATAGATAAAAAATAATGGTTTCTTTAGGAAGTATTGTGTATAACTCAGTAATAATAAAAAATGGTATATTACATATTTTTTCTGTATTATTTTTAACCTTTGTTGTGTCTTTTACATTTAGTATGTTGGAATTTGATAAGCCTAAAAAGATAATGATTAGTTGTGCAAAATGGTGGGGTAAGTTTGTTGGTGGGCTATTAATAGTGGCTGTGGTAGTGCAATTATTAAGTTCGATTTAAACGAACGAATATTGTCGAGAGAAATAATATTAAAAATGGGACGCTGATTAACGCGGATTTGTTCAGATTTTCACGGATTAAATTTCAGTGTTAATCCGCTATAATCCGTGTAAATCTGGGTTCGATTATTTATTTTCTTTTTTTCTTGTTCTTTAGTGTGATTTTGTAGTTATGTAAGTTAGTATTTCTGAGGTCTCAAATCAGAAAATTAAAATTGATTATTATGTATGGTTGAAAATCAGAAAAAGACGCCATTTGGTATTTTAGCATTTATTGTTTTTATAGTTGGTATCTTTTTTTCATTTTGTAATTATGTTATTTATGAGGAATACATTGATTTAGCTTTATTAAAGTTAATCCCTGTCAAGTTAATCCTATCCTTTTTATTCTTAATCATATCAGTGTCTCTTTTTATTTTTTCCTACGCAGTAAGTTTGAATCCATATAGAAAAAGACGACCGTATTTCTCTCTTTATATCTCAGCCTGGGGAGTTTTAATCCAGATTGCCACACTCTATTATCTTAATAATAAAGATTTTGAAGATGTTTCTATACCACTTATGGTATTTGTGATCGCTTGTATTCTGATTATACCATTGTATTTAATAAATTTGTATGAAAGAATTGTGCGGTTTATTTATCAGCAGTTGGGTGATAAATATTTCCGTGCTGAAATTTATCCTACTGCCCTGAAATATTTTAATCAACTTTTCAATTATCCCCCTGTCAAACCCATTGTGAAAAATAAATTAGGTAAAATATATTTTAAGACGGGTCGCTATGATATGGCGAAAAACTTCCTTATACCCTTTGCAGATAATATTAATGACCAGGATACTAATGAATATTTAGCGATAATGTATTTCAAGAACGAAGAATGGGAAAAGGCTAAAGAATATTATGAAATCTTGAGAACTAACAATCTCAGTAATGATGAGTTAGATTGTCAATATGCTGAGGTATTAAAAAATTTGGGAGAAGTAGATAAATCCATTGATATAGTTTCTTCGTTATTAATAAAAAAGCCAAACGATATAGAGTTACTAAAATTTCACATCGAGCTTTATACACTGAAAGAAAATTGGGATGAGATTTTCAAAGAGTATAAGAAGATTGCGAATATTGAAGGTAAACCTTATGAAATCACAATAAATGGTCTGAAAGAACTCTGTGAGAAATATCCAGAAAATTGTCCTGTGATGGAATATCTTGGGGAACTTTATGAGAAGATTGGAAGTGAAGATTTGGCGATGGAATGTTATGAAAAGATTTTGGAACAAAAACCTGAATTTACTGATCTCAGGCAGAAACTTATCAATTATTACAAGAGAAAAGATGAAACTACAAAGGCAATAACGCATCTATATAAATTAATCTCATTCAATAACAACAATCTTGATGCTGTGATTGCATTAGGGGACTTATTAGCGGGTGGAGGTAAAGAGGATGAGCAAGTGGACTTATATTTGAAATATGATTCGTTAAATCCGAATAATTATCAGATAAAATATAAACTTGCTGAAATGAGTTTTCATAATAAGGATTTTGATAAAGCCCTGGAATACATTGCTGATGCTTTTAAGAATGCCCCTGAAGATAAAAAGGCAAGTCTACAAAAATTAAAACAGGATATTGACTATAAAAGAGGATTAATCGAACTAAAACAACTTAAGGAAAATGTGTATAATAATCCTAAGGATTTGAATCTTAGAATCGACTATGTCAAAAAATTGGCTAAGATTAAAGATAGTTCTCAAGTTGTTATTGAATTAAATGAAATTTTGAATATATCGTCAGGTAATAAGGATCTTATAATCAGTATAATTAATGATATTGAAAATGAATTACACGATAAATTTACTGTTCTTCAATTTCTGGCAGACCTCTTGTTTCGTGAAGGGAATTATGATAAGTATTATGAATCAATAATGAAGTTATCAGAAGGATTGTTACATCCTGAGGAAAAGATTCTTGAGAGTTGTGAGAAGATATTAAGTGTGAAACCTGATTTTCTACCCGCGATAGAATGGATTGGCGAATATATGCGAGAGAATGAACGACGGGAGGAGATGACAGAGTATTATAAAAAATATTTTGAAGTTTCTGGTGATAAACCACTGATAATGCTCAAGAATATGTTCAGGACATATTTGCTGATGGGTAAGGAAGAAGAAATCATAAATTGTGGACGAGATATTATAGCACAAGATTCTAAAGACGCTGAGGTCATAAAGGAGATAGGGAAAATTCTGAAGAAGAAAGGGAAGTTTAATGAGGCGCTTGAATATTTTGATAGAGTGAGGAAATTAGATAATCAGGACCGTGAGGCAATAATTTTATTTAAAGAAGTTTCGGATACTATAAAGAATAATAGAATTCAAGAGTTAGAGAAGGAGCTTGAAAAAGAACCTGATAAATTTGACAAACATTATGAACTTGCATTACTATATTTTGATTTTAAGAGATTGAATGAGGCGATTAAACATTTTCAGAGAGCTGTGAATTCAGAAGAATTAAGGGATTTGAGTAAAACATATCTTGCTCTGAGCTTATTGAGGAAAGGTCTATATGATATTGCTTATGAAACTATTCAGGATTTAGAGCTAACTTATGGGACAGATGAAAAATCACATAGATTAAAGGAATTGTTTTATGAGATTGGCGTAAATTTTGAAAAGAATATGAAAGATGATAAAGCAGAGGTTGTTTATAAGAAGATTTTTATGATTGATGCGAGTTTCAGAGACATTGTTTCAAAGATTGAAAAATATGGTCGCTAAATCTTATTAATTGCTTGAAAAAATACTTAACCACGACGACACAACGACCACAAAGAGAGAGTAACTATAGATAAACATAAATCAAATGAAATAAAAATCCGTATTCATCCGTAACAATCTGTGTAAATCCGTGTTCTATTCGTTCGTTGCGGTCGTCGTGTCGTTGTGGTAAAAAATATTTTAGGAGTTTTGATATGTCAGAACAAGAAAGAAAAAGAATTTCCTTTTTTCAAATACTCACATTTTTGATAGCATTACTAAGTTTGGCAATATCGATATTCACTCTTGCTGTACTCTTTAAAAGTGGTATTATTACAACTGACTCAGTCAATCTTGTGAAAAATCAAGAGCAAAATAAATCAATTCAACCTGTAAACATACAACAGGTTTATGATGAACAAACTGATTTGTTGAAGGCAAAAACAATGTTAATTAAGGCAAAGCTTGAACTTGAATCCAATAAAGGCTATGAGTCTGCAAAAGGATGGGCGCAAGAAGCAAATAAGGCTTTGGATAATCTTAATAAAAGAGCTCAAGGCAAATTTGGAGATTTGAAAAAGGATAGCCAGGATGTACTTGGTTCTCTTCAAACAGAAGCGAAAGATGCAACAGGGAAACTTTCTAAGCTTATTGATAAAATTAATATCTTAACTAACAAAGAAGATAAGAAAGAAAAGGAATCTGAGAATCAAAGCAAATAGAGACCGCTGAAAAACTTCAGTTGTAGCGGTCTGATTTACACCCCCACCCTTCCCTCCCCCCTTGAGGGGGAGGGTTAGAGAGGGGGGAAACCGCATCGCTACATTTATTTCAAGCTATCTTCAATAATCTTCTTTTCTTCGTCAGTAATTCCATAAATCTTATAGACAAGCTTGTCTATCTCGTTGTCTGTTTTCTTTATTTCTCCCTCAATTCTTGCCCTTTCATCTGTTTTCTTGTCACCGATTTCGTTAAGGCGTTTGTTAAGAGAGAGCATTTTATCAACAAGTTTAATGATTGGTTGCTGTTGGGATTCTGGGATTTGTTTGATTGGAAGTTGCTCAATCTCAAAAGTTCTGAGTTCAATAAAACCACCACGCATAGCAGTTGTACCATATTTTTTTCTAGAATAATACCCCAGTAATTTTGAATTTAAAATACCTAATAAGTAGTTGAGAGAAATCCTTCCGTCTGTAGAATGAATAACATATACTGTATTCACTGGAATTTTATTTTCATCTGTCAATAGTGTTGCTGTTGGGACAAAACATATTTTTTTCATAAGGATAGCAGGTACATCTATTAACCACTTTTTATTTTTGATTATTCGCTTTTCACTTTTAAGTAGATGATACTTTTCAATTTCCCTATTTGTTAATGCTTCTACCTTACCATGTTCGCCTATACTCGCAGTTGTAGGTTTTGCCCGATAAATTTGAATTAGTTTTTCACCTGTTACTTTCCCCAAAATATTATGTTCGCTTTTAGTCAAGTTAAAGAGGAATGGTTCTTTATCAACAAGTTTATTTTGCTCTATCTCTCCTTTAGACATATCGTAAAAGTTTGAGGAAGACGGACTAAAAATTTTAATTTTATTGTTTCTAGGTGATACCTTTTGAAGAATCACTATATATGGATAGGTAGATGCTTCAGCAAATACACCCAACTGAGAAACATCAACAACTTTTACAATTCTGAAATTCAACATTAAACTTCTAAGAGGTATTCCATATTTTGTTATAGCAAACTTATTAGGAGCTATAAAACCCAAATAGCCACCTTCATTAAGCAATTTCAAACCAATTTCATAAAATAAAACATAAAGGTCATATTGTTGATAGGCGGTCTGATACTGTTTCTCAAAAAATACTTTATCCTTTTCTGATAGATTTCTGTTGTTCACGTAAGGCGGATTGCCGATAATGATATCAAAACCGCCTTCATTTATTATCTGCTTGAATTCTTCTTGCCATTTGAAAGCCTTGTCTCCGGCAATTGTGGAGTCATCAATTAAGGAGTTTCCGCATTTGATATTTTTGTGAAGTAAAGGTAAGCGATGACCTTTTTCTGCTATTTTTAAAAGGAGATTGAGCTGGGCAATTTCTACTGCTTGCTTATCTAAATCAACTCCGAATATGTTATTTTGTAGAATGTTTACTTTTGTTGTGAAAGTTCCTCCAGTTTTGAAATCCATTTGTGTTTGAGAATAACTTTTGTCATATTTTGCATAATGCTCATTTAAAACATCAAAGGCTTTAATTAAGAAAGAACCTGAACCACAGGCGGGGTCCAAAACTCTTATCTTTTCTACATCTATCTTTTTATTCTTGAGCAATTCTCCTAATGTGTTTCTTACTATATAATCTACGATATAAGTTGGTGTGTAATAAATCCCTTGTTCCTTCCTATGTGTATGATTCTTTGTTAGTTTTGCTCTTTTTTCACTTTTCTTAAGGATATGACCTAAATACTGTTCATATATATTGCCTAAGACATCTGCTTCAATCGCTGAGAAATCATAAGAAACAGATTCGTCCTTTGTATAATATAATCCTTCAATAATTTCGTGCAAAAATTCGTTATCTATTTCTAAATTATCGCATAAATGGTTTGCGAAAATTTTACTGTTGTATTGCTTATCAAAATAAGCAAAAACTTCACTCAAACTCTTAATTAATTGCCCTCTACCTCTGCTTTCCCACTCTCTAAAGCTGGAAATCAGAGTTTTTGATTCGAGTTCTCTGTCTTCACAGTTTCTTATAAAGATTAATCTATCCAAAATTCTTTGGACAGATTCATCTAAATCTTCCTCAGTTAAATTTTTATTTCTATTTAGCTTCATTATGTTTTTTGATAATAATTCTCTGAATCGTGTAAAGTCCGCTAAGAGTTGTTTATCGACCGGGCTCTTCTTAGTTTTCTTTCCCCATTTTTCAGCTTCCTTGTCTAATAACCCTTGTTCAAAACTTTCTTTTGAAAGAAGCCACAGTTCTTCGAATCTATTTAAATATTCATTGTAAGGTATTGTTTTGAGATGATTTTGCAGAGGATTAGGTGCTTTCCATTCAGCGTTGAAAATTTTTACACTTTCGAAGTCTGAGAGGATAGCCCAGGTGCAACCTTTATGCCACGCATAATTGATTGCTTGTTCTATGTATTGGGGATTTTCTAAATCTGCTTTCAGAGGCTTTGCTTCTAAGAAAAATTTTTGGATACTATTAATCCTGAAGCCATAATCAACTCTTTTTTTAGAGATTTTTTCTTCGGCGGTTACTTCATTTGAATCTTCAGTATTCCAACCCAATGCTCTAAACAAAGGAAGAATAAAATCCTTTTTAGTCATTTCTTCATTATACTGGTTAATTCTTTTTTCAGTTAAGATTTTTTCGTATTTTATAATGAGTTTTTGGATTTCTTGTTTTATTGTTTCGTATTTATTCATATTAATGAAGTTTTTCTCTTTATTCCTTATAATTATCAATGATTATTTAATAATCAATTTTTTTGATTAAATTAAAAACTATTTATATTTTTCTTTTATTATCTCCGCTACAATACTAATTGCGATTTCTTCGGGTGTTTGGGCGCCAATATCAATTCCAATCGGACAATGAATCCTTTCTAAATCCTTCTTTTTAAATCCCTTTTTTAATAAATTTGTTTTTATTATCTCGAACTTATTTTTACTTCCAATCATTCCAATGTATCTGGCATTTGTTTTTAATGAATGGAATAAGCAGATTTCATCCTGCGAATGAGCGCGTGTCACAATGATTAAGTAGGTGTTGTCATTAATTTTCAATTTAGAAAACTGTTTATTATAATCACCAGCAATAATTTCATTAATATCTGGAAAACGTTTTTTATTCGCATATTTTCTTCTATCATCTGTAACTGTAACATTAAATTCGAGGAGTTTTAAAATTTTTGCCAAAACAATTGAGATGTGACCACCGCCAAAGATAATTGCTTTTGGTGATGGAATGATAGGTTCAATCAACACTTTCATTTTTCCTCCGCAATGCATATCAATTTTATTTTTATCTATTGAAGAGAAATCAAATTCCTCAATTAAAACATTTTCTGAATGTTGTAGGGAACGCATATGCTTGTCCCAGCTATCTTTAATCTGGGATGCGTTCCTTACTTTTGATTTTTTCCTATTTATAAAATCAATAGCCAATTTAATCAATGTCGATTCGAAGTCGCCACCACCGATGGTTCCGAACGTTTCACCGTCTTCGGACACAAACATTTTCGTGCCAGCTTTTCTGGGCGTAGAACCTTGCGTTTCAATGACAGTAAGAAGAGCACCTTTTTTGTTTGAATTTAATGTGTCTAATATCTTTTTGTAAATCATATTGTTTTTTTTAGACAGGATTTACAGGATTAAAACATTTGATTATTGATTCTGTTATCCCGTCAAATAAGTCTTATTCTAACCTTCATTTGTATATATCTTGACACTTAAATAATTATTATTCATTCTTTCCTTTGTCAATAGCTTTGTAAATTTATGTATTATATGTCCGTTGTGTTCGTAGTGTCGTTGTGGTAAACAAATTTAAATCACTACGGCACGAAGATCACTACGAAAAATAAATAATTAACAAACAAAGAAAATGGATTTGCGAAACGATAGAAGAATAAAATTTTATTTGTTTTTATTTTTCCTTGCTTTTTACTTATTGTTTACTGGTGATCATTTTTCTGAACCGTATTATGCAAGTGATGAAAAATTGATGATTCTCACCACTCAGCAGATTGTGGATAATTTCTCCCTTCATTTTCCTGAAACTTATGGTGTCACAACATCAAGATACGGAATACTTCAATCTATCGTTGCGATTCCATTTTATTACCTGGCAAAAATTGTGGCTTTGTTCTTCCCTGAAAACCAAACTGAAATTATAGCCACCTTTATTATATATTTTACTAATGCTTTTATAACTGCGTTTTTAATAGTTTGTTTTTATTCTTTTTCAAGGTATCTCAAGTATCCACCTAAAACTGCTTTTTATTCCTCGATTGTATTGGGATTGTGTACAACCATATTTCCTTATTCAAAGTATTTTTTCTCAGAACCTCTTGTAGCGCTCACATTATTAAATTCGATTTATAATTTTATTAAAGCAACAAAAGTTCTCGCGAATCTTGAAAATAGAAAAAGGCAATTTTATTTATTTAAATCATCTTTATGGTTTGCACTGTGCCTTTTAACAAGAATCGATAATCTCTCACTGATAATTATTTTTATATTAGCCATAATCTTAATTAGTTATAGAAACAACCAATATGTGAAGAGTGAAAAATCGATTTCTATAAACAATCTGTTTCTTGATTTTTTTGTGTTCTTCATTCCCATTCTAATATCAGGGATAATAATCTTAATATTAAATTATTTGAAATTTGGTTCGCTATTTAAATCGGGATATAATGAGGAACCTTTTACAACAAATTTATTCGTTGGATTATATGGATTGTTATTCAGCTCAGGTAGAGGAATATTCATTTACTCCCCACCGATAATCATTACGCTTTTTTTTATAAAGAGATTCTATCAGAGAAGGTCATTTTTAACAATATTAATAATTGGCGTAACGATTATCAAACTCTATTTTTTTGCAAAATGGTGGAGCTGGTATGGAGGCTGGTCGTGGGGTTCAAGATTCTTGCTTCCTATCATTCCCCTTTATTTTCTATTTCTCAATGAGGCTTTTCTGAGATTTAAGAAATTATCTTCTGTTACAAGATTATTAATTATATTTTTAGTTATAATTGGGTTTGTTGTCCAATTAATTGGAGTCTCAGTAAATCCTTCAAAATATGACAATAATATTTTTGGTTTAATTAATAGAGATGAAAATCAATTCTTGTTTATACCACAACTCTCTTCACTCATAGGTAATATTGATATTATAAAGATGGGTTTCATAGATTCATTTGTTTTGAAATTCACTGAACATTTTAATCCGGCAATTTTGCTCATAATCTTGATAATTTTAATAGGTTCTATATTCTTTTCATTTGTTAGATTACAGAAATTTGTGGGATTTGAGTGGAAAGATTTTGTTCAATTCAAACCACTCTGTAGGGAACGGTCGCGACCGTTCCCTACCAGGTTTAAAAAACTTATTGCTGTTCTTATTATCATTAATGTTATTATTTATTTGGTTTCTTTTATCACAGTTTATTCTAATAAAATCACGAGATATGTTCAGATTAAATATAATGATGGCGAGGAATCATTAGAGAAAAAGAGTGATAGATTGCTGTGTATTGAGAAATCCGTAGACAGCAAAAAGGCTTTAATAAAGAGGGAGAAGGATATAAAAGAAATCAATATGAAATGGATTGGAACACTCTGGATTCCTAAAGAAGGAGAATATTGGTTTTATATAAAGGCATCGGGTTATTATCTTTTACGTATTGGTGATAAAAATATTCTCGGGAATAAAGATGCGGATTATCAGCATACTTCGACTGCATCAGAATATTTCAAAAGAGGTTATTATGATTTTGTTTTGGATTATAAACCTGTGGATATAAATTATCAATTAATTCACTTGTATTGGACAATTCCGGGAAATGGAATTTATAAATCGATATTATCAAATCAATTCTTGTTTGCGCAAAAACCCAATGCTTTTATACAAATTTTATTTGCAATCAATACATTTAAATTCTTTTTCGTTTTGATATCAATAATGTTGGTATATGTTGCCAGGATTATAATGAAGGTATCAAAATTGTAGGGGACAGGTATACATGTCCCCTACATTGTCATTGAGAGGTATTAAGGCTTGTAGGGACAGAACATTGTTCTGTCCCTACAACTACGTTTATGAAATTTTTATAAAATTTTCAAGAATTTTTAAGCCTATATTTTGACTCTTCTCCGGGTGAAATTGACAGGCGAATATATTATCCTTCCAAATCATTGATGCAAAGTCTGTATCATAATTTGTGAGTGTTAAAATTGTTTTCTTATCTCGAGGTTCAACATAATAGGAATGAACAAAATAAACGTAACTTCCACTATCAATATTTTTGAGAATGGGCGATTTTTTCATAATCTTAATACTGTTCCATCCCATATGAGGTACTTTCAGATTAGTTTTGAATTTAGCAACTTTACCTTTAAGAATACCTAAACCCTTCACATCAGTAGATTCTTCACTTTCTTCAAATAAAATATGTAGACCTAAGCAAATGCCAAGAAAAGGTTTATTACTTTTAATGAAATCTCTTATTGAATTTTCTAAATTGTGTGCCTTTAACCCTTTCACAGCATCACCAAAAGCACCCACGCCAGGTAAAATTAATTTTTTACTTTTAGATATAGTCTCAGGATTATTTGTTAAGATTGTCTTAGCGCCTAACTTTTCGAGTGCCTTTTGAACACTCATCAAATTCCCCATCCCATAATCAACTATGGCTATCATATTTTTTATTACCTTTGAACTGATTGATACTGAAAAAATAATTTGAGGTTTCTGAAATATTGATTAAATATAGGAGCGGTTCGTGAACCGCTCCTACTGCAGAATTATTTTTATAACTGGATTCTTGTAATTATTATTTACTATTATCTTATCTTTTTTCTCTCTTTGCAAGTGCAATAGTTATAAATCTTCTGCCTTCGTCACCGGTTGAGTAGCTTATTACTCCTGGTATGTTTTTAATTGTCGTATGGATAATTCTTCTATCAGAAGCACCCATCGGTTTTAAATTATATTCTTTGCCTGTATTTTTCACTTTGATTGCCACATCCTTGGCAACTTTTATAATTTTGTTTATATGTTTTTCTTTATATTCCTCAATATCTACGAAAATATGGATTAATTTCTCCTGATCTTTATTTACAATTCTACTAATAATGTATTGCAGGTCATCTAAGGTTTCGCCACGTGGTCCGATAAGTAATCCATTATCTGTGGTGTTAAGTTTAATAGTGATAGATTCATCAGGTTCCTGTCTTGCTATGATTTCACCTTCAATCTTCATAAGCTTCAATAACTGAGCAACCGTTGAACGAACAAGATTCATTACAGATTTTGTTTCAGGGATAGGTTTAGAAACATTTTCTGATGTTGAAGATTTCTTTTTTACTTTGACTTTTGCCCTTGTCATTCCTATAGAAAATTCTCCCCCCAGAGGTTCTTCAAGGATTTCAATAATTGCCTCCTCTTTTGAAATATTTAATTTTTTCAAGGCAAAAGCAATGGCTTGTTCAACTGACTTTCCTTCTGATATAATCTCTTCCATTTTATTATCACTCCTTATGGTTTTAAATTCAAAAGACAAAAAAATATTAGAAATGCAGCGGTGCGATTTATTACACCCCTCACCCTTCCCTCTCCCATTGGGAGAGGGTTAGGGAAAGGGAATGAATCCGACCGCTACAATAAAATTATTTTCTTAATAGATTTTCAGGCTTTTGGTTTGAAGGGTTGATTGGATTTTGGTGGAGGTGAGATTGGTTTCTCCGGACCTTCTTCTTTTTGTGTTTTATTGATAATTAATTGCTGACCAATTTGCCAAGCATTTGATAAAAACCAGTATAGAACTACGGCTGAGGGCAATCCATAAAATAGAAAAATAAAAAATATCGGCATCATAATAATCATTTGCTTTTGAGTTGGGTCTTTCATTGTTTGTTTGCTTGATAAATACTGTGTTATACCAACAAGTAAAGGGAGAATGTTTAATTGACTGCCCAAGAAAGGTATTGAAAAAGGAAGCGTCATAAGATTATCCGCTTCCGAGAGGTCCTTAATCCACAAAAATCCAGCTCCTCTTAATTCAATAGCCTGATAAATCATTTTATATAAAGCGAAAAATACAGGCATTTGCAGCAAAAGAGGTAAACATCCTCTTAAGGGTGCAAATGGACTAATATTATGTTCTTTTAATAAAGCTAAATATTCCTTTTGTTTTCTTTGCGGTTCATTTTTATATTTTTCATTGAGTTCATCAATCAGGGGCTTAATCTTAGCCATCTCCTTCATTGTCTTTGCCTGCATCTTCATCCCTTTGTGCGTTAAAGGGTATGTAGTAATTTTTGTTAGTATCGTAACAAGAATTATGGCAATGCCATAGTTTCTTATCCAGTTATAGAAGAAATTTAAACAGTTAAGAAGCGCTATCATCAGCCATCTGAACCAGTTCCAGCTATCAGGGAAAAATATCTTATCAACCCGATGTCCAATGGTTTTCAACAGATCATATTTTTTAGGTCCCCAGAGAAGATTATAATCATAAGAAATGCGTGAATTAGGTGGAAGCATTGTATTATTTTGATAAATGGTAGTTGTTATCAAATCTTCTTCTTTTTTCTGTTGATTGTTCGAAGTGAGCAATTGATATTTATCAGTACGATGGATGACTTTTTTCCCGGGAATGTTAGGTATGATAACTCCGCAGAAATAGTCATTCTGTAGCGATGTCCACTCAATTTTATTTCCTTCATAAACAGATGATGGCTTTTTGGGATTTACCTTATCATAAACATTTTGCCCGTCACGATGTGAGACAGCCCCACCAAAATAAAGCCGAAATTTTTTGGATTTTGCACTTTGACCGATACCGGGACCCAAGGAAATCCCGAATCCAGCCCCATCTAAATTCAATTCAATATTTTGGTCCGAATGATTGATAATCTCAATAGCAAGACTTGATAAAAATCCCTCCTCATTAAAGATATAATTTTTTATTAATTGAAGATTATTTTTAATCGGTGATGTGAATTGATGAATAGTTGATTTATCCGATTGTATTTTTTTATACTCAAATACATCGTAATCAAAAGTGGCTATGCCTCCTAAATCAACTGATAAAGGGAGAAAGGTCATATTATCCTTAAAAACAGGTATGATTAACTCAACAGGTTTTGTATTATCACCAAAGGAGGGTTCAAGATAGTCATTTAGTTTCCAGGATACTGGTCTTGCACCAAGAGTAGTTAGAACCACTTCATATTGCTTGGTTTTAATGGTTATTTTTTCAGCATCTTCGAGACTTGCGATTTTTGGGAGTTGTTCAGTTTCAGTTTTCTTAACAATTGGCGTGGGTTGTTTTTCTTCGGGAGTTTTTACAGGTTGCTCTTGAGTAGGAATAGGGCTTTTTTCCGCTTGACGTTTTTGTTCTTCAGCGAGCTTTTTTTCAAGAGCAGCTCGCTGTGGACCAAAAATGAAAATCTGGAAAATTGTTACTACAAAAAATGTAACTATGAAAAATAAAACCCAACGTTTCTCCATCAACTATTACTCACTATCATCTATCGTTCAGAAAAACTTATTAGCTTTAGAAAAATTTTTTTATTGTAGGGAACGCACATTGTGCGGTCCGTTTTATTGAACGCATTTCTGCGTTCACCACATATTAGACTACTTCTAATCAGATAAAGTTTTATTTGTTGTTATTTTAAATATTATTTATGAATTCTAATAGAAATTATCCATCAATGTTTTTTCGGGACAGGGTCATAATCACACTTATGAAACGGATGGCATCGTAGGATTCGATTTAATGAAAGCCATAATCCTTTCAATATACCATAGGTGGTTATTGCTTCTATTGCATAGTCAGAACAAGTGGGATAGAATCGACATACAGGAGGTAAAATTGGTGATATTATTCGCTTATATAACTTTAACATTGAAATCAGTATGTTTTTTAAAAACTCACAAAATCTCTTCATTGTTATTCAATTCAGCCTTTGTAGGGAACGCACAATGTGCGTTCCGTTTTATTGAACGCATTTCTGCGTTCACTACATATTGATATGATTTGGAGAGTTTCTGGAAATCAGCTTCAATAATATTTTTTTTAGCGTTGATAATAATATCAACAGGTTCTTTAAGTAAGCGTTTATTAAGTCTGAAAATCTCCCGTAATAGTCTTTTGACCCTGTTTCTGATTACTGCTTGACCGATTTTTTTACTTACGGTTAAACCTAATCTTGGCAAATTCAAGTCATTTTTCAAGATGAAGCAAATAAAATATTTACCGTTTATTTGCCTACCTTCGTTATAAACCTTCTCGAAGTCCTTTTTTTTTCTTAAATGATTTTCTTTATAAAATTTAAAATTCATTTAATAATCTAACAAATTATTGTTAGTATTTTCAAGATATAATATGAATAAGTTAGTGATGCGACATTATAAATTTTTAAGAATTATTGTTCACAAATTATTCTATAGGAGTGAGCAATTTCTCCTATGTGGAGTGCGAAAGCTTGCTTTCGCTTTTATATGCAGAAACTTGTTTCTGCTGTAGGGGACGCATATATGCGTCCCCTACAAATAGGCGAGACCAAGGTCTCGCCATCTAAAGCGGTAGCGAGCTACCGCACTCCACATAAAAACAAACAATAATTTATGAAAGTTTATTATGTCGCAACAAAGATGCGAGATAAATCTCATATACATATAATATTAATGAGAAAGACGTTTTCTGCCCTTAGCTCTTCGTCTTTTTAAGACATCTCTTCCGGATTTTGTGCTATTTCTTTTTCTAAAACCATGCTCACTTTTTTGTCTTCTTTTATGAGGCTGATATGTTCGTTTCATATTAAAATAATGCTCCCTAATTTATAACAAGTCTTTTCATACCTAAACTTAACTTCAGTTATTTTAAGTTATTAGGTTTATTGGCTGAATTTCACTATAATAAAAACCTGTAAGCTTTAACACATAAATTTTCTCTATGTCAATCCTTTTATGAAAAAAATTCTCGTTTGTAGCTCCCATTTTAGTGGTCTTTTTTTGTAGTCCTACACCCCCGATAAAAAATGTCAGGGGCAGGCTTTAATGGGTATAAAATTATCTGCTAAATCCTGTTCCTGTGAAAATAGGGAAAGGAACTACAAACAATGAATCGCGTTGTTAGGAATCCAGTTCATACAAATGACGAGGCAATCTTGTTTTTATCCGCATTATTATATACTAAACATCTGTCATTATTTTCTCCTTGACTTATTTAGTATTTTTTTAAAAATATCGTAGTTATCATATATCAAAATAATGGGAATTGTAAATATAAAGTTAATAATACCCTATTGACAAATATTACTTAATAGATTTTAATTTGGGATAATTATGAAAAAAGATGATAGTCAGTCAAATATTATCCTTTACACCACCGAAGATGGACAAGCCAAACTGCAAGTCAAAATAGAAGATGAAACAGTATGGCTTACGCAAAAACAAATGGCGCTACTTTTTGACAAGGGAATCCCTACTATTAATGAACACATAACAAATATCTTTAAGGAAAGGGAATTGAACGATAATTCAGTTATTCGGAAATTCCGAATAACTGCCTCTGATGGCAAAACCTATGAAACAAATTTTTATAATCTTGATGTTATTATCTCCGTCGGATATCGGGTCAAGTCCTTGCGAGGCACACAGTTTAGAATCTGGGCAACGCAAAGGCTGCGGGAATATATCATTAAAGGTTTTACCCTCGATGATGAACGATTAAAACAAGAAGGTGGCAGGTCGCGTT
>Ga0315274_10000343_pt1 | contig 72191 bp, 63 predicted proteins | sample YL17G02_20_MG_FD_203700 | JGI IMG/M metagenome (GOLD analysis project Ga0315274, IMG submission 203700) | Sediment microbial communities from Yellowstone Lake, YNP, Wyoming, USA - YL17G02_20 | ecosystem: Environmental > Aquatic > Freshwater > Lake > Sediment | place: USA: Wyoming | collected... | reverse complement strand
TTCTTTTGAGCCGTCCGTTGAGCCATTGTCAACAACAATTATTTCAATATTCTTATAGGTTTGGCTTAATATGCTGTTAAAACATGGTTTTATATATTTCATCCCATTCCAATTAAGGATTACTATCGAACACAAGCCTTTTATCTTGCAAGGCATCATTCGCGTATCCTAAAAGCTCTTATCAAGCTAACTATTTGCATGATCTCATTTTCCGTTAATTCCGGGAACATGGGCAAGGACAATATCTCCTTTGCATTACGTTCTGAAACAGGATAGCTGCCTTTTTTAAGCTTCAAGTCGAGGTATGCATCCTGAACGTGAACAGGGATAGGGTAATGGATAAGCGTGTTGACATCATTCTTTGCAAGGTATTCCTGGAGAGCATCACGTTTCCTCGACTTTATCACATAGAGATGATAGACATGTTTTGAATATGGCATTTCCTTCGGTGTTTGGACATCAGAATCTCTAAGGAGATCGTCATACATTATTGCGATGCTTCTTCTTTTTGCGTTCCATTTGTCCAGATATTTGAGCTTTACTCTTAGGACCGCGGCTTGCAGCTCGTCCAGCCTGCTGTTAAATCCTTTTATTGAATGGTAATATCTTTGTTTTTGTCCGTAATTCCTGAGCAGCCATATCTTTTCAGAAAGCCGCGGATCATTCGTTACACACATGCCCCCATCACCGTAGCAGCCAAGGTTCTTACTCGGGTAGAAGCTGAAACATCCGATGTTCCCGATAGTACCGACTTTCCTCCCCTTATATTCCGTTCCGTGGGCCTGGCAGGCGTCCTCTATGACCTTAATGCCATGCTTTCTAGCTATCTTCATTACGGGGCCCATGTCTGCAGATTGTCCGTACAGATGGACTGGAATGATGGCCTTTGTCCTTTTTGTTATCGATTTTTCGATCTTTGTAACATCGATATTGAATGATGTCGGATCGATGTCTACAAAAACAGGCTTTGCGTTCGCGAAAGATATTGCTGAAACAGTCGGGACCGCCGTATTGGGAGCAGTTATAACCTCATCGCCTTCCTTGATGCCGATGGCGACAAGCGCAAGATGCAGGGCTTCCGTGCCTGATCCGACGCCAACAGCGTGCTTTGCTCCAAGGTAGCCAGCGAACTCTTTTTCGAATGCCTCAACGTTCTCCCCGAGTATGAACCAGCCCTTATCGATGGTTTTTTGAATTGCCGAGTCGATCTCTTTTTTTATCGACAGGTATTGCCTTTTAGTATCTGAAACAGGGATCATCTATGCTTTTACTCCTCTCGCAACCAATTGAAAGCCGAATTTATTTGAGAAACGCTTATTTGTGACCTTATCTGATAAGAACGCGATGAGATTGATAAGCTGCGTAATGATCGCTCCGATCACAGGTAAATATCCTTCTATCCTTTGCATGCCGTATTCGGGTATAACTCCAAAGACCTCGATGTCCTTCAAGCCGGCTTTTTCCATGAGAGCAATAAGCTCGCTGCATTTGTATGACTTTTCATGGCCGTATTCATAGCGCTTACCTTTTATGGCCTTGTATATTGTGTGAGGCAGGCAGCTCTTGTTGGCAACGGTTAAAAGGATCGATCCACCCTTCCTGACTATCCTTACCATTTCCTTTAGCGGCGTCAGGTCGTCCGACAGGTGGTGGATGACACCTTCATTAAAAGCAATGTCAAATGATCCTTCCTCGAAGTTCATATGATTTATATCCATTACTTGAAAACTAACATTCCTGATATGTAATTCTGTTTTAGCCTTTTTACAAAGATCAATGGAGTCCTCGGAAATATCTATTCCTTGCATGTTGATGTCCGGGAAATCCTTTGCAAGCGCAAAGCAAAAGCGACCCGTGCCGCAGCCGGTCTCAAGAACTTTCATTGAGTTCCCGCTTCTTATCATCTCTTTAAGGAAGGGATAGATAGCTTCCGATAGCCTATCCAGACTTGTGCGTCTTACTGCTTCACTGGAAAAAGACTTCCATTTCTTATCCCATAAAGTTTCCATGTTTCAGCTCCAGTATTGCTCTTTGTGTTTTTTATAATATTCGATGGTCCTTTTAAGGCCATCTTCAAGCATGATTTTCGGCATCCAGCCAAGATTGTTTTTAATTTTTGCGTAGTCAGCAATATAATCGCCGATCTCTATTGCTTTGCTTTCCTTGGGGAATGGAACAAACTTATAATGTCCTCCATCGTTCTGTTTTATTATCGTTTTAACTATTTCCTCAAGGTCTGCGTGCGTTCCCCCAATGTTATATGCTTGACCGTTGGTCTTATGGCTAGCGCCGGCAAGAAGAAGGGCATGGACAACATCATCAACATAATTGCAATCCCTTATCTGCTTTCCGTCGCCGAAAATGCTTATTTCTTTGCCGTCAAGCGCCTGCCTGACGAACCAGTTTATTATGCCCTGCTTATGGTGTTTCATCTGGTGCCTTGGCCCGTAGGTATTTGTCAATCTCAATGAAGTCGCCCTTATCCCGTAAACATTGTTGTATAGTATGTGGTACCATTCGCCCGCCATGTTATTTATGCCGTTAACGTCAGTCGGATGCATGGGGTGTTTTTCGTCGACCGGGAGATATTCCGCCCTGCCATACTGGCCTCTTGTTCCTGAGAATATTATCTTCACTTTCGGATTATTCTTCCTGCAGCATTCAAGGATGGATAACTGTGCCCTGCAGTTGATATCAAGGTCGGTAAAAGGGTCCGCCATGCTGTCAATATGGCTCAGGGTGCCGGCGAGATTAAAGATATAATCTTTTCCTTTGACCAGTTCGCTCATGGATCCGCCATCCCTGACATCAGCAATGTGAACGTCGACCTTGTTTTCAATACCATTGATATTGAATCTGTTCCCCCCGTATTGGGGTATAAGCGAGTCCATTATGGTCACCTTAGCGCCAAGATTGACGAGCGGGTAGGCGAGGGTGCTTCCGATAAAACCGAGTCCGCCGGTTATGAGGACTTCCTTATTTTTGTAAGAATTATCGTAATTATTTGCCATATTTATCGATCAGCTTCCCGTATATTGCTTCGAGCTTCCTCGTTTGCTTTATCATGTCAAATTCGTCTTCGACCAGTTTTCTCGCGTTCCTTCCGAGCACTTCAATGGATCCCGTTGATCCGAGTATCATATCAAGTTTTTGAGCGAGGTCATCAGCGTCCCTTTCCCTTGCCAAATAACCTGTCTTTCCCTCAAAGACCAGCTCGCTTCCAGAATGATCCGTTGCGATCACCGGCATGCCGGTCGCAAATGCCTCTATTATGACGGTGTTTATTCCGCCCTCCTCATCGCCCGACGTTGCAGCAACAGAAGGTGCCATCATTAAATGGTTATCATAAAGCTCTTTAATATATTCAGAGTGACTTTTCTCTCCGAGCAGATGGACCTTGTCCTTTATCCCGAGCTCGTCGACCAAATTCTCTATACGTTCCTTAAGCGGACCGCTGCCGATAATGTTCAAGCGGGCTGTCGGATATTTGCGGGAAACACCGGAAAACGCCTTTATCCCGTATTCAAATCCTTTTTTCTCAACGAACCTGCCTACCATCAGAATGTTGAAATTTTGCCCAGGTCGAAGATCTCGCGCGCTGAAAGTGAACCTGTTGAAATCGGCCCCACCATGATGAGTTATTACCTTATCCTCCGGGCACCCAAGTGATACTACGTGCTTTCGCATATGTTCTGAAAATGTGAGAAAAAGGTCACCATCCCTGAAAAGCCTGCGTAATTGCATCATAAAAATGGGATCGCGCGTGAATTTATATACATCGATCCCGTAGAAACTGGTTATGAGGGGAAGTCCGTATTTTTTCTTTAACTTCAGCATGCGGATACCTTCCCAGGCAAAATGAGCGTGCAAAAGCTTTATGTTGTCCCGTCTTATCGCTCTGCCGTATGAGGGAGAGCCGGTGAACGGTGTAAGGAAATATTCGGAGATTATTTCAATAGGTTTCAGATCGGAATGCGAATATATCCTTGGGAAAGGGAATTGAGCAAGATTTTTGGTCCCCTCCGTGAGAATGATCGCCCTAAATCGCCTTAGGTTGCGGAGCGGCTCATAAATGAATGTTTCTGTTATATTTAGATATGTTTTAACAACATAAGCAATTGCAATTTTATTAGAAGTACCCATTGATTATCTGTTTACTCCCTTTGCGACGAGTTGTATGCCAAAAAGGTTGGAAAACCAGTTGTTTGTTAATTTATCCATGATGAATGCGGTCAAGTAAAGCAGCTGTGTAATGATGGGGCCTATTATGGGGAGGTATCCCTCTATTCTTTGCATTCCATAACCCGGATATACTCCATATATTTCTATGTCTTTTAGCCCGGCATCTTCAAAGAGCTTCCTAATGCTTTTATGGGTATACGATTTTTCGGGATAATGCTCATATCTTTTCCCTTTGATGAACTTATAGATTGTGTGAGGGATGCACATTAAATTTACTACCGAAGCAAATACTATCCCGTTCTTTTTTGTGACCCTAACCATTTCTTTTAAGCCCTGCAGATCATTTGGGATATGCTGAAGAACGCCTTCGCTAATAGCTAGATCAAATGTATCGTTAGGAAATTTCAGGTCATAGATGTCCATCTTTTCAAAAGTAACATTGCTCGCATTATTTTGAGTTCGCGCTTTATTACAGAGGTCAATTGAGTGCTGTGATATATCAGTGCCAATGACTTGAGAATCAGGATAAATACTGGCAAGGGCAAAACATATTCGGCCAGTGCCACAGCCGGTTTCGAGTATTCTTTTAATATCGCCATTTAGATGCCGCACAATGAATTCAATTATAGCTGAGGTAACCTTATCAGGAGTCGAATGTGATCTATTGTCTTTCTTGAATATTTCCCATTTCTTATCCCATAGCGTCTTCATATCATTTCCCCCATGCATATCAACTGTTTATAAATGAAAGTTTCAGTAATGTAAGATGACCAATTTATTGTTTGATTGAAATAATAAATAAGCCATTGCCTTTAACATTAGTATTTATCAGGTCTAAATAGGCCAAGAACCATACAAGAGGATAAATAATGGGCCATAGGAAAAAGAAAGTTACAGACCTAAACAATCCGTGAATGAACCAAGCAAGCTGGCCAAAGGTACCAAAAGTGTAGGTAATCATCTCCATTTTAAGCCCGGCCATTATAAGTTTACTTATGATATCATCTTTTTTATAGCCTTCTCTGACGTGGTCTGATTGTGGATTGACATCAATGTTGAAAAAACTTCGCTGTGGGGATGATGGGACATGAATAATTAGTTTTCCACCATCGATTAAATTTCTGCTAAAGTTATTAAAAACATTAACATCATCTTCGATATGTTCCAGTACGTCTATGCAATATATTATATCAACAGGCTTAGAACATCTAAAAGACGCCAAATCTCCATTAATAAAGGCTACATTATTTATTGAGGGGTTCTTCAACATGCGAGATTTAGCAACATTTATATTATTAGGATTAATATCGACCCCGACGAATTGGGAGTCCTTATATTCATTCGCAAGGGAAAATGTTATGCCGCCGTTCCCACAACCTGCATCTAATATATATTTGTTTTGGGGGGCAATATTATGTATCGCATTGTAAAGTGTTAAAGTTCGAATTATGCCTGATGGATGAGCAAAACGCATAATTTGCTTAATAAAATATATGTTTATCGAATTAATATTTATTGGCATATAAGTAAATATACGAGTTTTGAGTATAACGCATTAATGAAATAGTGCCTATCATCTGCCCCGCTGCCGATGGAAAGTACTTTCCCTTTTATGTCTGAAGCTTGGCGCTTAAACCATAAATTAGCTTCTTTTCTGTTCCTGGATGGCCAGTAACCAAGCATCCTGCGGAAAAGCAAAACGATATTTAGATATGTTCTATTAAGAAGTTCAACCATAATTATTATTTTATCTCATCATCCCTGAACTGCAGGTCATAAAGCTTCTTATAAAGCCCGTCTTTTTTAAGGAGCTCATCATGATTTCCTTCTTCAACAATGTTCCCTTTATCAAGAACAAGTATTCTGTCCGCAAATCGGACCGTTGAAAGCCTGTGCGCTATGACGAAGGTCGTCCTTCCCTTCATGAGCTTTTCAAGCGCGTCCTGGACAAGGCGCTCCGATTCGGTGTCAAGGGACGATGTCGCCTCGTCAAGTATAAGTATCCTGGGATCACGAAGTAGCGCCCTTGCGACGGCGATTCTCTGCCTTTCTCCGCCAGACAAATTGTATCCCTTTTCTCCCACCTTTGTGTCATAGCCGTTCGGAAGTGCCGCGACAAAGTCATGCGCGTTAGCCATTTTTGTCGCCGAAACGATCTCTTCTTCGGTCGCATCGGCTTTTCCGTACGTTATATTATCTTTTATCGTTCCCGAGAAAAGAATGGTTTCCTGGGGCACTATCCCTATGTGTTTCCTGTAAGAGAGGATGTTCAGACCGCGCAGGTCATGTCCGTCAATAAGTATGCTGCCGTCCGTCGGGTCCCAGAACCTCGGGATCATATTTATAAAAGTGGACTTTCCCGCGCCGCTCGGCCCGACGATCGCGACGATCTCGCCTTCCTTTACCCTGACATTGACCTTGTTCAGTACATTGGACTGTCCCTCATCGTACATGAACGAAACATCCTTGAATTCCACCGTACCCTTCACTTTATCCAGGACCAAAGCGTCCGGCTTTTCGGATATGCTCGGTTTGACGTCAAGAACTTCAAAGACCCTATTTGCCGCCGATATGGATTTCTGTATCATCGCGTTCATTTTAACAAGGTTGCTGATAGGGTCGGCAAGTAAGGCCGTGCCGGCGAAGAAAGCTATCAGGTTGCTGGGTGTAAGCACCCCAGAGGCCACCTCGTACGCTCCATACCAGACAAGAAGTATAACCGCGAGAGTCTGGATGAAGGCGAAAAGCGGCGTCTGCGTCGCGTACATCGCCTCGTCAAGGAGTGAAAGCTGAAGGGCTTCGTTGCACTGCTCCCTGAACTTTGCGATCTCGCTTTTTTCCATCGTGAAGGACTTGACGATCCTGATGCCGTAGATGTTCTCCTGGATTATTGATGACACGTCAGCGGCTTTCCTCTGGGCCGCGGTGGCAACAAGCCTGATCTGCTGACCGAAGTGCGCCATCAGGATGCTGATGATCGGCAGAGCCACGAGGGATATCAATGTCAGCCTCCAATTAAGGAAGAACAGGTAGCTGACAATACCGATGACAGTAAGGGCGTTCGGCAGGAGCGTAATTATGGAAGCTATCATCGAGGTCTGCATAAGCGTAATGTCGGCAAGTATCCTTGACATTATGTCGCCCGACCTCCATCTTGAGAAGAAATCAAGCGAAAGCTCCTGTATGTGCTCAAAAACACGGACCCTTATGTCAACGATGATTCTATGGCCCGCGTAAGCCAGGAGGTACATCTGGCCGTAAGTGAAGACTCCCTTCGCGAAGTAAAGCGCTATTGCCAGGAGCGCAAGGAGGTTTATCGCGCCAAGGTTCTTCATCCCGACGGCATCCGATATCCTGCTAACGAGCGGGATCACCGCGATGTTCGCAAGCGACATTATTATCATGCAGAAAACGCCGGCAGCGATAGCGTACCAGTAGGGTTTTAAATATTTCATTAATCTGACATAAGTATTCATTTATTTGTTAATGATCCTCAATATCTCGCCGACCATCTTATCGGACGCACCCGCCGGTCCCATTGCGGCTTTTGCGTCCCTGCCGATCCGTCCTAATCTTTCCTTGTCCTTTAGCAAATATACCACCTTTTCAGCCACGTCTTTCGGTGTGAACCATCCCCTGAACTCGGGAACGATCTCTTTGCCGCTCTTGATGTTTGGAAGGGCGAAGAATTTCGTGTAACGGTCTGCAATTCTACCATATATGACCTTCAGGTAAAAGCCGATGACGGGGAGGCTTGATATCCACCCGAAAAGGCCTCCTAAGGGCACAAGATCCATCCTGTTAAAAGGGAAGAAAACCAGCATCGGCACTCCAAGCGCGGCGATATCGGCGGTGTTGGTCCCGGGTACGGTAACAGCAAGCGTAGAGGCCTTAATGAAATCATACTGGCTTGAGTTTATTACGGGCAGGCTGGTTCCATTTTTAATAAGAAAGTATTTATCTTCCTTTTTGACCAGCTTTACATCTTTAAGGTATTTATTCACGGTCTTTTCAAGCCTTTCTATTGACATGAAGGGGGACAATACTATGGCCGGCTGCGTGTTCGAAAGGCGGTCTTTTATGATCTTGACCGCGTCAAGGTAATAGGCGATTGTCTGCCTTGCCTGGAATAGCCTGCTCCCGGGCAGAAGCGCTATAAGGTCCTTCGACGGATCAAGCCCCCACTTTTTGGCGAGCGCTTCTTTATTCAAGTTATCAAGGTTCGATACCGCGCCGTCGACCATAAGGTTGCCGATGATATCCATTTTACCGGGTTCAAGCCCCGCTTTTTTGAACTTGTTGAAGATCAGTTGGTCAGGCACCATGAACTTTGCGTAATGCTTTTTCTGGAACGGGTAATGTTCGGAATATGCTATGGCCGGATATCCGAGCCTTCTGGAAAGTATCCTTCCATGGAAAAGATCCCCGCCCATGAATACCACAATGCCTCTCTTTTTAAATCGGATGTCTTTCGGAGCGACCTTGAGCAGCGCCCATTTTAAGTATTCCCTTGTTGTGATCGTCCTGTATACACCTTTTATGCCCTGCGCCATGCGGAGCTCATGGCCGGTCGCGTACTGGCACGGCGTTAGCACGAGTATTATCCTTGCCTGCGGTGCTCTTTCAAGAAGCCTTAAGACGGCCGGCTTTACCAGGGAAGCAAGCTCTCCGGCGCCATTAACAACCATTATCGCATCAAAATCATCCATTATTATCCCTTCAATTTTCTTGCCATCTCAAGTAAAATATTCCTTTTCAGGTCGACAGCATCATATCTGCACAGTTCCCTGCAGCAAAAGCACATTATACAATTTTTGTGGTCAATTTTGAAGGACTTGCCGTCAATGACCTTTGCCGGGCAGTTGTTCACGCAGACCATGCATTTTACGCACTTTTTCTTGTTGATCACCGGCTTTACTTTTATCAGGTTCGTTATCAGCCCTGATATTTTAAAGAGGAATCCGGGCAGCCGATTCATTTTTATATATGAGCTATATGTCCTCTTGAAATCCTTGAACGGCTCAGGCTCGACTCCCAGCACTTCGATCCTGCTGATGTCAGATTCGCCAAGGCCTTTTTCATGGGCGATCTTTGTCGTGTCAACATCTTGAGGATCAAGGCCCATCATTTTCGCGCATAATGAATCGATGGCGACCGCGTCAGCCGATGCGATTATCAATCCCATCTTCCTCGGGATGCCGTTCTGTGGCCCGCTTCCCTCCATACCGATGACCGCGTCAACGATATTAAGCACGGGGATTTTTGCCCTGAAGACCTCGACCAGAGTGTTCGCGAAATCATGCGGCTTGGGCGTCAAAGCATGGTATTTGCTCTTGCTGAATCCGGGTATTATCCCGAACATGTTCTTTATCGCGCATGTTATAAGGGTCAGTTCATGGGTCTTGAGCTTCGGAAGATTTATGACCGCATCGGCCTCACGGACTATCCTTGAAACGTGCAGGGGGCTGATCACACTGCCTTTCACGTTAACTTCGACTATTCCCTTGCCTGCAAGGTTGACGACTTCCACGCCGATACTATCGGCTGCCGCTTTTATTCCTGTCTTTTCAAATATCTCCTCGAACCTGGCATTCCGGTCGCCATAGCAGTCTCCTATGATCGGTTTTGCTCCGGCCTTTATGACCTCTTTTGCGACCGCGACAACAATCTGGGGGTGGGTCGTAACAGCTTTTTCGGGACCGACACCTGTCAGAGTGTTGACCTTGAGAAGTACTTTTGAGCCGGGCTTGACGAAGCTTTTCATCCCGCCGATGAGTTCAAGGCTTTTTGAAACAGCCGCCTCAACTTCAGAAGATGCATAACTTTCGCATTTGACTATTGATACTTTCGATTTCGACATAAGGATTAATATAGCATATAGGAACGGAACTTGAAAATAAGATACCTTATGTAATGAAGTTAACTACAGGTGGGCTTTGCCCTTGAGATAACCATTGATTATTGTTTACCCCGTTTTCTTTTTCTTACTTCTTTTGTCTTGCCTGCCCTGGTCTCTCGACAGAGCAGGCCAGGGATACAAAAGAAGTAACAAGTAAAAATCAAGTGCCTTCCCCGCCTGCCGGCGGGCAGGCAGAGCACGCTTCGCCTTCACCGACGCAGTCGGTGGGCTCGCTCGCTATAACAAGTAGTTTTTTACTACATATTCGTGGAAGGCACCCTGGCTCCCCCTTTATTGAATACTCAAGACCCCTCATCCCCACCCAGAAAAATAGAATATGCACTTTTCAATGCGCAGCACCAGAGAGGGGTGGTTGTGTCATCCTGAGCGATAGCGAAGGATCTGTACCAGGGGAGGGGCTTTATTTGGTCAAGTTTATAGATTCTTCCTGCCTGCGCTGTCTGCCCTGCCTGACGGCAGGCAGGCGACAGGCAGGCGGCAGGCAGGCGCCCTCGACCTCCGGTCGGGGCTCAGAATGACGGTAAGCGAATAGCTACGTTTAATAAAATAATCGAGAATCTTATTCTTGTGTTTTGAGAAGAGGGATTAGTAGCCTAGTTCCTTGATTATGGCTTTTACGTCGCAGGCTACCTGTTTCGGTTTTGCGCCCTCTTTTACGGCAAGATCAGGGTCCTTCAGGCCATGGCCTGTCAGGACGCAAACGATCACCGATTTGTCAGGAATGGTCCCTTTCTTCACAAGCTTCATCATACCGGCGATCGATGCCGCAGATGCCGGCTCACAGAAGATACCTTCGAGCCTTGCTACCATATTATATGCTTCAAGGATCTCCTTGTCGGTCACGATGCTGATGGACCCTCCCGATTCCTCCGCGGCGGCCTCCGCGCTTTTCCAGCTGGCCGGATTGCCGATCCTTATGGCGGTGGCGATCGTTTCCGGTTTTTCCACTGGGTGGCCCAGCACTATCGGGGCTGCTCCTTCCGCCTGGAAACCGACCATCTTTGGCAGCCTTGATATTTGTTTGGCCTGATAATATTCCTTGAACCCTTTCCAGTATGACGTGATGTTGCCGGCATTGCCGACGGGAATTGCCAGGAAATCGGGGACCGAATCAAGCTGGTCGCAAACTTCAAACGCGGCGGTCTTCTGGCCTTCTATCCTGAAGGGATTGATCGAATTGACTATCTCGATGGGATAATTCTTCCCGATATCCCTGACAAGGTTGAGCGCCTGGTCAAAATTGCCGTCGACCTCGAATACCTTGGCGCCGTGCATCATTGCCTGGGCCAGCTTTCCGAGAGCGATCTTCCCTTTGGGGATCACGACTACGCAGTCTACTCCGGCCCTTCCCGCGTAAGCGGCAGCCGAAGCGGAAGTGTTCCCGGTAGACGCGCAGATGACGGCCTTGAGTTTCTTTTCCAGGACCTTGCTCATTGCCATTGTCATCCCGCGGTCCTTGAACGAGCCGGTCGGATTGGCGCCCTCGAACTTAAGGTATACCTCGCACCTTGTCTTGTCGCTCAACTTCTGGGCGTAGACAAGAGGGGTGTTGCCTTCGTTCAGGGTGACTATCGGGGTCTTATCCGTTACCGGAAGATAATCCCTGTATTTGTTTATCAGGCCTTTCCAGCTCATAGATAGGGGATATTAGCATGCGGAAGTGGAGTCTTCAAGTGGTCAAGCCGATCGCTTACGGCCTGTAGATCAGGATATGTTTTTCTTCTAGCTTTGGCGGGATGCCCAGATCCGAAAGGGCTTTCAAATAAACGAGGACCCGGTCCTTATATACCATTGCTATCATGCCGGTCGATCTCCGGATCTCCGATTCAATTACTATGGTTTTTCCCTGCAGGTCAATTCCCATTTGCGCATGCAAATATTGAAGCAGCCAGCCGAGCCTTATCACGTCTTCATCCCCGGCTCCCATAAGAAAATTATCTGGTGAAATAGTGACATCATCCCTTACAAGATCGTTGAGTTGAACGCGAAGAGCGTTCCTTGTGGCCTTGAGAGCATCAAAGCTTTGCAGCTCAAGAGCTCTTATGAGTATAAGCATTTTTCTGTAGCGGTCTTCAATTAGCTTAAGTTTAGAATCATCAAGCGGCTTATTAAAAGTTCTACTTATTTCATAAAATCCGAAAGACGACGTTGAAGCTTCCGCTAAAAATTGGTCCGGCCTGACATTCCCGGGCGCGCCGAATTCAAAAAAATCCCTGAGATCAGGGGGCTTTTCAAGATTAAAATTGAACTTCTGGTTAGTTTCATCAAAATATCCCCTGAATATTTGCTCTGCCTTGGACAGGACTTGCTCACTATTCATGCCCAGAATATCTCCCTTTATCGCGGCAATGCTTGGCAGGTGCTGATCTAGTGAAAGAGCAGATCTTATATAGTCAATTGTCTTCGTATTTCCGTGAACAAGCATAGCCAGCCTGGTCGGTCTGAATGCCTGTGATAACAGGACGGATTCAACATTGAATGCGGATTTACCGCCGCCACCTCCCGTCGGGAAACCGCTCCCTTCAACGGAAAATCCTCCCGGCATTGGCATGCGGTTAAATCTTATTGGATTAAAGTTTATTGACATGGCAATACCACCTATCCCACGTACGGATTCTGGGCTTTATTCAGCTCTGTTTCCGTTGATCTTAGCGATTTTTCAATTTTTGAAGATATTTTCTGGTCAGGGTGGAATGCAAGGACGAAATTTTTTCCCGTCCCGCCCGATACGACTTTCACCTTGACCTCAAAATCGACAAGAGAGCCGCTGTCCAGCAATGCCTTTGCCCCGTTCTCAAGGTCTTTGTAAGTGCCGAATCCTACCAGCTTTCCGTCAGCGCTCATGTAGCCGGAGACGGAAACATACTGCTGATCGTCAGGTTTTGACTTTTCTGCTTCTTTTAAGATCGCGGCGAATCCGCTCCCAAGTATTTTGGATGCGTTCAGTTTTGCAAGTTGCCCCTCGTCGATCTTGGCAAAAAGCACATCAGAATCTGCGAACGGATCAGCTTCCGCCTTTTCTGTCGCCTGCTTGGCAGGGTGCCCGGATAATTTTACGGGGACTGTCGGCTTTTTGGCTTCATGCAGCTTAACTGGGATGACAATCGGCTTAAAGTCGGGTCGACGTGTCGCTTGTACGGGCTTTTGTTCCTGAGGCGGCGCCGGAGGCGGATCTTGGCCGATCCATATCCTTATCTTTATATTTTCCCTATGTCTTGGTATGTGGACCCAGAACCAGTCGCCGTTTCTTGTGATCGTGAACAAGGCCTTCTTGTCATCGGCCAGTGTTTTAAAATTGAAATCAACGGTCATGGGACCGATGGCCGTCCAGTGGCCTTCGATCACTTCTATGTTTTCATATGTTCTTGAGGGATCTGCGTTGGCGATCTGTGTCAGGAAGTAAGTATCCCTGTATTTTACGCCTTCCTGTTTCTGCTTGCCTTCTTCCTTTGAGGATGTGCTGTAAACCGGAGTGGAGCCTTTATGAATGAAGAATTCAATCCCACCCACTTCGATCTTCGTCCTTGTCAGGACGATGCCATTTATCCCTTCACGGAACTGGAATCCGTTTGACATGCAGTTGGGACCGGACAATATACATTCAAGTCCGCCCGGCTTATTAACGAAGGGCGCAGGTACGTGAAGCGGCAAGGAAGGTTGTCCTATGCCACCGGCTCCTATGTTCGGTATTTTTGTCATGATAACCTCAACTATTTATCGACATCTTTACGATAGAATTTCAGTTTTTTATGGTTGCGAAAAATGTGTTATAATCCCCTCAACTTATGAAGTATGCATCGCAAAGGGGAACAAGGGATATTTTGCCGGACCAGATAAGGTCATGGCAGTTCATCGAGGCCACGGCAAGGAAGGTCTTTGAGTCGTATAACTATGCCGAGATAAGGACCCCGATATTCGAGCAGACGGAGCTTTTCTTGAGATCGATAGGCGATACCACTGATATCGTTTCAAAGGAGATGTACACGTTCACGGATAAGGGCGGCAGGTCGGTAACGCTCCGGCCGGAGGAGACCGCACCGGTTGTCAGGGCGGTCATAGAGAACAGCCTGATGGGGCAGGGGGAATTACTTAAACTTTACTATCTGGGGCCAATGTTCAGGTATGAGAGGCCGCAGGCCGGAAGGTACAGGCAATTCTATCAGGCGGGTGTTGAGGTCCTCGGGTCCGCGGATCCTCTTGTTGACGTTGAGATAATTGAGATGGGGGTCAGGCTGTTCGAAGAGCTAGGCCTGAAGGACCTTGAGGTCGACATTAATTCCGTCGGATGCCCGGACTGCAGGCCCAAGTTCAAGGAAGCCCTCAAAAAGTATTTGGGCGCGAAGGTAGGATCGCTTTGCGGCGACTGCCAGAAGAGACTTAAGACGAATCCATTGAGAGTGCTTGACTGCAAGGAACCGAAATGCCAGAAAGCGGTTGATTCGGCTCCATCATCGATCGAATATCTTTGCGCGGCATGTAAGGCCGATTTTGAAAAACTTACGGGCTATCTTGAACAATTCAAGATAGCGTTCAAGGTGAACAATCGTCTTGTAAGGGGTCTTGATTACTATACCAGGACCACTTTCGAGATAATATCAAAGTCGCTGGGTGCTCAGAACGCCGTTTGCGGGGGAGGACGGTATGACGGTCTCGTGGAGGAGCTCGGGGGTAAGCCGACGCCGGCAACGGGATTTGCGATCGGCCTTGACAGGCTTGTCATGGTCCTTGAGGAGCAGAAGGTCAGCATCCCGCGCGCTGACAGGTTGAGCGCGTACATTGTGACGATGGGGGATGCGGCGAAGACCAAGGGATTTGAGGTGTTGAGGGGCCTGAGGGAGATGGGGATCAAGTCGGATATCAATTATCAGGGAAAAAGCCTGAAGTCGCAGCTTAAGACCGCTGACCGGCTTAACGCGGAATTCGTGGTGATAATCGGCGAGGACGAATTGAAGCGCGATATTTTCGTTGTCAGGAACATGGACAAGAAGAGCCAGGAAGAAGTGAAATTCGACGACCTTCTTGCCACCTTCAAGCTGAGGAGCGAATGATGGTGGTCGCGGAGGTCATTCTGAGCCCTTCGGCATGTGTCACTCTGAGCGTAGCGAAGAGTCTATAGTCGGTGTGCTTCAGGGCAGGCTCCGTGAAGGATCTGGTGGGGTGACATAACAATTAAGTTTATAGATTCTTCGTCCTACGGACTCAGAATGACAAGGAAAGAGGATTTACATGAAGCGAACACATAATTGTGGTGAGCTAAAAAGAACGGATATTAACAATGAGGTGGCTCTTGCCGGCTGGGTCCACAGGAGACGCGACCACGGCGGTCTAATTTTCATCGACCTGCGGGACAGGTCGGGATTAGCCCAGGTAGTGATCGATGTTTCGGAAGTCAAGAAGGCACATGCCGATGCGGAGAAAATAAGGCCGGAATTCGTTCTATTCATCAAAGGTAAAGTTGTTGCCCGCTCGGCCGAAACGGTCAACAAGAACCTCCCGACGGGCGAGATCGAAGTAAGGGTCAGCCATCTTGAGATACTTAATGCGGCAAAGACGCCGCCTTTTGAGGTCGCCGATCCTTCGACCGATGTTGATGAAACGACGAGGCTGAAATACCGCTATATCGATCTTCGAAAGGACATGATGAGGGAGAACCTCATTTTCCGGCACAATGTCATCAAGGCATCGAGAGATTTTCTTGACAAGGAAGGATTCCTTGAAATAGAAACGCCTTTCCTGACAAAATCGACCCCCGAGGGGGCAAGGGACTATCTTGTGCCAAGCAGGCTAAATCCGGGAAAGTTCTACGCTCTTCCGCAGTCGCCGCAGCTTTTCAAGCAGATACTTATGGTCGCGGGCATGGAGAAATACTTTCAGATAGTGAGGTGCTTCCGCGATGAGGACCTCAGGGCTGACAGGCAGCCTGAGTTCACGCAAATAGACGTTGAGATGAGCTTTGTGGAGCGCGACGACGTTCTGGATGTCATTGAAAAGATGATGTCGTATATCATGAAGCAGGTTAAGGAAGATGAGGAAAAATATTACATACACAAAAAGATCCCCGCGTTCAAGCTGCCAATACTCAGAATGACCTGGGACGATGCGATGTCGAGGTACGGGACGGACAAGCCGGACACGAGGTTCGGTTTGGAGCTTGTGGACGTGACCGATATCGTCAAGGGCTCCGAGTTCAAGGTTTTCGCCGATAACGCCAGATCAGGCGGTCTTGTCAAGGCGCTCAACGGGAAAGGCTGCGCGAAGTTCTCGCGCAACGAGCTTGACAACCTTGAGGCAGAGGCAAAGAAGCTCGGGGCGAAAGGGCTTGCTTATATCGTAATGGCGCCCGAAGGCATAAAGTCGCCCATAGCCAAGTTCATGAAAAAAGAGGAGATAGATTCGATCGTCAGTAAACTTAAAGGTGAGACAGGGGACATACTTTTCTTCGTTGCCGATAAGCCCGATACTGCTAATTCCGTTCTAGGTCAGATAAGGCTGGAGCTCGGGAAAAAGCTCGGACTGATCGATCCCGCGAAGTTCAATTATATCTGGATAACCGATTTCCCGCTCCTGGAATATGATGACAAGGAAAAGCGCTGGGTATCGAGGCATCATCCTTTCACCGCGCCCCAGGGATCGTGGGATGATATTGAGGAGAGGTTCCTGAAGGATCCCGCTTCAATAAAGGCGCAGGCCTATGATTTTGTCCTTAACGGGATCGAAATAGGCGGAGGGTCCATCAGGATACACAGGCCGGACATACAGGAGAAGATATTCAGGATACTGAGGATATCGGATGAAGAGATTAAACGCCGGTTCGGGTTCCTTATTGAAGCGTTCGAATACGGCGCGCCGCCGCACGGAGGGATCGCTTTAGGACTTGATAGACTGGTCATGATGCTTGCCGGAATGGATTCTATCCGAGATGTTATCGCATTCCCGAAGACTCAGTCAGCGACATGCCCGCTCACGAACGCACCGGATGTGGTGGACGCTAAACAATTGAAAGATATTCATATTAAGCTTCAATAACTATTATAAAGAAAAACTGCTCCGGCTAAGAAGCAGTTTTTATGCGTAAAAAACATTGTTCAATATTTAAATCGTCGGCTTATATCTCTCGCTTGGATTGAAGCGATTTTGTCTTCCTAGGTCTTGGAGTTCCTGAACATTTTGCCTAATTGTCATAATAATTTTTGCCGTAGCCGGATCAAATTTAATTTCTGTAATATGTGACTTAGCCCATGCGTCCATAACAACCTGTGCTTTACTCCACCAGGCAGCATTGGCTGAAGTAGCAGTTCTTAAATCCCCGTGGAGGTCGCCAACATATCTGCCTAATTGTCCAAGTTGCTGTTGCTTGTTCGGCCAGTCCGCCGGCGAATTTCTTAGTTGCCTGAATGCTGTTTCAAGATTTGTCAGCCTTTTTCTGAGGTCGGCCATGCGAGCAGGCGGTACGGGTGGTTCAAAACTTGGCAACTTTTTACCTGGCACACGTTTTGCTTCTCCCGGTCCTCCCATATATTTCACCTCCTACGTTGCTAAATATTACCTTATTGTTTGATGGATGTCAATCCTCAAACCCATGAATATCAAGGAAAAGAGAGGATGTGCATATTTCACATCTTGGCCTATGACCAATAAGAGGGCAAATCCAAGGATACTTCAAACACGGTTTTATTGTTCAGAAAAATATTATATGGTATGCTTTGGCATCAATATGGACAAGAATAAGTTAAAGATCATTATTCTAATATCAATATTCGTCCTGGCCTGCGTTTTGAGGCTGGCCTATCTTGATTCCAGGAGCTTGTGGGGGGACGAGGTTGACAGCGTTTTTGTGGCGTTCGACTTTGCTTCACATGACTACACCTTTCAAAGGGCAAGTTTACTTAAATGCCTGACTTTCCCGGTGATCTCAAGCTTTCAGGACGGATCAAAGATGCCTCTTTATTTCATTTTGTTGGGGGTATGGATAAACATCTTCGGGCCTGCAAGCATCGGCCTGAGACTATTATCAGTTATATTCGGTATTCTTTCGATCATGGCCTTCTATTTTTTCATGTCCAAGTATTTCAAGAGTAATATCGCCATGCTTGGCACCTTTCTGCTCGCGGTATCGCCAATGCATATACTTTATTCGAACGACATCAGGGTCTATTCACTTATGGTGCTTTTGGCCGTCTTGTCCCTCTGGTACTTGATGAAAATATTGAACGGAGAGAAAAACGCGATCAATTATGCATGGTACATTACGTGGTCGACACTTTTCGTTTATGTCCATTATTTTTCGGTCCTGTTCCTTTTTGCGCAGATCGCCGTTGTAGCGATCGCTTCGCTCAAAGAAAGATCGGCCAAAAAATATCAGGGTATATTATTTTCACAATCCCTTGTTTTTCTTATGTTCGCCTTATGGGCGGTCTCTGGATTGCTCAGGTTCTCAAGGGTTCTTATGGGCGGTGAAGCGCTGATCCCGCAGGCGACCTATAACTTCATCCTTAGGACGGCATCCGTTGTCTTTGCTTTATTCTTTGGCGAGTCGATCGCCCCGTGGAATCCTTTTGTGGCGGTCGGGATGCTTGCGCTTATCGCATTGTTCATTAGGTACATGTATTCAATAAAGGATATGGACAATAACGTCACGGTCTTTTCGATCCTCTTTGTCGTTTCAATAATATCATCAATGGTCCTCAAGAACGTCCTGCCTAATTATCTTATACCGGTCCTGCCGGTCTTGATGGCACTGATCGCGTATTCCATTTTCCTTTTCAGGTCATTTGCAGTCAAACTGGTTTTGGTCATCTTGATATGCGTTGTTTGCGCGGTTTCCATACTCAACTATTACAGCCTAAGGGAGATCCATAATTCGAACAGGATCGAACCCTGGAAAAGGATAGCAGGGGACCTGTCGCAAGAGATGGTCAGGGGCGACAGGATATATGTGAACGATTGGTTCGTCGTGTTCAGGGAGCTCAATTATTATCTCAATGTCCTTTCGAACAAGGGACAGAAGGTACGATTAATGGACGAGGGATTGAGTGGTGACCGGATATTCCTTGTCCTTCATATACATGATGAAGACCAGAAAGACAGGATCTTCTCAACCATCAGGAACGCGGGATATGGGATCAGATTAAAATCTTCATATGTGCCTTATTCCGAGACGATCGCCTCAAAACTGCCGAGGAAGCATCATAAAATTGATCAGAGCAGGGTAGAGGTCTATGTTTGCACAAAGTGAATTAGGGTCAATTAGTTATTTTGAACATAAAACAAAATAACCTAACGGATCATCGGTAGATCCGATCTTGCAGAATAAAGAGATCATTCCCATTATATGTGTTAAAACAAATAGTGGACTTAATATGGCGACGAATAAGACATTCAAGCATTTCATGAATATATTGTTCTTCTGCGTCAATAGTCTATACCCCAGGGCTGATATCTTATAGCAAATAACAACAATATCTGTTCCAAGAGGCTTAATTGAGATATCTTTGAAGCCATTTCTGGACAAGATCGAGTTCAGGCCCGAAGGCGTGTAACGATAGTAATCATAAGGCTTATAATGGAATCTGGCGTTGAAGGGCACAGTGAATATCATTTTACAGCCAGGCCTCAAGACCCTGCGGCAATCCTTTAAAAAAGTATCAGGGTCATCTATATGCTCTAAAACTTCTGTGTGATAAACCATATCAAAGTGATCATCACTAACAGGGAATACATCACCCTCATAATATATTACATCACTTCTTTTGTATGAAAATTCTTTTGCAATACCCTTATCTATACCGGTATAATCGGCATTTTTTACAAGGAACCTGTACGGCTGATCGCCGCACCCGACATCCAAAACCCTTCCCCTTGCTTCCCTTAAGTATTTATTTATTGCGAAAAATACGGAACAAACCCGTATGTCCAAAATGATCCTGAGTGCAATGAATTTCGCATAATTGGGTGCGGGCTTAGATTTTTCTTCATCGTTGATAATATGGTACCCTCCCGGGGATTTTAATCATGTGTGATTCCCAATGAATTTCCCGATAGTATCTATCATGTATTTTAATTTATTCTCTGTTATTCCTGGGTATACTCCTATCCAAAAAAGATCGTTCATTACAATATCCGTATTCTTCAGCCCGCCGGAAATCCTGAACTTAATGTCTTGATATGCAGGCTGTTTAGTAAGGTTACCGCCAAAAAGCATCCTTGTCGCGATTTTGTGCTTTTCAAGGTAATTAACAATATCAGCCCTTGAGAAGGGTGCTTCCCTTTTTACCAAGATCGGGAATCCGAACCAGCTCGGATCAGAATATTTAGCAGGAGAGGGGAGGAGGAGGTATTTTTCAAATTGCTTAAGATGTTTCCGCAGCGTTGAAAAGTTTTTCTTTCTTGTTTTAACGAATTTCCAAAGCTTTTTAAGTTGGGCTACTCCGATGGCAGCTTGCATGTCCGTTACTTTTAAGTTGTATCCAATGTGTGAATACACGTACTTATGGTCATAGCCGAAAGGAAGTTTTCCGAACTTCTGGGTGAAGCGTTTACCGCAGGTATTGTCGCGGCCAGGCTCGCACCAGCAATCCCGGCCCCAATCCCTTAATGATAGGATTATCTTCTTTAATATCGGATCATTAGTAAGTACCGCTCCACCTTCGCCCATCGTTATATGATGAGAAGGATAGAAGCTGCAGGTTGAGATATGGCCGAATGTGCCGGTGAATGTATTCTTATATTTTGACCCAAGCGAATCGCAATTATCTTCCAATAACCAGAGTTTGTATTTATGCGCGATTTTTAGGATTTTGTCCATGTCGGAGGGATTGCCGAGAGTATGAGCGACAAAGATCGCTTTCGTCCTTTTGGATATTGCTTTTTCTATCTTACTTGTATCGATGTTATATGTGCCGAGTTCAATATCGACGAACACTGGCACCATGCTGTTTTGGATTATCGGATTCAGAGTAGTCGGGAATCCGCATGCGGTGGTGATGACCTCATCCCCGCGTTTTAGCATCCTTTTGCCAAGTTTGGGAGAGGTGAGCGTGGAAACTGCAAGCAGATTGGCGGATGAACCAGAGTTGACCAGCATGCAGTATTTAACGCCAAGGAACTCCGCAAGCTTATTCTCGAATTCGGCCGCGAACCTGCCTGCGGTAAGCCAAAAATCAAGCGATGAATCTACAAGGTTGATAAGCTCCTTTTCGTCATAAACACGACCCGCGTAATTGATATATGATTTGCCAGGAACAAATGTTTCTTTTGATCTGGAGTTCTTATATATATTGATTATCTGATCAAATATGTGTTTTCTCATTTATGTCCATCTAGATATTTCAATATTGTACTTGTTATTTGCTTTGCAGAAAGTCCGCATTTATTTGTCAGGTATTTATGGCTCCCAATAATCTTATTATTAAAATTATCTGGTATTGCGAAGCGTTTAAAAATGATTTTATTGCCTGTTTCAGAAATTAGTTCAGCAACCGCGCTGCCAAGACCTCCTATTAGGCCATGCTCTTCAATTGTAAAAATCGCTTTTGTTCTCTTTGTTGAATCGATAACAAGATTATTGTCTAGAGGTTTTATGGTCGGCATGCTTATCAGCCGTACAGAGACTTTATGGGCGGTAAGAGCATTTGACACACCTTTGGCAATTGCGAGAGTTCCCGCAGAAGAAAAAACAGTAACATCTTTCCCGTCTTCAATGACAATCCCTTTGCTGATATTTATTCTACGGGAGCGATGCACGGTAGGCTCGTTCCCCTTTCCAAGCCTTATATATATAGGTCCGATATGTTTAAACGATGATTTTACGGCTTCTTTGACCTCAACAGGATCACCGGGAGCGATAACAGTCATATTCACAAGTGCCCTCATTATGGCGATGTCCTCAATTGAATGGTGTGTGGGGCCTGCGCTACCGTATGAAAGACCTCCGCCGACTCCTATAAGACGTACATTCTGGTTATGAAAACAGATATCATTGCGTACCTGTTCAAGGCAACGCATTGTTATGAAAGGAGCTATTGAATAAGCGTAAACAATCTTTCCGGACATGGCAAGACCTGCGGCAACTCCTATAAGATTTTGCTCTGCAACGCCGACATTAAAGAACCTTTCAGGGAATTTATTATGGAAATCTTCAAAAACAGAGAATCCAAGATCACCTGTAAGTAGAAATATCCTCTCATCCTTACTGGCCAATTCGGTAAGCGATTCTATAAAAGCCTTTCTCATCTATTAGCGAGCTCCTTGATTGCGGCTTTAAGCTCTTGTTCGTTAGGCGATCTATAATGCCATAAAAGATTGTTTTCCATAAAGGAAATGCCCTTGCCTTTTACGGTATGCGCGATAATGACACTTGGGATTCCTTTGATGAACGGGACTTTCTCTAAAGAGTTGAGGATGTTTTGAATATTATGGCCATTAAGCTCCTTCACTCTCCAGCCGAAAGATTTCCATTTTTCGGCAAAAGGTTCTAAATCCAGAACATCCTTGGTCTTGCCGAATGCCTGGATCTTATTGTAATCGATTATTGCGATCAGGTTATCCAGTTTATGCTGTTTTGCGAAAAGGGCCGCTTCCCAAACACTGCCTTCATCGCATTCGCCGTCGCTTAATAATACGAATGTCCTGTGATTTTTCATGTCGTGCTTCGCCGCAAGGCATATTCCTGCGCCTATCGAAAGACCATGACCAAGTGAGCCTGTAGAGACCTCGACTCCAGGAGCACATCCCTTTGAAACATGGCATGGCAGCCTTCCTCCGTCGACACCGTATTCATTCAGTAGCGAAAGGGGGAAGAAGCCTCTTTTTGCCAGCGTAGCGTATAATGCGCTTGCCGCATGTCCTTTGCTCATTATAAATCGGTCCCTATTACTATCCTGTGGAGATGATGGGTCAATATTAAGGATTTTAAAATATAAGGCGGTCAGTATCTCCACGCATGAAAGGGCTGATCCGAGATGCGATGAATTGGAAGCTGCATGCATATTGATTATTATCTTCCGTATATTATTTGAGATCTTGTTAAGAGCGACGATTTTTTTCATTTGTAAAGAACCTCGTTTTTTCTGAACCATAATATGGTCTTTTTTAAACCTTCTGTTAGAGGTATGACCGGGGACCATTTAAGTTCAATTTTAGCTTTTAAGATATCCGCTTGCCAGCATTTTGGTTCATTCCGAGGATTTGGGACAGATCCCCAACAAGGTGTGACATTTGCCCCGGTCAACGATATTATATTATTTACTACGTCACCAACAGAATATTGGATTCCGCCCCCAACATTAAAAACCTCTCCGATCGCCCTTTCTTTGGCATTGATAACCTTCATGAAGGCATCAATCACGTCTTCGATGAATATAAAGTCCCTTACTGATTCGACATTCGATAATTTTGGATCTTCACCTCTTAAACATGAACGGATAACTGAAGGGATAAGTCTTTCGGGCCCCTCAAAATAGCCATAAGGCGAGAAAATCCTTAGTGTTACGACCGGCAGAGCCTCCTTTTTTGCCATGGCTTGGCAATATAATGAAGCTGCAGCTTTGATCGCCCCATATTCGGTTACTGGATCAAGGGCGTCGGTTTCTTTCATTGGATCCGACTTAATCCCATATTCAGAGGAAGACCCTGTATTGATGAATAACTCAAATCCGGATGCCTTGCATGCGTTCAAGAGATTAACTGTACCTAAATAGTTGGTTCGAACAGTCAGATCATGATCAATTTGTGTCACATATCCACCGTATGTTGCCATATGAAAGATGACATGCGGTTTTATTTCTTTTATTGCAGAAGTTACAGCTTCGCGGTCGCTGATGTCCACATTAGATAATCGAAGCCCGTTAATTATATCGTTTATCCTCCAAGTATTTGATTTATTTCGAAGCATAACATAGGGTTTTAATCCCAAATTCGCAAGATGGTGTAAAAGATTAGCGCCAATGAAGCCTGTTGCGCCGGTCACAAGTATTTTTTTATTATTTAGATCCATGTTGAACCACTATTCCCATACGGTCCTTCGCAGCTATCGTGTTTTTGAATATCCTTATAGCGACTCTCTCGGCATTTACTCGTTGGGACATTAGAAAACCTGTTAAAATGAGAGGTAAGCCCGATCATAAAGAGATGGTTTCCTTTACGATATAGTTCGGTCTTTTCTTGACCTCGTCATATATGCGAGAGAGGTATTCACCGATTATGCCCAGTATAAGGAAAAGCATGCCGAAAAGAAAAAGGATAATCGTCAACAATGTTGTGAATCCTGGTACAATGCGCCCGTAGACGAAGAACAGTGTGACGTAAACTATGATTGCGAGAAAAGAAAATAGAGACAAGGTCATGCCGAGCAGTGTGACGACTTTTAACGGGAAATATGAGAACGCATAAATGCCATTAAGCGCCACCCTCCAAACAGTACCAAGGCTTGCCTTAGGCTTTCCGGCGAATCTTGGAGGGCGAATGAATGGTATACCCACTTGGCTGAATCCGGTCCAGGCGATCATCCCGCGAAGGAAACGGTTCGTCTCGTTGAACTGGTTTATGGATCGATATACTTTTTTGTCTATCAGGCGAAAATCGCTGGCGTTCTTTGGGAATAGCCCTCCGGTGAGGCGGTTAATGATCTCGTAAAAAATAGAAGAGAAAAGCCTGCGGAAAAAAGTCACACCCTCCCTTTTTCGTATCTGACCGTAAACGATCTCATATCCTTCTTCCCAGTATTTTATGAAGTCAGGGATCATCTCGGGTGGATCCTGGAGGTCAGCGTTCATTATAACGGCAGCATCGCCTTTAATATACTGAAGTCCCGCCGATATGCCACCGTCGCATCCGAAATTCCTGGAGAGACGAAGCACCTTGAAGCGAGGATCCTTCCTGTTGAGATCAATAAGCATTTTAAATGAAAGGTCTTTTGAACCGTTCTCCACCATGACCACCTCAAAATCATAAGCGGCGATGGAGTCAATAACGCTGATTAATCTCTTTGCCAGTTCATCCAAAACATCCTGTTCATTGTAAATAGGTATTACAACGCTTATCAATTTCTTCATAATGCCTCCATGTATTCATTAATTTGATCAAAGCAGACCTTTTGTAAATCTTTGTGCTTCTTGTAAGCTTTAGTCCATTCGATCACTTTATCTAGGGCTGTTTCAATATTCCAGACCGGCTTCCATCCAAGTTTACTTTTTGCCTTTGATGCGTCCAAACATAATAAACCAGTCTCATGAGGTTGTTTTTTGTAAATAGTCCTAAAAGAAGCTTTGCTGTCCCACTTGGAAATCAGCTTTTTTATTACCCATTCCACGGTTTTTGCATCACCAGGATCTGGCCCAAAATTCCAAGATTGGGCATATTTTGAGCCATGCACGTAAAGTTTTTCGGAGAGCATTAAATACCCGCATAAAGGCTCAAGAACGTGCTGCCAGGGCCGTATGGCTTTCGGATTTCTTATCAAGATATTTTTTCCTTTTAAAATTGCTCTGATAAAATCGGGCACAAGACGGTCCACTCCCCAATCTCCGCCGCCAACAGCGTTACCAGCTCTTGCAGTTGCAACCACAATCCCATTATGCAAAAAAGAAATGCTATATGCGGATGTCACAAGCTCTGAGCATGCCTTGCTGCTGGAGTAGGGGTCAGATCCGCCAAGCGGCTCATCCTCTTTATATCCTTTTAATGTTTCCTTGTTCTTGTAACATTTATCAGTGGTCACGTTTACGACCGCTTTGACGCTCCTGCATCCCCTTACAGCTTCAAGAAAGTTGACCGTGCCCATGACATTGATCTCATAAGTATCTGCAGGCTTGCAGTAAGATTCGCGAACAAGAGGCTGAGCGGCCATGTGGATCGCAATGTCAGGCCTTGCTTTGTTAATAGCTTTTTTAAGCGATTTTAAGTCCCTAACATCAGCGATAATTGAGGTGACAAGTTCATCTATCCTGCATAGCTCAAACAAGTTCGGTTTAGTGGGAGGTTTTAATGCATATCCTGTGACTTTTGCCCCGAGCATCGTAAGCCATAGGCAAAGCCACGAACCTTTAAAGCCTGTATGTCCGGTGACAAAGACATGTTTGTTTTTCCAGAATATGGACCTTAACATTATTTCCAAACCTTCCATGGCGCCTTGTTTTGCATCCATAGGTCGTTCAGAAACTTCACGTCCTTATAAGTATCCATGCATCCCCAGAAGTCATCGTGCTTGTACACGTTAAGCTGTTTTTCCTTGGTCAGTCGTTTCAGTGGTTCTCTTTCAAAGTAACAATCCTCTTGTTGTTCCAGATAATCAAAGAATTTCTTGCGGAAGATAAAGAAACCCCCACTTATATACCCTTCCTTGATCTGCGGTTTTTCGGAAAATGCCAATACTTTGTCGCCTTTTATCAGCAGTTCGCCGAACCGCGATTCGGGGTGCACGCCTGTAACTGTCCCGACATTGCCATGCTTCAGATGGAAGCTATAAAGATCCTTAATGTTGATATCCGCAACCCCATCCCCATAGGTAAGCATGAAGTTATCTGAGTCAATATATTTCTCTATTATTTTGATGCGTCCTCCCGTCATGGTCTCAATACCTGTGTCCACAAGGGTTATCTTGAATGCTTCGTGGCTTGACTGTTTGTGTATTGTGGTACTGCAGGACCTGCCGAACTCAATAGTGCAGTCATTATTGAAGGCCTCGTAGTTCAGGAAATAATCCTTTATTATTGTACCTTTATATCCAAGGCAGATAATGAAATCGTTGAAACCATGATGCATGTATGTCTTCATTATGTGCCACAGTATTGGGTGGGGGCCTATCAGGACCATTGGCTTGGGCTTGTATTCAGTTTCTTCTTTTAGACGCATCCCCATTCCACCTGCTAAAATCACAACCTTGGGTTTTATCACTTTAGACATTTTATATCTCCTTATTATGGGATTATGATTAAAATATTATTTGATTTTAACATGAAAGAAAGAAGTGTTCAAGAATATGGCATAATAAGCTACCCACATTACAGATTAAAAAAATCCTAATGTTCAACTAGCTACATCTTCACGTTCTTCAACAAGAAATTTTCTACATCCGGAGAAGAGAACCATCCTGTGTGGCCAATATCCTTGAATGTGACGTGTTCAAGTTTGTTCCAATTGAACAAATAGCTTGGTATGCTGTAATAAGGAAAAGCAATATCCCAGACAGGCGAGTCGTTTAATGAGGTCAGCTTAAGTGAGAACGACATCATATTATAGCTCTTGTCAATATTCGTAATATCGGTCAATCCGATCGGCCCTGCCATCATGAATAATCTGTCCACCTTCAGCTTGTATTTACTGTCAAGTATTTTTGCCGCATTGATCGAAATTCTGCAGCCCGCGCTGTGGGCAATAATATTGATGGGCTCATTTTTCTGGTGATTACTTGCTATATAATCGGCAAGTCTCGAAGCTGCCGATCTGTTGATCCCGGAAAGCTCCCCAAAGGCCTCACCAAGGTCGCCCACGATGTCGAATAAGCCTCTTTTCGACCATTCGAACATATATACATCGGGCACACCTTTTTTTATTAGCGAATCCTTTAGAGCATAAGCGTCTTTCAGGTTGCCTGCCCATATGCCGTGCACAAGATATGACTCAAGGCCGTCCGGATCAATGTATTTGAAAGGATTGTTCAGGCAGTAAATATATCTGTTAAGGCTTTGAGGATTGAGATGATCCGGCCCTGCTTTATCTTCGCCAAGGAACCTTCCTGTGATCGGGTTATATAACCTTTCCCCGAAGTGGTAAAGATCAAGATCCCCAAAATATTCCTTTCCCGTGAACTTATGATCGTTCTCAGCATTCTCTTTTGAAGCAAGAACACCCCCGAACGGATCGAAAACATACCTGTTCAATACGTTAGCCCACTGATCGATCAGCAGGATAGGGCTGCCAAGGGGATCGTTCACATAGTAATAAATGGTGTCATCAGCATTTATTCTGCATATTCTGGAGCCGTCCACATATACGTAACAGGCTTTTAACCTGCCGGAATCATCGGTAACAGCTATGAGATTGCCGTTCTGGTCGTAATGGCAGATCTCCACAGAGTTATCCTCAGCCCTCGCCGCCATTTGGCCCTTAAAATCGTATGAAAATGCCAGGTGATGATTGAGGTTATGATTATATGTGGAGGCCTCAATCACCCTGCTTTCCCCGTTATATAAGAGTTTCCTGGAATTGCCGTCCTTTTCTTCCCCGATCTCGTTGCCGCACCCGTCATAATACAGTTTAGCCTCAATTCCACCCAGTTTATACACCTTAAGCCTGTCTGTCGCTGGATCATAGCTGTAATCCATGCTTCCATAAGCGTATTCCAAACGCTTTCTGTTGCCCGTTTCATCGTAGGAATAGACAGAATCCGATTCGGAAGGGTATTTTACCCTGATGAGTCGGCCCAGATTATCATATTCATACCGCAATATACCGGACGGGGAGAATTTGAAAGCGGTAAGATTACCGGAAGCGTCATACTCGTAGGTATAATCTAGTAAAACATCGTCTTTGCCGCGCTTTACGATGATCTTCGTTACCTTGTCCCTTTGGTCATATTCAAAGGATTGGCTTATTTTATTCAGGTATTCGATCTTCTTAATTGTCTTATTGGGCAAACATTCGAACGATGCGATGGTCCTTTCGCCGAATATTGAGGATATTACTGCTTCCCTGACGCATCCTAAGGTGTCATAAGTATAGCGGACCTTATATTTAAATGGATATGTGATCTCAATGAGATTGCCTGCCTCATCATAATTATATCCGGTCAGAGATCTAATATTATTGATGAGTTTTGCCTGGCTGATGGTCCTGCCCATTTTGTCGTACTCGAATTCCGTTGATCCTGTCGTATCGTTGACGGTGGAAAGCTTGCCTTTCCCGTTTGGCGATGAATCGAAAACGTTCTTGATATTTTCTTTCGGGTCAGAGTAATTAATTTCAATTATCCTATTATGAAGATCATATAGATAGGAGGTTTGCCTGCTATCAGCATCGGTCCTTTTGATCTTTTGCCCGAGAAGGTCATATTCATATGAATATGCGGAACCGTCGGGGCGTTTAATCTGCAGGATATTCCCAATACTATCATATAGATAGTTCGTAAAATGATATTTCTGATCAGTCGTCCTTGTCAGATCGTCCATGCAGTCGAACTCATAATTTACGGATCTGCCGTTGGGTTCGATGACCTTAATTACATTATCCCTACCGTCAATGCAATATGTCCATTTATTGCCCAACTCATCGATAATAGCAATGCTATTGTCCTTGTATTCGAGCTGCTTGCTTGAACCGTCGGGATAGACAACTTTGGTAAGCCTGCCTGCGGGATCGTATCGATAGCCTGTTTTCCTGTCCAGCTGGTCGGTCTTTGTTGTTAACCTGGAAAGGTTATCGTAATCATAACCGATTTTTGAGCTATCAGGGTATGTTATCTCGATAAGTCCGCCGGCGTCATTAAAAGTATAAATGGTCAAGTGATCCATTTCATCTGTAACATATATCCTGTTCTCGTCGTCGCGATAGTCCCATATTAACTGTGAACCATCAGGATTTGTTTTCTTAAGCACACGTCCAATGAGGTCATATTTATAGCTAGTTTGAAGATTGTTGTTGTCATATTCAGTTTTCAATAATCCCGAAGTGAAATAGTATGTCCTTTGTGTTGTAAGTCCTCCACGAGTGACCTTGGTAGGGTATGTGTTCCTGTACAGGCTGCCATATTCTATTTCGGTTGAGTTGCCGAGCGGATCGACCTCTTTTGTCACGTTGCCAAATCCATCTCTAAAGCAACTGAAGATCGCCTCTCTTCCATTTATCATCCTTTTTACAGAGATAAGCCCGCCTTTGTTGTTGTGGGCGAAATATGCATCGTTGTACCTGTTTATCCCGCTCTCAACAAAGCTGTGCGAGACCCTGCCGGTGATATTTAGATCTTTCAGCTCATCTGCGACCGCATATTCAAATATGAGGTTCCTGTCGTCCTGGTACATTGAAGTGTCCCCGAGATCGATGATCATTGTGTTATTCCCGAAGTCATCGTATTTGAAATACTGCTTGCAAGTCCTGTTGTCCCGTCTTTGTGTCGCTTCGACCTTTTGCTTTCTTTCAGTATCCCAGTGACATACGATCTCGTTACCGGCCGGATCAACGGCCTTTTCGATAAGGTTGTCAACGACCTTGTAAATAGAATTATTATTTAGAGGATCGGTGACCCTCACGTTCTCGAAAGACCATAGTCTCCCATCGTCAGGATCGCCACAGTGCTTATTGTAAGCATATCCGCCTGAATATTCGTAAGTCCACGTTATCCCGTTAAGGCTTTTCCTTCTTATCAGATAAAAACTGAAATCCTTTTTATCTTTCGGATCGGTGACCGTCGGACAGAACCAGGAGTATTCATATCCTGCTTTTGCTCCGGATGGATAGTTTATTTGTGTTAAAAGATATCCATTGTCATCGAATCCTTCTTCGAGTCCCTGGTTGAAGCTGCTATATTCAAAAATCGTGGAATGACCTTCAGGCAGTCTTACTCGTGCTAAATTCCCGTTATTGTATAGGTAATCAATGTATATCTGTTCATTGTTAGAGCCAAGATATTGTATCCTGGAGATCTGGCTATCACTATTGTACTCAAGGTGGTATGTCCTGCCGCAGGAGTCCGCGATCTCCGTCGGCCTTATCGGTGTGTATGAATAACCGGCCGTCTCCCAGTATGTGCGCGTTTTTGGCGTTAAATAAAGCAATTGAACGAAATTGATTACCAATGTCGGGATGAACCAGTTCATAGGATTGATGAGTGCAGCTCCGATTGCCGGGAGAGAAACATCAACATTATGAGCATAGAACATGTATGTTATATTCAGGTCAGTCAGGGATGGAATGCGCGTATCGGCCTTTCTTTCTATTGTTTTCCCTGACGCACAGCTTCCGAAAGCTTCATTCTTGAATAATATGCAATTCCCGTAAGGGTCCTCGATCTTGCCAAGTAAAAAATATCTTTCATGCATCTGCTGGCCGGGGATATCGCCGCTTAGAAGGAAGTATTTGTCGAAAAACAGGTCCTTAAAATAGTATTTGATCCCGTTATTATTGATGAGGACATATCCGGTACCTTCTTTCCTGATGGTCTCGCGTATCCCGCGATCGACGGGCTTGAAGAGGCCGTCCTTTTCTTCAAACCGAACGCTTGAACCGTTCATCTGCACGAGCGCCTGGTCTGCAGGTAGTTTATCGCCGTCCTCCGAAGTATAACTTATGGCGATCAGCCTTGCGCAAAAATTAAATTCCCAGCCGTGACCGGCGAATGAATAGAAGCGGTCATTTTTAGGTGACTCCTTTTCCTGCTTAAGGATCTCATCAGGCTCAATGTTCTGGCTGACTAGATCGATCCGCATCTTTAATGATGAGCTTAAAAGACCAACGGGGCATGAGAAATCCCTGCTGTTATACGATCTTGAAATTACAAGGTCAAGGCCGTTCCTCCCCGGAACGGCAAGGTCGACCTGGCTCAGATCGACCGAGCCGTTGACCAAATTGACATCCTGAACATTGAAGATCTTCTGGTACGGCGAAATACCCGATTGGTTTGTCTGGGTAGCGGGACTGTAATGTTCGAATTTCGCGGTTGAAAGCGCCCGGATCTTATCTGCCTTTACTTCTATTGATGCAGTGTCGGAGAATGCGATAGTGTTGGCCAAAATGACCAAAATCGCGATAGATATTATATATTGAAACCTTTTCATGTCTTTTATTGGATCAATATGCAATATCCATGCCAAGGGCCGGGAATTTCATGAATAACTGAAATTATCTGAGGGAAAGTACGATAGATATGAGGTATTTTTTAGGAAAGGGAGGCTAATGAAATGATAAGTGCAACAAACGGTACTGGAATGCGCATATCCGAAGTGTTTAATACAGAGGTAACTGTGGGGCATCTGAAGTCGGTAGGGAGTGCCTGGATGGATCCTACATTGACAGAACACGTGGCTATCGAGACTTTACACCGAAAAGAGATCGTGAGCGAGATCCAGAAAGTGGCAGATTTTGAACCACCCAGGATGCCGCACGGAGAACAACCTTCGACCAGGAAAAGCCCTGTCATTGAAAGAAGGATAGCGGACCTCATGTGGGTAGGCGGTTGCCACGATGTGCTCAGGAGGCTGACACTTACCAGAATGACAAAGAATGAATTTGAACTGTCAGTTGACGAGAGCGGTATGCCGGTGGGACTTGGGACCCTTATAGAACCGTTCGGTCTATCAGAGAAGGCCAAACATGGGAAAGATCCCGTGATATTTGCGGATCCTAGAAAAAGGCATTATTTTCCCTTGCTCCTTAAGGCGACCATGGAGACTCAGGTGCTTCTTACGCTTGCAGGCATAGAGGCGATCGATCTTGGAAAAACGGCGCCTTTCACTTATGATGCGGTGGAATTTGAAAGAGAGGTTTCCGGACGGGCCGGATATATAGTGGATGAAAATCAAAATATTATCACCGACTGGGCTAACGCGGTCAATATCGCGACGGTGATATCTTGGGCCCTCGGAAGAAGGATTAAAAATGAAATAGATTTTGTGGTGCTGCCCGGCATCGAGTGGATGGACAGGTTCGCTGAGGGTTGCGGGGAAGACCTTAAAGAAGCTCCCGCGGTCTTTATGGCCAGGTCTTCATGGGGAACCGGCATACACAGGCCTTATTTATATCCGCTTAGCGGCAAGATACAGGAAGGCGAACTCGATGATCCGAGCGTCCATGACGCCGGGGCCATTTTGCTGCTGGTAGGTCAGCCAAAAGTGAAGTTTATCGTTTAAAGGGATTATAACGACATCTTATCTACAAGCATGACCAAGTTGTCATGACTTGCTTGAGTGCTACTCCCTCTTTTGACAACCTAACATGCCTATGTTATATATTATCCACATCTTAAAAAGCAAAGGAGCTTATTATGACAGTAGAACGGTCCGAGTATAAAGGCAAGGCGATCCTGGTGATCAAGAGGGGCGATGATGACAAATTCCCGTTCTCTTTCGGGCTTTCCAAGGCGAAGATGATACTGGAAAATCTGGATGAGATCAGAAAGTTCGTTGAGGACGAAGGAATAAAATCTTCCCCGGCTTAACTATTGCAACTTACAAATAAAAGTCATATAATCAAATTGCCTGCCATGAAGCAATCCACAATTATTTGGGATGCTTCATGGCCTGCTGTACACGGGTTTGACCATTAAAAGTCTTGAACCAAAATTTAATACTTGGGAGCCCGACGCGAAGGTGACAGCCCGCCTGCCGGCGGGCAGGTATCACCAAAGGAGGGCACCCACTTGGATCTTCGGATTCAAGGATTTGTTCAGGTCTAACGGTACAGTGGGTTTTTTGTGTGTATGCACAGGAGGAGTGTATGCCAGTAACAGTAATTGTGGGCGCGCAGTGGGGGGACGAGGGGAAAGGGAAGATAACCGACCTGCTTTCAAAAGACATGGACATGGTTGTCCGTTACCAGGGCGGCAATAACGCGGGACATACCGTTGTCATAAAGGATCAGACTTATAAGCTTCACCTCATACCTTCAGGGATATTCTACCCAAATGTTATCTGCGTAATAGGCAACGGCGTGGTCATTGATCCCGCGGTGCTCATTGGGGAGATCGAGTTGCTTGAGGGCAAGGGATTTGCGCTTGATAACCTTAAGATTAGCGGGCAGGCCCATGTGATATTTCCGTATCACAAGCTCCTTGACCAGGCGCAGGAAAGCAGGATGGAGGCCGGAAGGATCGGAACGACCTCCAGGGGTATCGGGCCGTGTTATGTTGACAAGTTCAACAGGCGGGGCATCAGGATATGCGATCTTTATAATGAGGATATCCTGAGGAAAAAGCTGGAATGGAACATAGAGGAAAAAAAGTTCCTGCTGGAGAACTTCTATAAGATGAAAGTGGACCTGAATGAAAATGAGATACTGAAGGAGTATCTCGGATACGCGCATGCGATAAAGAAGAAGGTCGTTGAAGAAACGACAGTCCTTATTAATGAAGCGATAAGAGCGAAGAAAAGGGTGCTGCTTGAGGGAGCGCAGGGATCGATGCTTGACGTTGACCACGGTACGTTCCCGTTCGTCACGTCTTCAAATCCTATCGCAGGCGGAGCATGCACCGGAGCCGGGGTGGGGCCGGGAATGATCAATGATGTCCTTGGCGTGGTTAAGGCGTATGTTACAAGGGTGGGTGGAGGGCCGTTCCCGACCGAGATCGCGGGTTCCGCGCAGGACGAAATGAGGGAGAGGGGTAAGGAATACGGTGCAACGACGGGAAGGCCGAGAAGGTGCGGCTGGTTCGACGGTGTTGTCATGAAGCACGCCGCGAGGATAAACGGGATGACAAAACTTGCTATCACAAAATTGGACGTGCTTGATAATCTGGAAAAGATAAATATCTGCGTCGCCTATGAATATGAGGGCAGAAAGATCACCGATTTTCCGACCGATATAAGCAGGCTTGAGAGATGCAGGCCTGTTTATGAGGAAATGCCGGGATGGAGAACCGATATTTCAAAAGCCACGAAACTAAAGGACCTCCCCAGGAACGCTCAACAATACCTTGATAAGCTGGCCGAGCTCGCTGGAACGCCTATTTCCCTTATATCTACGGGCGCTGAGCGGGGGCAGGTAATCAAAATATAATTACCAATGTCCAAATCCCAATTACCAAACAATTTCCAATGACCAGAAGGCTCAATGGAAAGACATGGTAATTTCTTCTTGAATGTTTGTTTGTTGTATCTTGGATATTGGTTATTTGATAAGAGGCGCTGTTTTAAATGAGAAAAAGTATCGTTTTATTGTCTAGCGGGCTGGATTCAACGGTATCGCTTGCTCAAGCTGTCAGGAAAACTAGAGTTATCCTTGCTTTGACGTTCGATTATGGCCAGAAGGCAGCAAAGCAGGAGATCATCGCCGCAAAGAAGATAGCAAAGCACTACAAGATAGAACATAAGATCATTAAGCTTGACTGGCTTGCTCAATTGACAAAGACCGCGCTTGTTAACAAGAATAAGAACATCCCCAAGTATAAAGGTAAAAGCACAGCATCAGCCGTTTGGGTCCCCGACAGGAACCTTATTTTTATCTCGATCGCCGCGGCCTTTGCGGAAACTATGGGTGCTGATCTTGTTATCACCGGCTTTAACAGGGAAGAGGCGAAGGAATTCCCTGATAATTCGAGCGCTTTTGTTTCTCTGTTGAACAAAACATTGAAGTTTTCGACTTTAAAGCACCCTAAAGTCATAAGCTATACTCAGGATCTTGATAAACAAGGCATCGTGAAGCTGGCGATTAAAGTTGGCGCACCGTTGCACCTTGTCTATTCCTGCTATGAAGGCAGAAAGAGGATGTGCGACCGTTGTGAAAGCTGCGTGCGTTTCAAGGATGCTCTTGGGGGAGTTGCGAAAGAATGGATAAAGGGGAGATTGAGAGCCTGAGACTCCCGCCTGCTATGAAGAATAAATCTTAAAAACCTGCTGGGCAGGCAGGGACAGGCTCCGCGAAGAGTCTGGGACTTTGGTGGATGGGTCATCCTGAGTCCTGCGTCAGCGGGACGAAGGATCTGTGTTTGGGGTGGGGAATGATGCAATTAAGTTTGTAGATTCTTTGGCCTTTGGCCTCAGAATGACAGGATAAGTGAGCAATGAAAGGTAAGTTCATAAATTACATAATATTATATACCGGAGAGCAGTTGCGATCAGGATTTGGCCGCCGGTTCGGGCTATCGGGTGACTCGATAGTCGCGTTTATCGGCGGGGCAAGGGTAGTAGAGCACATGGTAGACAAGGAGGACATCGCAAAGCGGGACTATATTTATGCGGACAAAATGCTCCATTTCATCGTTGAACATATGGACAAGGACCTCGAAAAGGCGGTAATAAGGCAAAGGCTGTTGATCTCGCTGATCGGACAATCGATCAATAAGGGATCGAAGACATTGAAAGTCCTAAGGCATGGCGATGACCTCTTTTGCAGGGACAGGAAGCTCTCTGTATCGATCGCCACAAGGTCGCCCAAGTCAACGCTCATACATGTCGGACTGAACATCACGCAGAAGGGTACCCCGGTCAGGACTATCGGGCTGAGGGACCTGCGTGTTGATCCGAAAAAACTTGCAAAAGCGGTGATGAGAGAATATATTAATGAAGTTTATGATATGAAACATGCTGCAGGGAAGGTCAAGAGGGTAAGATAATGGACGCTATATATATAGTATGTATTTTCACCGCATTGATACATTTCACCGAGACGGCTGCCTCCACGATGAGGCTTGCGGGGGTCCGCACGAAGCAGATAGCCTCCTCGCTCACGTTCGTTAACGCGACCCTCCTCATATCAAGGATGAGCAACATGATACAGGCGCCGCTCCTCGGCGGAATGGTCGATACGGCCATACTGAGGAATACTCCTCACGCCCTGGAGAGCCAGTTCAGGCTTGTGATATTCGCGGCGTTCATCGGCAATCTGATAGGCGCCGTGCTTGTCCCGTATTTTGTTTTCCTTTTCACGAAAGCCATAAACAAATTTGAGCGCATGGGTTCGCTTCCCAGGGTGGCGCTTTCCGCCTTCAAGCCGAGGAATTTCTTCTTGATCGTCAGGAATTTCCGGTTGCCGTCAATAAATTCTTTTAAAGGGATAAGCTTGACCGGCATACCGAAGACTTTCCTCGTGCTCAACGTTCTTATGGTCTCTATATATGCGATTGGCGTGCTTTCTTCTCTTTTTGCGGGAGCGCTGATACCGGAGTACCGTGTGACCGCCACGCAGCTTTCCGGGATAGTCAACGGGATCGCAACGATCCTTTTTACCCTGCTCATTGATCCGACGTGCGCCTGGATAACGGATCAGGCCGTGAGGGGCAAACGCAAGGAAAGCGACGTCAAGACCATGGTGTTCTATATCGTACTTGGCAGGGTGGTTGGCACGCTGTTCATCTCCCAGCTTATTTTTCTTCCGGCGGCTGACTATATCAAATATGTCACGATCCTGGTCAAAGGACTGTTCCAGTAAATGACCAAAGATACAACTCTTCAATAATTGGTCATTGTCTAACTGATGAATTGGTAATTATTTAATATATGAGGATAATCAATTTCGCGAAAGGCAAAGTGGATAACATCGTTCTTGCCCTTGGCAACTTCGACGGGGTCCACATAGGGCACAGGAAGCTCCTGCTTTCTGCCGTCGGGTACGCAAAGAAAAAAGGGCTTAAATGCTATGCGTTGACCTTCGAACCGCATCCCCAGCAGGTTGTCGCACCCAAGGAAAGTTTCAAGCTCCTGACGACGCTTGACGAAAGGGTAAAGCTGATGTCCGGCCTGGGCGTAGACGGGCTTATAATCAAGAGATTTGATAAAGCGACCCGCGGGATGCCGGCTGAAATGTTCGTTAAGAAATATTTGGTCGACGGATTGCACGTCAAGAAAGTGTTCGTTGGATTTGATTTCGCTTTCGGAAAGGGAAGGAAAGGGGATATCAGCCTTCTGAAGCGGCTGGGCAGGAAATTCGGCTTTACGGTAAATGCCGTGAAACCGGTAAAGCACAGCGGAGTTGTAGTCAAGAGTTCAGCCATCAGGAAACTGATAATTTACAGCAGGTTCAACGAGGCAGTGAAGCTTCTGGGGCATTCTTATGTTCTTCATGAGAAGGTCATTTCAGGGACAGGGACAGGAAGAAAGCTCGGTTTCCCGACGGCCAACCTTTCCGCCGACCCGGACAAGCTGATACCGGGGTACGGTGTTTATTTTGGCTTTGCGGAAGTCAAAGGGAAGAGAAGGAAATGCCTGATCAATATCGGTTCAAGGCCGACTTTTTCGGGAGATTTCGCGATAGAGGTCTTCATTCTCGGATTCAGGGGCGATCTCAAAGGGAAAAGGCTGAATGTTGAGCTTATGAAAAAGATCAGGGAGGAGAAGGAGTTCGCTAGTGCTCATGCGCTGAAGAAGCAGATAGCTAAAGATGTGCGTAAAGCGAGAAATATGAGAATATAGTGAGGGTCAAGAAGCCGGTATATTAGAGTTGGAGATCGGGTGAATAGGGGATTGGGGACAGGGGATTTGGGGATTAGGAGATTAGGGAAACCCCCGACATGCTGATTTTAGGTCTTTGATCTTTTATCTGCATCACGCTTTTCGATAACATATTTTATATAACCATTGATACCCTTGATCACTTTTTGATAATCGGAAACTATTTCTTCTGCGATCTTATTATTGATATATCCTTTTGCTTGCATTGTGCGAAGGTGATTTTGTGTTTCTGCCGCTTCTCTTCTGGCTATATACATGATCTTTATCTTTTCATTGTAGTAATAAGCTGAATATCCTTCCGCAATGTTATCGCATACGGAGGATGCGGACCGTTCAATTTGATCCTTTAGACGAAAACGTTCATCTCGAGGAAGATTCTTGCATATTCCGCTTATGTCACCCATTAATCTGTGTGCTTCCTGCCATATTCTAAGGTCTTCGAATGTTGGCATATTTATCCCCAATCTCCAAATATCCCGATTTCCTGTTCCAAATCTCCCGATATCCCTATATCCTAACAAAGCAATTATCATGCCAAAGCATATTGAAGGGGAATCGATTAATTGATCGTAGTGATTATCGTCAAAGAGATGATATATGCTTCAGTATAAGGAGCAATTACTTGGCAATCGGCAGCGATACAGTGAACGTTGTCCCTTTCCCGACCTCACTTTTAACGCTGATCTTCCCGTTATGCTCATCGATGATCCTTTTCGTTATCGCAAGCCCAAGCCCGGTCCCTTTTTCCTTTGTGGTGAAGAACGGGTCGAATATCTGCTTGATCGTATCGGGGCTCATCCCTGTTCCGGTATCTATGACGCTGGCAAGCACCATGTTGGATGCCGGGTCAAAGGATGTCCTGATCGTGAGCGTTCCGCCTTTCTCCTCCATTGAGTGCGCGGCGTTCATCATGAGATTAAGGAATGTCTGCATGAGCTTTTGCCCGTCGGCTGTGACCTGAGGCACCTGACCCAGTTCCCTTACGATCTTCAGGTTCATTTTCTTGAACGATATTTCGGAGAGCCTTATTGACTTTTCAAGGACATCGTTAAGGTTTGACGGCTCCATGGTCATCTTTGACGGCTTGGCGAAGGTGACGAGTTCGCTGACGATCCTGTTAAGCCTGTCAACTTCGGGCGGAACTATTTCGGTGAACTTCTGCCTGAATTCGTGGTCATCGAACTTCTCGGCCATCATCTGGGAGAAAAGCTGGATCGAGGTCAACGGGTTTTTTATCTCATGCGCTATTCCGGCTGCCATAGTGCCCAGTGATGCCAGTTTTTCCGATTGAACAAGCTGGTCCTTGGTTGTTTTAAGCTCCTGGTATTTGCTCATCAGTTCGCTGTACATCAAGGCGTTTTCTACCGCCACGGCCGCCTGGTTAGCCAGTGTTGACAAAAGTTGTATATCCTCGTTAGTGTACATGTCGCCTGATTTCTTTTCACCGAGGCAGAATATCGCGACAAGCTTGTTCCCCATGTATTTTCCGCGGGTTATGCTGGGAACGCAGATCTGTGCGTGCAGCTTTTCCATTTCCTTGATTATCGCTTTCAATCTTTTCTTTTCATCGGACATAAGGAACTTGCTGTCGCTCGTATGGAGCACTTCGTCTTTTATGAGGATTTGGTTTGTTTTGAATAGATGTGAGAACAACTCAAAATTGTCACTGAAAGTCGTTCCCAGCATGTCTTTACTTTTTCCTTCCGCTGCCCTGACAATATATTTATGATGGGGTTCGTCGTAAACCAATGTGGATGCTTCTTCCAGCTCCATCCTTCTTGCCACTATTCTGGTGCTGAGTTTTATTAAACGATCAATATCTGTCAAAAGGCTCATAGCCTCACTGGAATCTTTCAGCGTCTGTTGGTAGTCATATTTCTTTTTGAAAAAATATTTATTTGTTAAATCAATAATAAAAGTTTCAAGAGGCTTATACCCAATGGCAATTATGAAGGCGGTTATTATTGTGGCTACCCATTGATTTAATCTGAGCGTTGCCTGGAATATGTTTTGACCAAGGAAGATGAGAAATGAATATATCCCAACAATGAAGGCCATTAAAAATGAATATAAAAGACCCCTTCTTATAAATACTTCTACATCCATAAGGCGGTGGTGAGCTATTGCATAAGCAATTACGGATAAACAAATAACAACAAAAACATATCCGCTAGGATAAATGTTCAAACCATAATCCGTAAGATAATCAATAGCTCCTCCATATGAAATAAAAAGAGCAATTAAAAGGTATTTTATTCTTTCCCTTTGTATATTTATTGGATTCTTATACGCCCGATATAGTAAAAACAAATTAACAAAGAAAAGAGTTGAATAAGATAAAACATAGAACGGATGTATTGCGGTAGCTTTAAACCAGTAGCCCCAATCAAACTTATATACTCCATTTAAGAATATGTTCATCCATGTTAAGGGCATGAAAACAAATAATCCTATGAAGTAAGCTATGGGGATATATCTTTTTGCATTATTAATATTTAAATAATTAACCACAAAATGAAACATTGTAATTGGTATTAATGTTACGCCAAGGTAAGAAAATTTAGTCCAAAGGAATGCAGTATTGGGATCTTTTGACATTATTGTAAGCGCAGTGCCAAATTGCCATATGGCTGCACTTGTAGTTAGTAATGAAAAAATGAAGTTTGTCTTTGTTTTTTTAAATAGAAATACAAAACATCCCAAAGTGATAAGAAAGACAGCACAAAATATATTTAAATACGCATAAGGATTATTAAATATGGCCATAAGATATTATGTTGCCTCAATACGATTCATTATCTTATCTCTGTGTTTCATAAATGAAATAATCATATCTTGATTGATAGTTCGATCGCCCGTTTTAAAGTCGCCCACCTCAATACCATTATTATGATAGAAATGTAATACATCATCAAATTGATTATTATCAACGTTTCCAAGGGATGGCTGAAGAATACCTTTCTTGTCAATAGCTAGAGCATATGTTTCTGCTAAGCACCCAAAAACATTTTGATCAATACCAAAACCATAATCATAATTTGTTTTTGAGTTCAATATCTTCATTAAACCACCCTCAATAATTATATTGCGATTAGATGATGACTTTCTTGATATTGCCTCGGGCCTTGAGTCATCGATGACGATAAAATTATTAGGCAGGTCATCGTTTTTTATGATCACCTTAAGATTTGATGTGACGCATACCCCTAAATGGTAATGATTTAGAATATCACGGATTGATGTATTATTATTTATGGTATGTGAAGTAATAATTGTTGACATCGATGTGTCTATATTATTTAGATTATTAATGAGTAGATCAATGTTTTTCTTTTGTATATCCAAAAGAGAGATGGTATTTACCTTCCCGTAGAGTATTGTTGCCACATTTGTGCCCATTTTGCCAGCACCAATTATACATATTTTTAATTTGGACATATTTATATTACTTATATTTGAAATCTTTACTATCATGGAATATATTGATAAAAGGGTACCCATATGCCCATTTGTGATGATTATGTTATTGTCATTAATAATATTATGAAGTTTTATCCCCCGATTAGAGATAATAGGCCACCACGCTCCTAATCCAATAATACATTTATCTTGTGTAATCTTATTGGCAAATCTTATTGCCTTAACAGCAGAACTCAAAGCTTGTTTCCTATTTTTCATTAGCAATTCAGGAAGGATTAAGCTAGACATAACAACGCCATTTGCATCTTTATGATCTATATTACTAATTACAGCAGGCGGAAGTTTGCTTGCTAGTCCAATAAATGCTCTTTTTGGTATCAATTTTCTAAATATTGAGAGAAAAGGTAATCCTAAGAAGTAATCTTCTGAGCGTCTTGGGTGGATAAAAAATACATATGAAAGATCTCCATATAACATTATTCTGAATAGGGAAGGTAATTTATTAATAGGTAAAAAATATACGAGACAATCCCTTAGATATAAAATAAAAGAGGTAAAGGGATTTCTGCTCTTTTTGTTATTATAAATTATTGAGACATGTCGCACTATATTATTATCCCATACCAAAAAATCACTGTCAATAATTCCTACAACTGTAGCAAAAAATGACATGTGGTGATGACTATTTGTGCTCAATAATTTTTGGTGTTAAAATTGCAAGGATTATTAAAAGAGGCACCTTATGACTTATTTATTTAGATTGAAAACATATGAAAATATTAAGCATCATTTAATGGGCCTTAATATTATTATTCGAAGGGGACTTATATATTTAAGTATTACTGTTGTTTGTGGATTTATTTATTATTTCTTATTCAAATATTCTAATCTGTTGATTATTGGCGGGATTGTTCAGCGACCGTTGTATTTAATATATCTTTCTACCGCATTTATTGCCCTTATTCTCCATGGATTGTTGAGCATAATCGTCCTCATTAATAATCCAAAAAGGGTATTGAATAGAGTTTTTTCTCTTATGAGTGCATTTATTTTTATCTGGGTAGTTGGCTGCTTCATTCAAACGGCAACAAAGGAGTATAGAATTGCCCTGTTAGTAGAAAGAATTGTCTCTAGGTTTTACGTGTTTATTCCTGCACTATTTATCCATACGTTCCATGAAATATTAAATATTAAGAATATGCGCATATTGATTTTTAGCTACTTAGGCGCGTTCGGTTTATTCCTTCTTTCATTTAATGATTTATTTATCAATGGAGTGTCATACGTATTTGGGGCTCGATATTTAGCCGATCCTGGTAAACTATATTTTCTCTTCCCAACTTATATTTGCGTTATTTCTTTAATTTCCATGTCTGAGTTAATAAGTAAAAGGAGAAAAGCATCTGGATATTATAAAAATCAGCTTGATTATATGTTGCTGGCAGGAAGCTCAATAATCACAGGTGTGTTTTTCACCTTCTTAATGACCTATAAGATTGTTTTTACTCCTTTTGACGAGATTCTGAATATAGTGTATGGAATAACAATCGGATATGCAATTTTAAAACACCGACTCATGAATATTAATATTATCATCCGTAAAGGCATAATTTATTCTGTTTTAATAGGATTTTTGACAGGGCTATATTTGTTGGGCCTCTACTTAATTAGTAATTTACTTGGGGGATTAGGCACTAGAATATCAATGATCTTTTCCGCATTATTGATCATCCTCTTCGCAATAATCTTACAACCTCTACGTGATCGTATCCAAGAATTCATAGATAATGTTTTCTATAGGGGTAAATATGACTACCAGAAAACCCTCAAGGAATTAAGCTTTATTGAGAGGTCGATCGCGGGACTTGATGAAATGCTTGATAAGGTTTTACATACTATAGTCGATGTCATTAAGATAAGGAACGCATCGCTATATGTCCTGGAAAAGATGAACGGTCAATTTATACTGAAAAAGGCCATCAAATTTGAACCGCCGAGGGTAATTGAAGGCAATGAGCCGATCATCGCTCATCTTAGAGGCAAAAAAGAAGCACTGATCATAGAGGGATTGACGGAACCGTCAAATGAGATCAAGGATTTTGCAGATAGCACGAATGCGGCGATCATTTTTCCTGTAATTTATAAAGATGAACTTATCGGGATATTGACCCTGGGCGGAAAGCTGTCGGAAGAGATATATAGCGACGACGATATCAATCTTCTCTCCACTCTCTGCAACCAAATAGGCATTTCCATCGAGAACGCCATGCTTTACGAGGACGCAATGGAAACGCAAAAGCAGCTATTTCAGGCGGATAAGCTTGCAACCATGGGGGCCCTTGCCGCAGGGCTTGCTCACGAGATCAAGAATCCGATAGCCGCGATCAAGGGATTTGCTCAGGTGATAGAAAAGGCCGTTGAAGAGGGGGACAAAGAGGTAGTGAGGGATTTTAAGGAGGTCATCCCAAGACAGCTGGACAGGATAAATGAGATAGTTGAAAAACTGCTCACTTTAAGCAAGCCCCCCAAGCCCATAAAAGAGACGGTCAACGTGAACACTTTGCTTGAAGATATTATCAGGCTAGTTGAAAAACAGGCAATGAAACAGCGTATCGAGATCATCAGTGAGCTCGGCCAATTATCCAAGATCATTGCAGATCCCGGCCAGCTGACCCAAGCTTTCCTTAACCTGATACTGAACGCAATGCAGTCAATGCCCGAAGGTGGAAGAGTTGAGATCAGAACAAATGAAAATGAGAAGAGTATCACGATCGAAATCAAAGATTGCGGTGTTGGTATTGAAAAAGATAAGATGTCCAAGATATTCGATCCTTTTTACACCACAAAGGAAGGCGGATCTGGGATAGGGCTTGCGGTCACGAATAAGATAATCAAGGACCATCATGGAGAGATTAAGGTTGAATCGGAAGTGGGGAAGGGGACGATATTTTGTATCATTTTTCCGCAAACTGTCTAGATTTACTACATTTATTATCATACTATACGCTTAATATATTTGGCATGATACTTGCATAAAGGATAATAGAAGAGCTGGAAGGGCCTGAAGTAAAGAGGAGACAGATGTCGGATAGACAAAAGGGGTGGTTTTTATGAGGGGAATGTCATGCGTAATAATGTTTTCTTTGTTCTTAATGGTTATCTTTTCGACGCATTCCTTGGGGTCAGTTTATGAAAAGCGTGTGGAACATGCGACCTTTGAGGCGGACAATCCTTCTTATCTTTTTTTGAATGACACCGCATATATTAATCCCGCAGGATTCTTTTCTGTTTTAATAGACACATCAGGCAGCGGATTTAGTGATATTGCCTGGGCAAGCAAATGGGGCCCTTCGTTATACGGGAATCTTATTGCTGGTGTTGGGGGTGGGGAAGGGATCGTGGGCACGTATGGATTGAAATATAAATTCTTGGACGAGAGTTCCTGGTTTGCGACTGTTTCAATGGGATTGAGGGGAGGTGCATCCGAGACAGAAAAATTAGGGTATGACCCCTCTACGGGAACCACTTATAGAATGGGCGTCGAAAAGACAAGCGAAATAACCTATAAACTGATAGTTAGCAAAAAAGCTGGAGACGGTCACTGGCACCTAGGCCTTGATATTTTTAATGGAAGCGGCGTGGATGTGGATGGCATCAGCCGGAAATGGGATTCCCATCGAATGTATGCGGGATATGATGCCACGCTATGGAATTTTCGACCGATGCTCGAAGCCTGGTATGACCCGCCAAGAGATATCCGAGAAACGTGTTTTTCGATGCGTTTTCCCGCGATGGGAGGAGTCATGCTATTTGGAGGGACGCTTCAATTTCAAATTGGCTTTATCAACTTAGACAGCTTAAAGACCAATGAAAACAGCAGCAGCACGGTGATAGGATTCTATTTCATATGAAGCGTTTGCCGGAATCAGGATTGCGACAGCACAGAAGATAATCAAGGACCATCATGGAGAGATAAAGGTTGAATCGGAAGTGGGGAAGGGGACGATATTTTCGATTATTTTGCCGATTTAGGCCTCACCCCCAACCCCTCTCCATTTCTTGGAGAGGGGAGTCGCGAGTGTAAGCGAGCAACGGGGTGAGGGAGAAGGAAATCATCTAAGTAAAAACTATGCAATCAAAAAAACAGATAAAAATCCTGCTGGCTAGACAACTAAGAAAGAAGCAGACAGGCGCGGAATATGTGATGTGGGAAGCCTTGCGCAGCAGAAAGATCGGGGCTAAGTTCCGCAGACAACACCCTATTAAAGGATTTATTGTGGATTTCTATTGTCCGGAAAGAAGGTTAGCGATTGAGGTTGACGGCAGGATACACAAGAAACAGGTCGCATATGACAAAATGCGAGAAAATATAATTAAAAGTGTAGGAGTAAACATACTTCGCTTCAGCAACACAGAGGCAGTATTCAAAACTGCTAAAGTAATCAATTCCATTAAGAAATATCTAGATAGTTTCCCCTCCCAATGATGTGGGGAGGGGCTAGGGGTGAGGAAGACAAATAATCTCCCCATGAGATGCCTGTCTGCCGGCCGGCAGGGGGAGGGATTAAGGGAGAGGAAGCCCTCTGTTGAACAACTAAATTATTTATGATAACATCACCAAGAAATGTACTTCCAGGACATTATCGCTAAACTCAACGATTACTGGTCAAAACAGGGCTGCGTCATACAGCAGCCTTATGATATTGAGAAGGGCGCCGGCACTATGAGCCCGCCTACTTTCTTCCGAGTGCTTGGCCCTGAACCATGGAATGTCGGCTATGTCGATCCCGTAAGGCGACCGACGGACGGCCGTTACGGCGAGAATCCCAACCGGCTCTTCCACTACTACCAATACCAGGTCATAATGAAACCTTCTCCGATCAACATCCAGGACATCTACCTTAACAGTTTGAAAGCACTCGGGGTGGATCCGGCGAAGTTCGACGTCCGCTTCGTGGAGGACAACTGGGAATCGCCGACCCTCGGGGCCTGGGGAGTGGGATGGGAGGTTTGGCTTACCAACATGGAAATAACTCAGTTCACTTACTTCCAGCAGTGTGGCGGTTTTGACTGCGATCCTGTCAGCGTTGAGCTTACCTACGGTCTTGAGCGTATCGCGATGTTCATCCAGGAAGTCGATAACGTCTATGATGTCCAGTGGGCAAAAGGGATCAAATACGGCGACATCCATAAGATGAGCGAGGTCGAGCACAGTAAGTATAATTTTGAGCTCGGCGACACAAAGATAATCGCTGGGCTGTTCGAGCTTTACGAAAAAGAGGCCGATAACATGATCAGGGCGGAACTGGTGCTCCCGGCTTACGACTACGTTCTGAAATGCTCGCACGCTTTCAATTTACTTGATTCCAGGGGGGCTATCAGCGTGACGGAAAGGACCGCTTACATCGGAAGGATGAGGAAGCTGGCAAGGAAATGCGCAAAGCTTTTTATCGAGCAGAGGGAGAAGCTGGGATACCCGCTCTTAAAGAAGAAATGAAGGGATGGGTCATCCTGAGCGAAGCGAAGGATCTGTATTTTTGAGGAGGAATTAAGTTAATAGACCCTTCGTCCCGCTGAGGCAGGACTCAGGGTGACGGGAAAAGAAAATCTTATGGCGAAAAAAATATCAACTAAACAAAAGAATGCTCTCTTTGAGCTGGGGCTTGAGGAGATACCGGCCCGATTCATGCCCGGAATGCTTGCCGATCTAAAGGATAAGGCCAAAAAAGAATTGGAGGCGGCGAGATTGCCGTTCAAATCCGTGGAAACATACGGCACGCCGAGAAGGCTCGTGCTGTACATCGAGGGTCTTCCGGAAAAGCAGCGCGACCTTTCCAAGGAAATAAAAGGGCCAACAAGGGAGGCCGCTTTCGGGAAGAACGGCACGCCGACCCCCGCGGCCGAAGGATTCGCGAAAAGCCACGGGATCTCGATCTCGGATCTGAAGATAAAAAAAGTTGGCGAGAAGGAATTCGTGTTCGCGCTTGCGACAGAGAAAGGGCTGGCAACGGAAAAGATCCTTGAGAGGATCCTGCCGCAGATCATTAAGTCGCTTTACCTTCCGATATCCATGAGATGGGGCAAAGTTGATTACAGGTTCGTCAGGCCGATACATTGGATCTTTGCCGCTTGCGGCAGCAAGGTTTTGAACTTAGAGATCGCGGGGATAAAGGCGTCAAACAGCACTTACGGACACAGGTCCATGGGGCTAAAACCGATCCCTGTAAGCGTCTCAGGGGGTATAACGGTAGATACTCTAAAAAAAGCGCTTCTAAAAGGCCGAGTGGTACTTGATCAGGATGAGAGGAAAAAGCGTATCATTGACGCGGTCAAGGGCGCCGCGAAAAAGCTCGGAGGCGAGGCGCTTATCGATAATGACCTTCTTGATGAAGTAAATTTCCTCGTTGAGTGGCCGGAGGTCATTAGCGGCGGATTCAGGAAAGACTACCTTGAACTTCCAAAAGATGTCCTTGTCACGACCATGAAAAAGAACCAGAAGTATTTCTCTGTCATCGATCAGTCCGGCGGTCTCCTGCCGTTCTTCATCTGCGTGACCAACGGCATCAGGAAAGAAGATGCAAGGGGCGTGAGAGAGGGCAATGAAAAGGTGCTTACCGCAAGGCTTTCCGACGCCAAGTTCTTCTTTACGGAGGACAGGAAAAAGCCCCTTGATGACCGTATACCGGGGCTTGCGAAAGTGTCTTTCTATGAGAAGCTGGGGACCGTATATGAGAAGGTTGAGCGGATCACGGCGCTTTCCGGCTGGATAGCGAAAGAACTTAAGCTTCCCGACAGGCAGAAGGAGAACATTAATGAGATCGCAAGGCTTTGCAAGGCAGACCTCCTGACGCAGATGGTGTATGAATTCCCGGAGCTTCAGGGGGTGATGGGGAGGGAATACAGTTTGCTTGAGGGCCAATCAAAGGATATCGCAGTCGGGATATCCGAGCATTATCTTCCGAGGCACATGGACGACAAACTGCCTTCTTCAATGGAGGGAGCGGTCGTAGGGATAGCTGACAAGATTGATTCCATAGTCGGGTGCTTCAGCATAGGCCTCATCCCTTCCGGGTCAGAGGATCCGTTCGCGCTAAGAAGACAAGCGCATGGGATAGTCAGCGTGATCCTCGACAAAAAAACGAACCTTGCACTTGACCTGTTAACGGAAAAAGCTTACAAGCTCTATGAGCCGTTGTTCCTCGGAGAGATCTTCACCTCAGGGAAGGTGAAATACAACGATGTCCAGAAGGTCATACCCGAGGTCCTTTCCTTCATAGCATCAAGGGTAAAGAACATCCTCCTTGACGGAAAGATAAGATATGACGTGGCCGAAGCAGTGCTTTCAAATTTTGAGGATGTTCTGGATTCCTGCGAAAAGGCAAAGGTCATCGAAAAGGCCCTTAAGCAGGACTGGTTCAAAGGCATCGTGTTCACCGCCGACAGGGTGACAAGGCTTGCGGTCAATTCCACCCGCGAGAATGTGACGGAGTCTGACTTTATCACGGACGACGAAAGGTCACTGCATGAGCTTCACCTTAGCGTGAATTTTGAGGTCGGGCAGGCACTTGAAAAGGGCGATTACGAGAAAGCGCTGAAGGAGCTTTCGCGCATGACAAAACCGGTGGACGACTTCTTCGTTAAAGTGATGGTCATGGACAAGGACGAGAAGCTCAAAACGAACAGGCTGGCACTGCTTAAGACGATCGAGCGCATGTATCTGGAAGTGGCAGATTTCCCGAAGATAGTGATGTAGACAGTAACCCGTGAACAGTGACCAGGAATTGAATTTCTTTTAACTGGTTACTGCCTGCCTGCCGGCAGGCAGGGTATCAGGTTACTTAAGGAGATAAACATGTTCTCTGTTTTAATGCTTATAGTTGTGTTCTTTGAAATGTTCATCGCCATTGTTACCACACTTGGCGGTTTGCTTGTCGCGAGCAAATACATCAGGGAAGGAAGATTGCAGGACCTTTATGTCTCGCTGGTCCTTGAACTGGGTTCGTTATGCAATCTTGGCATGCTTTATTCGCAGGTCGCGTTCAATCTTCAATATCCTTCAGCCAACATCGGCTTTAAAATATTCCTGATAAGCTTGCTTTCCGCGACTGTCATAATATGGTTCCACCTCGCCAACATATACGGATTGAAATCCAAGATCGTCTCGATCCTGTCCGTCGCTTCCGCTTCCTTCTCTGCCTTACTGATATGTTTCTCGAAGACGAGCCTTGAGTACCAGGAAGGCGTGATCGTTCCGAGAGGAGAAGGATGGATTTTTGTTACCGGATTTTTCCTTCTCACCGCCATAGTCATCATTGAATCCACCTACGCCGCTGCTGGTTTGCGCCGGCTTGGCGGGGATGAGTCGGAGAGGTACAGGATAAGCAAGATATCGGGGGGGTTCTTCTTCATATTGTTCACGTTCCTGTTCACCTATATGTTCACAAGGATCATATACCTGTACATCATCATGTGGCTTTCCGCTTTTCTTTCGATGCTTACCCTCTTTCTCGTGTCAATGGTACCCGCGGACAATAAAATGCTGATAAAAAATCCGTTCAATTTCTTCAGGACACGCATATTGTTCAAGCTGATCATCACTATAGTGATAATGATAGTGATATCGCTCGAAGGAATGGCGCTGATCACGATAAGCATCAGTAAACGCGCCCTGTCTGAATCGGTCAAAGAAAGCTATCAGAGGGTCGCGGAAGACACGATAGACATGATAAACAGGAGCAAGATAGACACTTCATCAGAGAAAAAGACGCTCAACTCCATAGCCCGGATACTTGAGGTCACGAAGATAGGCAACAGGGGATCGGTCTTTCTTATATCCCCGTCAAATAACGTTTTTCTTCACAGGGCCAACCAGTGGATAAGCCTTGGCACGCTCAAATCACCGGAAACAAAAAAAATATATTTCGGGAAGGGCGGCGGGGGCGAGATAAACATGTTCGGTGAAAAGGTCATAGCTGCTTACGTACCTATAAAAAAGATCAAATGGGGAATGATAGTCGGCCAGCCGATCGATTACGCCTACTCCAGAATAAAGCAGATGGAAGCCACATCGATAATCTTCGTTCTGATATGGATAGTCCTGACGAGCATTATAGGCATTATCCTTGCGAGGAGCATAGAAGATTCGATCAAGGAGGTCAAAAAGGGGATAACTCAGATCGGAGCGGGAGACCTGTCGCACCGGATAAATATCGGGAGCATCGACGAGATAGGCGATCTTGCGGCGGCGTTCAACCAGATGGCCGAAGAATTAAAGGAATCCCAGGAAAGCCTTATCAGGGCCGACAGGCTGACGTCGCTGGGTTACATGGCGACCGGCATGGCTCATGAGATAAAGAACGCGCTCGTTCCCTTGAAGACGCTGACGGACCTTCTCCAGGTGTCCGGCAAGGACCAGATGTTCATCGCGAAATTCAATGAGATGGTCCCGCACGAGATAGAGAGGATAAACCGCCTCTCGACCGAACTCCTGCATTATTCAAAGCCGGGCGAGCCGCAGTTCGATTATCTTAATGTGAACGAGATCATCGATGAGGCGGAAAAATACCTGAGGATACAGGCAAGGAAAAAGAACGTGAGCATCAAGCTTGAGCTTGGTTCGGTAGCAAAGGTCAAGATCGACAGCCAGAAAATGCTCCAGGTCTTTACGAACCTCATGCTTAATTCGATAGACGCGATGGAGGAAAAAGGCGGCACGGTATGGCTGAGGAGCAGGGATACCGAGGATGATGCCGTGATCGAGGTCGAAGACAGCGGTCCGGGCATGCCGCCCGAAAAGCTTAACCGCATATTTGTTCCTTTCTATACGACAAAAAAAGAGGGCACAGGCATGGGGCTACCCATAGTTCAGAGGATTGTTGCCGACCACGGCGGGCATATTGATGTCAAAAGCGAAGTGGGTAAGGGCACAATTTTCACGATCAGCCTGCCGCTGATAAAGTATTGATCTAATTAAGCAGACTTAACCACATAATGTTCTTTTACTCTGCCATCCAGAAAGCTCAAGAAGTATTGTGTTAGTTCCTTAATAGATTCTTTGCGCAGGTCTTCGCGAGCTTGTTCCTCGGTTCCGTTTGGTACCGTAACCACAGGGAACAGGAACTTCTTAGTACTTAATCGGGGAGTATTTATCAATGTTTCATCTTTTACTCCCGCACACATTATGGTTATCATGATCTGCTCGCCCGGCTGATTACCTTGTATGTAGCGAAAATCATCTTCGCCGCATTCGGCCCAAACATTCTCCGGCAGTAGGGCGATCCAAATCTCACTTTCCATTCTCTTCATCGCTTCTATGGTCTCTTGGGAAACCCTTGGAAAGAGCCTGCCTGAGATGACAACAGGGCTGAATGCACGTTCACGCCAGTCGCCATGCACTTTCATAACGCCAAGTTCGGAAACCTGAGCAAGATCGCCCTGAAGCTGCGCGCCTAAGCGTACCTCTCTCATTGTTCCTAAAACGATATATGTGCCTTGAACTGTCCCAGTTAATTGAAAACCAGCCTGTAATGCCATTGTGCTTCCTCCTTTACCTTAGTGAAATCCATCTCACGTTTATTATCGACATATTATTGATCAGATTTCACTTTAGCGAACTGAAATCCGAACGCGATTATTTCGATATATATAAGGATAAATTGGAGAGGATACATGGAAATAACGGCAACCGAATACGAAGCAATAAAAGATTATCTATATAAAAATACGCTTGAGCCGGGTAAGTTCGAGCCCATGAAGTGCGCGGCAAAGGTCGAGGTCTTTTTCGTATGCGGAAAGAAAAAGCCGGGACTTATGATCGAGTTCTGCTCGGAGGACGTCCAATATATCGTTTCAACCAGGATATTCCTCAAAAAGGGATTTAACGAGACACCATACGCCGCTGAAATAATTACAGATGACAATTCGATAATTACTTCTCTTGAAAGCGGAAACTGCTATATTTTCGAGTTCACTGTCAAATACCCCTCCGGAGCTCGGGAGACGATAAAGCGGACTTACGACCTCAGAGGTGAAACGGTCAAGTTCGATGAAATAAGCATAGATCTGTTCGGAAATGAGGCGGCGAGATTAAAGGGCGATCCTCTGCTTAAAGAGGCGGCGATAAAGATGAGGGGATTAAATCGCCTGCTTCCCCAGGGTACTGCGGTCGGGACAATGCAGGTATTCTCAACGATCCCCGGGACAATAGGATCAAAAGCCATAATGCCGTCGCGAGAAATATTGCCGGTACTCCATACCGTTTTCACGAGCTTCAAAACAGTGGATGAGAACAAGAAAGCCGTGATCGACGCGATAACGCACGAGTACGGCCACCAACTGAATCAGCTTACTCCCGCGGACCCGAATGTGGATTTTGACGCGCTGTTCACGAGGGCCAATAAGGAAGCGGTCATCGGGATATTCTGTGACGGGAGCTATTCTGCCGATGAGCAACTGGGGCATCCGTGGGACGATCCTTCCGAGCTTTTTGCGAGCGCTTTCACGGTGCTGACCAATTACCCGGTGGAGTTCAGGGACAGGTTGAAGAATGATCCGTTTTCTGAAGAGCAGAAAGCACTTATAACAAAGTTAGCAAATTACGTATATTCGAGATGCTACGGGAGACCTTTCTTTAACTGATAGTAAGCTCAGGCAATCTGACCGTTTTCCGTTCTTCCCTTTTTCTTCCCGATCGCTTCCAGGAGATCTTCAACAAGAGGGTGGCGGGTAATGTCATATCCCATTGATATTTTTGCAAGTATATCGTTTATCTGGTCATGTAAAAGCATTCTGATGCCATAATCCTTTTCGGGCCGATCATAAAAATAACCTCTTAAAAATAATTTGGCGATATCCAGCCCATAATAATATTTAAAGTCCCAAAGAAAATGGTCATTCATGTGTAGTCTAAAGCCGTACCACATAAAATGGCGGATCTGATTTAAACGGTAAGCCAGATTCTGCATTGGAGGCATGCCTGTCAGGTCATGTCCTGCCTCAAAATCGGGAAGATGGATGCTTAAGTTGCTTCCAACAAGGATATTGCCTGGATGGGCTGATTCTTCTTGTGTGATATCGAGGTCATGAAACTCGCGATAAACCTTCCCGAGCCTTGTAAAAAGATCCTCTATGACAGTCTTGTTTTTTCTGACCTTTGATGCATCAACAATCATTACGTATTCACTTTTCCCTCTCCTTCCTTCACCTACAAGCGATGCTAAAGCTGATCTAAGGTCTGTTTCGGATCCCTCAAGCGCATGAACAACAAAGCCAAGGTCTTCGCCTTTGTAGTTGCAGTCATTGAACCTTCCAAAACCAAGAGGGCAAACAACTTTTGCGCCGTTCTTGAATGCCTGGTCCATCAATCTGAACTCATTTACTGCGCCGGCCAGCTGCATCGCTCCCGTTGGTTTATGGGGCATAAGGCGTTGCTCGAGGATCCTTCCATCGGGCAGGAATTCCGTTTTATAGATAACGGGTGACGTAAAAGGTTTAAGATCTTCGTCGGCATTAAAGCAAACTCCTTTTAATTTTATCTGTCCGAAACTCTCGCACCTAACTCTGATCGTTTCGGGCAAATTCAGATAAATACTGCGTCCCTGAACAAAGGAATAGTCGTATTGCGGAAAGAGGTTCCTGAAGTTCGTGCTCAATATCCTCTGTATCCAAAGTATCGCGGGTCGGGGCAGGGAAGATGCGACTTCGCTTTCCATATATAGTTCATATTTACGCTCTCCCGCCCGGTCAAGACCCTGCCACAGCTGACTGAACCTGGTGACAGCTTTTCGGGCATCCTTCAAGTCCACCTGTCCGGGCCTGAACAGCGCGGCAAATGCCCGGGCTTTAAGGAGCTTGCTGTCAGAACTTTCAACTATACGCGGGAACTCATTCAGCTGTGATCCGGTCAAGCTGCTGACAAGCGATCCCGGTATACGCGTATATGACAGCGTACGCAGCACCTGAAGCGCGTCGCGCGCGAACTCGGGCGTACCGGTCATTCTTATCATGCTCATAAATGAACTCCTTTACAGGTCGGACCATTCATTTATCGGATATTTCTTGATGTAATTTCATCATTGAGGAAAACCGAGATTTTTGCTAAAATAACAATGTTTTCTGAAAGCTGTGGAAGGGTGGACAATAGTCAGATGAGAATGTCAAAGCTTCTCGTTCCCACGTTAAGGGAGGATCCAGCCGAGGCCGAAATTGCCAGCCACAAATTGATGATACGGGCGGGAATGATGAGGCGGCTGTCAGCTGGGATATATAAATACCTTCCCCTTGGCTGGCGCGTAATCCATAAGATAGAGAATATCGTCAGGGAGGAAATGGACCGCGCGGGTGCTCTCGAGGTCAAACTGCCGGCCATACTCCCATCGGAACTGTGGAAAGAAACAGGCAGGTGGGACGTTTATGGCAAGGAGCTCTTCAGGTTTAAGGACCGCCATGACCGGGAATACTGCCTGGGCCCCACGCACGAAGAGATAATAACCGATCTTGTAAGGAACGAGGTCAGGTCTTACAAGGAACTCCCCCTGAACCTTTACCAGATCCAGACAAAGTACCGCGACGAGATAAGGCCTCGGTTCGGCGTCATGCGCGCAAGGGAATTCATAATGAAGGACGCGTATTCTTTCGACAAGGACGAAGCAGGCCTTGAAAATAGCTATCAGAACATGTACAAGACATACAACCGGATATTCGACCGGTGCGGCCTGAAATATAAAATAGTGGAAGCCGACCCGGGCCCGATAGGCGGAGGATTTTCACAGGAATACATGGTGCTGTCCCCGACAGGCGAGGACGAGATAATGCACTGCAATAAATGCGATTACGCCGCGTCGCATGAAATGGCGACCTTTCAGGTAAATCCAAAATCCAAAACTCAAAAACCAAATGAATCCCATAGGGCCAAAATCCAAAAGGCTGAAAAGGTCAAAACACCGAATGTTAAGACCATCGAGGAGCTGGAGGCTTTCCTGAAAGCGCCGAGGGAGAAAATGATAAAAACGTTGCTCCATAAAGTAGGCGATGATGTGGTGGCCGTCCTTATCCGTGGCGACCATCAGTTGAATGAGGCAAGACTGAAGAGGCTTTTACAGAGAGAGGATATCGAGCTCGCGGACGCGAAGACCGTTGAGGGGGTCTCCGGCGCTCCGATCGGTTTCGCCGGCCCGGTAGGCCTGAAGAAAGTAAAGATCCTTGCCGACGAATCGGTCGCGGAGATCGAGGACGGGATAACTGGCGGCAACGAAAAGGATGTCCACCTTGTCCACGTGCAGTACGGCCGGGACTACAAAGCTGACGAGGTCCATAAGCTGAGGCTTGCCAATGAGGGAGACCTGTGCCCGAAGTGCGAAGGAAAGCTTGTTCTGACCCGGGGCATTGAGGTCGGCCACATTTTCAAGCTCGGTACAAAGTACAGCTGCGCGATGGGCGCCAAGTTCCTTGACGAAAAGGGCCAGGAAAAACTCTTCATCATGGGATGCTACGGGATAGGCGTGTCCAGGATAGCGGGAGCAGCGATCGAACAGAACCACGACGAGTGGGGGATAAAATGGCCGATATCAATGGCTCCCTATCATGTTGCCGTCGTACCGGTGAACTCGAACGATAAAGAGCAGACGGGCATTGCGGAAAAGATGTATGATAAGCTCCTCCAGATGGGCATTGAGGCCATATTTGACGACAGGGACGCGACGATCGGGGTGAAATTGAAGGACATGGACCTTATCGGGCTCCCGATAAAGGTCATAATAGGACCGAAGGGCTTGAAGGATAATAAAGTGGAAGTGAAGCTCAGGTCAACAGGCGAATCGACGATGCTTTCTTTTGATGAGGCGGTCAAGAAGGTGGGCCAGCTGGTGGGTAAATGACGGTCATTACCACGGCGATCAAGATAAGCACAAAGGGCAGGGATGACGTGATCGACGTTACATCGGACGTTCAGGATGCCGTCAACGGCTCAAAGATGACATCGGGCATCGCGACGGTTTTCATCCCGGGTTCCACCGCGTCAGTGACCACGATGGAGTATGAACCGGGATTGGTAAGGGATATAAAAGGCTTAGGGGAAAGGATCGCCCCTTCTGACCAGGAATACGGCCATAATGAAACGTGGGGTGACGGGAACGGCTTCTCTCATATAAGGGCGGCGGCGATCGGGCCGTCTTTGACCGTCCCGTTCGATAAAGGTAAGCTTATGCTTGGCACGTGGCAGCAGATAGTCGTTATCGACCATGATAACCGTTCAAGGCAGAGAAGCGTGGTAATACAGCTGATGGGAGAGATAAAAGGAGGGCATTAAATTGGGAGTATTCGCGATCTGTTCGAAGAAGGACATTAAGGACGACCTGTATCTTGGTACTTTCTATCTTCAGCACAGGGGGCAGGAGTATTGCGGCCTTTCAACGACCGACGGAAAGACCATAACGCTCCATACCCATAAGGGCCTTATCAGGGAAGGCTTCAGGGACGGTCTTGACGCGCTTGAAGGAACGATGGGGATCGGGCACATAAGCGTAAAGGACCGCCAGCCGATAAAGATCCACTCAAAGCTGGGCGAATTCACTATATGCTACTCCGGCAACATCATAAACGCACAACAGATAATTAAAAACCTCGAAGCAAAGGGGCACATGTTCGCTTCGCTCGAGGATGTTGAGGTGGTGGCAAATCTTATCGCCACAGAGGATGATTTCGTATCCGGCATAGAAAAGATGGCAAAGACGATAAAAGGTTCTTATGCGTTGGCGATACTTACAAAGGACGCAATATATGTCGCTCGCGACAAGTACGGCTATAAGCCGATGGTTATAGCCGCAAAGGACGGGACCGTGGCAGTTTCCTCTGAATCCTGTTCGTTCACCAACCTGAAACTGCTTCTTATTAGAGATGTTAAGCCGGGAGAGATACTTTCCATCAGGAACGGTAAATTCAAGACGGAAAAGATCATACCCAGCAGCTTCCATCAGTTCTGTACTTTTGAATGGGTCTACACTGCAGAAATATCTTCGATCATAGAAGGGCTTCCTGTCGCATCGGCAAGGAAAAACCTTGGCGCATCACTTGCCAGGAGGTTCCCCGTTAAGGCTGATGTCGTTGCGGGGGTGCCGAATTCGGGTATAGGCCATGCTTTAGGATATTCTCTTGAATCCGGCATACCTTACGATCATGTTTTTGTCCGTTACGGCTACGCGAGCAGGAGCTATACAAAGGCCACGCAGGTTGAGAGGGACAGGGAAGCCAAAATAAAACTGCTTACTGTCAACGCGAACGTCAAGGGTAAAAGGATAGTCCTTTGCGACGACTCGATAGTCCGCGGGACACAGATGAAGAACGACCTTGTCGTGAAGCTGAGGGAAGCCGGCGCAAGAGAGATCCATGTCCGGATCGCCTGCCCGCCGCTTAAGGCCCCCTGCATGTACGGAAAGTCCACAAGGACAAAAAAAGAACTTGCGGCTTATCACAAGTCGGTCGAAGAAGTACGGAAATATATCCATGTTGACAGCCTGGGGTATAACACTATCGAGGATATGGAAGATGCTCTGAGGATCCCGAGAAAGAATCTCTGTCTTTCTTGCTGGACGGATATATATAAAGTTTGAATGAAAAGGGCGATTCAGCCGTTTAACGGAGGTGATCATGTTGGCGGACGAGAAGGGGTATCCGAAGTGTCAAAAATGCAATAAAGGGGAACTGGTCCCGCTTTCAGATTTTTCAAACAATGCGGTTGCGATACGATATAAGGCATGGGCCTGTACGAACAATGAATGCAGGTTCTTTATCGTGCTTCGCGGCGGCGACGTTTATTACGGAACGGCGACATCCGAGAGTGCAAGATGATCTTATCTTGAACAATGGATAAGGGGAGATATCTTGAAAAAAAAGAACATAACCTATAAAGAAGCAGGCGTCGACATAACAGCCGGATATAAAGCAGTTGCCAGGATCAAGAAACTGGTCAAGCCGACATTGGGAAGGGGAGTGCTCTCCGATATCGGTCTTTTCGGCGGGGCTTTTGAGATAGACAAGAAAAGGTACAGCAGTCCGGTGCTTGTGTCAGGTGCTGATGGTGTAGGGTCCAAGATAAAGATCGCTTTCGAAATGGACAAGCACGATACGGTAGGCATTGATCTGGTGGCGATGAACGTTGATGATGTAGTCACGATGGGCGCAAAGCCGATATTCTTCCTTGATTATATCGCTTGCCACAAGCTTGACCCGAAAAAGATCGCGCTTCTTGTGTCAGGGATGGTGAAAGGATGCAAGCTTGCGGGCTGCGCGCTTATCGGCGGGGAGACCGCCGAGATGCCGGACCTTTACTCGAAGGGCGAATATGACCTGGCGGGCTTTGCAGTTGGCGTGGTGAATAAACGAAAGATGATCAAGGGAACCGGAGTCAGGGCTGGGGATGTCATTATCGGGCTAAGGTCGTCAGGATTGCACAGCAACGGGTATGCGCTTGCCAGAAAGGTCATCTTTAGTGCTGCCGGATTAAAGGTCACAAGCCGCGTCAGCGGATTAAAGCGCACCGTGGGAGAGGAGCTTCTCACTCCGACAAGGATATACACGAAGCCGATATTGTCACTGATCGAGAAGGTCAATGTCAAAGGGATCGCCCATATTACCGGAGGAGGCCTTCCGGAGAATGTGGCAAGGGTCCTCCCGAAAGGCACAAAAGCATTGATATACAGGAAAAGATGGGTACCGCAAGCCATTTTCAAGGTCATTGAAAGGCTCGGGGGAATTTCCAGAGGGGAGATGTTCAAGACCTTCAATATGGGGATAGGCATGGTCGTAGTGGTGTCACAAAAAGAATCAAGGAAGGCAATAAAAGAACTTGCCAGGTCCGGAGAAAAAGCGGTGCTGATAGGGGACATCGCGAAAGGCAAAGGTCAGGTGGAGATAATTTGAAGCAAAAGAAGAAGCTAAAGGTCGGAGTTCTGGTCTCTGGGAGGGGCTCAAACCTGCAGGCGATCATTGATGCGATCGAAAGGGGTGAGGTCCCGGCCGAGATATCGGTGGTTGTCAGCAATGTGCCCGGAGCACTTGCTCTTGATCGGGCGGCAAAGCACAACATAAGGTCAATAGTGGTAGACAGCAAAGCGTTTGAAAATAAAGATGAGTATGAGGCTCAGATCATTAAGGCCATGGAAGATACCGGAGCTGACCTGGTCTGCCTTGCCGGCTACATGAGGATACTGTCACCGGAATTCATCGAGCGTTTCAAGGGGAGGATAATGAACATCCACCCGGCACTGCTACCGGCTTTTCCCGGTCTTCATGTCCAGAAGAAAGCCCTGGAGTACGGCGTCAAATATTCGGGTGCCACGGTGCACTTTGTCGATGAAGGCACCGATACCGGACCCGTAATACTCCAGGCTGTGGTCCCGGTGCTTGATGATGATACTGAAGAATCCCTTTCCGCGAGGATACTTGAGCAGGAGCACAAGATATACCCGCAGGCCATTAAGCTGTTCGCGGAAGGAAAACTCAAATTGGAAGGGAGGAGGATTAAAGTTGGCAAAGATTAAAAGAGCATTAATTTCGGTTTCTGACAAGACAGGCATCGTTGAGTTTGCAAGGGAGCTTTCAAAGATGGGTGTGGAGATCATCTCGAGCGGCGGAACGGCAAAGGCCCTGGAGAAAGAGGGGATCAAGACAATAGAGGTTGGCAAGATTACAGGATTTCCGCCGATACTGGACGGCCGCGTAAAGACCCTTCATTTTCCCTTTTATGCCGGTATACTGGCGGATCGAAGTAAAAAGGATCATATGGAGACGCTGAAGAAGTATAAGGTTGATCCTATCGACATGGTCGTTGTCAATCTTTATCCTTTTGAACAGGTGATATCCCGTCCCGATGCCCCTTTCGAAGAGGCGATTGAGAATATCGACATTGGCGGACCTTGCATGATCAGGGCTGCAGCCAAGAATTTTGAGCATGTTGCTGTGATCGTGAATCCGTTGCGGTATAAGGACATATTGGTTGAGATGGAAAGAGAAAACGGCGAGCTTTCGAGGGAGACAAAAGCAAGACTGGCCCGCGAAGTCTTTGCGATGACATCGAAGTATGATACGACTATTTTAAAATACCTTTCAAAAAATATCGGAGGCAACGAATGAAGAAATTCCCCAACAAGCTGAAGATCGCCCTGGAAAAGGTGCAGGACCTGCGGTACGGCGAGAATCCCCACCAGAAGGCCGCCTTCTACAGGGAGATCGGGCATAAAGGCGTGGGGATAGCCGACTCAAAGCAGCTACACGGCAAGGAACTTTCTTATAATAACATATATGATATTGACGCGGCCTGGAACATAGTGAACCATTTCGCTGATCCGACCGTCGCGATAATAAAGCATACTAATCCCTGCGGCGCGGCGCAGGCAAGTACCATCGCGGAAGCATACAGGAAAGCTTATGAGTGCGACACGGTTTCGGCATACGGAAGCATTATCGCGGCGAATAGGATGATCGACCTTGAGACGGCCGGGGAGCTGTCAAAGCTTTTTGTTGAGGCCGTGATCGCGCCGGATTATGACAAAGCGGCGCTCGCAAAGCTCAAGGAAAAGCAGAACTTGAGGATACTTCAAATGCCAAAGAAAGCCGTCAACAAGCCGATCAAGGGTTTTGACTTTAAGAGGGTGCGGGGCGGTTTCCTTGTCCAGGACCCCGATAACGCTGAGCTAAGCATGGCTGACATCAAGGTAGTCTCAAAGAAGCAGCCTTCCGTAGAAGAGATGGAGGACATGTTCTTCGGTTTCGGGATGGTCAAGTACGTAAAATCGAACGCCATTGTGGTCGTGAAGAACAAGAGGACGATCGGGATCGGCGCGGGCCAGATGTCGAGGGTCGATTCTTCCGAGATCGCGCTTGGCAAAGCATCCAAAATGGGCGGGGGCGGTGTTGTTGCATCCGACGCCTTTTTCCCTTTTAGGGACTCCGTTGACCTTGCGGCAAAGCACGGCATAACCGCAATCATCGAGCCCGGAGGATCAAAAAGGGACGATGAGGTCATCACTGCTGCTGATGAGCACGGTATTGCGCTGGTTTTCACTGGCAGGAGGCACTTCCGGCATTAATCCACAAAGAGCATTTCATTTATGGTCAGATCTTTAAAAATATTATGTGTTCTTGTTTGCTTGGCAGCGTATCCCATAGCGGTTCTCGCCGAAGAAAATATCGCCATCCGCGTCGGGGACCGAAAAGTCACCATGGACCAGTATCTTTACAATTATAAGACTTACGAGGATTCATACCGGGCGCGTTACGGTTCAAAGTTCGACGAAAAGATCAGGCAGGAGATGAAAAAGAAGCTTGTGGATGACCTGACATTCAGCGAGATCTGCATGGGGGAGGCGGATAGGAGGGGGATTAGCGCAAAAACATACATCAGCGAAGAAGAGATCGAAGAATATATCATGAAGAACCCCTTGTTCTACACGGATGGGAATTTCGACAGGAATAAATATGAAGCCGCAAAAACAGGCACCGGGACCAATTGGTCTGCGCTGCGGAATGAGGCGGAGCAATTCCTGTCTTATGAGCAAAAGAGGATGATAATGCCCTCCAAGGTATTAAGATCCCTAAGGGATGAAGTTAAAGTGTCGGAGAGCGATATCTTATCAGAATACTATAAGAACAATGAGCTGATGAAGGTCAGGTATGTCGCAGTCGATCCGTTCAAGTACGCTAACGCCATGGAGATCACCGAGGACCAATTAAAGTCATACTATAGGGCGCATGAGAAGGGCTATATGAGGCCTGAATCAGCGCAGTACAAGGTATTGTATTTTGATCCCAAGAATTACCTGGACATGGTCTTTGTGTCGGAGCCGATGAAGAAGGGATATTACGAGAAGAATATCGGTGAATTCAAGGCTCCAAGCAAGGCAAGAGTGAAGTTCGTGCTCATAGACTACGGCGATTACGCTGACAAGATATACGGGCTTGGCGAGAATCCGAAGGAATATTATGAGGCGAATATTGATAATTATATTGAGCCGGCAAAGGTAAAGGTAAGGTACATATTCGTGCAATACGACAGGAACAGCGGGGAAAGTATAGGGGCTGCCGAGGAAAAGCTCAGGAACGTGATCCATGAGCTCAGCCAGGGGGTATCGTTCGTGTCGCTGGCAAGGAAATATTCCGATGACATCGCCACGGCGAAGAGCGGGGGCGATCTGGGATTCGTTGATAAGACAAAGCTGCAGGACCCTTTCAAATCCATCCTTTTTTCCCTGAACAAAGGGGACATCAGCGGGGTCATCCAGACGGAAAAGGGCTATCATATAATGCAGGTTGAGGACAAAAGGGAGGAAAGGGTGAAGTTCTATCCCGAGGTCAAGGATGAGATCGAGAATGAATTATTGCGCGTCCAAGCCAAGCCGCTCGCTTATCTGGACGCGAAGAGGTTCATGCTGGCCGCCCGGACCGAAGGCTTTGACGAGTACGCGGCAAAGAAGAACTTCACCGTTTACAGGACCGAATACTTCGGTGAGGACGGCAAAGTGCCGCTTATCGGGAAGAACCAGAACTTCGTTGACAGCGTTTTCAGGATAGCAACAAATGAAGTGAGCGACATAATCGAATACGATAAGGGATATGCTATCTTCCAGATAATTGACCGGACTTCCCTTGAATACCAGCCGTATGAGAGTGTAAACTCCCTTGTTGAGGACAAGATAGGGAAGCAGAATTCATCCATCTTTGCCAAGAATGACGCTATGCATGTGAGGAACAGATTGATCGACGGCGCTTCACTGGAGGCCGTGCTTGAGTCGAACATCAGGATGACCGTCTATGCGACAGATTGGGTCGATAACGGTATTGCGGAGGTAAAGGACCGGAATTTCGTCTGCCCGAGGATGCCAGGCATGAACAATGTCGGTAATGTGACGGACGTGATCGAGAGGCCGGACGGATACTACTTGGTGATCATGAGCGCAAAACTGCCTCCTCGCCTGCCGGACATAGCTCTGGTCTCAAGGGAGGTCGCATCAAGGATGGCGGAAGAATACGGGGAAAAGCGGGCATCCGCCGAAGCCGATGGGATCTGTGAAAGTCTGAAAAAGGGCGCTTCGATCGAAGGTATCGCGGCGGAAAGGTCCTTGAAGGTCAGGGAGATCGGGCCTTTCGGCCAGAGAGAATACGTGATAGACGGCAAGTATATGGTGGATTTCGTTGCGGGCTGTTTCGGTCATAAAAAAGGCGACAACGCGATAGTGAGGAACCTGTCCGATCATTGCGTGGTGGAAGTTCTTTGGCGCGACATTGACAGGGAAGATTTCGAAAAGAACAGGAGATCGATAACAGACGATATTCTAAGGACCAAAAAGAAGGAATTCTCTGACAAGTGGCTTGAGAGCAAATTAAGGGATACTACAATAACGGTGAGCGTGGACTGAACCATGAAACAATTACAGCTTATCACCATATTCATATTCATTTTTGTGTGCTTTGTCCCGCAAAGCTTTTCCTCCATTGACAGGAACAACATCAGGGTGGGGTATCTTGGCGATAACAACAGCGGGACCCCCTTTATGGTCCTGGAAAGCGACATATCTTCGGGGGATTTCATTTTCGGGACAGCCGTTAACGTCAAGGGGGAGAAGGACCTTTTCGGATATGAATCTTTTGTCATACGCTATCTGGAATATAACGACGGAAGCAAAGGCCTTTTATATGAACCGCTTGAGAACACCACTTTCGGTTACGGCCTGATATTGAGCGACCTGAACAGCACATACACTCATCCGATATATTCAAGCAGTAAAAAGAACGCGCTTCGCGCTTATTTTGATGCCGACAGCTTCAGTGTTAACGCCATTAAGACCTATGAAAATCTGTATGCGATCGAATTGAGCGGGCTAAGGCTCCTTAATGTGAGCCTTGGCCTTGAATATGCCCAAAAGAACGACGGTTTTCCTTATGGATCCTCAGATTTCCTGCCGAATAAAGAGGCTTACGGCGTTTACGCGACATATCCGTTGGCCGAGAACCTGAGCGTATATTCAGAATTCGCAAGGACATCATCTAACGGAGAAGGGGCCTCTCTGGGGCTATCATTTGATTATGAGCTGTTCTTTTTATTCGCCCATTTCAGGATCGAGGGAAGGTCGTTCAATCCGGAATTCATACCGGGATATTTCACCTCCGGTTATTACATCAATCCTATACATCCAACCTCTTATGAGGCCTCTGGGCAAAGAAGGGACGGCACTTTTGCTTCGGTCAGCGCAGGCGCATTAGGTTTTCTGGGATTTACCATGACCTATGAGAACTATACCGACAGCACCGATAGTTTGTCGCTTGATTTTATCGTCACGCCGTTAAAGAGATTCGATATTAAAGGCTTTATCAAACAGCCGATCTTCAGGCAATTCAGGGATGTCTCAGGCGACGATTCCACCATGATGGGGGGTTCGCTTGAATACAGGCTGCGCGATATATTGATATCCGTCAATTATAAGAAGGGCTTGCTTCCGGATTCATCAGTTGCCCAGGAGGCTACATACGTTGACCTGCAGTACCTGTTTTGATCGGGGCCGATCAGACTCTCACGCTTCCCTGCCTCAGGACTTGTGGCTTTCTGCCGGAAAGGTCTACTATCGTTGAGGCTTTACCGATCCTCGCCTTCCCGCCGTCAATTATAAGGTCTATCCCTTTCAATCCTTTCAGCTGAATTGCTGATGTTGCTTCTTTTTTGCCGGAAATGTTCGCCGACGTAACAGCAAGCATTCCCCCTGCCGCCTTAATTATCTGAAGCGCAATTTTGTTATCGGGGATCCTTATTGCGACGTTCTTTGATCCTTTCGTGACAAAAGACGGAATAAGCCTGCTTTTAGGGAGGATTATCGTTAATGCCCCGGGCCAGTATTTGTCTGTCAATATTCTTGCGGAAACCGTGACTTTCTTCACGACCTTTTTAAGGACACTTTTTGAGCTTATGAGGATCGGTATTGCTTTTCTGAGGGCCCTTTTCTTTATCCAGAACAGTTTTTTCACAGCTTTTAGGATATTTGGATCGGCCGCTATGCCATAAACGGTATCTGTGGGAAAAGCGATGATGCCGCCTTTCTTCAATATTTCGATGATTTTTTTAACGGCTTTATCGGGTAGCTTGTTCTTTAGAGCTTTTATCATCATGACAGTGGTCAATTATAGCGAAATAATTTCTGATATAAAAGTGGGAATTTACAGGCAAATTCCCGATAAATATGGGGTGTTATTGAACTATGGACATGCAAAGTTTTGGCGCGGTAAAATTCCAATACGGCATCGATCTTAGCCCTGCTTATATAAGGCGGGCTAATATACCTGATGTTTCGGCGGTTAAGATCGACGGCTACGGCGTGATGGAGAAGGCATATTATCTTCCACAGCTTGACTGCACGGTCGCGAACCACCACCAGCTCCTGTATTACTATACTAAAAGGGACCAGATCACGGGCAAGGCTCCCTCGTCAGGAATGACCGTCATCAATGTAGATGCGCACAGCGATTGTTATGGTCCCGTGCTAACGCCTCCCGAATTAAAAGGGATGGCAAGCGTTAGGCAGATGCTTCGGGCGGCGTGGAACTACAATCAGGATATAAGTTCCGCCTCCTTTTTCATTCCCCTGATATATGACGGGTCACTTTCCTCGTTAGTATGGCTGGCGCGCAATAAGGCCGCGGTGGGCCATCCGATACAGCGCAATGATGTCGAATATTTCAGAGTATGGAATGAGAGATTTCAAGTTGGGGGGATAATGTTCGACATAAAACTGCCTGAGGGCTTCGAGATCGTTGGCGAAAGGAGACGGTTCACTTATTATATCGTCGACTTCGAATCATTCCCTTCTTTTTGGGAAGAATTCGCATCAAATAGCGGCGTTACCGCGAAGAACCTATTGTTAAGCATCGATCTTGACCGTTTTGTTTCGCGTGACTTTGATGACCTTAAGTTATATCCAAATGAGCCAAAGCTGACCACAGACCATGTCAATCCAAGGTCTGTTGCAGGGTTCCGGCCGTGCCTTGATACCATTAGAACTTTTCCCGGCAGGCCCAAGATCTTTATGTGTCCCTCATCACCGGCATGCACGGGGCCTAATGCAGCAAGAAAACTTATTGGCACGGTTGGTACGATGTTGACTGAAGTTTTCGCGGGATGATCGATCAAAGGGGAAACATTGCGATCATAAAAACATGATGAGTATGTTAGGCGGTCATTAAAATTTATAGGGAAGTAAGGAAGGTTATATGACTTCAGAAATATCTTATAGGGGGATGGATTCCCGCTACAGGCAGGTTGTTGTCATAGGTAATGCATCGGAGATCCGGTTTGACTCGGAAGGCATGCTTGAAGCGACCTATCATTTGCCTCATGTGAATACAACCATATCCAATGATCATAATTTCCTTAATTATATGGTTAAGAAGGGCCAGCTAAGCGGAGAATTCGCAGCAAGAGATATAGCGGTTGTAAATGTTGATATGCACAGTGATCTTGTTTGCCCGGTGGAGCCTCCGCCAGAAGTTGACACAAGGAAAACTGACAAAGAAAAGCTCGATACATTATGGGAATATGCGAAATTTGTGGGAAAAAGCGGATATTTTGTCCCACTGATTTATGACGGCAGCATTAGAAGGATGGTGTGGCTGGCAGAGAATAGATCGGGATTAGACAGGAGTTTAGCCCATGATGCGGTAAGACGATTCAGGTGTTTCAAGATGGGGATCCCAGTCAATAAAAAGGGATCAATTAGTTTTGAGGAGGAACATCAGGATGTTGAAGGAGTTAAGTCGAATATGCGGGGCGAAGCAAGAGATTTCGTTCTTTTTACTTTTGGATTTGATTTTTTCCCAATTTTCATCGATCACTTCTTAGACGTCATGCCGGAGGAAGAAGCCAGGAGGAGATTTCTATTGAGCATCGATGCTGATCGATTTGTTTCTCAGGATATTTATGACGCAAAAAAGTTTCCCGACGCGAAATTGACGATTGATGATGTAAACGAAAGATCACTGGAAGCATTCAGGCCGGTTGTTTGTACGATAAAAAAGCGTATAAGCAAGCCAAATACTTTCATTTATTCCTCAACACCGGACTTTGCCGGGACTGAAGCAGCAAGAGAAATAATCGTCAGGATAGTGAAAATGCTCGAAGGATAGCCTTGTTGAATTTAAAGGCTTAACGGATGTGTTCAGAAGATAATAATATAAAAGGGTGTAATCATGAGAATGACCTTGGATAGGGTGGGAGTGGCGCTCGGGATGAACGGTGTACTCGTCAGTAATGCGAACGCCGAGGCAGTGATCAAGGTTAACCTATCCCCTGCAAAACAGCGAGCGTTGAGCTTTGAGGTGGGAGTTGCGACACATAACAACTATGTCGTTTGCAAAAGTGAACTGTTCGATGAGCCGCAGATCGATCCCAGCCTTGCGTCATTTCCGCTTGGGGCCGTCGAGGACTTTGGCTCATTCAAAATGTGCCACCCGAAGACCGTGCTGGCACTGAGAACATTTAAAGGGCGTCCTCTAAGATATGCGGGGGTGATCGGTATGCGAAGGATCGTGGAAGATGTCCTATCACCAAGACTTCTGCCGGAAACAAGAATAGCGGGATATAGGGCTTTCAACCGCCTGATAGGACTTGATAGAGAGCAGAAGAAGGACTCGTTTTTTAAGGTGGTCAGCCTGCTTCCGAGCATAACAACCGACATGGAAAGGTATCAAGAGATGGTGTGGGGGCTCTCGTCAGAGATCATGCCTCCTATTGTTTTTGGTGTGATAATAGCCGAAGCCCTTAGAGTTGACTTCTCGTCCGTTGTTGAAGGTAAGCATTATGATAAAAGAGTGATGCGGCTGGCCCGTCAGTGGTTGAAAGAAAATGAAATGGGGAATTTCGGTTAAACGCGGTTCCCCTTATTGAATTTCTGCGATCACGATCCTCTCTATCCCGCTCAAGTCCTTTTTTGCAATGATTTCCTTTGCTTTCAATCTATTCTTGATGATGTCGATAACATTTTCTGACTGGCCTTCCCCGATCTCAAGTATCAAATAACCGTTCGCAACCAGATGGGGACCTGCATTCCCGATTATCTTCCTGTAATGATCCATCCCGTCGGCCCCGCCGTCCAGCGCTTTTACCGGCTCATGGTCCCTTATCTCCGGCTGAAGCCCCTTTATGTCATCCGTTCTGATATACGGAGGATTGGAAACTATGATATCGAATTTTATATCCTCGTTCGGGAAGATGTCGGCCTCAATGAGCCTGACCTTCTTATCAACTTTATGGGCTATCGCGTTCTCTTTGGCGATATCAAGGGCTTTCCTTGAAAGATCGGTCGCGTAAACATCGATCTGATCGACGAACTTTGCAAGCGTCACTGCGATCGCGCCCGAACCTGTCCCGATATCAAGCGCAAGGACCCTTTTATCCATCTTTTTTGCGATATCGATCGCTTCTTGCACAAGAAGCTCGGTTTCCGGACGCGGTATCAGCACGTCGGGCGTGACCTTGATGTTGAGCGACATAAAGGGCTGGCATCCTGTTATGTATGCCGTCGGTTCCCTTTTTATCCTTCTTTGTATATGGCTTTTGAATATTTGAAGCTCTTGTTTGCCGACCTCTTTTTCAAAGTCAATGTACAGCTTTATCCTTTCTTTCCCGAGCGCATTTGCAAGCAAGATCTCCGCCTCAAGACGCGGATCGTCAATTTGATGTTTTTTGAAGTGATCGGCGGTCCAGTCAAGCAGCTTTTTGATCGTCCAGATATCAGACATTCTTTGCCTTTTCAAGTTTCGCGATCCTGTCAGCAGTGGTAAGCGCGCTCACTATATCCTCAAGTTCGCCGTCCAGTACCATGCTCAAATTATGGACCGAGAATCCTATCCGGTGGTCGGTCACCCTGCTTTGCGGATAATTGTACGTCCTGACCTTCTCTGACCTGTCTCCCGATCCCACCTGTATCTTCCTCATCTCGTCTATTTCCGTTTTCTGCTTGGTGCGCATATTATCAAGGAGTATGGTTCGCAGAAGCCTCATGCCTTTTGCCCTGTTCTGGTGCTGGGAGCGTTCGTCCTGGCAAACAACGACCGTATTTGTGGGTATGTGCGTTATCCTGATGGCCGAACTGACCTTGTTCACGTTCTGGCCGCCGGCGCCTCCCGAGCGGAAAGTGTCCACCCTCAGGTCCCTGTCCTCGATCTTTATGTCTATTTCTTCCGCCTCAAGCATGACGGCCACGGTCGCGGCCGATGTGTGTATCCTTCCGCTGGATTCCGTCCTGGGGACCCTCTGGACCCTATGGGTCCCGCTTTCATACTTGAACTTGCTGTAAGCGCCTTTTCCCGAGATCCCGATCACTGCTTCCTTGTAGCCGCCAAGCCCCGTAGGATTTTCGCTTATCAGCTCGGTCTTGAAACCGTTCTTCTCCGCGTACCTCAGGTACATCCTAAGCAGTTCTCCGGCGAACAGGGCGGCTTCTTCGCCTCCGGTACCCGCCCTTATCTCTATAAAGATGTTCTTTTCATCGTTCGGGTCCTTTGGGAGAAGAAGTACCTCAAGTTCATTCTTTAATCTTATCTCTTTTTCAATGTGTTCCCTTAGCTCGGCATCCGCCAGATCTTTTATTTCCTTGTCCTTATCCTTCTGCATCCTTTTCAGTTCTTCGATCTCTTTTATTATCTTCCTGTATTCCCTGAACTTTTCCACAATATCCTTAAGCTCTGAATGCTCTTTTGACAATGCCAGGAACCTTTCCCTGTCAGAAATGACCTCAGGCGAGCTAAGCAGCTTTTCCAGATCAATATACTTATCCTCTATCCTCCGCAGTTTATCCGCAAGCATCATTCTTCCTCCGCATAGGCAGACCTGAAGGACTCAATTGCGACCTCTATCTGATCGTCGCTCGGCTCCCTTGTAGTGATCTTCTGGAAAAGCAGGCCGGGGGACACAAGGGCCTTAAGTATTATCGAAGATCCCTTTTTCCTCGTAGCCCTTATGATCTCGTATGATACCCCGACTATCAAAGGCAGTAGAGATATCTTAAGCAGAATCCTTTGGAGGAAAGAAGGCCTTCCCAGGAAAGAGAATATGAATATGCTGACGATGAGCACTATGAAGATGAAGCTTGTCCCGCATGACGGGTGCAATGTGGTTTCACCCTTTACAGCCCGTACCGTCAGCTTGTCAAGGTTGAAATCCTCGGTTTTTTCGTAAGTGTGTATCACCTTATGTTCCGCTCCGTGATATTCGAACACACGCTTCATCTCAGGCATAAGGCTGGCAAAAAGTATGTAAGCGATGAATATCGTGATGCGCATTGCGCCTTCGATGACGTTAAGCAGGATGACATTGCCTATGCTTGATTTTACTTTCGAGAACACGAAAGCCGGGGCGGCAATGAAAAGGAGGACAGCTATCACAACGGCAATGCCTACCGAGAACCACGTTTCCGTTCTTGTTGGCGGCTCTTCGCCAAGAGAGATCTCGGCTGACCTCATCAGGCTTGATATCCCAAGGGTGAGCATTTCCGCAAGGTTGATAATGCCCCTTACGAAGGGCAGGCCGAAGAAGAAATTCAGCTTCATCCACGGAAGGCCGTCTTTTTTTTCTGTCACGATCTTGCCGTCCGGCCGGCGCACAGCAACAGCGGAAGCCTTTGGGCCCCTCATCATAACGCCCTCTATGAGGGCTTGACCGCCATAATTCTCTTTTTTCATATTCCCCTTTTTCCTCTTTCAAGAAATCCTAAATCCGAAACTCGAAATACTAAACAAAATATAATGATCAAAATTCCAATTTCTCAAACTGACCGGGATTTGAGATATTGATATTTAGGATTTGTTTAGGATTTAGAAATTAGATATTCGAATTTAATATTATAAAATATTGGCCTTCAATTGATAAGCCAGGTAAAGCGGAAGCTATATTTGACTCGTAGGGAATAACTTCATCTATTTCTTCTTGGTCTTTTTCTTTGCGGCAATCTTTTTCGGCTTCTTGGCCGTTGGTTTCGCCTCAACTTTTGCGTACTTCTTCATGAATTTTTCCACACGTCCCTCGGCATCCAGCATTTTTTGCTTGCCGGTGAACAGGGGATGGCAGGCGGAGCATATGTCGAGCCTTATGTTCTCTTTTGTTGAACCGATCTCATACCTTGCCCCGCACGCGCAGGCTGCGGTGGTCTTGTGATATTTTGGATGTATTTTATCTTTCATTTGTTTACTCTCCACCCCGAAGAGAAATTCTTCAGGGAATGCAAAACAGGGGAAAGATTAACATAAAATCTGGCTGAAAGCAAGGGAAAAGTGCGGCAGATCTTGTGCGACAGGTCTCAAAACTTGCGCTTATCTGGTAACAACAATTCTCTGATAGTGATATAATATAGGTCTAGCAAAATATTGATAGATGAAGAGGAGCAGTGAACGACGATCCCGCAAAGGACGATAGCAAAGGGAATGTATATCATTTTCTATATAACAAGAATGAGGCATGGATCGTTAAAATGGAGAAAGTCGCGGAGTAAGCGATATCATAATATTATTGATAGTTTTGTTTGTGAAGTATTGTTTTTCTTCCATCCCTTTAA